>Ga0137360_10000057_pt1 | contig 57629 bp, 36 predicted proteins | sample Mad1_60_16metaG_FD_104924 | JGI IMG/M metagenome (GOLD analysis project Ga0137360, IMG submission 104924) | Vadose zone soil microbial communities from Angelo Coast Range Reserve, California, USA - Mad1_60_16 metaG | ecosystem: Environmental > Terrestrial > Soil > Vadose zone | place: USA... | reverse complement strand
CCGATTGAGGCTCTTGAGCGGCCTGCTTGGCATTCTTATCTTGCGTTGTCTGCGTCAAGGGTAGCGCCGCACTTGGGAAAAGAAGTGATGAGGAGAGAATCAATGAGCAAGCCACTCTCATGAGTTGGACCTCCGTGGAATCATCTGTCGTGGGTATTTACGGCGCTAACGATCCACCTAGAGCGAAGTAGTGTCAAGGGAATATAGAAGAGGTTGCGCCTTCGAACAATCAAACCGCCGTCAATTCCCATAGGTCGCTCTGAGACATCTAGTGCGTTAGCTGCAGTGCCGAAAGTACTGGCGCGGCAGTACCGTGGGACCATTTGCTGTCGCAGGTTCGCGCAATATCCTCTTCCCTTTCGAGCGTCTGCGGAAATGACGGAACAAGTGAAGCGCCTGTTACCTGTGAACGTGCCATTTAGAGTGCTGGTATTTCTCGTTATCGCCATAGCGGGAACCGTCGCCGCGTCCCGATTGGTAGCGCCCAAGAAAGGGATTGCCTGTTGCAGCGCTGAGGTCTGCGCTCGGAAACACCACCATGAATGAAGCCAGCAAAAGCGGCATTACTTGCGGGATGGCTTTGGTTACACAGGTGCTATCACTGCCCGACCTGTGACACAACGCTGCCGCGTCGCTGAATGGTGAGTTGCCAGTCGCTCGCGGTGCACAGCTGGAACCGATAGGACCGGAAGCCATCTTCATTGCCCCTTGTCCCATACCTGCCAGAAGATTTTGACCGTGGAGGGACCGTGCCCGGTTCCTATCACAAGCATTCCTAGTCCAAATCCCTTTAAGAATTTGCACGGTTTCTCCCTACCAAAAACCACTTCGGGCTTGTGCCATTCGCGGGACCTCCGTCAGAGTAATGAATAACGCCAAACTCATTTACGAAGAGACTCCGTCCTTGTCCGCTTTCCGGACTCGCAGTCATGGATAAAGTTGTTGAGCCGGGAGCCGTGCAACCCACTCCTAGAACTGCGGGAGCCGGGGGCCGGGTGGCCGAAGGATTGCCACATAGAACATCTGCGAAGGCTTCAGGACGAAGACCGCTGTGATTGGCTTTTCGCTTCAAGGGCCTCGGCAGCAGCGAGCTTCCGTACTTGTGGGCGTAGATTTCTTCCCGCTTCAGCGTTTTGAAGGGTTAAAACGTTCGAATTGGTCGACGTCTTAATTAACGTCGCAACAGGCGCAGCTTGCCGCCATGGCTTGGAGATAGCTGCTGCGAGTGAAATTTCGGCCAACCGATCCACGAATATTGCCAAGCCATAGAGACACTTTGATAGTTGCCTCCAAAGCGCACGTAGGTTCCGGTACTGTAGCTAATCTTGATCGACTGATGTTTGACTAACGGAAACGAAGCAGTCGCTCCAATGCGCGAACTTGTCTGCCGAGATCCAGGATTGGAAATGCCGTTTAAGCTTGTGGTGCCTCCAAACCAGAAATTTCCGTCCAGCGACACCCAACAACGTAGCTTACCGAAGTCGTAACTCAAGTGGCCCTCGAAGGATCCGATAGGCCTTTCCGTTTGGCGCCGGGGAGTGGGAAGCGCATAGAAAGCACTATTGGTCGTGTAGAACCATACTCCTCCGTACCCATCGAGCACCCATTTACGCCAGCGTTGCGAATAGCCTAACTCCGGTCTGAAGGCCCATCGATTGATGCCCCAGTTGATGAGGTGAGTCGGATTGTATTGACCAGTCGGGGCGATCACTGTCAGGCTGGCTCCGAGCAAAGCCTTTTGTTTCCACCTGGCGAATTCTGGCGCCGACATTGCCGGCCCGCCTTTGAGATTCACCGAGAAACGCAAGGCAACGTCGAGAAGCCCAGAGCGATAAATCTGAGTCTGAGTGCCCAGGACCGAGCCTCCGAAGGTGCCCACGGCATAGGGCAAGAAACCGGTAAAGTTTGCCGAGCGCCCAAACAGGCTGAACGAATGATAGTAACTGAGGACCGGTACATGGTAGATGCCAGTGGCGCCCGTGATGGGAATCGCCCCGTTGAAGTTCAGGCCACCGTTATAAAAAGACCAGGACAGGGTAATGGCGTTGCCATGCACCGGCGTGATGACATAGGCACGAGGGGCCAGAGTCTGCGCCATCGCAACGTGCCCAGAGCAGAGCGCTATGCAAACAAGAACAAGTTGGCGGGCGATTCGACGTCCCGCACCGAGGATCAAGGCGAGTAGGTATGGCGGATTTCCCCCCTTGGCGTCGGCGAAACCTCCGCGAATCCTCAGCGCGATGGCAAGCATTGGCTGCAGGATGAAGTGCATGCGTCCGGGTCCCGTGAACCGCTGTGGTAATTCCTGGAGGAATTGCCTGGAGAACACATACACGCGAGCCGTTTCGATGGTGTCCACAATCGCAAACGGTAGCGCAATGGCGATCACCAGAAGGGCCAGCAGCGTCACGATGTTGTCGCGTCGCAGCGTCAAGTTCTTGACCTCAGGGACGCGCCACGCTCCCCAGTTTGGCCACTTCCCTCCCGCCTTGTTTACGCGGCGGCGCGGGCTTTCTCGGTGAACGCGGCCTGTCTGCCCGCCTCCAGCATCCGCTTGGAATCGAGGAAGCCGTAAAGCTCGATGAGTTTGGCAACCAGTCCGGTCCAGCCGGTTTGGTGACTGGCGCCGAGCCCTGCACCGTTGTCTCCATGGAAGTATTCATAGAAGAAGATATGGTCGCGCCAGAAGGGATCACTCTGGAATTTTTCGGTGCCGCCATAGACAGGTCGCCGACCATGCTCGTTGCGCAAGAAGATCCGGGTGAGCCGGTCCCCGATCTCCTTGCTCACCTCGAAGAGGTTCATGAGCTTGCCAGACCCCGTGGGGCATTCGATTTTGAAGTTGTCGCCGTAATACAAATAGAAGTTCAGTAGCGCCCGGAGAATGAGCGCGTTCACGGGCATCCAGACCGGTCCTCTCCAGTTTGAGTTGCCGCCGAACATACCAGTGTTTGACTCGGCCGGCAGGTAGTCCACCCGGTATTCCTGCCCCTGCACGTGGAGGATGTAGGGGTGCTGCTCATGGAACTTGGAAAGCGAGCGGATGCCATACGGACTGAGGAATTCGCTTTCGTCGAGCATCTTTGTAAGGACCCGGCGGAGCCGCTCCGGGTTCACTAGAGCCATAACCCCCCGGTCCGCCACCCCAAAATGTCCGGGACCTGTGGGGTGAATGGTCTTCCCGAGTTCGGGTATTCGGCGTAGGCGTTCGTTGATCTGCGCGATTACCGCCGGAATGCGCTCTCGCGTACTAGCCTCGGTGATTGTTGTCGCGCACAGGGGAAGGAGTCCCACCATCGAGCGCACTTTGAGCCGCGTAGCGCTGCCGTCCGGGAGCCGCAGCAGGTCGTAATAGAAACCATCCTCCTCATCCCACATACCGTCCTGACCGGGGCGATTCATAGCCGAGGCGATGTAATAGAAGTGCTCGGCGAACTTTACGATCATGTCCTCGTAGGTGGGGTCGTGGAGGGTAAGCTCGAAAGCGAGTTCCAGCATGTTCTGACTGAAAAGGGCCATCCACGCGGTGCCGTCCGCCTGCTCCAGGTGGCCGCCGGTGGGAAGCGGCGCGCTGCGGTCGAACACGCCGATGTTGTCCAGGCCGAGAAAGCCCCCCTCGAACACGTTCTTGCCAAGGCGGTCCTTGCGGTTCACCCACCAGGTGTAGTTCAGCAAGAGCTTCCTGAACGTCGTCCTAAGGAAATCGAGGTCCGTCTTGTCGTGCAGGGCCTGCTCGGTCTTATGCAGGAGTATGTCGCAAATGCGTGGACCGGTGGATTGACGTCGCTGAAGTTCCAGTCGTACGCAGGCATCTGGCCGCTCGGGTGCAGGTAAACGGCGCGCAGCATCAGCTCCATCTGCTCCTTGGCGAAGTCGGGGTCCACGATTGCGAGCGGGAGCGTGTGGAAGGCCAGGTCCCAGGCCGCATACCAGGGGTATTCCCACTTGTCGGGCATGGAGATGATGTCCTGGTTCAGCATATGGAACCACTCCGAGTTTCGGGAGTTTCGATATCCGGTATGGAGTGGGTTAGAGTGGTGCTCGTCCAGCCAGTTATCACCGTCGAAGAAAAAAAACTGCTTGCTCCAGAGCATGCCGGCGAGAGCCTGACGCATCACTCTGGCTGCGTCTTCATTCACCGATGGCGGCGTCACTGACTTGTAAAACTCATCGGCTTCACGGATCCGGTTAGCGAACACTTCATCAAATTGCTTTCCAAAGGGTTCGCGCTTCTGGTCTGGAGAACTCTTGGAGAGCCGCAGGCGAATCACTTTGGTTTGACCGGCATCTATCTTGACCCGGTAGTGCGCCGCAACTTTGGTGCCTTGCTTGCCCGGGTTCACCGCGGCCTGGTCGCTCTGCACCACGCAGTCGTTAATGCCGTCTTTGACGTAGGGACTCTCGTTCTTTTGCCCGGAGAAAAGCCGCTCGTGGTTTGTTTCGTTCTCGGTGAAGAGCAGCGGCACCTCGCTTTCACAGGAAAGGATCAATTCACCCAGCAGCGGATGCGTCGCCGCGATCGCACTCGTGCCTTCGGCTCCTTCGATCTGCTTGAGGTTTGGTTTCTTAGAGGCCCTATTGGATTCGGCAATCCACGACGCCCAGTCGTTCCGGAACCACAGCGTGGGCAAGATATGCAGTTCTGCCGCCTCCGGTCCGCGGTTGGCTGCGGTGATTCGGATCAGGATGTCTTCCGGGCCGTCCTTGGCATATTCCACGAAGACGTCGAAATACCGGTCCTCCTTGAAGACACCGGTATCGAGCAGTTCATACTCCATGTCGTCCTTCGAACGACGCCGGTTCGTCTCCACCAGATCGGCATAGGGATAGGCCGCCTGCGGATACTTGTAGAGATGTTTCATGTACGAGTGCGTTGGCGTGCTGTCGAGGTAGAAGTAGTACTCCTTCACATCCTCACCGTGGTTGCCCTCGCTGTTGGTCAATCCGAAGAGCCGCTCCTTGAGAATCGGATCCTTTCCGTTCCACAACGCCAGCGCGAAGCAGAGATGCTGCTTGTCATCGGAAATGCCGGCTAAACCGTCCTCGCCCCAGCGGTAGGCGCGCGAGCGGGCCTGATCATGGGTGAAAAAATTCCAGGCGTCGCCCCCCTCGCTATAGTCCTCGCGGACCGTGCCCCACTGACGCTCACTTAGGTACGGTCCCCATTTCTTCCAGGGGACAGCGGTATCACGGGCGTCATTTAAACGTATCTGCTCGTTGGTTTGGGCATAATCAATGGGAGACTTTTGGCTCGGTTTCATTCGTTTCTCCTTCTGGCGCTCCGCGAACTCGGTCGTCTTGCTCCTCCCAACTTCGCGCTGCTCGGCTCGTTCCTAGGTCTGGTTCGTGCGCAGACACTGGAAGAAGTGGTAGTTCCAAGGTCCGAGCTCTACATAAAGGCCCGGCGACAGCATTTCATCTTCGTCACGTTCATAGGTCGCGCTCGATAACGCGTCAGTCAAAAGCCAATTTCCGCCACCTGTGCCGGTCCACCGGACCTGAACCCGGGCTTGCACGAGACCGTCGCTGAGATTGACAACGATCAGGTATCGCTGATCATCTTTCACCCAGTTCCAGGCCACCAGATTCTGGAAGGTTGCGCACGCCTACAAATGGCTGAGGTGTTCTGCACAGATAGTCCTGAACGCACGTTCATCTTCTTTGATGAGAAGGCTAAATTTGCTCAGGGGGCAACTGCGGGATGGAACGGCAGAGGGAAACCAACACAGAAATTGAGTCGCGGTCACATCGTAGGCAGGAGCAACCGTTCAGGCGATCGAAGCAGAACCTTGCCGCGACGCTTTACTAAGGCACGGTCACGTGGCCTGGCATGTTACGTCCCACATAAGTTTCGTAGTCTGATGCAGTTAACAATGCGTTCTCCAGCAACCTGGGATTCCTTTCGACAAAGCTTCGAATTGTGGGGCGATCCCACACCAACGCCGAGCCGTCCGTTACTGTTTCTGTGCTGAAGAGATAAGAAGAAGGGTTCGACAAAATAGTCCGACCGCCGAATAGATCTCCTGGTCCAAGCCATCGAAACAGAAGCTTTCGGCCCTCTTCAGTAACAAGGAAAAATCTTACGAGTCCTTTCGTCAGCAGGAAAAGATGGTCGGCAGGTTGACCCTGGTTTGTGATCACGGAATTGGCGAAGAATCGCCGTCGTGTTGCAGCTGCCAAGATTGTCTTGTGATCAGCCGGAGGCAGTCCATCGAGGAACTGTGATCTGAGGTCCAGGGACATGGCAGCGATCCCCGAGGCAGGCTTAGCTTCTCTCTGAGCAGAAATGGGCGATTCCTTCCTCCATGGGCGGCTCGGGGAAGACTGTCCCGTCGACTTTGGCAAAAGAATCGAGGCTTGAACGCCATTCTTCCGGGATCGGGGTGTCTTGAGCCAGATCCTCCCGTAGATTACAGTTGTTTGAAGCATAGGGCCAGCGAACCCTTTGGGAACTGGCAAAAGTACCACCAGGGGGGAATTGACCGTGGGAAACTCGGGCTTTCATTGTGCTTCCGACAATCCATTCATCTGCCGGCGTGGTTTCAACTGCGTTCGCCGAGGGTTTCCCTAAAAACTGGAAATCCGAGAAGCTGACGTTTACACTTTCTGGCAAGGGGACTGGTCCGGGCGAGATTGAAGGGACGCGTTCAGTACGCAGCTCCACTTGAATCCGAGTCAATTCCGCCTCGTTAAGCATGCGGTACAATGCGACGTATGAAAAATAAATGCCAAATCGCAGTCTATGTTCTATTCGTCTGTGTTACGTGCCGATGCACGTCTGCCTATGCCCAGGGCCCCTCTGCGGACGGAATCCAACAATTCGCCGAATTTGGCGACTTCAAACTGCGTGACGGTGGCGTGATTCATGAATTTCGCCTGGGCTATCGCACGCTGGGCAAGCTAAACAGTAGCAAGTCGAATGTTGTGCTCTGGCCCACATGGATTGGCGGCAAGTCACAGGATTCCGTGTCGACTACTTCAATACCGGCGAAGACTCTCCTTGTCTCTTGCCGCCTCCTCCGGCAAATCGTCGATCCGCGCAAAACTCACCAGTTGCCCTCCCGCCAGCACTGTTCGCGTAATCCACGGGAAGTCCTGTGTCGACAAGCGCGGAGAGCGATCAAAGCCAGCTCGGCGGCGATTTGATGCACAACTTGATTACGCTTTGCGTCGATTGTCACAGCAAACGTCACGAAGGGCGCCGGTAGAAACGGAGTGCCCAACAGGATAGCTCAAAGGCTGAGCGACCCGACACATCATGTGGATTCACGGGGTCGTACAACTCAGCACTAGCCAGGATGCCCCCGCCGGTGGTGCCTTGGCCCCCCGCAATCAGAACCATTCCGTTGCTGAGCAGCGTCGACGTTTGATAACTGGTGGTGGTGTTTAGGCTTCTCGTGGGTACGAACATCCTTGATGTGCAAGGGGGTACTCGCAAACGTCGTCAGATTAACGCACAGATAGAAAGTACGACGGGCGACAAAGGCAATCAGATTTTCGGCAGTCCCTGGTCGTTCACCAAGGAGACTTTTCAGCGGATTGTGGCTCATTCCGATCCGCGCGGACTCGGCATCGGCGACGTGGCCCGCATCCAACTGGCCGTTCCCAAGGAGTTTAATGCCAGGATGGAATGGATCTGCGTGATCTACCTCACGCAACCCGTTTTTGGCTGGTCCGGCAAGGCCGCCCGACAACTCGCCACCGAGGGAGCAAACACCTACCTTGGAGGCGGTGCAGAACAAGTATTTCTTCCGAATCTCGCCGCGGATCCCTTGGTTACAGCCAGCAAGTATGCGCGCATGCGTTTCTTCGGCATGTGCCCTGATCAGTTCTGAGAGCTTCTCAACGCCCAAGGTAAACAATTTTTATCTGCGCGAGATAGGGCAAACCTGGTATGAAAAACTGTCAGACCTGTTCGTCGTATCAGGAGTCGGAACTTAAGGTGCGCCGGATGTTGTACTGCTCCCGCAGAAAGCGTTCCGCTTGCTCGCGCTTAGGATTCGGTTCCGCTGCCGTGGAGTTCAAATAAAGGATGTAAGATTCCGCAGCGCCATCCAGGTCGCCGCCCTCAATGCGTTTCCGCGCCTGTTCGAGAATCTTATCCGGGAATTTCGCCACGCTCTCCCGGACCGCTTTGAGCAAAAGATCTCGCGCGATGTTCTCAACATCCGTGAGGAACTGTATCTCGTCCGGAATCGTGCCCTGCGCCTTGACTCCCTCCGTGTCTTCGGGCTTGACGTTCTCCAGCACAACGAATTTCTGATTCGCATCCTTGCTAATCGGAATCGGACTCTCCACTTGATTTCCCGCAGAATCATTAATCCGGAATTGCAACTGGACAACCGCCCCAAGATCGATGTCCTTCTCAGTGTAGGTATAGGGTTTTATGATATCGATTGGGATAGTCTTGGGAATCGCGTCCAACTTGGCGTGCGCCTCTTCCACTCTCTTTTGTGCGGCGGAAACCTGGCTATTCGCATCCACGATTTCTTTCTTTTTCCCATGAGAGCTTGCGCCTTGCAGCGCTCCTTGAGCTCTCTGCAGATCCAGGCTCGCGGATTCGTACTCACGATTCGCCTTGTTCCACTTGTCATTGGGCATTTCTTGCTGACCGGCGCGATAATTTGAATCTCTGGGCTTGGAAGTAGGAACCATCGTGCGGCGATGCTGAAGCACGTCACCCACCAATTGGAAATTTGGTTCAAAGGCCGGGCTCTCGCCGGGCCGAATAACTCTGACTGGAAGGCCCGACGTTTCCAGGCCTGTTGCCATTGCATCGGCCAGTTGCTCGGCAAATCCCGCGCTATCACGCCGCGAGGTTTGGTCCCGAAACACAACGCGAATGGAGAGCTTGGAACGCATTTGGTAGGCAGACGCGGACCGTGTCCGCTCGTCGCGAACCGCACCCAGATTCGAAGCCTGGTAGTCTAGTGCCTTATCCAAATACGACCAACCAAGACCGGCACCCGAACCGAGGGGTTTTTCCATGTATCGTTTTGCTTGCTGGAGATAGTACTCACTCAATTTATCGGCCAGATCGTCCATCCGATCTTTCAATTTTGGATCATTGCTCAGCGCATACGCTTGGTGGAGATACCCGTACGCTCGCTCAATCTCGAGTTCATCTCGCAATCCACGGACCGGGTCGTGCGCTTGCTGAAGGTCTCTTGCAGTATCAGAGGCTGCTTGAATGTACGAAGGGCCAAGCTTCTGCAGTTCATCAACCACCAACGAGCGTTGCGATGGCGGCAAATTGGAAAGTACCTCATAGGCCTGAATATACTGCCTCTGGGTCCCCATGACTTGGCTTTGTTGAAGGGCTAGATTGGCGGCGCGCTTGTCCCTCATCGATCCCAATTCCATTTTGGCATTCTTGAGAGACGTCGCGACCTCTGCGGTTTGAGTTATCTCCGATGCCCTCTGAAACTCTTTAGCCGCTCCTTCCCAATCCTTCGCACCCGCCAATTCCCCACCGCGCCCGAAGTGAAAATCATAGGCCGCCTTCACGATCGCGCCAATGCGGGGTAATTCTTCGGAAAACGAACTGAGGGGGCCAATTGCATCGAATCCATCGTCAAATCTTTTTGCGGCCACCAAGGATTCTGCCGATTTTACCTTCGAATCCACCATTTTTACTTCGTTACTTATTTCTGTTCGAAACGCCACCACGGGAGCAAAATGAGGGTTGATTTCCGATAACGTGTCTGCCAATTTGGTGGCTGTTGTAAGATGCGCGTATCCGGGAGTTCGCGACTTCAAGGCCTGCCTGAAATCTTGCAGTTCCTTTTGCCCTTCGCTAATGAGCCTTGTGAGCTCTTCCTTGATCTCGTCGTCCAGCTTTCCCGCTATTACATAGTTAGGAAGGACGGCGAGCGCCTGACTTGCCCGGGATCTTGCTTTCTTCAGGTCTTCGAACGACTTCGGTGGGTTGGATAACGATTTCCGATACGCCTCCAGGCCGCTTGCTCCCTCCTTCACTAGGAGCCCTGTAAGAGACTGCTTGCCTGCCGAAGTATGCGGAGAAGCTGGATACCGTCCCACATAGTCTTGCCACCATTGAATCGTGGAGGCCCGCTCAGCTCGAAGAAATTCTGCAAGTTCAACATCCGGCACTGCCACAAAGACGATCTTCACACCACGCTTTAGTGGCGGAGGTGCCTCGTTGGCATCAGGGCCGGAAGACAGCACTTTACCCTGAAGAATTGCGCGGCTCGCCAGTTCGCCAGGGGTTACGGATGAATTCTTCTCGAACTTCAGATTGCTGGGGACCACACAGGAAGTAGAGCTGCCTTTCGTCAGAATCAACACCCCGTCGGCTCCGTACTCGATGGAAGCTCCCGGCCCCAAAATTAACTTGGGGAGCTTTCCATACGTTGACTTATCGATTTTTGGCGTGGAAGTGCAACTCCGCAATTCGATTTTGCCATTGATCAACACATCGGTAATGTGAACGTAAGCCGGCCCGTTTGATCCGGCATAAAGCTCGATGGCAGTCAAGGGCGCGTCTTTTGATTGCAGCGGCACTGTGAAAAATGCCGTTAAACACAAGGCAAGCGCGCCCTTGTAACTAGAGGATTTCGAATACTGCGCTATCGATGCAAAGAAACAGAAAGCCATCTGGTCCCCAAGGAATGACAGCAGGCTATTGGATTGCTAGGCGCGCTCGTAGGACAGTTTCGAATCACCTAGTATGGACGCCGCTATAATATAGCGGCACTTTCAGAAGTCAAGTTGATTACCTCGTCCGAGAGTGTCAAACCTCGCGCTGGACTAGTTGATTCTGGTGACCCGACTCCAATCCCACCAAAGGGTCGAAAGATTCCTTCTGAACAGGACCCCTCACAGGTTCAAATCCTGCGGGACGCACTACTTCTCTTTTTTCGCGTAGAGTGAAAGGATGAAAATCCGTGTTCCAGATACGTTCCAGTCGACCGCGATTCTGCCGCGTTCTGCGTTTTTGGCGTCTCGCAAAATCAATAGACTGAATATTCCGACTCCCCCCGCCTCCACCATATATTCTGTTGATTGTATTGTACTTATTTTATGTCAAACTCCCCGCCTCATTGCAAAATGTGTTGCGGAGCGCAGCGACGGGCGTGAAACTCTCGAGCTATTTACACAAGCGGCTTGAAGTCACCTTTCGCAAAGTGCGTTGTCGTTTTCCCATAAAAATGAGTTATTATCTTCACAGTCTTATCCCCTCGGTGTGCAGCTTCTACATCAGTTGGGAGTTTGATGGGATGGCGGTGTCAGTCTCCTCGCCCAAGTAAGCTTGGGCGCGCAGCAGTTTCACATTTTGCCGGACCTCTAAGTTTTCCAGCGGTTTCAAGAAATCGGAGGTCCCTTCCGGAGGTAGACGCTCACGGTAACCTGGTGCAAAATCTCAAGCTGGAGTTAAGTCGGAGGCGTTCGCGCGGGAGCCCCCAGCCCCATCGAGCGTGAATTGTGCTCAAGAAATTAGGGAAATATGAGCTGATTGAGGAGGTGGGCCGCGGAGCCATGGGCGAGGTGTACAAGGCCCGCGATCCTCTGATTGGCAGGCCCGTAGCGTTAAAGACCATTACGAGTTCTTTAGTCGGCGATGAAGAGCTTCTCGAGCGTTTTTACCGGGAAGCCCGCTCCGCCGGGGCCCTAGAACACCCCAATATCGTCACCATTTACGAATTAGGGAAAGAAAATGACATACCCTTCATCGCCATGGAGTTTTTAGAGGGAGAGAGTCTCGAGAAGATCATCGACCGCCGCGCTCCCCTGTCCCTCCTGGAAAAAGTTGGATACGTCGTACCGGTATGCCACGCCCTTGACTATGCCCATGGAAGAGGGGTCGTGCACCGCGACATCAAGCCGGGCAACATCATGTTGACCAAGGACGGCAAGATCAAAGTCGTCGATTTTGGAATTGCGCGCCTAGTTAACGCTTCCCATACGCAAACGAACATGTTCATGGGCACATTGAGCTACATGTCGCCGCAACAAATTTACGGTGAGCGCGCGGATGAGCGCAGCGACATCTGGGCACTGGGCGTTACTTTGTACGAGCTCTTGGGCAACCGGCGCCCTTTCGACGGTGACAATCACGCCACGCTGATGCTCAACATCGCGGAAGAAAAAACAAAGCCACCTTCGCTGTATGAACTCTTGCCGGAATGTCCTCCGGCGCTGGAAGCGCTTGTCAGCAAAATGTTGGAGAAAGACGTCCGCCGGCGCTATCAGACCATGGAAGAAGTCTTGTTCGACATGGAACCCCTCTGGGAGGTCCTTCAACAAAACAGTGTATCCGGACTTGTTGCGGAGAGTGAAACCTTGTTTCGCGCGCAGGAATATTCTCGCGCACGGGACCTGTTACGGAAAGCCCTGCAATATGACAGCCGCCACGGCCGCGCCAAAACGCTTCTAGAGCAGGTCACTGCAGAACTCCGGCTCATCCAGATCCGGGCCCAAATTACGAGCATTCTGGAGAGAGCGCAAAAACTCATGGAGGAAGGGCGGCATCAAGAGGCCCAATCGGAGGCGGAGGGCGCTCTTAAACTGGATTCCTCTTCAACCCAGGCTCGCGATTTGGTGGCCGAGGCGCGGCGCTTTGCCGAACGCAAGCGCTTGATCCAGGAAGGCTTGCAGGTAACGAGGCAGCGTATGGGGGAAGGCGCTCTGACTCAGGCTGCCCAAGAGATTCGTAAGGTATTGGATCTAGACCCTGACCATTCCCAGGGCCGCACACTGCAGAAACAGATTGAAGATCATCTCCTTAGACGCGAAGAACAAAAGCGCATCGCCGAGATCCTCCAGCGTGCGCGAAAATGCTGGGCAGACCAGCGATTCGACGATTGCATTGCGCTGCTCACGGATGCACAAAAAGAATTCCCCGCTGACCCGGAAATCTCCAAGCTGCTGGAGACGGCGAAACTGGATCGCCTCGAGCACGAAAAGCAGAAAGGGCTCGCCGAAGCAAGGAGCCTCCTGGCCGCCCAGCGCGTGTATGACGCCCTCGCAAGAATCCAGGCTCTTGCAAAGCAACACCCCAGCGATCCAGCCGTTCGGAAAATGCACGACCTCGTGCTCCAAGAGAGGCAGGAGCTGCAACAGCGCCGGAAGCTGGAAGGCGAGACGGCAACTCTTCGCTCTCTCGTGGATTCAGGGAAGTTTTCTGAGGCTGTTTTTCGAGGCGAAAAGCTTTTTAGGGAATTCCCTCAAGACTCCGAACTCGCCGGCCTGGTGACTTTTGCTCGCGGCGAGCTCGCCCAGCTCGAACAAAAGCGGAAGATCGAGGACACTCTACAGACGATCGCGAAGAAGGTGGACGCGGAACAGCTCAAGGGCGCGGTGGGCGCCGCTGAAAAGGCCTTGACCCGCTTCCCCGGCGATCCTGCCCTCAGCGCGGCTCTCGAGCATGCGCGCGCCAAACTGAAGGAAAAAGAAGCCCGTGAGTTGCTCCAGCATCGCATCACGGAAATCCGCGCAAGGATCAACAAAGGCCAGCATACCGATGCCGTGGATCTGGCTCGGCAGACGATGGCCACGGTTGGGCCGGATCCCCAGATGACGCAGTTGCTACGCGTGGCCGAGATGGAGCTGGCGCAAAAAAGGGAGAAAGAAGAAGAGCAGGAGAAACAAATTGCGGCGGTGCAGACCGTAGTGCTGGAAGGCCGCTTTGCCGACGCGACGCAAATTCTCCGGGGTGCGTTTGAAATGCAGACTTTGTCGAAGAAGGCTCCACGTGTCCAGCAACTCTTGAAGAAAATCAAGGAGGCAAAGACATCTGCAGCGGCAGCCGAAGCTGCGAGCGTAAATTCGTCCGTGTCCGAAGCTATGGAAGAGCCTGTGTCGGCCGAAGTCGTTAGCGATTCCAGTGAATATGTTTCGCCGCGGGGCGAGGCGATTCGCGAGAGTTCGCCAATTCCGGCGGAAACCCCAGGGAGCGAACTCGGGAAACAGGAATTCTCCGCCACTGTGGTTTCCAGCATGGATGCTCAAGCCGATCCGCAGACGACCGTTTTTTATCATGCGAAGGAATCCGTGCCGTGGGAACAAGCTCATTTGGGAACGGATGAAGCCGCGTCCGAGCCACCCCCGATTGAGCCAGAAGATGCGGCCGCATCCACACGGCTGGTCCGCCTGTTGCGCGAATATCCATTTCCGATTGGCGCCGCTGCTGTAATGCTCGCGGTGGCAATCGTGCTGGTCTCCTTCTATGTTTCGAATGCGTCGGCTCGGGCAGACGTGGCTCTTCGCAACAAGGCTCAGCAGTTGGAGCAGCAAAAAAATTGGCCCGCAGCCTTGGCGGCCTTCGAAAATCTGGCCAGCAGTCATCGCGACCTCGCGAATCTGGGTCGTGAGAACGCCGATAGGCTGAGAAAGCTACTGGATCGGGAAAATTCGCTCTTCGCGAAGGCGCAAGAGTCGGAGAACGCGGGTAAACTCCCCGAGGCGAAAAATCTCTATCAAGAGGCCGCCAATCTGCACGGGGACAGAGAACAGCAGGCGCTCGATGTGATCGAGAAACTGCCCGCGCCGCCGAAACCCGCCGAGCATCCGCTGGCTAGCACCAAGCGAGGCTCACGTGCGACTACCGGCAGCACAGTTAAGTCGCAGCCAGCGCGTGAGGAGACTTCGAAGACCGCGAGTGAAGCATGCCAATTCATTCCCAGTGATGTTGTAAGACAACTCGAGCGGGCCGAACGCGCTCGTGGCCGCGGCAATTATGTCGACGCTGAGCGACTCTACAAAAATGTTCTCGCATGTGAACCAAACAACGAGCGCGCCACCAATGGCCTTGCCAAAACCATAAAAGCCCAAGAGGCCGACCGAAAACTCCCGCCGTCTGACTAAAACTATTTGTGGAGCTAATCTACAACCTCACTTCGAACTGTGCCTTGACAGTGCAGAGAAGTAGGTGTATTCCATGCACGCAGGGAACCCTCCAATCCTAGAGAATCCCACTGACGTACCGAGGAGGCTTTATGCCCATTGAGAAACGTCCGGCGAATCCCCTACCTCGAGATTATGTCCCACAAGGGGGAAAACCTTACAGGGTCAAGACCAAGGACGACTTGGGGTCGGTCGCGCGAGCGCACGGTCTCACGGAGGATCAGATCGTTACTTTCAACTTTGGAACTAGGGATCCTTCTGAAATCAATTGGTATCTCCAAAGGAACGTAGGTTGCGTCCGCTCGACGCACGACGGCAAGAACTGGATGTTCACTTCAGAGGCCAATCCAGGAATCATTTACCTCCCGCCCAAATGGCATCGGCCGACTTTTCCTGCAAAGCCTGCAGCGGCTTCTCGGAAACGGAGCGGCATCTGGTTTGGCTTGGGCGTCCAAGAGGGCGGGACATTAGGAATTGCCGGCAAGGATACCGTGGAAGCATGCCTTTATTCATTGGAAAGTTATCAGGATCGCTTCTGGATGAATATCGATGGTTGGCGTCTTGGACTAGGCCTTGGGGCCTCGATCGGGGCAGCACTTGTGGTGGCCACAGGCGTTGATGCACCAAGCGAACTCCAAGGGTTCATTGCCGGTGGGGATGTTGATTTCCAGCTCTCGCTTGCTGGTAAGTGGGGAGATGTTGCCAAAGCCGCGAAAGGACTAAATCTCGTTCGCAAAGTGGCCACCGCTGGAAAGCTCGTAGACAAAACTCTCTCGTTAGTCGAGTGGGAAAAGACGCGAGACCTCATCTGGAACCTTTATAAAGCTACTGACATCGATTCCAAAAAGAAAGCCGTCAATGTCCTCAGTATTCCGGGCGCGGGCGTTGGCTTGGAAGTAAGCATATACAAGAGTTTTGGGGAGGTTCGTGTCCATGATGTGACTTCATCTGGCTAAGGCAACGCGGGAACCGAAGTCAACAACGGGGACACGGCCAAGAGGAATCTGCGAAGTCGGCACTCCCAGAATATTGGCCGGGACGCAGCGACTAGTTTGTTTGATCTTTGCCTTTGAATCTTGGCCAACACTAACTCTCGGGTGATTTGCCCTTCCTTTTGTTAGAATTTGGCTACAGAGGTTGGGCCCTTGGAGCGGTTAGGCAAATACGAAATCATCTCGGAGATTGGCCGCGGGGCGATGGGCGCCGTTTATAAAGCCCGTGACCCACTTATCGGCCGCCTCGTTGCACTCAAGACCATTACGGCAGGCATCAACGCGCAGGCCAGTTCACTTGAGCGCTTCTATCAGGAAGCGCGTTCCGCCGGCGCTCTCCAGCACCCCAATATCGTGACCATTTATGAGCTTGGCCACGAAAATAACACTCCCTTTATTGCCATGGAGTTCATTGAAGGGGGAAGTCTCGACCATCTCATCGAACAACGCCAAGTCCTTCCTCTATCAACGAAACTCGGATACATCGTGCGCGTCTGCGAGGCACTCTCTTACGCGCACCACCACAACGTCGTCCATCGAGACATTAAGCCGGGAAACATCATGGTCACCAAAGAGGGTGCGGTCAAAGTCGTGGACTTTGGCATCGCCCGGCTGACCGATATGTCCCTGACGCAGCCGAACATGATGATCGGCTCCCGCGCTTATATGTCTCCGCAACTTTATAAAGGGGAACGCGCCGACGCGCGCGCGGACATCTGGGCGGTCGGAGTTACGCTCTACGAATTGCTTGCCAATCGAAGACCTTTCATCGGTGATAGCGAAGCGGAGTTGATGTTTCACATCATGTCCGACAATCCCGCGCCCTTGAACTCTCTCGGCGCGGATTGCTCGGAAGATTTGTCGCGCATCGTGGGAAAAATGCTGGCGAAGAAAACGGAAGAGCGTTTCCAGACGATGGACGAAATCCTGCGCGACCTCGAGCCGCTCTGGAAAACCGCCCAACAAGCCACCGTTGCGGGTCTGCTTGCGGATTGCCAGCAGTTGTTTGACGCGAACGACCTCCAGAGAGCGCAAGCCATGTTGCGCAAAGCGCTGCAGATTGACGTGGGAAACACGCAGGCGAAGAGTTTTATGGAAAAGGTCACATCGGAACTGCGCCGCAGCGCGCTGCTGCCCAAATTGAACGAACATCTGGAGCGTGGCCGCAGCTTCTTGCGCTCGGGAAAGTTGCGCGAGGCGCGGGCAGAGGTGGATGCGGCTCTCGGCCTGGATTCGCGGCATGAGCCTACGAAAAGTTTGTTCGCCGAACTGGAGGCCGCGGCGGCGCGGGCCCTGGAGGTGGAACAGAAGTTAAGGCTCACAAAGCAACGGCTGGCGGAAGGAGCACTTACGGAGGCAGCGGCGGCCCTCGCAGATGCGATTGAAATGGACGGCGCCAACGCGCAGGGACAAGAATTGCGGCGGCAAATCGAAGAAGAGAAAAACCGGCGGGAGAAACGCAAGAAGCTGAGCGAAATACTACATCACGCAAGAGTGCTATGGACGGCCCTGAATTACGAAGAATGTCTGAAAATTCTCTCCAACGCGCTCCAGGATTTTCCGGGTGAACCTGAGTTGCTGAAGCTGCAGGAAATGGCGCGTCACGACCTGGAGGATTTGCAAAAGCAGCGGCAGCTTGGTGAAGTGCGGAAGCTTCTTGGCCAGCAGGAGTTTGCAAGGGCGAGGAAAATCATTGACGCGCTGGCAAAAACATATCCCAAAGACTCCGCAGTGATTAATTTGCAGATGTTAGTGCTCGATGGTGAAAAGGAAGAACAAAGGGCCGTTCGCTATGCCAAAGAGCTTTCCGATCTGCGGACTCTTCTCAGTAACGGTAAATTCGGCGAAGCAGTGACTAAGGGAGATACGCTCTTCCGCGACTATCCCGAAGAATTCGAATTGAAAGAGCTTGTCGGCTATGCACGGAGCGAGGTAGCTCAACAAGAGCAGCGGCAAGGGGAAAAAGACCGCGAGAAGGAGATACGCGATCTCATTGGGCAGGAACATTTCCAGGAAGCGGAAGCGGCGGCGAAGCGCGCGACACTGGAGTTTCCGAAGCTGGAGCTCTTTCGCATGCTTGCCGAAGTGGCCGGCCAAGAGAGGCAGGCACAAGAACAACGCGAACGCGGGCGTCAGGAAATGCAACGGCGCATCGATGAAATCCAGGGCAAGATCAAACTGGGGAAAATGTCGGACGCAATTGATCTCGCTCGGGAGACATTGGGGACGTTCGGTCCGGACCCCAATGTGACGCAGTTACTGCAAACCGCCTCTTCAAAGCAGGCGGAACGCAAGAAAAAAGAAGATCAGGATCGCCAGTTCGCCTCGGCACAGACACTCATTGACTCGGGAAACTTCGCGGGCGCTACTCAGGTGCTAAATCAAGCGATGGCGACGCAGATTTTTGAGCGTTCCGACCCGCGAGTCCAACAACAACTGCGAACCATCGAACAGCTTTCGAATGCCTCCAAGTCGCGGCCGGCGAGGGAAACGCGACCGCAACCAGCGCCGCCAACTCACGGCGGCATTCCGTCCGGAGATGGCAAAAATTCGGAAAGTGCTTCTCGCCGAGATGCGGCTCATCCCGAAACTGGTTCGGCCGCGTTTTCTGCCACAATGGTGGTTGGATCCCCGTCCACAGGAACGCCTGTGAAGACGCCATCGGCTTCTCTCCCGGATCGCGCAGGGAGGGATGCCACTCCCCCCAAAGATTCCTTCGTTCCTCCCCGCCCTTCGGCCCCCGAAAAGAGGCCAGGCGAAAAACCGTCCGAGAAAGTTGGCGGTGGCAAACAAGCAGACAATCTATTTGCCCCGGCCCCAGTCTTAACAGAACAGTCCCCTGAACGTACTGCGAAGCGGCCGTTGATTCCGCCTGAAGTGCTAGCTCAGATTCAGGCTAATATCAAAAAACCAGCAGTTCTGGCTGGGGTTGGCGCGGCGTTGATTCTAATTCTCGTTGTTGCCCTTGTAGTGGGACGCGGGAGGAGCACTAGCGAGAGTGCAAAGAAGTTGCGCGACCAAGCTAAACAACTCTGGGACAATCATCAACTGGATCAGTCTGAGCAAACTTGGCGGCAACTCGAACGGATGGACCGCTCCTACGGAAAGGAAGCAACAGCCGAGATCGGCCAGATTGAAGAAAAGCGGCAGATCGAGAAACACCAATTTGACGAAGGCGAGAAACTTCTGAGAGAAGAAAAAAACTATGGGGCCGCCTCGCAGGCATTCGAGGAAGTTATCAGGATGAACCTTTGGCTTGGGGAAGAAGCAAAAAGCGAGTTGGCGACCGCACAGGCATTGAGCAGCACACAAGACGTTCACGTCCAGGAAAAGCTGCACTTCGACCAGGGCGAGACCTTTTTCCGTGCCCAAGATTTCGAAAATGCGCGCAGAGAATTTCAAATGGTGTTAGACCTGAAAATTGCGGACTCGACGATGTGGCCACAGGCCGAGAGCTATCTCAAGAAAATCAGGCAGACCGCCGACACTAAGAAGCTCTATGATAAGGCACTTGGAGACATCAAGAACGAAAACTGGGCGGACGCGGAGCGCGAGTTGCAAGCAGTGGTGGACCGCAAGGGCTTAATGAGCGGCGAAGCTAAGAAAAAGCTCTCCGATGTCTCCGTGGCGCAAAAGGCGCTGGAGATCTTCAGCCAGTTTCTGCATGCAGGTGCGTATCGCAACGCCAAAAATCAGATCGACACTATGCAGTGGCCGAAAACAAGAGCAAGACTCGAGCAGGAGTTGCGGCCAGCCGAGCAGACGGAGGCGAATAATTTCAAGAGCCGTGCGGACAGTCTGCAGGCCAGTGGGGACGCCGATGGCATTGAGCGAGTCCGGGAGGAGCTGCACAATTTTGCCGGCCGCGTCGAGGAGCCTTCCCTTGTTAAATGGACAAGCGAATTCGATAAGTGGCTGGACAACGCCGCGCAGCAGTTGAAAGCCAAACAGAACGACAAGACCGTTTTTGATACCGCGGTGGCGGAATTTAACGCCGCAAAAGAAAAAGGCGACTTGAACCGGCTGGGACACGAGGTCAGGGACAAATTTCAGAAAATTGCGAAGGGTGCTGGATCTTTTCGTGAACAGGCCCAGGCTTATGTCGAAAAAACAATTCCCGACGCGATGCAGGAAATAGCTAAGAAGCCGGGTTCTGGAAAAATGATCGTGCCTGCGATCGTTTGCGCCGGAAGGCAGGCCGGGGCTGCGCCCGCGGCCACCGCGCAAAGTATGACCTGCGCGCAATTGGATGCCGATGTTTCTCTGCAGTGGATCGGGACTCCGACTGTGGAATTCCCAAGCTCGGCAAATCAAGCCGGCAAACTGCCGTATTCGCTTCGCCTGATTGTATTCGTGGATCCCAGCGGCAAAGTGAAAGTCGAGAAAGACGGAAACGTGGATAACGACTTTTTCAGGAAGGCCAAGGATGCGTCAAAGAATTGGAAAGCCACGATCCCCAAGGCTGGCGGCAAGCCGGTCAAAGTCAGTTTTCCGCTGCTGATCACGTTTCAGAAGTAGCGACCTGAGAGGTTTGAGTGATCGGCGAGATTGCTAGTTAACAATAACTGCTGCCCCCCCCTGTTTTTCATAAGTGTCTTTTAGGGCCTGCGGCCCACGAAACCTCATGAAAACCGTGCAGCGCAATGGCCCATTCCCAGCGCTAAGTCCTTTGTTTTTAAGTCGGCCGTGATTGCGACCATGCGTCTTTCGAGCCTGTTGCTGATAAAGGACTTAGTGTCTCTGTAAGTGGTTTAGAATCAACAGTGAGTTGCGAGCTGCTTTGTAAGTGTTGATTCTAAAGGGAGTTAGGTTGCACTAAATTTGTGCAACTCGCGGGGAGTTCTTCCTATCCGAGGGAAATGGTTCGGGGCCGTGCAGTGGTGGGTTGGAAGAAAAGAGGCGGCAAGCCGCCGCACTCCAAAAGGATTGGTGCCTGAAGCTTGTTCTTACTTCGATAGGTAGCTGTTGTCAAGAAGAAAGGCACCGGCTTCAAGAAAGGCAGACGATAGGGCGGCGCCTCGGGATTAGTCTTTGCGGGAGAAGGAGATGGCGGAGAGGACGGAATCGTAGACGGGGCGGAGGGCGCGGAGATCCTTTTCCATGGTAGTTAGGGTTAGGACGCCGATCACGGAGCCACTGCGGGCGTAGACGCGGTGGTAGTAGATGGACTGGCCGTCCTTGGTGCTGTAGCGAACTTCGAGGGCGACGGTTTCGGCGGAGCCGGGGATGGTTGGGGGAAGAGCGGCGTCGATTTTCGGCTCGCGGAGGTATTCGCGGAACATTTTGGTTTGTGCTTCGACGTACTGCGGGAGAGTGATGCCGGGGCCGAGGGGTTCTTCCATGGCACCGACGCTGGCGGGGAAAGCGTCTTTTACATCTTGCTGAATGCCAAGACCTTCCTGGATTTGCCAGCCGTTGGGGATTCTGTGAAATGACCAACTGCCGATGGCGAGGGCGGGGGGCTGGCCGGGGCGGGGCGATGATGCCGGGCCGGGTGATGGCGGTCTTGGTGTTGGGGGGGCTGGACGTGGGGCGGGTCGATCTTGGACTGAAGGGGACGGCGCTAGCGGTTCGGGCACCTTGTAAGTGGGCTCCGGCGCGGGGGTGGGAACTGATTGGGAAACCACGGGCGGGCGAGATGGAAGGGGAGTTGGAGGGGGGATTTCTCTTGGGGCGGCGGCTGGCGGCTGAGCGACTCCCCGCGGGCTAGAGGCGACGGCGGGCAACTGATCGTCCGGAACTATGCGAACGACGAAAACGGTCTGGCCGGATTTGATTTCGTCGCCAGAGGCGAGCATGGCCTCGTGAATCTTTGCGCCATTCAGCTGGGTGCCATTGGTGCTTTCTCTATCGATGACGCGGCAGCCGTTGGGACCGCACTCGACGGCGAAGTGGACGCCGGACATGTGATTGTCATGGGGAATGGCAAATTGCGCGCGGTCTGGTGCGCGCCCGATCAGAAGCGTTTGGCCTCCAGCGAGAGGGATCTTCCTACCCGCGAAGGGTCCCACTCTGATTTCGAGAATGACCGCCATTCCGTGGACTCCAATCTGACGTTCGAGGTAACTCAGTCACCGATATCTTAGCAGTCTTAAAAGCTCCTTAGAACGACAATCCGCTGGCTCATTGTTCTCGACAAAGAAGACTTGCGGGCCATGAAAATGTCCCTGTACTTTAGCAGTTGTTAAAGGTAGTAATCCTCGGGTATTTCCTGCGGGCCCCCACAGATTCGTTGAAGGAGGTGTCGCGACCCATGGCCGACCTTAATATCGTCGCAACAAGTTTACAACAAATGAGACAACGATTAGTGCCGCTAATGGATGCGCTCATAAAAGGCGCGCCCGAAGAGGTACGAGAGCGGAACCTTCGATTGGTCGAGTTGGAACGGATCGATGACAAGCTGCGGATCATCATACGCAACCTGCAGAACGAAGAGCATCTTCTACGATTAATGCAAGGAAACCTAGGGAAGATTCCGCGCGACAAACGTTGGCAGGCAAATCAGTCTCTCGATCAACGACAAAAGAATCTGCAAAATGCGAGGCAACAAGCGGCAGATTTGGCAGAAGTCGTGCGGCAACTGATGGAAAAGAATGGTTTATTGTCCGGGGCCCAGATGGGCATGAAACTCAAGGACCTAATGGAAAACCTTGAGAAGTCAGCCGAGCAAGGTCATGCGATCCAACAAATCATGTCCGAGCTTGGAGTTCCGGCCATCACGACGCCACAAACAGAAGCTCCCACAGTTTCTTCGCTTATGCCAGTTCTCATATTCGTTCTTTATGGCATTCGCCGAATTACCGGGAAAGGCCGGCGGTCCTCAAGTGCAACTGGGGATTGTTTTCGGCAACGGTGAAAAAACTTGAGCCTGGTCGAAATTGCTGGGTCCAAGAAGGCGGAAGCCACCAAGCTCCACTGGCATCCGCAAGCATTGGATTATGGTTTCTTCAGAAGCGCAGGATACTTTTGGGCTGAAGAAATGTAATAATTCTCCCGGCCTTCCACGTTCGATGAACGAACCTCGAATTCATTCTTCGTTGCTGTGACAATGATATAGGAAAAATGGGACCCTGCGGGCTTCCACACGTTTCCCGTCCCCGGTGGTGGAAAAGCAGCCGGGTCGCCTTTGCGGTGTTTTGCCAAGGACCAATGAAGATGTACGGATTCCCAAGAATGCGGGAACTCGTGATGCTCCTGATCGTACTTTTGAAAAGCCGAATAGGCAGCGTTCAAGAACATGGCGGCTTCAGGGATGTCCTTGCCTTTGGGCTGTTCGATGGTGCAAAGCTCGTTTTTCGGTGAAACAAGGAGGTTTCGAGGCGCGGCCATACCGGGCGCGATTTCATAATCTGCACGGTTGCCGTCGGTACGTGCCTGAATCAGGAAACTGCCCTTGTCACTCGACACGATCCAGTAGGTGTAGCTGGAGCCCTTCGGGCGCCAAGTGGTTTTGTTCTCTTTACTTGGCCGGGTACCCGGCTCACCTTCGTTGAAAGGCCCGTTAGCGAAGCTGATGTCAAGCTGGTTCCACTCCTTGGCGTACTCAGGGTGAGCTTGTCTGTACTCTTTCATGGCGTCCGCCGCTTCCAGAAGGAAGAGTACCGGTTCTGGACGGCTCTCATCCGGGCGATTCATAGAAGCTCCTCCTTGAATCCAGCAGGCAAAAATGGCAGATGCCAAAGACAGACTGAGGTACGGAATATCCATTTGTTCCCTCTGCAGTTAGGATGCCGGGAAATGGATTCTTGGCTCGCTCATTATAGACTCTCATCACTTCCGGGATAACGACTCCGCACATCATCTCGCAGGGCCCCGTCTTTCTCGGCTTTCCGTCGCCGTTCGAGTTCTGGATCTCTGTAGCCAGCTTTTCGTTGGTCCTTGTAGAGGTCCAGTTGATTGGTATTCGTGCGCATTTCTTCATCGATGGTCATCTTAGTCTTAGACGCCGGGGAATCATCTTCGTTCAAGGCATGGGTAGCTTCATGGACAAGTTCGGAGGCAATGGCATTTCGATTTTTCTTGTAAATGCTGTTGATAACAATTTCTCCACCCGACCATTGCCCGCGAGTGTTCCCATCCAGCTTTTTGAACTTAATTTTGCCAGCCTTTTTCAATTCATTAATTTTCTTGACGACGTTCTTTCCCTCTGCGGTCTTGGCAAAAGCACTGTTGGCAACGATTTGCATCGCTGTTGGAGATTTTTTTGGACCCTTGGGCGGTCCAGCTGCGCCAGTGTCGGCTACGACAGGAGCGCCCGGGGCGGAAGGAGAGGGAGCACCAGCTTCGCCGATGATTACGGTGAAGCAGCCGAGGACGATGACGCCGCCGTGAGCGGTGGGATCACCAATGCGGGCGGCCATCAGATTTCCGATGAGAACTGTAGGCGATCCCATGAGGATTACGTCGGGGGGACCGACGCAGGTGAGCATGTCCGTGATGCGGGCTGCGGGGAGGCCGCCGATGAGGACGGTGGGGCAGCCGGGCGGGAGGATGGGGCCGCCGACATGCGGAACTAGAACTGTGACCAGCGGGCAAACATGCATGTCGGTGATGCGGGCTGCTGGGGGCATCTTTTCCTCAGTTTTCAGTCCTCAGTTTTCGGTGTTCAGTAAGACCTAAGAATATTGTGCTGCTACTGATGTGCGCGCCCTCGCTTTCAGAATTTGCCTTGCGAAGCGCGCCTCGACTTACCTCGGGATAAGAAAAAGGACCGAAAGCGAGTTTGAGAAAGTTTCCCATTACATTTTGCCGCCTTTTGAGCCGTCATCTGCTTGGTCGGGATCTTTGGGGGCTTTGGGGCTAGTGGGGCTGGAGCCGCTGCCGGCACCGGCGGCGCCTCCGCTGTTGATGAGCACTAGGGTTCCCGAGATGGCAACGCCGGCGGGGCCGATGTTAATGAAGCCGCCGGAGGCTTTGATGGTGAGCTGCATGCCGGCTTCGATGACTACGTTCATGCCGGCTTTCAGGTGAATCTCCATGCCAGCTTCATGGGCATAGTTCTGGCCGGATTTTTCCTGGAGATTCTGGCCCACCTGCAAGGACATGTTCTGGCCGACTTTGTCGTTCTGGTTGCCGGTGATTTCGAGGGAGGCATCGCCGCCGACTTTTTCGTTGCGGTCCTTGACGATCTGGATGTGCTGCTCGCCTTCGACTTTTTCTTTCTGGTCGTTTTTCACGATGAGGTGGCGGTCGTTGCCGATGAATTCGCGGGAATCTTTTTCGACGCGGTGGTCCATGTCTTTTTCGGCGTTGAGGAAGATTTGTTCGCTGCCTTTTTTGTCCTCGAAGCGGAGCTCGTTGAAGTTGGCGGAGCCGCCGCCTTTGGTGCTGCGGGACATGAAGGTAGAACGGGTCATGTTATCGGGAAGAGTGTAGGGGGGCATCTGGTCGTCGTTGTAGACGCGGCCGGTGATGATGGGGCGGTCGGGGTCGCCTTCGAGGAACTCGACGATCACTTCCTGGCCAATGCGGGGAATGTTGATGGCGCCCCAATTCTTGCCAGCCCAGGGCTGAGAGGAGCGGACCCAGCAGGAGCTGTTTTCGTCTTTCTTGCCGAGGCGGTCCCAGAAAAATTGCACTTTTACGCGGCCGTATTTGTCCGGATAGATTTCCTCGCCGGAAGGGCCAACGACAACCGCAGTCTGGGGGCCTTGGACAAAGGGCTTGGGAGTGAGACGCTGCGGGCGGAAGGGAACGGAAAAGAGGATGCAAGTGAAATGGTTGGTGTACGTTTCCTGGGACCCGGCTCCGGAACCGGAATAGCTATCGTCCACTGAAGCGGAATGGGTCACTTCCGTCAAAAGATAGTCGCCGTTCATGTCCCGGCGCGAGTGCTCGTCCAAATGAAATTTGTAACCGGAGGCGAAGGAGCGGCAGTTGCCGGAGCCCGTAATCACATGGTGCAACGCCTCTTCTTCCTCCATGCGGACTTTGGTGGTCGTATCGCCTTCGGACTTCTTGGTGTGAATTCCCGGGTAATCGTAGATTTCATATTTGGTGTTGCCCCCGATTTCGGCGACAGTCTGTACATTGGCCATCAAGGAAGTGTTGGGGGTTTGAAAATTATAGTCGGTGAGGGCGTACTTGCCGGTCCGCAGTTGCTGCTCGGCGCCCCAGCTCTCCACAATGTCCTCATGAAGGAAGGTGCTGCCGGGTGCGTAGTTGAAGCGGACTTTATGCTGGACGGGACAGTTCTTGTGTACTTGCGGCTTGTCGGCGAAAATCAGTTTGTGGGTGTTTTGATCGTGCTCAAAGAAATAGAAGATGCCGTACTCTTCCATCAAACGAGAGACAAAATTAAAAGCGGTCTCGCGGTATTGGACGACGTATTCGCGCTGGGGGTAACTGCCCTGGGTGCGATCCTGAAAATCCTGGAAGCCGTGGTCCTGAAAGACTTTCTTGATGATTTCGGGAATGGTTTTTTGCTGGAAAATCTGGCAATCAGCGGTGCGCGTGAGGAACCAAAGCCAAGGAACAATCTCTGCCCGGTAATGGGTAAAGCGGTTGTCGCCTCCAACGCAGGCGAAGCGGCTTACAAAACCATTCCAGTACCGCATGTCATCGTCTGTATGGTGGATTTGCAGGGTCACCTGCTTGCCGACAATGTCCTGGAAGGAAATGGAATGATTCTCCGAAAGAAGGTCGAGTGCGAAATGGAATAGTTGAGACATGCCCTCGTGGCCGGAGAAATGCTGGAGCAGCAGCACATCTTTCCCGAGCGGCGTGTCGATCGCCAGGAGTCTGTTCGCTTGCGTATATGCCATTTTCCGTTTCCTCTGATACTCCGCGAAAGAAAGCAGGCCGCGCGAAGATTCTACGGCCCCGCTGACCCTAGTTTCGAAATCAAATGCTGCAACAAATGCCGCCTACGGGTATCACCCTGACGGTCGTCGTCTTTCAAAATGTCACGAATATGATCGCGAAGCGCGCGCGAGGAGACATGCGGGGGGAAGTCAAAGACCTTCACCTTCCAGAATCCATCGGTGCGAAGCAAAGAAAACACGATGTTCTCAGCCCTGCGCTGGAACGTCAACCCATCAGACTCCAGCGCACCGGTGAGCTGACCTCTCACTTTATATGCCACTCGAACGGTGGCGGCGTCCTGGTTTTCCGTGACGGAAAGAACGTGAAACGCGGTAACGATCTTCACGGGTTCTTCCGGCCATTCGCCTTCGCCACCGATGAGACGGCCGAACGCCGCGGCAGATGAATGCTTGCTGCTAAGACGAACGCCGTCAAAGTCCATGCGACAAAAGTCACGCACGGACTGCGCGGGTCCTGCTAACTTGGTCTTTGAAGGCTGAGCTGCGGAACACGAAGGCTGCAGAAATGCTAAGGCAGCGAGCAAAAGAAACCCGTAAGAAGTGATCCGTATTGTTACTTGCATGGGACTCTCGCTCGCAGAAGGATCGGCTTGGGGCCGAACCACTCGGGCTTGCCTTCCGTAACGCCGGGTTCAGATCGCTGCTGGTCCCCGCGCGCGCTGTATAGAGTGCTACCCGGCGTCTTGGGGGTTGCATCGTAGAATCCAACATGATGCTCTTGCTCGAATAACATGACGTCCCCTGACACTGGAAATTCATCTTTATTGAGCTTGCGAAGCCACGGCACCGAGCTAAGCCCACCGGTATTCATGTATTCATAGTGAGCAGAGGGAACCGCCTCAGTGATCGACCGCCAAATGTGGTGGCTGCAGTCGATGCCACTCTTTGAATCGCCTCCGTAGCTATAAGGAGTGCCCTCATAGGTCTTTGCCCTCGCAAGAATTTGCAAAGATTCCGCAGTGGTGGCATCGCGAAAATCCTTTTCGCAGGCCCCAGCATCCTGGCCTGTCTCAGTCGGAGCTTGGACGGAGGATGGACCAACGCCGTCTTCAATGTATTGCACGTTGCGAGGCTTGCTGATCCAAACGGCCATGCTCTTGGTGTCCGGGTCGGTCTTCGGTCCGGTGAGTACCTCTCCTTTCCTGATCGTTTTCATCCTGGCGGTCCACTTGTTGCCATCAGAGCTCTGGTATTCGTTGGTCAAGATCACAAGATTTTCGCGAATGGGTGGGTTGCAAACTCCTGGGGAGCCGTAGCCCTCATAGATCGTAGCGATCAGGTCCATGATCGCGGCGATGTATTGAATGGCTCCGGTTGGCGTCTCAAGCAGTTTTTTCCGATCGTCGTAACTCTGGCCGGGAAGAAGTTTCGCATCTTCCACTTGCTTTACCCAGGTGCCCTCGGCAGTAGGGGCGATGTAAACGAGCCCTCCGAGGGCGAACCAATCGATCCTCCAAACATGTGGTTTACCTGCCCCAACGGCACGGGCGCTACGAGAATGAACATTCTTGAGGGCCTCCCAGGCAATCGCCGCGGCTATGGCGCGGCGATCCACATGGAATTTAGCCTCTGCAGCAATGATTTGAGAGCGATATTGGCGGAGCCAACCAAGAACTTGCATCTCGTCCAACGAGATTTTGTTTAGCGTTGTTGGCACACAAACCGCGGGCGCATCCTGCAGTTCGAAGGAGATGCCGTCTCCCTTGAAGTATTCGATCCCAGATGATCCCGGCGGGGGCGTGACGGTAAGGGGAGCCGTCTTGCCCTTAACAGAGCCGGCTTCTTCCCGCTTTCCAGTTGGTCCTACAGGTGCCCCAGGCATTTTTTAGTCCTTGCGGTAGTCCATGTTCGCCGCGATTTGCGACGCCGGGATTCCGCGTTATTGATAGACGAACGTGCCGTTCTCACCGACGGAGACGTGGATGGAGCGGGGTTTTTGGTGTTCGGCCATGCGGCTGAGCAAGTAGCGAGAGATGTCGGGGAGCATGGTGTTGGTGAGGATGTTGTCGACGTTGCGGGCGCCGGACTCGACCTCGGTGCAGCGCTTGGCGACTTCGGCGACGACCTCGGGGACGTAGGTCAGCTCGATTTTGTGATTCTCGCGGATGCGGCGCTGAATCTTGGCGAGCTTGAGAGTGACGATGTTCTTCATAGCTTCATCGCGCAGGGGGAAGTAGGGAACGGTGACGAGGCGACCCATGAAGGCGGGCTTAAAGATTTTATTGAGCTCGGGCTTCATGGCTTTGGCCAAGCCATCGGGGCTGGGCGTGGTCTCGGGATCGGCGGTGAGTTTCATCAGCAGATCGGTGCAAGCGTTGGAAGTGAGGATGATGATGGTGTTCTTGAAATCAATTTCGCGGCCTTCGCCGTCTTCCATCATGCCTTTGTCGAAGACTTGATAGAAGAGTTCGAGGACGTCGGGATGAGCCTTCTCGCATTCGTCGAGAAGCACGACAGAGTAGGGGCGGCGGCGGACGGCTTCGGTGAGGACGCCGCCTTCGCCGTAGCCGACATAGCCCGGAGGCGAGCCCTTGAGGCTGGAGACGGTGTGGGCTTCCTGATACTCGGACATGTTGATGGTGATGAGATTGCGCTCGCCGCCGTAAAGAAGATCGGCAAGAGCGAGGGCGGTTTCGGTTTTGCCAACGCCGCTGGGACCGACAAGCATGAAGACGCCGACGGGCTTGACGGGATCGTCCATGCCGGCGCGGGCGGTGGAGATGCGCTGGGCGATGGCTTCGAGCGCATGGTTTTGGCCGATGACGCGAACGGCCATGAGGTCCTTCAGGGTAAGTACGGTGTTGATCTCGTCCTGCTGCATTTTGCCGACGGGGATGCCGGTCCAGGCAGAGATGACTTCGCCGACGATTTGGGAGTCTACGCAGACGCGCATGAGAGGATCTTCGCCTTGCAAGGTATCTAGTTCGGAATTGAGGCGTGCGAGATCGGCGCGCAAGGAAGCGGTGTCAAGGGCCGGCTGCGCGGCGCTGCCGCTGCCGTCTCCGGCGGCGGCACGGGGGGCGGCAGCGGTCTCGAGTTGAGTGCGAACATCTCTAATTTTGCCGACAAGACTTAGTTCCTTATCGCGCCGCTCTTGCAAGGATTTCAATCGCGCCGCGAGCGTGTTCTTTTGTCCCGCGATTGACGCGAGGCGCTCCGCGTGATCGGAGCCTACTGCCGCTTCCCGCTCGAGGACACGCTGTTGCACATCGAGGTCGTCCAACTGGCGCGTGGCGTCCTCAATTTGCGGGGGCGTGGCGTTTTGTCCGAGAGAGAGGCGGGCGCATGCGGTATCGAGAACACTTACGGCCTTGTCTGGCAATTGCCTGCCGGCGAGGTAACGATGGGAGAATTTGGTCGCGGACTGGACGGCCTCGTCGAGAATTCGAACGTTGTGATGCTTTTCCAAGGAACCGACAATGCCCCGGAGCATAACCATGCACTGGAGTTCCGCCGGTTCTTCCACTTTGACCACCTGGAAACGGCGAGCCAGAGCCGCGTCCTTCTCAAAATATTTCTTGTACTCCGACCAAGTGGTGGCCGCGATGGTGCGCAACTCGCCGCGGGCCAGCGCGGGTTTGAGTAAATTGGCAGCGTCGCCCTGCCCCGCCGGGCCGCCTGCGCCGATCATCGTGTGCGCTTCGTCAATGAAAAGGATGATGGGAGTGGGGGAAGACTTGACCTCTTCGATCAACCCTTTGAGGCGATTCTCAAATTCGCCCTTGATGCCGGCGCCGGCCTGGAGAAGGGCAAGATCCAGCGAGCGGATGGTGACGTTTTTCAGCGGCGGGGGGACGTCGCCAGCGGCCACGCGAAGCGCAAAGCCTTCGACGACGGCGGTTTTGCCGACGCCGGCCTCGCCGGTGAGAATGGGATTGTTCTGGCGGCGGCGCGTGAGAATGTCGATGATCTGGCGAATCTCGTGGTCGCGTCCGAGGACGGGATCCAGTTTCCCTGCACGCGCATTGGCAGTGAGATCAATGGTGAATTGATTCAGATTTTGCGTTTTGGCGCCGCCGGGAGCACCGGAAGAGGCGGCCGGCCCCACGCCGGGGATATTGGCGGATTGCGCCGTCTCTTGATCTTCGGGCGAACCGGCCACGATGGCCCAGAAATTCTTGCGCAGAGTTTCCTCGCTGATTTTCTGGAATTCACGCGAGACTTCGCGCAACAACCGCGCGAGATCCGGTGAAGTGGCGATGGCCAGGATGCAGAAGCCGGAGCGCACCTGGGCGGCGCCAAAATCGAGCGAGCCGATGGTCCAAGCTTCCGAAAGCATTTGCACCAATGAAGGGCTGAATACGGGAGTCCGCGCGTTGCCGGTCTTGAGCTTGTCAATGCTGATGGTGAGATCGCCGGTGAGGTGCGATTTGTTCACGGCAAAATGCTTGAGGATGTGCTGCAGGTCGCTGTCCGTGACTTCGAGCAGCTTCATGAAAAAGTGCTCGATTTCAATGTCGTAATGGGTCCGCGAAAGGCAGAACCCTGCTCCGGCTTCGAGCGCCGAGCGCGTAGAATCGTTGAGTTTGCCGATGAGGCCTTTCAAGTTGGAGGCCATACTGTGTCCTTTCCTTTTACAATGCGAGGATGGTGTCCTCCGGGTTGCGTCCCATCGGACTGGAGCGAACCCAGCTGACCCATCCTAGTTTTGGAGAATCGTCGCCTTCGGAGCCCAATTCGCAGGCGGGGACCTCTGCCCGTTCGAGAACCAACTGCACTTCAAAATCAATTTCATCGTTGGAAAAAAAGCGTGTCAATCCGCGCAGCGCCGGGTAGGCGGAGCCGGTGGGGAGAAAATCGAGATACTGCGAAAGCGTGAGCGGCCCGAGTTTGATGCGGGCGCGGGCGCCCTGGTCCCAGACTTCATCCCCAGCCACGGCGCCTAATCCGAGTTGCTCGGAAGGAGTCTCCCGGTCGCCAATGCGGCACTCGGTCGCGGGGTCGAGGCGGAACCAACCACCCAGCAATTGCTGGACTTCGACGGGCACTTCGAAATATTCATTGAGGATCGATTCCAGAGCCTTCGCAGAATGTGGCCGCTGGCCAAGGATTCCCGAAAAAAAGAGAAAGGCCTCGTCGGGGACTGCCTGGCGATCCTGCAGGCCGTCCGTGCCCATACCGATGAGGTCCAACAAGAGGTGGGAGAAACGGTCCAGTTCCCCGCGCTCGTAGGCGATGGGAAAGCGGTACTTTTCCCAAGCCTGATAAAAGAGAGAAAGGAAGCGGTGATTGAAAATGTCAAGGAAGTCCCGCAGAGTCCTGTCACCGGACCGCACGCGCTCGGCGATCATTCCGGTATACCATTGCGGCAGAGCACCAACAGGCCCCGCTAGGCCGAGAAAATTCACGGTCATCCGATGGGGCTTATTCTCATCCCATCCTAGCGATTGAATCTCGCTGGCGGGGAAAACCAGCGAAGGGTTTGCGCCAAAGTGGACAATCTCTTCAGAAGGATTGACGAACCTGCCCACTGGTTTGCGATCCGGGAAAAGCCGCTCGAGCAGGCGCACGGCCTGGAAGAAACGGATACTGTACGGTTCCTCGCGGAGCCGGGTTTCGAGTTCGGAAGGGACGGGCGCTTGCTTCAAAGCAGAATCGCCTGCCCCGCTCGTGGAGGCCATTGCCGTAGCGGCTCCTTTCGCTGCTGCGTACGTGCCAGCAGCTGACTAAAGCTGTTAATGGACGCGTACAATCCAAGAAAATGCTCAAGCACGCTGGCGAACAGATAGACTCCGCCACCCACATACTGCTCCTCATCAAATTCGATTTCGACCTGCCTGCCGCGCACGAACCCGATACCATTCTCGGAAATAACGCGGGCGAAGTGGCGGTGACTTTTCAAGTTCATAAGGCCAGCAATCTGCTTTTCTTGAAACGCGGACTCGCTGAAGTTGTAAAGGCGCAGGATTTCCGTCAACGCACCCTTCCCTTCCTCGACCAGCGACAAATAGTTCAAGGAAAGATGAGAGACGAGCCGCCAGAGGACGCCTTTGCCGGTGGGCGGGCGCACGGACGCGGTAGGTTTCCGAAGGGCGACGATGCGTTTCACAGCTCCGAGTCCCTCTAATTCGAAGTCACCAGCTTCGTTGCCAAGTGGCAAACGGTAGGGCAAGTCACGATTCGAACAGGTGCAGTGAACCGTAACGGTGTCCACGTCCGGCCGCATGGGCCGTCCGGTAAGGTCCATAAGGGAGAGAAAAACCTCCGTGCCTTCATCATTGCTCCTTCGGGAGGGGCGACGGCTGGCATACCAGAAGGCCTGCTGGCGCTTTTCCCGGCGGGACGAAGCGTGGCGAAAACGGTAAAACGGTTCGAATTGCACAACCTGATGGGTGTCCCGGTCCGGCGAGATGACATCATCAATGGAGAAAATCTCGAGGGCGTGTCTTCGCCGGACGTCCGGAACGACGGGATATTCGAAATCAGTCTGGTCCAGAAGAATCGGTTCAGCCGTCAAGGGAAAGAGATTGATCACCGGCGAGCATCCCAGGCTCAAGGTCTTCGCTGAAACGTTCAGCTCGAGCATCTGGGTGCGCTCGGCGAGTTCGAAATCGGAGATTAGAAAAATGATTTCGACGCGCGGCCCGAAGCCAGCTTTTTCCAAGGCCTCCAGGCCCGTGAGATCGAGGAAAAAGAATTTCTCTGGAAAAGAGAAGTACTCCTGCAAGAGCCGGTAGCCAGAGAAGGAATGCCGGGGATAAGGCAGCAACGCTTCCTCATCCTCAAATCCAACCGGCCGAAGAGAACTGGCGGGAAGCACGACCGGCGGCTTGCGGGAGTTAGGCGCCAGGTCGCGAATGAGAATTTGCGTGGTGTTGTTGCAAAGCAATTCATAAAGAGCGTGAACGAGATTGCTTTCGCCATTTAGATAGAAGCGCAAGGAACGCAACTGCATTTTGGCAAAATCGGCATCGGGCAGACAACTGAGCTCGACGCGCAGAGCAGCCACGGCGTCCGCGGCCTTGACGGCGGGTCTTAAGCGGTCCGGCGTCAGCCACTGGGCCTCTGCGATGGAGAGTGGCCAGAGGGTGGTGTCGTAACAAGACCGGAATTTGCACGGGTAGCCTTCGACAGGCCTGGAATAGAGCATGGAGCCACGGGGAATCGGCAATCCACCTGCCAGCTTGCCTTGCTCCGGATCCAGATGAAACTGCACCACGGTCATCGAAGGGATGGGCCGGATATAGTGGGGATAGAGAACGGTGAGGAGCGCTTCGGTGATCTCCGGAAATTCATCGTCAATTTTCAGATGGACGCGGGCGGCCAGGAAGGCAGCGGCTTCAATCAATCGTTCGACGTGGGGATCTTCGCAACGCGCTGGCTCCAGGAGCAAGCGGGAGGCAACTTTGGGATATTTTTCCGCAAAATCGGCGCCCATCTGTCGCAAGAAGGTCAGCTCGCGCTCGTAATAGGTGAGCAACTCATCCCGCATTGGCATCCCCCATCAGCTGGTACTCACCGCTGGTCAGTTCCAGTGCAGCGTCGAAAACGACGTGCTCGGGAGCGGGGTCGATTCGCAGCATGCCCTCGATGACAAACCGGACCACGCGTGATGCGCCGGTGGCCGGCAGAACGGCCACCTTCGCACTGGCGAGCCTGGGCTCGAATAAACGCACAGCTTTTTCGATTTCCGAGAGCAAGCGGTTCTTATCGTACAGAAAATTGTGGCCGATCTCGGTGATGTCCGGTACTCCGTAGTTGTACATGGAGCGCCGCGTTTCGACGCTGGTTTCCGGCAGGGGCTGTGGAGTACAGCGAGTGTTCAACAGATTTTCCAGGTCCCGGCGGATGGCGACTTTGAGCACGGCGAGGGACTTGCTGTGGGTCAGCGCGACTTCCACCTTCGACTTGGGCTCTTGGTCGAGCAGACGGTCGAAGACCGAGAGGGTAACCGGCCCAAGAAGTTCGCGTTTAAGTTCGCGTTCCGCCATGGCTACCTCATGCCCGACAAAACTTGCACGGGGTCCAACCGGCAAATTTTCTGATAGATCTTCTGTTTGGCCGCTTCGTCATAACCGAGCTTGTCCATGCAACGAAAGAGCAGCGCCAGGGGGTGTGCCAGGGCCGATGATTCTTCCCACTCCTCAAGTTTTCGACGGTCGATCTCCTCGGCGAGCTCCGCCAAAATCGGATAGGCAATGACCTCATGCTTGGTTGAAAGGCAGAGCGCGGCCAGTTGAATCTTTCGATGAAAACGAGCGCGCCCCGAGCGTTCCTGGGCAATTTCCCGGGAGAGGAGTTCGACGGCGTCCTGAATGCGTCCAGAGCGCGCCGCCCGCTGGGCAAGCTCCTGCACGTCAGGTGCGGTGGCTCCATTGTTGCCGGGCGCCGCGACGACTGGTTGGGCAGGCGGCACGGTCACCTCTGGTTCCGGCGGCGGGGGAGGCGGAGGAAGAATGCTCTCTTGAACCCAGGCTTGAGTTTCGTTGTTGGCTGCAGGCGTGTCGTCAGTAAGTGATGCTGTAAGCAGGTCGGGATAGTCGGCGAGAAGAGATTTCAGTTCAGAACGGATACCTGCGGCGGCGGGATCGAAATCGCTTCCGAGCGATTCGCAGGCCCGGACGGTATAGCGCTGAAGGTCGAGCCAGCCTCGGCCGCAAGGCATGCTCATGATGGATTCCGAGGTCTCCAAGACGTCCGTCCAGTTTCCTTCCATCGCGGACTTCTTGAGTTGCGTACGCTTCTCGGTTGGTGGCGCCCCCAACAGGACCGGATTTAGAGATGGTCCAGCTTCGCGCAATTCGCCCCAGCGCATTGCGCGGAGGAGAAGGTAAGGGATGGGATTCCGTGGGTTTTCGCGGCGCAAGAACTGAGCGACGATCGCCAAACGCTGCATCGCATCGTCGCGGTCAGCCGGTTCGGACGAAACCGAACGCTTCTTCGCGGCAGGCGCGCGGGGCCCAGCACCTGCTTCGGATTCCACGACTTCGGGAGTTTCTTCGATTTCCTCCGCAGGAGCCTCATCGACTTCCGGCGCTGCGGGCCGGTAGTAGTGCTTAGCCACCTCCTGAACTTCTTCAAGCGCGGTGCGAAGATTGGCAAAATTCGGAGCTTCGCGGCCAAACTTGCTGTCGCTCAGCGCCTCGAGCGATTGGAGAGACTCGAGAGCCGCGACAAGATTGGCCGAAAGCTTTTCGTAGAAGGCATCTCCGGTGGCGCGAACGGCCTCGTCAAATTCTTCCGCGGTGCATTTTTTTTCCTCGATGGCAACCTGGCGCGCGGCCATCTTTTTATCATTGCCGGTGGCGTCCGCTTCGTAGCCGACGCGACGTGATTCCTGGAACCGGGATAGATCCAATTTGTTCTTGGTGAGCGGAAGGCGGCGTACTGCCTGGTCAAGGTTCGAACCAACCCAGGCAAGGGGTGCGGCGCGGAAATCGAGATCGTCTTCTTCGATCTCAGGATAGAGGGTGTCCCAAAAATTCTCCAACAAGCCACGGAGAAAATCGAGACCTTCGCGAAGACCCGGGATGTGCTCGCGGTGCAAGTGCGCTTCCGTCAGCCAGGCGGCTAATTGCAGATCTTTGGTCTTGTTGGCCAGCGCGTCCGTCGTCAACTTGATGACCAGGGGCCAGTCAGCTTTCTTGATTTCGCGAGACCAATCACCCTGAGGAAGGACATCTTCTTCGCGACGTGCTTCACGCACCTTGTCGTAGATGGGATCGTAGCGCAGGCTCGTTCCGCTCGGATTGTCGCCCGGGATGGGGCTGCGGAGATTGTCGGGCAGCGGCATAACCGTCAGGAGGCCATCTGGGCGATGGCGATGTGTATGCTACGCAGCTCCAGAAGCGGCCACTCCTCGTCGTCCGCAAGCAAGATCTTTTGGCCGGCCGGCACCTGCTCACCGTCTGACGTCTCCTCCCAAACGGTCTCCCGGCCAAGCCGGACAGCGGAATCGGGATGTTGTGAGGCAAACGGTGTCAAGACGGGGAGAAGGATTTCGCCCAACTCGCGCTCCTCGAATTTATCCGAAGTGCGGACTTTCGCAGGGAGCCACAAGAGATCGCGCAGGCGCTTTGGCGCGGAGATCTCAATCGAAGTGATCATGGTGAAGGGAATCCACATGTAACTGCCCGCTGCGAAGACCTCGAGATTCGAAGCGATGCGCGGATCTCCGTCGTTAATGGAGTGATACACCTTTCCATTGATCGAGACGGAAAGCGCTCCGAGACCTGCAGTCTTTTTCGGCATGGGATACTGTTGCGTGGTGAATAAATCGCGCCGGGTTCTTTCCGCATGCAAGGCAGCGTGATAAACAAGCGCACCCATCTCCGCCTGCTGGCTTCCTTGGGCGGCGAGGTCGAGATGCTTTTCGGCGCGGGAGAGATCCCCGGAAAAGCAGAGAAGTTCGAACAAAAAGGTGCGGCGCTTGACATCCTGGGGGTTGTCGCGCACTTCGGCGCTAAGTGCTTGAATTGCTTCGTCAAGCTGACCGGCTTGAAACAATTGTTGTGGGGTCATAGACCGTCCGTGATGCAATTACGGCTCGAGCACAAACTGAGGCAGGAGCAGAACCCGGCCCCACCGCGGGGCCGGGGGCACTCTAAAATGGATCCGCAGTCTCCAGGGTCTTCAGGCCGCGACCGCCTTCGCTAGATCGTAGCTGATAGACCCAGTCGAGGTCACCGTTCCCTTGGATGCGTCTTGCGCAAAATATTCGTAAGTGACCTTGCTAAAGTTCAGGGTGATGGAGTCAATCAGCTGGTCGATACCCTGCGAGCCGTTACAATTAAAGCTCGAGACCAGACAATGCTCCAGAGTAATCTTAAGGAAGTCGTAGGGCTTGGAGTCGCCCCCGGACTTGCGGCAGCTCAGAACAGCCTTGTCAATATGCGAACCCTTGGTGCAAGCCTGAAGGAGTTTTCCACTCGCTTTGCTGAGAGGTACGTTCACGGTGATGTCATGCGCGCTGAACCTGCCCGTACCGCCGCCTGAACCCACGGCAAAGCTTCCGTCGTTGTTCCCTCCCCAACTCCAACTGACGACCTCAATCTCTTTGGTGTGGCCATCCTTTTGAGATTCGCCCTCAACGGTGTCCAGCTTCAGATGATAATCGGTAGCCATGATCTTCTGTTCCTCCTTTTGTGATGCTGTAAACTTGGAATGCTAAGACTCGCGTTGATGGATTTGCAAAGTCTCGGCTTCCCAAAAACTAGCCCCTGGCCGATTTGGGAAGCTCGGCCACCAACCGCAGGGAAATCGTAAGCTCATCCAATTGAAAGTGCGGCCGCAAGAACGCGATGGCGCGGTAGACGCCGGGTTTGCCTGCAACTTCTTCGACATCCACGCGAGCCTCCCGCAGCGGGTACTGCGCCTTGGCAGCCTGACCCGCCGTGTCGTCCAAGACCACGTATTGGCTGATCCAGCGATTCAGAAACTGTTCGCAGTCCTTGCGCGACATAAAGCTGCCAATTTTGTCCCTCATGATGGACTTCAAGTAGTGGGCGAAGCGGGAGACCGCGAGAATGTAGGGAAGCTGTGAAGACAACCGCGCATTTGCGTTCGCTTCGGCTTTGTCGTATTTCTTCGGTTTATTGGCGGACTGTACGCTAAAGAAAGCCGCGTAATCGGTGTTTTTGCAATGAACAAGCGGGATGAAACCTTGATCCGCCAGTTCCTTCTCGCGACGGTCGGTGATGGCGATCTCCGTGGGACATTTCAGCGCCACGTCACCCTCGTCTGTGCGGAAGGTGTGGGCCGGCAAACCTTCGACCAGCCCGCCGCCCTCAACGCCGCGGATGGCCGCGCACCAGCCATACTTCGCGAACGCATTGGTCAGTCTCGCGCCCAACGCATAAGCGGCGTTGCCCCACAGATATTTCGAGTGATCGGAACCATCGACATTCTCTTCGTAGCCAAATTCATCCACCGGCTTGGTGTCCCTGCCATACGGCAAGCGCATGAGAATGTGCGGCAGGGCCAGGCCCACGTAACGGGAATCCTCGCTGGCGCGGAAAGACTTCCATTTTGCGAATTCCGTGCTGTCGAAAATTTTGCCGATGTCGCGCGGTTCGCCGAGCTGCGAGAAGCTCTCCAGATTCATGAGCTCAGCAGAGGCAGCCGTCAAAAAGGGTGCGTGGGCGCCGGCGGCAACCTGAGAGATTTTTTCCAGGAGCTCGATATCCTCAGGGTGCCGGCTGAACTCGTAATCTCCGATCAAGGCGCCGAAGGGTTCGCCGCCGAAAACGCCGAACTCTTCTTCATAGACTTTCTTGAACAGAGTGCTCTGATCGAATTCGGGGGCGCGCTGCAAATCGCGCAGGATTTCCTTCTTGCTGACGTTGAGGAGGCGAATCTTCATTTGCGAGCTGGTCTCGCTCTGGTCCAGCAGATACTTGACGCCGCGCCAGCTGGCCTCCAGCTTCTGGAAAGTGGGGTGGTGAAGCACCTCGTTAAGTTGCAGGGAAATCAGGTGGTCGATCTGCGCGATGCGGGCGTTGATGGTAGCGTCGGCGTCGCGCGAAAGGGTCATCTCACCCGCGACAACCTGGGAGATGAACTCCTTGACCATGTCCTTGCCGCGTTCCCGGGAACTGGTTTCCCGGCCAAACCTTCCTTCTTCGACGATCTGATCTAGCAAGTTCCCTTCGGCCGCCTTTGCTCCAGCAGTCTGGGCCGCTGCCTGTTCCGGCTTATTCATCGGAGGCTCCCTTGTCCTTTTCCTTGCCGAGTTCCTTCTTCAGCTTGTCCAGTTTTTCGGTGCTGCCTGCAGCCTCCATCAGCAATTCATCGAGTTTGTCGTTGCCTTGCAGGGCGCCACGCAGATCGCTCAGCTTGGTCCGCAGATCCATAAGCTCTTTGAGCGGTTTCACCTGCTTGGCCACTTGGGCCGGATCGAAATCGTCCAAGCTCTTGAAATCCAGATCGACTTTGAGCTGACCGGCATTGGGATCCTCACTGAGCTTGTTGTCGACCGCGAAGGCAAGGTGCGGCTTGAAGCTCTCGAGCACGCTGTCAAAATTATCCGGCGTGATCTCCACGAATCGGCGCTCCTTCATACGGGCCAAGGGTTCCCTAGGCTGACCACTCAGGTCGGCCATCACTCCCATTACAAAGGGGAGCTCCTTCACCTCAATGGCGTTTCCGACCTCGACGTCGTAAGTCACATGAACGCGGGGCGGACGTACACGCTCTAACTTCTTATGTACACTTTCTTTAGCCACGGCGGATACCTCGTAGGATCGATCTCGGGGGGACTCTTGTGATGTACCGGGAAGCCCGATTTGTAGTGTAAGTATCACACTAATAAAAACTCTGTCAAGCGCCAAGGAGTAGTCCGAGTAGTCCCATGGTCTGAGAGTCCTATACCCTCCCGCTGCCCAGGATAGAGCACAGGCCACACTCCTCCAGCCAGAATCATGAGTGGCCCACCGCTGGGTTCTACGGAATCCAAAGCAGGGACGGCGCAAGCGAACCTCGCGGAGCCTTGATATGTCCCCGTCTCTCCCTCAGTGACATAGTGCAGTCAAAATCCAAATCGCTTCATTGCTATCGGTCATAATCTGGGAGGCTGCCGGAGGGAATCTGTCTTGGGGCTATGTTTTACCGCCCCCAGATGATGGGGCGGCAGTACGTGAAGGATCCTCTTGTTGCCCCACCCTTGGGCGGTTGCTCTCGTCTCGGCATTGGTACTGGGCGTTCCAGCAGGCTTTCAAGGACGAAGGACAAGTTTCTCGGTATACCGCGCAATTTCCTGCTGCTTTTTCCTGCCCCCTCTCACTTGTTGCTTGGCGGGGTGGCGGGGCGGGGAAACTAATCTGGATACCGATTGACAACTCGACTATACTAGGGCCCTTCTATTTGGATTTAGTGATGAGGTCGTCATGACAAACATACCACTGACCCCTATTGGTGGCGGCGGAATGTGTCTTGCGGATTCCGCGCTTCAAACCGCCGACATCATAGTTTCCACGGCATCAGGTGCGGTATCTGGAGGGATTCGCTTCGGCACTTCTTCTCAAGTTAGTCATGCGGCTCTCTTCATCGGCAACGGTCAAGTGATCGAAGCCGTGGGCGAAGGCGTTCGGCAAGTTCCTCTGTCTGCTTCTCTGAAGGACCACTGCCTCGCTGTCGCTTATCGCGTGCGCGGCATAAATCCTGGTGTTGCATTGAGAATTGTCCAGTTTGCGCACCAGTGGGCGGCAGAAAAGCGAAAATATGACACGCTCGGTGCTGCCGCGGCCGGTTCCCGTGCTCGGGCCGGTGGGGCAATCTGTGTGCTGGTCTTCGGAATTGTTCCATGCGCGGGAGCCCAGGCGGGCGCTTTCAAGAGTTCTGACAAATTCTATTGTTCGCAACTTGTGCTGGAGGCCTATCGCCGAGCAGGGGCGTCCTTTATTCAACAGAACCCGAATACCAGCTATCCTCAAGACCTCGTTACTGCGTATAGCCAAGGAAAATTACTTTACGTTGGCCATCTCGTCTCAGGTGAAGCACAGAGCAGAGCCACGACTGCCTAGCTCGTTCAATATTTTGTTGAGCTTTTGACTTTGGCCAATCGCGTTGCTACGGTAACTCACAACTATGCGCCAATTGCAGCCAGTTATCTGCTCGAAGGGAACATTTCTCGCACCGCTACATTTGCAGACGCTCGACCGTTCCTGGAGAGCGTGCTGTAGGTCCGGCTGGAGGCCCTGAATTTGAAGTGCAGCGTTTCAGGATTGAAAAAAGAAGGAGAGCATGACATGAAGAAACAAATCATCCAATTGGTGCTGGCGGCCCTTGTGCTGGTCTTTGGAGTCTCGGCAGCGGTTTCACAGACGAAGAGCACTACTCCAGTGAAATCCAATACGAAAGCCGCAAAGGCTGCACCGGCGGCCAAGGGTTTGTTGGACATCAATACCGCGACAAAGGAACAATTGGATGCTCTCCCGGGCATAGGGAAAGCCTATGCGCAGAAAATCATCGACGGCCGACCGTACAAGATGAAAACCGATCTCGTTAGGAGCAAGATCATCCCGCAAGCGACCTACGACAAGATCAAAGATACGATTATCGCGAAACAGCCGAAAGTTGCTGTTCCCGAGAAGAAGAAGTAGATATGCACGCCAGCGTACCGGAGAATTTGCCGGTGTTCAGCTGGGGATTCTACCCTGCGGTCTGCTCAATAGCATCGTTTGGTATTAGGAAGCGCAAGACCGATACGCACGCTCGAGAATCTCATTCAGTGGCGCCTGCGCTTCGCTGTCGATACGTGAGCTTGCTTACCCGTTGAGATATTGGTAGCGTGTCGTTTAGTCATGCGCCAACTGCAGCCGGTCATCTGGTCGAAGGGGACATTCCTCACACCGCAACATTTGCAGACGCGCGACCGTTTCCTGGAGAGCGTGCTGCAATTCCGGCTGGAGGCTCTGAATTTCTGCCCCTGGGGACTTCATGAGCTGCGCATCGATCAGGAGGCACTCGCCGGGGGCAACTTCGCCTTGACCCGGGCGGTTGGCATTTTCTCCGACGGGCTCCCCTTTGACATGCCGGACTCCGATCACGCCCCTGCCCCCAAACCGCTGGCTCCGTACTTCGATGCTGATCAGACCAGCGTGGATATCTATCTGGCAATACCGCATCACCGCGAGCGTGGGCTCAACGTATCGATCGCCGAGCGCAACGCGGATACCCGTTACGTTTCCGAAGTCGTGAACCTGCGCGACGAGAATACAGGCAGCTCCGAGAAACCAGTACAGTTGGCGCGGAAAAACATGCGATTCCTTGTGGAGAGCGAGTCCCTCGAGGGCTGCACCTACCTGAGGCTAGCGCGCATCAAGCGCACCGCCGCAGGAACCCTTCAGCTGGACCCTCAATTTATCCCGCCGCTGCTCGACATTTCCGCCAGCGAGTTTCTAATTGGCATCACGCGGCGGCTCACGGAAATCCTTTCCGCGAAGAGCAGCATTCTCGCTGGCGGCCGACGGCAGCGGAGCGCCAGCCTGGCCGACTTTACGGCCGCGGATATCGCCAGCTTTTGGCTGCTCTACACCGTCAACAGTCATCTCCCCGTGCTGCGCCATTTCTACGAGACGGGGAAGGCTCATCCGGAGAAACTCTACCGGGTACTTTCCGCGCTCGGCGGTTCCCTCTCGACGTTTTCGCTGAAGATTCAACCACGCGACCTGCCGGCGTACGACCACGAGGAGCTGGGCCCGTGCTTTGCTGATCTCGACGAAAAGGTGCGCGAGCTTCTCGAAACTGTGGTGCCCAGCAATTTTGTCGCGCTTCCGCTCAAGCTGGTGCAACCTTCCATCTACTCCACCTCAATTGAGGAAGACAAGTATCTGGTAGGCACAAAAATGTTTTTGGCCGTGAATTCCACCCTGAATGAAACCGAATTAGCAAAGAAGGTTCCCCAGCTCGTTAAGATTTCGTCGGCAACCCAGGTCGAGCAGTTGGTACGACGCGCCTTGCCGGGAATCCAGCTCACGCATGTAGCCAAGCCTAGTTCCATCCCGGTCAAATTAAATTATCAATACTTCAGCTTGAATCAGTCTGGCTCAGCTTGGGAAGCGATAGGAAAAGCGAGAAACCTGGCCGCCTACGTTCCCGGAGACATTCCCGTGCCGCAATTAGAGCTTGTCATTCTGATGCCGCAGGCTGCTTGAACTCTTCCACGCTCAGGAATCCCCCGCTGACCAGCAAGCCAATCAGCTCGATAAACTCCCGCGGCGGCGTGTTCGGATCGATCCAGCCCGCCTCGCGGCATTCGCCAAGAATTTCCTCGACGCTTTTCGAACCGTCGCAGCGGAGCAGAAGATATCCCATCCAAGGTTGCACTTTGCAATCCATCAGGAAGGGATAATCGTTGGTGAGGGTGAAATCCTGGGCTGTGAAGTCGCCACCCTCAATGCGGTGACGGACGATGAGTTCAGCCCGGGAAGAATGGATCGGTCTCATTCCGAAGATTTTTTCGAAGGAGTGCCCACCTGCCAACTCAGTCTCCCAATGGAGCAATTTTTCCGTGACGCCGGAATCAACATTCGGAGCGAGTGAGCGGCGGATTGTAAATACGGGCCGCTTCGTCTCGCGCCGCTGCACGACAATCATGCCGGTCAGAATTTCTTTTACGCGGAGTCTTTCGAATAGCGCTTTCCACTGATTCATTTCGGTTTGCCCGGTGGACCTCCTGATCGCCGAGTCGGTCGCGAAACCAACCGGGTCCAGGTTTTTTGAGACGAACACCGCAATGTCAAATTCGCCTTCAGCATCGCCAAGCCAGGCACGCAGGCGCTGTTCGAACGGCGCTTCCTCACGGTCCGTACCCAGAGTCCGGCAGTAGAGCCGCCCGCCGGGACTGAGATGTTGTTGCAGCCCTTCCAGGATTCGCCGCGTGAGCTGCTCGCCATCCTCGCCGCCATCGAAGTAAATCTCCGCAGGACGGAGCACTGGCATGTAAGGAGGGTGCGCGGCAATGCGATCAAAACTCCTTCCCTCCACTGCCGAATACAAATCTCCCTGCACCGCAGACACGTTGTTCGCGCCATTCAAAGCGGCGTTGAATTCAGCAAATCGCGTCGAGCGCTCGGTGATGTCGCTGGCCCAGGCGTGCTGCGCGGTTCGCGAGGCGGCCAATGCGGCGATCCCGCTTCCCCCGCATAACTCCAGGAAATTTCCGCGCGCATCGTTCGGGAGAAACCGGAGAAACTCGCGCGTACTCTTGGTCAGCGCGGGGTAAACAATATCGGGAAACGACTGCTTCGGTTTGCGATCGGGGTTGGACCATCGGTCGGAGACTATGAAAAGGTCTCCCACCGGATAAAGCGCTACCGAGCCAAAGCATCTCTTCCTGTCAGACGGATCTTCCTCGATCAGCCCCAGCGCGTTCATGGCCGCCCAAGCGGATCCCGGAAACTGGGTCTCCGCTTCGGAAATCGATACAAAGTCACCCAACAGAAACAACTTGATAAGCGTGTTGAGCGGCTCGGGAGATGCTACTCTTTCCTTCAGATTGTCCGAGAGCGCGACTATGTCCAACGCCTCGGCGGATGCCAGTCCCAATTTTTCGCAAATCCAAGACTCCCGGTAAGCGGCATCGGCAAGGAAACCGCGTAGCGCGGCGAACTGCGTGGCCGTCCCGATCTCAAGCAGATTCATGGTCTTAGCATTCTTTCAGCGACCCGCAAAGCGAGCCGTAATGTCGCCACATGAGAACCAAACTCGCTTGACAAGCCTTGGGGCAAACGCCATAGTTATGCCACAATTCGGGTCTCCGACGCTCTTGCCTTCGTGAGTTTGCTCATTTCGGAGAGGAACAAGGGATTCTTTCCGCTGTCTTTGCCGGCAGGAGAAACGGCACGCGAGACAAGAGGATGAATGGTTGCGGCCCGGTTTTCTCGTCCATGAAACATCTCTCCAAGGTGGTTTGGTTCGAGGGGATGTATCTTGCGCCGCACCACTTTCAAGCGCAAACCCAATCTTTTGAAGACCTGATCCAGTTCTCCACCACGAGTCTGTGGTTCGAACCTTACGGCCTGGTGGGTTTCGATCTCGACTCGGAAGCGCTGCGAAATGGAAACGTAGGACTGATTCACGCGCGCGGAATTTTTCCGGATGGTCTGGCGTTCCATATGCCGGACTCGGACCCCCTGCCGCCCCCTCGCTACATCGCCGATCTGTTCGCTCCAACTGTCGAGTCCACCCTGGTTTATCTTGCATTGCCGTCACGGCAAGCGCAGGGACCCAATTGCGTCCTGGAATCACAGGCGGAACAAGATCACCTGAGATTCGCCGCTGAAGTACAAAGCTTGCACGACGACAATACCGGGAGGGACGACCGTCCCGTGCACCTGGCTCGCAAAAACGTTCGTTTCCTCCTCGACATGGAAGCCCGGGAAGGAATGGTGTGTCTCCCCATTGCCCGCGTCATGCGCGATGGCACGGGACATCTTCTTTACGATCCGCGGTTCATACCTCCTTGCTTGCAGATCACCGCCAGCGAGCGCTTGATGATGATCTCCCGGCGTCTGATTGGAATTCTGGACGAAAAGAGCGCTACGCTTTCGCGCGCACGCGGCGGCGGTCGTGGCATGGCAGGATTCTCGTCGCAGGAAATCGCGAGCTTTTGGTTCGTGCATACGATTAATACCAGCCTTGCCGTGCTGCGACATCTCTGCGTGTCAGAACGCGGCCACCCGGAACAGCTTTATCTGGAGATGGCCCGTCTTGGCGGAGGACTATGCACGTTCGGTCTCGACTCACACCCCCAAACGCTTCCCGCCTATGACCACCTGAATCTCGGGCAGTGTTTTCAGGATCTAGACGAGCACATCCGCGCGCATCTTGAATTGGTGGTTCCTTCGAATTGCATTTCCGTGCCGCTCAAGCAAACCGGCCGATATTTCTATGAAGGTGAGATCACCGACCAACGCTGCCTGGACCGCGCGCGCTGGATCTTCGCCATCCGCTCGGAAATCGGCGAACTGGAATTGATCGCCCGCACACAACGGCTGGTGAAAATCTGCTCGCGGCAACTGCTTCCTGAGGTCGTAAAAGCAGCGTTGCCGGGACTCGCGCTATCGCATTTGCCCGTGCCGCCCTCCGCCGTGGCGCCGAAAGTCGAAAGCCAGTACTTTGGAATTAGCCGCTCGGGATCCACATGGGAGCAGATTGTTCAGACGCGCGGAGTTGGCGTGTACGTTCCGGGCGAGCTTCCGCTTCCGGAAATCGAAGTTCTTGTGATTCTGGATTCTTGAGAGGATTTCCATGGGTGCAACCCTCTTTGGCGCGACTAGCATGCAGCCCTCGCCGCAGGTGGCGAACCGGCGGCGGGACAATCTTGCCCTCGTGTTTCAAAATTTGTTTACGGTGATTGTCCGGCTGCGCGCCAACAGGCAGGTCATTAATGACGCACAAGCCTTCCGCGTGCAGATGCAAAGCGCACTGCGCGCCGCGGAAAAAGAAGGCATCGGCAAGCTGTATCCACCCGAGGATGTGCGACTGGCAACCTTTGCTATCGTCGCCTTCCTGGATGAGTCCATTTTGAACTCCACCAATCCGGCCTTCTCCGATTGGCCTCGCATGCCTCTTCAGGAAGAGATGTTTGGACACCACCGGGCTGGAGAAGTATTTTTCGAAAATATCGATCGGCTCCTGAGCCGCGGCGATTCCCACAGCGCCGCTGATCTTCTCGAAATCTACTCGCTATGCATTCTGCTCGGCTACAAAGGAAAGTATGGCCTCGGTGATCTGGATTCTGTGCGCCCCGTCCTCGATTCGATTGCCGAAAAAATCCGCCGCGTTCGAGGGCCTCTTTCGGGACTCTCTCCGTCTTGGGCCGTGCCCGAAGGCAATATACAGCCCACGCAAGGGGACCCTTGGATCCGACGACTGGCTGTTGGCGCGCTTGCCAGTTTTTTCCTCGCTCTCTTATTTTTCGTGCTCTTCAAGGCTTTGCTGAGCGGCGACGCTTCCAAAGTCCGCGCGCTGGCCGCATTTTTTGGATGGTAAAGGACTGATGCAACTTTCCTGGCAACATTTCGCTGGCGGTATCGGGTTGGTTTTTGCGGCTATGGTCGCGTGGTTTGGCGCCCTATGGTTGAACTTGCAGGGTGCCAATCTGTGGGTTTTCCGTCTGTGCGTTTTCCTTGTCCTGGCCCTGGCTGTGGGAGCTATCGTCTGGTGGCTGCGCAACCGGCAACAAGCCAAGCCCGCTGGCGAGACATCTTCCGGCGCTGATGGCGCGGCTGGCGCAGGGATGGCGGAAGACATTCTCCTGATTCTGCGCGAGGCGGAGACCCGCGTGGCCGCTTCAACGCTACTTCCCAGAGGCACGCGGCTTTCTTCCTTGCCGGTCATTTTTTTGGTTGGAGATTCCGCTGCAGGCAAGACCTGCGTGGCAACTCAGTCTGGACTCGAACCTGAATTGCTCTCCGGCCAGGTCTACCAAGAAGGTAACATCGCGCCGACTCGCCTGGCCAATGTGTGGTTTGCGCGCAAGGCGGTTTTCGTTGAGATGGGTGGGAAAACTCTGGGTGACGCAAACCTGTGGACCCGCCTCCTGCACCGCCTGGCGCCAGGCAAACTCAGGTCGATCTTCAGCGGGAAGCCCGCGGCTCCGCGTGCGGCGGTTGTTTGCTACGACAGCGAAAAGTTGGCCAAAGCCGGGGGCCCGGAAGAAATCACCGCACAGTCCCGAGCCCTCCGCGCGCGCCTCGAACAGATTTCCCAGACTCTCGGAATTAATTTCCCCGTCTACGTTCTATTCACTCGCGCCGACCGCCTGCCTTTTTTTGACGATTTTTTCCGCAACTTGAGCGACAGTGAGGTCACGCAGGTCCTAGGTGTCACGCTTCCACCGCTACCTGCATCTGCCACGGGCGTTTATGCAGAGCAGGAAACCAAACGGCTCACCGCAGCTTTCAATTCGATGTTCTATTCCCTCGCGGAATGCCGCCCGGGCTTGCTGTATCGCGAGCGCAACGCGGAAAAACTTCCTGGCATCTACGAGTTTCCCCGCGAACTTCAAAAACGCATTACCATCGCCATTCAATTCCTCGTGGATCTCTGCCGTCCGAGCCATCTCCGCACAAGCGCCTTCCTCCGCGGATTCTATTTCACCGGCGTCCGGCATGTGGAAGCCGCGAATCCTCTGGGCGGGACGGTAATGGCCTCGAAAACTTCCCTCATGCCGGCGCGGCCGTTTTCAGACAATGCCACTTCGATTATGCGCGCCGATGACTTCGGCAAGACGCAGTCGCAGGGCTGGCAAACAGCAACGATGGGCGGCTCCGCCGGTGAAGCCAAGAAAACCGCGCAGTGGCTGTTTCTCAGCCACATTTTCAGCCATGTCATTTTGCAGGACCGAGCCGCTCTGGGGGCCAGCGGCACCAGCTCTCGCGCCAATGTTTGGAAGCGCGTGCTCCTAGCCATCGTCGGCGGGCTCTCGGCCATTTGGTTCTTCGGCATGGTCATTTCTTATTTTGGAAATCGCTCGTTGGAACAGGAAGTCCGCGCCGCTGCCGAGGCCATTGTTGCCATCAAAGCGCAGGCCCCGGCGATGGCATCTCTCGAAGATTTGCAGCGCTTAGAGGCCGCGCGGACGCAACTCCAGAAGCTCACTGAGTATCGCCGCCATGGGGCGCCTTTGCATTTGCGCTGGGGGCTCTACGGCGGCAATGACATTTACGACGATTTCCGCACTCTATACTTCACGAGGTTCAGGCTTCTATTGCTTGACGGAGTGGAAGCTCGCTTTAGTGAAGACCTGAGAAAGTTGCCCCCCACCGCAAGCCCCAAAGACGAGTGGCAGAGACCGTACGAATCGCTCAAGGCCTATCTGATTACCACGTCGAACCCAGATAAATGCACATTCGAATTCCTCTCGCCCGTACTGATGAATCGATGGCAAGACAAGACCGCAGTGGATGAGGAGCCTCAGCAGCTCGCTCGTGCTCAGTTCGACTTTTATTCCGATGAGCTTCGCGTGGAAAATCCTTTTTCGCTTCCAGAGGATTCGTTCGTCGTCCAACCCGCGCGCAAGTTTTTGAATAGCTTTGCGACCGGGCCACAACTCGTGTACCAAAAACTGCTTGTCAGAGCCAATCAAGCCGTTCCCGGCTTCAATTTTTTTCAGGAGTATCCCGACGCGAAAGATGTTGTGACCGAGACGAAGATCGTTGATGGCGCATTTACCGGAGCTGGGTATAAAATAATGACAGCGGCGATTGCCAATCGCGACAACTATGCTGGCGGAGATGACTGGGTACTCGGACCTGCGGCGGGGTCGCACAGCGTGCAAAGCGTCTCGCAGCAGGACGTTCGCACTCTCTACGAAGCCGACTACCAGAAGCAGTGGCGCGATTTCCTGAATTCCGCAGCCGTGCGCCGTTTTGCGGGCCCGCAGGATGAATCGCGACAGCTTGAGAAGCTCTCGGGAAACCGCTCGCCCCTGCTGGCATTGTTTTGCGCAGTCTCGCAAAACACGTCTGAGGCCTCTCCTGATATCGCCAAGGCTTTCCAGCCTGTCCAGGAAGTCGTGGGCGCAAAGCCCGCCCCGCAATCTTGCCGGGAGCAATTAAAGCAGCCCTCCACTGATGCCTATACGACTGCTCTGTTGGCTGTGAAGCTTTGCCTCGATAATTATTCGGCGACGTCGGGGCAACCTGGCGTTACGCCGGAGCAGCGCACAGCCAAGCTCAATGAATGCAACGGTTTTTCCTTTCAAGCAGGGAATACCGCGAGGCAGATCGTCAAGACCAATGATCCCACTTGGAAGGTGGATACTACCGTAATCAGTCTGTTGCTTGCCCCGACGGTGCCGGTACATAAAGTTGATGGTGGAGGCCCTCTGGCTGGGCAGCCAGCCTTCTGCGGCGCGTTGCGCTCACTCGGGAGCAAATTCCCATTTGATCCGAATTCCCATCAGGATGCCTCTTTAGCTGAACTAAACGGTTTCTTCCAGCCGGGCACGGGGGCGCTTTTCAAGTTCGTCACTGACAACGCGGGAGCTTTCGAGTTGCAGGGATCTCAATTCATATCGAAAACCGGCAAACCAGTTTTCGCCAGCCTATTGACCCAAGCGACCGGCATCCAGCGTGCTCTCTTCCCTGGCAATTCCAACCAACTTCAATTCCAATTTACTCTTGAAGCGCGCGCACCAGAGGGCGAGTCGAGCGAAGTTGTGACCATCGATGGCCAAGACCTGAACGCGCCAGCAACGGCAACAAGCGCGAAGATCTTTAGTTGGACGGCATCCCCCGCAGGGGCATCTCTGACGCTAAGTGGTAAGAGTTACGGAAGGTATCCGGGACCTTGGGGAGCATTTCGGTTCTTTCAAGAGTACACTTGGACGCGCACCCCTACAGGCTTCCATTTAGAGTGGATAGTTCGTGGACAAGGTGGGCAGACCGTGCAGCTGAATGGCAAGAATGAGGTCGTGGCGTTTGATTTACAGTCCGTTGGCGTTCCCCTATTCGAGCGAGAATATCTTGCGGGGCTGAAGTGCCCACCGGGAGCGAAGTAATAGAAGCTGACTTGTCCGATTTGCCCTCCAACTTCACCGACTCTTGCGGCATACGCTTGACCATATTCTGTAAGCAAAAGTTCACACTTCGGAACTTCCCTCTCATCTTGTGCCAAACCGGCGGCCTACACCATCAGGGTTTCTCCCCTTTGGATTTCTAGGCCAATTCGACAAGCTGTTGACACCACAGCCCTTATTTGGGAGTATCGCCGCGATTATGGAGTCCGTTGCTCCCCGCGGGGGCTGTGGGGGAAATGCGCTCAGGATTGCTCTTCTATTCTGAGGGATTGGTCTGTTTCGGGAGCGTGTCCCCCGACGGCGATGAGGAAACTCGGCAAATTCGAGATCATTGAGAAGGTCGGCCAAGGCGCCATGGGCGTGGTTTACAAGGCTCGGGACCCCTTCATTGACCGCATCGTAGCTCTCAAAACGCTGACCACCGGCGTTGCCGATGACGCCAATCTCTTGAAGCGTTTCTACTCCGAAGCGCGCTCCGCCGGCGGTCTTCAGCACCCCAACATTGTCACCATCTATGAGCTCGGACACGAAGGCGACACCCCCTTCATAGCCATGCAGTTCCTCTCCGGCGAAAGCCTGGACAAAATCCTCGATCGCCGTCCAAACCTGCCGCTCTCTCAGAAGATCGGCTTTATCGTCTATGTTTGCCGCGCGCTCGAATATGCTCACAAGCAAAATCCGCCAGTGGTCCACCGGGACATAAAGCCCGGCAACGTGATGGTCACTCTCGAAGGCGGAGTGATGGTGGTGGACTTTGGAATTGCCCGGCTAGGCGAAGGCACGCGCTCCCAATCGGCAGGGATGCTCATAGGGACACTCGGCTACATGTCCCCGCAACTGTTCCGCAATGGTGCCGCCGATGCGCGATCGGACATCTGGGCGACTGGCGTGATGTTCTACGAATTGCTGGCCTACCACAGGCCTTTCGAGGGCGACAACGCCGCCGCCCTGATGTCCAACATCATTCTCGAGAAACCCCGCTCCATCACCGAGGCAGCACCTGGAACACCCCAGGATATTCAACTCGTTCTGGATCGCATGCTGGCTAAGGAAGCCGAGGCGCGCTATCAGACCATGGAAGAAGTGCTTTTGGAGCTGGAACCCATCTGGCGGAGGCTGCAGCAGGCAGAAGTCACCGATCTGTTGGCAAACAGCCAGCAACTCTACGAGTCAGGCGACCTGGAAAATGCCAAAGCGAAAGTCAGCCAAATCCTACAGATCGATACCTCCAACACACAGGCGAAGAGCCTGCTGGAAAAGATCAGCTCAGAAGTTCGGCGCAAGCAAGTCGTTCCGCAGCTGAAGGCGCGTGTGGAGAATGCGGGACGGCTTCTTGCGAGCGGACAAGTCGAGGAAGCCAAGGCCGAAGTCGAGGCCGCGCTGAAGCTCGATTCGACTTACCAGCCGGCAAGAGAACTCCTTCGTGAGGCGCAAGCCGCCCTCGAGCGTGGCCGCAACATTGCACAAGCGTTGCGCACTTCCAAGCAACGCATGGCGGAAGGGGCTCTGACCGAAGCGGAGTTGCAACTCGACAAAGTGCTTGAGATCGACCCGGGCAACGCCGCCGCTCGCGAACAGCTCAAGCAGATCCGCGATGAACGCTCCCGTCGGGAGCGCAAGAAGCAGCGAGACGAAGCGCTGCATCGCGCCCGGACCTTATGGACCAATCTCCGGTATAAAGAGTGCATCGACCTTCTAGTTTCTGCGCAGAAGCAGTTCCCGGGCGATACGGAAATCACCAAACTCCTGGAAAGCGCGCGCCAGGACCAAGCTGAACAGCAGCGGCAATCTCTCCTCACCGAAGCAAGGAACCTCCTCAGCGCACAACGATTTGACGACTCACTGCGAGCCTTGGATCGCTTGCTCGAACGATATCCCTCGGATGCAACCGCGAAGAATCTTCGCACGCATGCATTGCAAGGCCGGGAGCAACAGGGTAGGGACCAGCGGCTTGCGGAAGGCAAGTTCAAGTTACGGGCATGGGTCAAGGAAGCAAAATATTCGGAGGTGATCACCCATGCCGGGCAGTTGTCCAGGGAGTTTCCGGATGACTTCGAACTCAAGGAGCTGCTTGACTTTGTCCGCAGCGAATTGTCGCAGGTCGAGCAAAAACGCCGCCTCGAACACTCAACCAAACAGATTCAACAGACGCTAAAGGACAACCGTTTCTCAGAGGCTATCCAATTTGCAGAAAAGGCTCTGGTGGAATTTCCGAAAGACCTCGACTTGCTGATTCTCCTGGATCGCGCCAGGAAAGAACAAACCGAAAAGGAAAGACACGAAATACTGAAGCAGCGACTTCGTGAAGTCGAGAGAATGGTGGAGCGGCAGCAATTGACTGACGCCATCGATCTTGCGCGTCAGACGCTCGCCACCGTCGGCCAGAATCCCCGGATTGCTGACACCCTTCTCAAGGCGGAGCGTGAGCTCGAATTCCGCGAGCAAAGGAAACGGCGGCAGAGCGAGACAATCCTGAAGGCGCGCACTTTATTCAATTCCGGCAAACTGGGCGATGCCACTTCCTTATTGCGTGATGCCATCGACAGCCAGCTTTTTCCGGCGAGCGACCCGCCGGTCGTTAAACTTCTGAACGAAATCGCCGCCAAGAAAGAACCTCCTACGGGCTCGGCAGCTGCGGCCGCCTCCTCCAGGACAGCGCCGTCCACGCCGCTCCTTGGTTCGCAGATTTCTTCCAAACCCACTGCTGATCTGGGCAAGGATTACGTGTACCAGCGTGGCACTTCTCTGCCTGAGGATTTGGTTACTCTTGCTCCCGACGCTGTTGCTTCCGCGTTTTCTCCCGCCATCACAGGGCCGTCCACTCAGCCTGCTCCGGCTCCCGTCCCACCAATGATTCAACCGGCTCCAGAGAAAGATAAGAAAAGGCGCCAGCGGGAAGCCGCGCCCGTGGACGCTTCTGCGACGCAGATGTTTTCGACAACGGCCAGCCCGGAGGAAGCCGCTTCGCAGCTTTTTGCTCCCGAAGTCGAACTGAAACCACCGGCGGTTGACAGACGTCCCCCCCGGACTCCGACTAGAGCGCGCGCGGCGGAGTCAGCTCCGCAACCCATTGCTCAATCGTTTTGGAAAAATCGGCTTCTTGTCGGTGCACTGGCTGTCGTGTTTCTTGCAAGTCTGGGTGGTGTCCTTTACGCCTTGTTCCACAATAGTCCGAGCGGTTCCACTAAGCCCATCAGGCCCACAAAAGAGGAGCAAGCTGTCTGGGACCAAGCCGAGCAACTCATGGCATCCAGTCCGCGCCATCTCGCCGAAGCTCTTTCTAAGTACCAGGGCCTCGTTAATCCCAAGTCATATTTCGACACAAGAGCCCAGACACGAGTTCAGGAAATTCAAGGACAGCAAAAACTGGAGAATGATTGGATGAGTCAAGGCGCGGAAGCCCAAGACGCCAAGAAGTACGATGAAGCGCAAAAGGACTATGAGCAGGCACAGCAAATCCATGGCGACCGTGAAAAGGATGCCGAGGTTGCGATCGAAGTTGTGAAGGGGCTGAAGAAGGGCGAGACATCGGCTGATATTGCGCAGAAATCCTTCAACCAGGCGGAAAGTTTGGCGAAACAAAGACAGTGGGGGCGTGCCAAGTCTCTGTATGAGTCCGTCAGGGACATGAAGGATGCACCGAGCCCTCTGCACAACGCCGCTGCGGAGAGGGTGGTAGTCGTCTCCAACCACATCGAAGAGGATGCGCTCTGGGCTCGCGCGCAGGAAGCTCACCACAACAGTTATAGTAATCATGATGAGGACGCGAAAAAATTCGCTCAACAAGTCGAATATATGAATCTCGACCATCGCCGTGAGGCAAAGGACCTCATCCATGAAATCGATGCATCAGAACTTGAAGCGGCGGGCGAAGAGAGAACATTCCGTGATCTAGAACAGCAACGCACTAGTCCGGCCAAGAACGCGAATGAACTTAGAGCGCTTATCCCGAAGTATGAGGCTATTGCCACAGGTGGCGGAAAACATGCGCAGGAAGCATCACGCATCGTGGAGGAGATAGATCGTGTCGCAAAAGAAAAAGAACTTGCCGAGAAGTGGAATCAGACAAAAGCCGATTGCGACAACGCCCTAAGCTCCAAAAACAAGAACGCTTTGACTTCGGCTAAAGGCCGCCTCAATACTTTCTTGGCCGGGAGCCCCTATGCCGCCGAAGCAAAACTGTGCCTCGACAGCATCAACTCCGCTCTAGCCAAGCTTGAGCCTCCGCCACCACCGAAAGTAGAGCCTAAGCCGTCGGTTACTCCTGCGGAGGTCGATCAGGTACCCGCAATCAAGGCAGTCTTCGACGACCTCTCGCGTGCTTTCGCCGACCGCAAGATTGAGGAGGTGAAGCAGGTTTGGACTTCAATCCCTAGACAACGAGCGGAGGCGCTAAAGAACAGCTTTGCTGCCGCGAAGAGCTTCTCACGGAAGTTCACGCCAGCGGAAATCATCCCCAACGGCGATACCGCCGTGGCAGCAGGATCGTGGGCCGGAACTTACGATGACGGCTCGAAGACGACCCCTTTGAGCGGTTCTTTCAAGGCTTCGCTCCGGAAGCAAGGCGACCGTTGGGTAATCACTGATCTGACGATGTAGCTGGCTGATGAATTTTTTAGTTGACAACTAACCGGAACTGCATAGAATCTCGGGCACAGATTCTCTCTCTGGCAGCCTTTAAAGGCTTTGTCCCGTCGTGCCTGCGAGAAATTCTTAGTTGTCCCCTGAAGAGGTCCAGCCATGAAGCCCCAGCTCTGCTCTCCTCTAGGACGAATCTTCGTCCTTATTTTCAGTCTGCTCGCTCTTGTAGCCTGGCCTTTTCGCGCGGACGCTGCGTCCTGCACGTCTACGGACATGGCCACGGCTAAGCCCACAGCATTCATTGCAACTGCCCCGAATCTCGTTTCAATGCTCGATGCCTCGGCCACTCCTCCCTCGGTGGTGTGCACGATCACCGTGGGCACTTCGACCACTTCTTCCCCCAATAATTTGGCGATTAGTCCCGATGGATTAAAGCTATACGTTGAAAATGATGCGGAGGCCTCGGTAACAATCGTCGATCTAACCACGGCTGCAACGACGACCTTGAGTCTCCCCGGCGTATCCGCCCCCATCACCGCCAATTTAGCTGTTTCGCAGGATAACAAGCTCGTTTATGTTGTAAGCCTGCCTACAGTCCTCACTTCTGGCGCCGTTCCCAGCCTGAGTATTCTCGATCTGACGGCAACAACCCCTGCATTCTCCAACGCACAAGCCGTCGGGTCTACAGCCACATTCAATCCGGGCATCGGCGTCAGTTTTGTGTATAACAGTGTGAACGACACTGTCCCAAGCGCTTTCGTCACTATTGATGCAAACACCTACATATGGTCTACGACGACGAACACAATCACCGCAACAGCGCAGACCGGCGGAGCCACACCTGCGCCAGTGACCGGTGGCACGGTCGAGGTGGATCCAACAGGTGCCTTTGCTGTTGTTGTTGACGCGGCCAGTAACAACCAAGTGGCCAACATTCCTACTGCTACACCGACCGCCGCAAGTGTCCTTTCACCTACGCCGCAATGCACTCTTGGCCACACCGTTGCAATCACCCCTACCGGTTCATCTGCTTACTATAGCTGCCAGACCAGCAATTTCGTTCAGGTGATCGCTACAGCCAGCAATACCGTCACTGCCACGGTCAATCTTCCTGTTAGTTCGAGTCCACATGGTCTGGCGATCACGTCTGATAATTCCTCAGCGTATGTCGCCAATGGTAATGGTTCGCTTTCGACCGTGGCTATCCCGACCACGAGCAGCACGACCGCGGTCACAACTTCACTCGGTTCCGCCAGCCTCGGGGGCATACGCATTATGCCTGTGAGGCTGTCCATCAGCCCGGCAACTGTCAGCGTGCCAACCGGCAAGACGTTGCAATTCACTAGCAGTCTGCGGTTTCCCTTTGGCAGCAAGAGTGTCAGTTGGACTGTTTCTTGTACTGCAGGAGGCGCTGCGTGCGGCTCTATCAACAGCACCGGCAATTATACCGCCCCTAATGTGATTCCGAATTCCACGGTTACAGTCACCGCGACGTATCCAGACATTCCTGCGAGTACTCAGAAATTCTTCCCTGTTACAGCCATTGTAACTGTTACCCCTTCTCAGCTGGCATTCACCACGCAGCCGGCGAACGGAACGGCAGGGAGTCCGCTCGCCAACGTCGCGGTATCGGTGGAGGACGCCAACGGCAACGTGGTGCCGGGCTCGACGGCCTCAGTCACCATCAGCTCGACGCCTGGCGGCGTGGGTGGGACGACCACGGTCGCGGCGGTGAATGGCGTGGCGACCTTCAGCAACCTGGTGTTCACCAAGGCCGGGTCCTACACGTTGACGGCGGCAAGCACAGGACTGACTGGCGCTACCAGCAACTCTCTGACGATTGCTGCGGGAGCTGCCACCATGTCAGCATACACGACGCCGCCGGCGAATGGCACGGCAGCGAGTCCGCTCGCGAACGTCGTTGTGTCGGTGGAGGACGCCAACGGCAACGTGGTGCCGGGCTCGACGGCCTCGATCACCATCACCTCGACTCCTGCCGGCGTGAGTGGAACAACCACGGTCACGGCGGTGAATGGCGTTGCGACCTTCAGCAACCTGGTATTTACCAAGGCCGGGTCCTACACGTTGACCTCTGCCGGCACAGGACTGACCAGCGCTACCAGCAACTCGTTCACGATTGCGGCGGGTGCCGCCACCACGCTTGCGTTCACGGTGCAGCCGACGAATGCGATAGCGGGGGCGGCGATCACCCCCGCAGTGCAAGTGAGCATTGAGGACGCCAACGGGAACGTCGTCACCACGGCGACGAATGCGGTGACTATCGCCATCGGAACCAATCCGGGTGGCGGGACGTTGTCGGGGACCGCAACAGCGGCCGCCGTAGCTGGAGTCGCAACGTTCTCGACCCTGAGCATCGACAAGACGGGCACGGGCTACACGCTG
>Ga0137360_10000053_pt1 | contig 63450 bp, 55 predicted proteins | sample Mad1_60_16metaG_FD_104924 | JGI IMG/M metagenome (GOLD analysis project Ga0137360, IMG submission 104924) | Vadose zone soil microbial communities from Angelo Coast Range Reserve, California, USA - Mad1_60_16 metaG | ecosystem: Environmental > Terrestrial > Soil > Vadose zone | place: USA... | reverse complement strand
TTCACCGTCGTGGTCGCTACGCTCGCGGTCAATATCGCGGCGAATGTGGTTTCGCCGGCCAATGATTTTGCGAACGCTTTTCCCCGGCTGATTTCATTTCGAACCGGCGGATTGATCACCGGCCTCATTGGAATATTGATGAGGCCGTGGCGCCTTCTGGCGGACCCCAGCGGGTATATCTTTGATTGGCTGGTCGGCTATTCGGGCGGATTGGGTTCGATCGCCGGCGTACTCATCGTGGACTACTGGTTAGTGCGGCGGAAGGATCTGGTGCTGGGCGATCTTTATCGCCGGCGTGGCGCCTACAGCTATCTGGGCGGCTGGAATCTCCGCGCCGTGATTGCGACTTTGCTGGGTTGCGCTCTCGCTTGGAGCGGCCCGATACTGAAACAGCTCGGAATACCGATTTGGTTCTTCGACAAGCTTTACAGTTATGCGTGGTTCGTCGGGTTCGGCGTCGCGGGAATAACGTACCTGGTCTTGATGCTGCTGGTACCGCCGAAATCAACGCGTGATTCCGCGCAGGTCCCATTAACACACTGAATTTTGAAACTCGGGAGCGAATATGGCACGAACAGTTAAATGCGGTTTGATCCAGGCGAAAAATGCAGGCCCGACCGATGCGTCGATTGATGAGATCAAGAGACTCAACATCGAAAAGCATGTGACGATGATTGCCGACGCGGCCAAACAGGGCGTGCAGATCCTCTGTATGCAGGAAGTTTTCACCACGCCTTACTTCTGCGCCGAGCAACAGACGCGCTGGTACGAAGCCGTCGAAAAGATTCCCGACGGGCCGACTACAAAGCTGATGCAGGAGTTGGCAAAGCAACACAACATGGTGATCATCGTGCCGATTTACGAAGAAGAGATCACCGGCATCTACTACAACACGGCCGCTGTGATCGACGCCGATGGCAAGTACCTCGGTAAGTATCGCAAGAACCACATCCCGCACGTCAACCCCGGCTTCTGGGAAAAATTCTATTTTCGGCCGGGCAATCTGGGTTATCCCGCGTTTGATACGGCGTACGCGCGCATAGGAGTTTACATCTGTTATGACCGCCACTTTCCGGAAGGCGCGCGCGCGTTGGGATTGAACGGCGCCGAGATTGTCTTTAATCCTTCAGCCACCGTGGCCGGACTGTCTGAATATCTTTGGAAGTTGGAACAACCGGCGCACGCCGTCGCTAACGGTTATTTTGTCGGCGCGATCAATCGCGTGGGTCACGAAATGCCCTGGGACATCGGCGAGTTCTACGGCCAGAGTTACTTCTGCGATCCGCGCGGTCAAATAATCGCGCAGGCGCCGCGCGATCAGGATGCCATCGTAGTCGCCGACCTGGATCTGGATTTGATCCGCGAAGTGCGCAACACCTGGCAATTCTTCCGCGACCGTCGGCCGGATAGCTACGGCCAACTCGTAGCCGACTAAATGCCCCAGCCGTAACCCGATCTTGCGGTCAGAAGTCAGTACCGGGAGCGGTAGCGACCGGGTGATTGGGGCAGTAGCCCGACTGTCAGGGAGGGCTTTAGGCATGATCGTGACTGAACGTCAAAAGATATCTTCCAGAGCAAAATGGGAATCGATCGTTGGTTATTCCCGCGCCGTCCGTGTCGGCACTCGCATCTACGTTACGGGAACTACGGCACTTGGTGATGACGGTGAGATTGTCGGCATCGGTGATGCTTACGCGCAAAGCGTTCAGTGTTTGAGGAACATCGAGAGTGCTTTGCATCGTCTGGGAGCGGGACTCGAGCACATTGTGCGCACGCGAATGTTCGTAACGGACATCTCGCGTTGGGAAGAATACGGACGCGCTCATGGGGAGTTTCTAAGCGAAGTGAAGCCCACAACGACGATGGTCGAGGTTAGCGCCTTAATTGATGAACGAATGCTGATCGAAATCGAAGCCGACGCTGAATTGTAAGAGTGCAGCAAAATCGGATGAAACAACATTTTGACTTGCCGGAAAACAACAGAAACTAGAAGGTACTCGTTCAGATTGAATCACACGCAGTCTCATTAGCGCCTCACTTTAGTGAGGTGGTTAGGCGGACGCTAGTTAGTCTGGAAAGTCGCGTCAACGGTTTTTCTTAGAAAGCCTGAAACGGCCTGACAGCCGCGATCACCTCACTGAAGTGAGGTGCTAATAAGGGCTAAACTGAAACCAGTACCGACAGAGAGTGATGAGAAGGACCAACACAAGACTAGTATTGGCTGTCGCGCTGGAGTGCGGTTTCCTTTGTGTGGCAGTAATGGGGCAACAGGCATTACAGACAACTGTGAGGGTTTATAGGGGCTCGGTAGGCGGGAGCCACTTTCAGATGCGTCTGAATATTCAGGGAAACAATGTATCTGGTGCCTACTCGTACGACAGTATCGGAGAAGACCTCGCACTAACCGGTCATCTGGATAGCCAAGGCATCCTCGAGCTGGCAGAATCCGGCGCAAAGGGAAAACCGACCGGCAAGTTTGTCTGCAAACGATTCAACGACGCGGCGGAACCGGATTGCACTTGGTCCAAACCGGACGGCACACGCGAAGCTTACGTAACTCTCGAGGAGCAGCACGTCGCGTTCACTAATGGATGGCAGGTCGTGCCGAAGATCATCGCTAATCGAAAGTCCGGTGTCAACGTTTCTTATCCACAGATTTCAAGCAGAACCGGGGCGTTAAGTCCGGGCGCCGCGGGCTTTAATCGGCGGGTCCTCGCACAGATGCAACAAGCCATCAAGGATTTCGAGCCGGGGCCAGATGCGGCTCGCAACAGCTTCGAGACAAACTATAACGTTTTGCTTGCTGCCAACGATCTGATCAGTGTCGAGATGTTAGGATACTCTGATTCAGGCGGCGCACATCCTAACACCGGCTTTTGGTCATTGACCTACGATCTGTCTGGGAACCAAGAACTCCAGCTTGAAGATATTTTCAAACCGGATAGCGACTACAAAACCGCGATCGCTAAATATGTGGTTGCGGATATCGACAAGCGGGCGGCCGCACTTGAGGAAGAAGATGCGAAGCGCGAGGAACGAAAACCCAACCCCAGAGAGGAACCGCTGATGACGATCGAGCAGTTGCCTGAATTGTCCGATTGGGGAATGACTCCGCACGGTCTGACGGTTTATTTCGATTTTCCGCATGTGATCGCTGTTTTCGATCGGACCTTCATTCCTTACAGTGTCTTCGATGGACATCTTAAGCCAAATGGTCCGGTGGCTCGATTTCGAAATGCTGGCGCGCAGAAGGACTGATAAGTTATTAGGAGCAAATCATGGATCTTTCAATCACCGTCAATGGTATTAAGTTCCCCAACCCTTTCCTACTCGGTTCCGGCCCGCCGGGAACCAACGCGCGAGTAATCGCAAAGTCATTCGACGCCGGCTGGGGCGGCGCCGTGGCCAAAACGGTCAGCCTTGAGTCAAGCAAGGTCGTCAACGTGGTGCCGCGTTACGGCAAACTGCGCTCGCGGAGCAATGGCGAGGTGATCGGCTTCCAGAACATCGAGCTCATCTCGGATCGTCCCATTGAGATTTGGCTCGAAGAATTTCGTCAGATCAAAAAAGACTATCCCGATCACGTTTTGATCGCTTCCATCATGGAAGAGTACGACAAGGGCCGTTGGCAGAAGCTGACTAGGCTGGTGCAGGACACGGGAGTTGACGCGTTCGAACTGAATTTTTCCTGTCCGCATGGAATGACTGAACGCAAAATGGGTTCAGAGATGGGCGAGCACCCCGACCTGACTGAAGAAGTAACCGGATGGGTGACCGAGGTAGCAAAGATCCCGGTCTGGGCAAAGATGACACCCAACATAACCAACATCAAAGAGCCGGCCGCGGCCGCGGTGCGCGGCGGATCGAATGGCATCTCCGCTATTAACACTATTCTTTCGGTCATCGGCGTGAACCTCGACACGCTGCGGCCGATGCCCACTGTCGAGGGCTATACAGTCCCGGGCGGTTATTCTTCACAGGCAGTAAAGCCCATCGCTCTGCGCATGGTCAGTCAACTCGCTCTGGCATTGCCAAAGGACGTCTCGATCAGCGGCATTGGTGGCGTTGAGACGGCCCACGATGCGATCGAGTTTATGCTGCTGGGCGCTTCGACCGTGCAGATCTGCACCGGCGTTATGCTCAAAGGCGTGAAGATGGTCGACGAACTTCAGGAAGGCCTGGCAAAGTTCATGACCGACAAAGGCTTCAATTCAGTGCAGGAAATTGTCGGCAAGAGCCTGCCGTACTTCTCGACTCACATGGACCTGGTCAGTCGGATGAAAGAAGCGAAGCGGCATAAAGCCGGCGAAGCTTCGCGCGATAACGAGTGGGCCCAGAAAGATATTACTGAGAAGACCGCTGAATTGACTTCGAACTGATGAGACCGTGGACTGAACAAGAACGATCCATGAAACCCGACGAAATGGGCACGAAGAAACTTTCGTGTGGGTTCATGGATCGTCTGACCCAGGCGAAGGATCTCAAAATAGAATACTCACTCAAACAGAGCCACCACCGGCGCGTGATCTGACGGCCGCTCCCACTTGCGCGGATCTTTGTCGATGATCGTTGTCTGGCTGCGCGCAGCCAGCGGCGCTGAAACCCATATGTGATCTATTCGCAGTCCCAGATTGCGACGGAAGGCGCCGGCGCGATAGTCCCACCAGGAGTAATGGCCGCCTTCCTCTGTGTGCAGGCGAAACGCATCTGTGAATCCCCATTCCTTGACGTGCTGCAGGGCCGCTCTTTCCGATTCGCTGCAGAGGATTCGGTTTTGCCACAGACGCGGGTCGTGCACGTCACGATCTTCGGGAGCGACGTTAAAATCACCACAAAGCAGTACGGGAGCATTCGTGTCGTAGCTTTCGTCGAGGAACTCACGCAACCTTCTCATCCATTCCAGCTTGAACTGATATTTTTCTGAACCAACCGCCTGACCATTGGGAATGTAGACGTTGACGATACGAATGCCGGCGATATCTGCCGACAATAGGCGCGCCTGGCTCGAAGGATCGTCATTAGGATAGCCACGCTGAACGGTGGCGCACCCTGCTTTGGAAAAAATCGCGACTCCGTTGTAACTCTGCTGGCCAAGCATGACGCAGTCATACCCCAGCGCTTTGATTTCGAGGGATGGGAACTTATCGTCGGTGCATTTTGTTTCCTGGACGCAGAGAACATCAGGCTGCTCGGCTTCAAGCCAACGGGTGACGTGCGGCAGACGCGCCAAAATCGAGTTCACATTCCAGGTAGCAATTTTCATTTTGTAGGGGCAGGGCTCGTCCCTGCCCTTTCTTGCGAAACAATCAAGGCGGGCAGGGACAAGCCCTGCCCCTACAAGCTGGCAATCAATCCCGCCACGAGCGCGCCGCGAAGCGCGATGTTATCGACAACAATATGTTCGTGTGAGGCGTGCGCGCCGTCGCCTTCGATGCCCAGCCCGTCAAGCACGGCCACTCCCAATGCGCCGACAAAATTTCCGTCCGAAGCGCCGCCCACACTCGCTTCACCCAGTTCAAAGTCCAGCAGCCCGGCGATGTTTCGCGCCCGCTCGAACAGCGCCAGGACTTTCTCAGTCCGTTCGAGCGGCGGCCGGTTGATGCCGCCTGAGAAGACCACTTGCGCTCTTTCGTCGAATGGCTTCAGATTCAGAATCGCATCTTCGATCCGGCGTCCCTCGGCGACGGAACTAAACCGCACATCGATTTCCGCCCGGGCTTCCGCCGGGACAACATTCGAATGTGTGCCGCCAGACGCGACGGTGACGGTCACGGTCGTGCCTGCCTCGGGATTGTTAAGATTAGTCAGACGGATGGTTTGGCGGGCCAATTCGAGCACCGCGCTGACTCCCTTTTCCGGTTCGAGCCCGGCATGGGCCGCGCGCCCGTGAACCTCAACTGCAAATATCCCCGTGCCCTTGCGCCCGGTCTTGACTCGACCGTCGCTCGCCGGCGGTTCGAGCACCAGCACTGCCTGAGCATGCTTTGCCTCTGCTTCCACCAGACTGCGCCCACTGGGGCTGCCGCTCTCTTCGTCACACGTTAAAAGGATGGTCACTGGTGATTGCGGACACACTGCAGTTGCCTCGCAAGCGCGCAAGGCTTCAAGAGCCAGGGCCACATTGGCTTTCATGTCAAAAATGCCGGGGCCATAAATGCGAGTGCCGTCAGCGCGCCAGGGCCGTTCTTTGATCGCGCCGCGCGGGTGCACCGTGTCCGTATGCCCCAGAATCACTATGGGCGCCGCATCAGTCGCTCCCGCGAATGCGCGTATGCGTATGTGTTCGCCAAAGTCTTCACTCGTTATTCTCTCGACTGAGCTGACCGCGCTGATAGTACCGGCCGCGCTGGCGATCAAGGACACGACGTCGCGGCTTCCATCCTTGTCACCTGAGGGCGATTCAGTCTCAACCAAAGCACAAGTCAGGGCCAGCAGTTCGTGCTGACGGGCAATGAAATGATCTCTCAGGGCTATGACTTGTTCGGCTTTCAGTTCATTCGGCATTTTTGTGTTGTTCCTAATTGAGAGATTTTCCTTGCCAAATAAAACGACCACGAAATTCACGAAGCGGAACTGGTTTGTTCGTGTGACTTCGTGTGACTCTATGGATCATCCTTATCCAAGCGAAAAGAAAACATCAAACCGAATCCGAGACGGTACCGGCATTTGTGATCACCTCGTGATTCGTTCACATCTCATCGTCAGACTATCAACTCGTGATCGATTTACCTCAAATCCAATTCCCGGTTGGGACGGTGCCGTAATAGTTCCCCGCGAGGTAACGGTCACCGGCGGTTCAATTATGTCCTCTTCCCAATAACGCGAGCTGGCCGAGACATCACCCGGCAGCGTAAAGCCGGCTAACGTGGCCATCGCGATATTGTGCGCCCGCCCAATGCCCGATTCCAGCATGCCCCCGCACCAGACAGGAATGTCGCCCTTGCGACAGACGGCTTCAACATGTCTTGCTTCGGTATGACCACCGACACGGCCTAGTTTTACATTGATGACCCGACAGGCATTGAGGTCGATCGCGTGACGGGCATCCTGGGCGCAATGGATTGATTCATCAAGGCACACCGGCGTTTTGATCTGCTTCTGCAACTCAGCATGATCGAATATGTCGTCGTGCGCCAGGGGCTGCTCGATCATCATCAGACTGAAATCATCGAGCGCCTGGAAGAGTTCTACATCATTCAGCGTATAAGCCGAATTGGCGTCGGCCATCAGAAGAATCTCGGGGTAGCGTTCCCGTATCTTCCGCACCACGGTGAGATCCCATCCTGGCTTAATCTTGATCTTAATTCTTTGGTACCCGGCGGCCAGTTCTTTTCCAATCTTCTCCAGCAGCGCCTCGGGTGAATCCTGAATGCCGATCGACACCCCGCATGGAATCTCCTGGTGCACTCCGCCAAGATGTTTCCAAAGCGGCACGCCGGCGCGCTTGCTTTCCAGATCCCAACACGCAGTTTCAATCGCGGCTTTGGCCATGCGATTGCCGCGCACGCTCTTCATTAAATCATTGACGGTCGCTGCTTCCTCGACTTCCTGGCCAACGACCATCGGTGTCAGAAAATCTTTAATAGTCGCCCATGCAGTTTCGGTCCATTCTTCGCAATAGAAAGGGCCTTCACCAGCAGTACACTCGCCCCAGCCTTCGACGCCATCCGCATCGGTTACGCGCACCAGAATGATCCGGCGTTCGGTGGTGCGGCCAAAACTTGTCTCGAAGAAATGGATAAGCGGCAGGCGGATTTCGCGCAGTTCGATCGAAGATATGATCACTAAGTAGTTGCTCCCACAGTTTGGTCGAAGCCACATTATGCATTCAGCGTGGCGGATTGTCAGCCGATCAGGTGATCCACATCGAAGGACAAACTCTCTCTCCAACCTTCGCGACGATTCCTCAAGTCGGGCCCGCGCTGACGGATCCTAAGCTATAGGGAAAAAAGCTTATGGGGATCAACGTTTCGGTTTGACCTGTGCAATCTTTTTCACTACACTCGCCATCTTCCTTTGGGAGACCTGTTTGGCAAGTGCAAGAATCTTGCTTCCGAGGTTATTTCAGACGGCAACTGTTTTCCGGTCGAATTGCTTACCACAAAAAAGCTGCGCCCTGAAGTCCAGTGTTACGAGAGGAACTCTAATGTCTAAGTCTAGCCCCCAGTCCGCGACGAGCCTAAGGCTTATGGCCCTAATGATCGCGGTGGTATTTGTCTGCCTCGGTGTTGTTATTTCGGCCTTGGTGCAGCCGTCATCTGCCCTGACTAATAGTGGAAGCATTGCTACGCTGGGTGTACCGCTCACCGAAAACTTCGATACGCTGGCACAAACGGGGACCGGTATAGTTTGGACTGATAATTCGACCATTCCCGGTTGGTACTCGTCTCGCCCGACTTACAATACGGGCACCGGCTCTTCGAACACGGGAGCCCTGTATAGTTTTGGCGTCGCAGGAACAAACCCAGTGACCGATCGCGCCCTGGGTTCGGTTGCGTCGGGTACAACCACCACCATCTACTATGCTGTCAAGCTAACGAACAATACTGGAACACCGATTACCTCGCTCAACATAGCTTACGTCGGCGAGCAGTGGCGCAACGGCGGCAACGTCAATACAAATGCCCTTACTTTTCAGTACCAGGTGGCCAACGCCGGCACGATAACGGGCGCCAACAATCCCACCAGCGGGTGGACGACATTTTCACCGCTAAGCTTTACCAGTCCTATTACGGGCGCCGCGGCCGCAACTCTAGACGGAAACGCACCGGCTAACCGCACGGCCTTATCAGCCACGCTAACAACTACAGTCAACGCCGGCCAGGAGGTATGGCTGCGCTGGCAGGATATCGATGACGCGGGAAGCGATCACGGGTTAGCCCTAGACGATTTTTCCGTAACGGCAAACGGAGTGACCCCAACGCCCACTCCTTCGGTAAGTCCGACCGTAACGCCAACTCCGACCCCGACTCCCACGCCAACACCAACACCTACTCCAACTCCGACTCCAACTCCGACTCCGACACCGGGCATACCGGGAAGCGTGGTTATCAGCCAGGTCTATGGCGGCGGCGGCTGCGGCACAGCCGGCTGTTCAACCTACAAGAATGACTATATTGAACTCTTCAATCGGAGTTCGTCACCAGTGTTGTTGACTGGCTGGTCAGTACAGTACGCCTCGGCCACCGGAACAGGATCGTGGACGGTTACAAGCCTGACTGGCGTTACGCTTGCGCCCGGCCAGTACTATCTGGTTCAGGAGAGCGGCAATGCTAACGGCGTCAACAATCTTCCCGCCCCTGACGTGTCAGACACCACCGCCATGGCGGCCGGCGCAGGCAAGGTCCTCGTCGCCAGCACAACAGGCGCGTTCAGCGGCGCGTGCCCATCGGGCGTGAACCTTATTGATTTAGTCGGCTACGGCTCGACGGCCAATTGTTCGGAAACAAGCCCCGCACCCGCGCCGAGCACGACCACGGCCGATCTTCGCGCCAGCGACGGATGCACCGATACCGACAACAACTCAGCCGATTTCACGGCCGGTGCTCCAAATCCCCGCAACACCGCGTCGCCTACAAACAAGTGTGTAGTGCCGATCATTACTTCATGCCCTGGTTCGCTGACCACGGTTCAGGGGAACGCCACGTCGGCGAGCGTGAGTGCGAGTGATGCTGACGGAACTGTAACCAGCGCCGTCATCACGAGCGCCGCTGTCCCCGGAATTACACTCGACGGCTTCACGCCTGCGAGCGGCGTCGGTGGCACCGCGACGGCCACGCTCAATGTGGCGAACACCACCGCGAACGGAACCTATAACGTCAGTATTCAATATTCGAATAACGATTCGCCGACCCCGCAGACCGCCACTTGCACGGTGCTCGTCAACGTTTACCCACAACCAGCCCCCTACTCCAGCGCGATCAAGATTAGCCAGGTTTACGGTGGCGGCGGCAATTCAGGTTCGACGTACACCAACGATTTCATTGAACTTTACAACACCAGTACGTCGCCTGTGGATATCTCGGGTTGGTCTGTCCAATTCACTGGTCCCACCGCTGCATTCGCGGCCCAGTCGGTAGGGCCCCCGCCGACGCCACTGACGACAATTATCCCCGCGGGATCCATCGTCCAGTCGGGTCACTATTTCCTGATTCAAGAGTCTCAGGGCGCAGGCGGAACGACTAGTAATCCAACTCCCGATCTGGCGGGCGGTATTCTGGTAGGGTCGACCGCAGGCAAGGTCGCGCTGGTGGCCAGCTCCACGGTCTTGAGCGGCACTTGCCCGGTCGATCCGCTGATTGTGGATTTTGTTGGCTACAACACTACCGCCACTTGCGCGGAGACGACGCCAATTGCTCCACTGACCAACACCACCGCGGCAATCAGGAAGAATAACGGGTGCACAGACACCAACAACAACTCAAATGACTTTCTGATCGATGGCCCGATTCCGCGCAATAGCCTTTTGCCGGCACACGGGTGTGGAGGCGATCCCACACAGCTTTTCGGACAGGGTCTCGCCGCGCCGGATTACTTACTGCCGTCCAGTAATACACTCCTTACCGTTAAGGTGACACCGGCAACCGCGCCGCCAAGCACTAGCATTGGTGTCAGCGCAGATCTGACCAGTATCGGAGGTAACGCTACCCAGCAGTTCTATGACGATGGAACGCACGGTGACCAAACGACTGGCGACAACGTCTTTTCGTACTTGCAGACCATCGGACCGTTCATCTCGACCGGTGTCAAGAACATCGTTGCAAACATAACCGACGCCCAGACGCGCTCAGCCACGGCCCCGATCACGATTACGGTGCAGAGTCCTACCTGCGGCGTAGAGCGGTGGTCAGTCAAGACCGGTGGGGATCCCGATGCCGTCAACGTCGATCTGAACAACGCTATCCCGACAACGATCGCGAATCTCAGGAGCCTGACGCCTCCCACGACGCCTCCTGACAATGCCCGGTTTGGACCGGCAGAGAATACGGTTTATGTGATTCGGGCAACGATGACCTTGTTTAAGCTCGAAAACGACGTCGATTATCACATCGTCGTGCAAGACGAGAACGGCAATACGATGGTGACGGAAATACCCTGTCCCTGTTGTGTGGCGGGAGGCAGTCCTTTTGCGGCCGGTATTGCTAATGCGAGGCAGGAGTTTGATGCTCGCTTTACGGCCAACACTTTCTTCCAGGCCGTGACCGTCCCGGTGCAAATCACCGGCGTCGGTTTCTTTGATTTTATTCACGGACAGACTGGCGTGGCTCCGAATGGAATCGAACTGCATCCCATTTTGGACATTAGGTTCCTCAGCAACACCACCACCAACGTGACTTCGGACCTCAATCCATCGCAGTACGGCAACTCGGTTATGTTCACCGCGACCGTAGCCAGCGCTGGCAGTTCGATTCCAACTGGAAACGTTACGTTTAGCGATGGCGCGACCGTAATTTCCAGTGCCACGCTTAATGGGAGTGGACAAGCAGCCTTCAGTACAAATTCTCTGTCGGTTGGATCTCATTCGATCACCGCGTCCTATCCTGGAGATAGCAATTCGCTGGCGAGTACTTCTACCGTGCTAACACAAGTAGTGAACAAAGGAGATCAATTCATCACCTTTGCCCCGCTTGCCGGAAAGACCTTTGGCGACGCCGACTTCAGCGTCAGCGCGACGGCTTCCTCGGGTCTCCCTGTAGGCTTTAGCATCGTCTCGGGCCCGGCAACCATTCTCGGCAGCACTGTGCACATTACCGCTGCCGGAAGTGTTACGGTCCGTGCGTCACAGGGAGGCAACGGCAACTACAACGCCGCGCTTGACGTTGATCAATCGTTCGAGGTTGCAAAGGCGAACCAGGCAATCGTATTCGCCGCGCTGGCTGACAAAACCTACGGTGATTCTCAATTCACCGTCAGCGCCACGGGCGGGGGCTCGGGCAATCCAGTCGGCTTTAACGCGAGCGGCAATTGCACTTCGGGCGGCCTCAACGGCAGCACGATCACAATCACGGGAGCCGGGCCTTGCACTGTGACGGCATCGCAGGCAGGTAATGCGAATTACAACGCAGCACCCGACGTTCCCCGAAGCTTTACGATTAACCAGGCCGCGGCCAGTATTACGGTCAACGGCTACTCGGGCCCCTATGACGGAAACGCTCATGGTGCTACCGGCTCAGCCACAGGAGTCAATAGTGAAGATCTGACGAGTCTGCTGAACCTCGGCGCATCATTTACCGATGTTCCCGGCGGCACTGCCCACTGGACATTTTCTGGTAATGCCAATTATGCACCGGCAAGTGGTGACGCGACGATCACAATAACGAAGGCGTCATCGACCACGACAGTGACCTGTCCCGCAAGTGAGACCTATACGGGCGCCGCGCTTACACCATGTTCGGTAACAGTAACGGGTGCGAACCTAAGCCTGTCGCCCGGTGCGAGCTATACAAACAACACCAACGTGGGTACGGCTACAGCTAGCTACACCTACGCCGGTGACTCAAACCACGAGGTCAGCAGCGATTCGAAGAACTTCGAAATAACCAAAGCTGCAACGACCACGATGGTGACCTGCCCCGCAAGTGAGACCTACACAGGCGCGGCGCTTACGCCATGTTCGGTGACGGTGACGGGTGCGAACCTTAGTCTGTCGCCGGCTGCGAACTATGCTAATAACACCAACGCGGGTACGGCCACTGCAAGCTACACGTACGGCGGCGACTCGAATCACGAGGTCAGCGGTGACTCGAAGAATTTCGAGATCACCAAAGCCGGTGCAACAATCAACGTCACGCCTTACAGCGTGCTTTATGATGGAAACTCGCACACGGCTGCGGGCACGGCCACCGGCGTCAATGGCGAGAGCCTAAGCGGTCTCGACTTGAGCGGCACGACGCACACAAGTGCCGGCACTTACAACGGCGATGGCTGGACTTTTACCGATGTCACAGGCAACTACAACAACACAAGTGGCACGGTGAACGACAGTATTTCTCAGGCCAGCGCCTCGATTACGGTCAATGGCTATACCGGTGTCTATGACGGTAGCGCGCACGGGGCCACGGGTTCGGCCTCAGGTATCAACGGCGAGGACCTAACCAGCCTGCTGAATTTGGGGGCTTCATTCACGAATGTCCCGGGCGGAACTGCTCACTGGATCTTCGTCGGTAACCCTAACTATGCGCCGGCCAGTGGTGATGCGACGATTACTATCAGCAAAGCAACTCCGGTGATCACCTGGAACAATCCCGCCGACATAGTTTACGGTACGGCCCTCAGTGGCACTCAACTTAACGCCACGGCAAACGTGCCGGGGAGTTTCAACTACGCACCGGGATCAGGAACGGTCCTCAGCGCAGGCGGAGGCCAATCGCTGCTGGCTAGTTTCACGCCGACTGACACCACAAATTACAATCCTGCCAGCAAGAATGTGCAGATCAATGTGTTGAAGGCCACTCCCTCGTTCAGCAATCTCAGTTCGCCGCTCATCACTTACGGCACCGCAACGACGAACCTGTCGGGCAAGCTCAGCTTCGGTTCATTGATTCCGACCGGAAGCGTAGCGATAACCCTCAACGGCGTAACTCAGAATGCTGCAATTCAAGCGGGCGGGACCTTCTCTTCCAGTTTCGCTACTGGTTCACTGGCTGCTGGTCCATACAACATCGCTTACAGCTATGCCGGTGATGTCAATTTCAACTCTGCGAGTGGTTCGGGAACTCTTACAGTTGGATACGGGATCGTGGTCTTGTACGATCAGACGAAAGTACATCAGAGCGGAAGCACGATTCCCATCCAGCTGACGATAACCGACGCCAGTGGCAACAACTTGTCCTCGGCCGGCCTGTCGGTAACAGCGGTTGGCATTTCACTGGTATCGACCACCGTCTACGGCCCGGTTGAGGATTCGGGCAATTCGAATCCTGACAATAACTTTAGGTTCACGTCTAACAGTTATACGTACAACCTGAAGACGACAGGATTCGCAACGGGCGTTTATTATCTCTACTTCACCGTTGGTGCCGATCCGACTCTGCACACTGTGCAGTTTCAGATTAAGTAACCCTCCGAGTTGACTGAAAGTGTCAACCGAAATGGGCCTGATCTAAAATGAAAAGGCGGGGGCTGATGCCTCCGCATTTTTCATCGCCTTGCGGAATGACTAAGGGGCGCACCTGGACTTGGCGCTTCCGATAGGCCCACTCACATAGCTGATCCTGGTTACCATATCCTTGTACCCGACGGAAATCGCAATCCCGCGAACGCGATACTCCACGCTAACCAGCGGACCGGTCGGCGACTCATAGATCGGCTCAGAGTCTTCTTCATCCAGGCAGGAATCAAACGCGTATCTGGTCGTGATGTAATCCGGCCCGAAATGCGCTATGGCCTGGGCTTTGGTTAGGCGATCCGGGTAGAAATTGATTCTGGTGATTACGCCGTTCCTGGTATCTGAAACCACCGTGGTCGGGCCGGGAAACTCGCCCACTCGTTCGTAGTTCGTCCAGGTAACTTGCGACTCTTCGTCGCCTTCGCGTCTTGAGGTGCGGGACCATTTCGGCTTGCCCCAGGCGCGCAAGATATCAGCGATCTTTGACTTGCCCACGGTGATGCCGCGATATTTCGCCGGGCGCCATTGACGAGCAGTTTGCGGAACCGTCACAAACGCACCGCCAAACGTCAACGAAAATAACAATAGGAATTTCATCCCAGTCCGTGACTTTCCGGCGCCGGAATCGGCGAGTCCAATCCTGCTGAAGGTCAGCCTGCGGCACAGCCCTATTCAGTAGAGACTCTTTCCTGCTCGTTTAGCGCCGCATGCATTGTATGCCATGAAAGCGTGGCGCATTTTACGCGGACCGGAAACTCGCGCACGCCGGCAAATATTGTGAGGCGGCCCAGGTTGTTCGGCTCTGTCTCTTCGTTGAGCTGGCCGGTTACCATCCGGTGAAATTCGCTGAAGAGCTGCTCGGCTTCCTGCTTGCTCTTTCCTTTCAGCGCCTGGGTCATCATGCTGGCTGAGGCTTTCCAAATCGCGCAGCCCGTGCCTACGAAACTGATGTCTTTGACGGCGTCATCTTCAAGCCGCAGATACAGCGTTAGCTGATCCCCACATAAAGGATTAAAACCCTCGGCCGTGTGATTGGCATTTTCCAGCTTATGAAAATTGCGCGGCTTCTTGTTGTGATCGAGGATGACCTGCTGATAGAGCTCGCTTAGTTCAGACATATGCTATCCAAAGATCTCAATAACGTGCTCGATCGCGCCGGCGAGCGCATCGACTTCTTCTTTGGTGTTATAGAAAGCGAACGAGGCACGCGCGGTGGCCGGTACGTTGAAACGTTGCATTACCGGCTGGGCGCAATGATGACCGGCGCGGATGGCGATGCCTTCCTGATCCAAAATGGTGCCGATATCGTGCGGGTGAATGTCGTCCAGCATGAAGGACAGCACGCCCAGCTTTTCGCGCGCGGTACCGATGATGCGCACGCCTTCAATCGCCGAAAGGCGCTCAGTAGCATAGACCAGCAACTCGTGTTCGTAAGCAGCTGCCTTTTCGCGGCCGATTATACTCAGATAGTCGATGGCCGCGCCGAGACCGATTTGCGAAGCAATCGCCGGAGTGCCGGCCTCAAGTTTGTTCGGGATATCCGCATAGATCGTCTTCTCAAACGTGACGCTCTTGATCATGTCGCCGCCGCCCTGGAAGGGATTCATCTGCTCGAGCAGCGCAGCCTTTCCATAAACCGCGCCGCTGCCGGTGGGCGCGAACATTTTGTGACCGGACAGGGCATAGAAGTCGCAATCGAGATCCTGCACGTCGACCGGCATGTGCGGCGCCGCCTGTGCGCCATCGACCACAACCGGCACGCCGTACTTGTGCGCACGCTCAACAATCTCTTTGATCGGGTTGATCGTGCCGAGTGCGTTTGAGACGTGTGTGACCGCTACCAGCTTCGTCCTTTCATTCAGGAGCGCGTCGTACTCATCCATCAAAAGCTCGCCGGCGTCATTCATTGGGATGACTCGCAGCCTGGCGTTCTTCTCTTCACAGAGCATCTGCCAGGGCACAATGTTGGAATGATGCTCCATCGCCGAAACGATGATTTCATCTCCGGCGCCGACGACCTTGCGGCCATATCCGTACATGACCAGGTTGAGGCCTTCGGTTGCGCCCCGCACAAAGATGCACTCGCGGGCCTCGCGCGCATTCAGGAACCGCTTTACTTTTTCACGCGCCCCTTCATAGGCCGTAGTCGCCTTCATGCTGAGGTAATGAACACCGCGATGAATATTTGAATGTTCCTGCTCGATGTACTGGGCGCCGCGCTCGATCACCATCACAGGGACTTGCGAGGAAGCAGCATTGTCGAGATAAACCAGCGGCTTGCCATTTACGGTCTGGTGCAAGACGGGAAAGTCTTTGCGAATGCGTTCAACGTCCCAACCTTCGCGCGGTTTGGGTTTAATCGGAATTAATTGTTCTACCGTTGCCATCTGCTTATCTCGCTGCGCTTTTGCCGGTTTGATCCACCGGCTCTGGGATCAACTTCCAGGAAATCGTGCAGTTGTCACCTCTTTCAAGCGCGTCCACGCGAAACAAAGCGTAGAAGTCCCGCAAGTCGTCACCTACATGAATCACATAGACGTGCCCGGCTATCGCCTTCACAAACAACGGATCGATCTTTGGTTTTCCGTCGTTCTTCGGCCGCCACGGTTTCTCCCGCCCCGGCCCCGACATTACGATTTTGTTATCTCCGGGCACCGGTCCATCGTTGGTCGGCAGCAGACTAAAATCCGTGCGCTCGTTGCCGCCAATGACGACCTGGGTTTTCCGGGAGCCCCATCGGCGCCCGAAACGTCGACAGTGACATTTCTTCGTTCGCCGGGTTTCAGTTTCGCCAGTGGTTCAACCACCGGGACCGGAACATCCGCGGACCAATCGAACTCGCCCAGGTCCCTGATGACGCTGCGATTGCCTTCACTTCCCGAGCTCTGGAACCAATCGAGCTCGTCGTTGGCTTGAAGGTATCCATACAGCAGGTCACATGGAACCCGCGCCGGTCCGGTCACAGCAACTTTGAAATTGATACAGGACCGGAGTCGTTCGCCGCGGTGCTTAATCACAGAGTACAGGGTAACGCTTGCAGTTTGAACAGGCTGTTGTGCTGACGAAGATAAACACGACAGAAATATTATCGCGCCGATGAGAACGGAACTCGCTCTTTTCATCACAACCTCCCGCTAGCCTTGCAATAAAATCTGAAGCCGGTTCAGAACTGCTGCGTCCAGTTCACGTCTGATCGATTCGATCCCGATCTTTTCGATCACTTCCTCGGCGAACCCGTAAGTCAGCATGTTGCGCGCGAGGGCCGGATTGATCCCGCGACTCTCCAGATAAAACTTCTCGTCTTCATCGATCTGGCCCACGGCGGCGCCGTGAGTGCACTTAACGTCGTCGGCAAAAATCTCGAGCTGCGGCTTGGTATCGACGCGGGCATCAGTCGATAGCAGCAAGTTCTTGTTTGTTTGCCGCGCGTCGGTCTGTTGCGCGCCGTGCCGCACAAATACCTTGCCGTTAAAAACCGCGCGCGATTTGCCGTCCAGGATTCCTTTGTAAAGCTGATGGCTGGTGCAATGCGGCTGCCGGTGATCTATGACCGAGTGCGTGTCGGTATGCTGGCTGCCATCGATCATATAAAGACCGTCAACTGAGCACTCAGCTCCCTCGTGATCCATCTGCACGCGGATGTCATGACGCGAAAGGGCCGCACCGAAGTTAATCGTAGTCGTGTTATACACGGAGTTCGGACCCAACTCGGCTCTGGTAGTGGCTACATGAAACGCGCCCATACTTTCGCGTTGGATCTTGTAATGCTCCAGTCGCGCGTCGTCGGCGAGGGACAAATCCACGATTGCATTCGTCAGGTATACAGCATCGTCTGCCGGACTCGTGTAGCTCTCGATGATTGTCGCTGAACTGTTCTCCTCCGCCGCTATCAGCAAACGCGGAAACGCCGCCGGTGGCGGGTTATCAGCGACGGCCTCGCCAACAAAAAGGAGATGGATGGGGGCCTTGACCGCAACCCCTTTCGGAATCTTCAGGAAGAGGCCGCTCCGAAACAGGGCGGTATTCAGCGCCGCGAACCCGTTCGCCAGGGCAGGGTGTTCCAGATACTCGCGCAAGGTCGCTTCGTACTCACTTCCGCGCAGCGCCTCGCGCAAATCTATAGCCACCACACCGTGCGGCAACGCCGCGAGCGATGAAAGATCCTGGCGCAGCATTCCGTTCACGAATACCAGCCGGCTATGTCTGGCTTCTTCGTAAATGAAAGACGTTAAGACGCCGTTTTCAGTCAGGGCGGTCCCGTTACTGGCCAGCACCGGCGCGAAATCTCTTTTAGAGATAGGAGTGACGTTGGTGTACTTCCACTCTTCCTGTTTGATATCGGGAAAGCCCGCCTGTTCGAATTGATCGAAGGAATTTTCGCGCAAATTTTGCAGCCACGACGGCTCGTTGACGCCCGGATCCTGGCGGGCCTGGAGAAACGCCGTTTGATAGCGATTGGTTTCTTTGACTAATTCCGTTGACATTATTGATTCACGATTAACCGGCTTGAGGCGCCACTGTGGCGCTCTTTTCATTCGCGCTCTTCAACCAGTCGTAACCTTTCTCTTCCAACTCGAGCGCCAGCTCCTTGCCGCCTTCTTTGACGATGCGGCCGGCGGAAAGGACGTGCACGAAATCCGGAGTAATATAGTTGAGCAGCCTTTGATAATGCGTCACCAGAATCACGGCCTTGTTCGGATCGTGAAGTTTGTTGACGCCCTCGGCCACGATTCTCAAAGCGTCGATGTCCAAACCAGAGTCAGTTTCGTCAAGCACTGAAAGCTTGGGATCAAGTACCGCCATCTGCAGGATCTCGTTGCGCTTTTTCTCGCCGCCGGAAAAACCCTCGTTGACAGAGCGCGACATAAAGCTCGCTTCCATCTGAACCAGTTTGGCTTTTTCTTTCAGCAGATCCTTGAATTCCAAAGGATCGAGTTCTTCAGCGCCCAGATGTTTTTGCTTTTCGTTATAGGCCAGGCGCAGAAACTGCGTGTTGGAAACTCCCGGGATCTCCACTGGATATTGGAAAGCCATGAAGACACCTTCGCGAGCCCGCTCGTCCGGCGTCATCTCCAGCAGATTCTTGCCGTCGAAGATCACTTCGCCGGCGGTAACTTCGTATGAAGGGTGGCCGGCCAATACTTTCGCCAGAGTGGACTTGCCTGAGCCGTTCGGCCCCATGATGGCGTGGACTTCTCCTTTGTTAACTTTGAGATTGATGCCTTTTAGAATTTCGTTGCCATCAACCGATGCATGCAGATTGCGAATCTCTAACACTTATTGCTCCTCGGGTCCGATTTCAAATCTCGAATTTCAGATTTGAAATTCGAGACCGCAAAATAAAATCTCTTTAGACAGTTCACGGGGACCAGGAGTCAGCCTGCAAGATCAACGCCGTTCCCTGGCCCCCGCTGCCCACGCCTTGTTTACGCCACTGCGCCTTCGAGTTTCATGCCCAGCAAGCGCGTCGCTTCAACTGCAAACTCCATCGGGAGATGCAGGAAAACGTCCTTACAAAAACCGTTGATGATGAGCGAAACAGCGTCTTCCTGCGAGATGCCGCGCTGCATCAGATAGAACAATTGCTCTTCGCTGATCTTGGAAGTGGACGCTTCGTGCTCAACGCGCGAACTGTTGTTCATCACCTCGATATAGGGAAACGTGTTCGCCCCGCAATTCGAACCGATCAGCATTGAATCGCATTGGGTGTAGTTGCGCGCGTTCTCGGCCTTAGGCATGATTTTCACCAGCCCGCGATAACTGTTATTCGCCTTTCCCGCGGCAATTCCCTTCGAGATAATCGTCGAACGCGTGTTCTTGCCCAGGTGAATCATCTTAGTGCCGGTGTCGGCCTGTTGTGCATGATTGGTCAGCGCGACCGAATAGAATTCACCGATCGAATTGTCACCCTGCAGGATGCACGACGGGTACTTCCAGGTGATCGCTGAACCCGTTTCGACTTGCGTCCAGGAAATTTTCGAGTTGCGGCCGGCGCACTTGCCGCGCTTGGTGACAAAGTTATAGATACCGCCCTTGCCATCTTCGTCGCCCGCGTACCAATTCTGCACGGTCGAGTATTTGATCTCGGCATCGTCAAGCGCGATCAATTCCACGACTGCGGCGTGTAATTGATTACGATCAAACTTGGGTGCGGTACATCCTTCCAGATAAGAAACGTAAGCTCCTTCTTCCGCGACAATCAACGTCCGTTCAAACTGCCCTGATTCCGAATTATTGATGCGGAAGTAAGTCGACAGTTCCATTGGACAGTGGACGCCCTTCGGAATGAAGCAAAAACTTCCGTCAGAAAACACTGCGCTGTTAAGCGCGGCGTAGAAGTTGTCATTGGTCGGCACAACGGAACCGAGATACTTCTTTACGATTTCAGGATGCTCCCGAACAGCTTCGCTGAACGAGCAGAAGATCACGCCGTGCTTCTTGAGTTTCTCTTTGTAGGTGGTCGCGACCGAAACGGAATCAAACACAGCATCAACGGCCACGCCCGACAACTGCTTCTGTTCAGACAGAGGAATGCCCAGCTTTTCAAACGTCTTCAATAATTCAGGATCAACTTCATCAAGACTCGCCACCGTCGCTTTCTGCTTCGGAGCGCTGTAGTAAATCATGTCCTGATAGTCAACATCAGGAAAACTGACATTCGGCCAATGGCGCGGCTCTTTCATCGTCAACCAGTGGCGATAGGCCTTCAGACGAAACTCCAGCATCCACTCCGGCTCTTCCTTTTTCGCAGAGATCAAACGAACGGTGTCTTCGCTCAATCCACGCGGAATGGTCTCAGCCTCGATGTCCGTGACCCAGCCGTATTTGTATTCCCGGTTTGCGAGTATTTCAGCAGTACTCATTATTCCCCTTTAACTTCTCATTGACAGGATTTACATGATGTACAAGATAGGAACGGAAAGGCTTTTCTGCCTATCATGTAAATCCTGTCCACTATCCCTCTCAGCTTGCTGAGCGCATTGGCCTGAGATGGCTTTGCAGTTTTACGATTTGATGCAAACGAGCATCAACTTTTTCCTCGGTGCCGACCAGTTGAGCAAGCGTAATTTCAGACAGCGCATTTTGTACCACCTCGTGCAGTCCGACGATTACCGGCCGAATACCGCAATCATTCGTGTGAATGCAATTGTCCAGCACGCCCGCGTGCGTCTTGCAGAAGTGGTCTACGGTATCTGCGTCGAGGATGCGAATCACTTCATTCAAACGGATCTCTGACGCAGGCCGGGCCAGCGAATATCCGCCCTTGGTTCCGCGTTGAGCACTGACCAAGCCGGCTTTGCTCAAAATCCACATCAGTTTTCCGGCATTCGCGACCGACAAACCCTCGCGCTCAGCAATCTGCGCGAGGGTCATCGACTCGGCATCCCCCTCGGCGCGCGCCAGCTGAACCAGGCACCGCAACCCATACTCTTCCTGAGCTGATATCTTCACTATGTTCTAAGTTTCCTCGGAATTCGTGCCGATTATAGCATTCCTTACTTTTTCGTCAAGTATAGACGAGGGGCACGTCGACGAAAACAATAGGTCATATCGACCCCATTCAACCTATACTGCCGAGATCATGGACCACTTACCAGCCAATATCAGAGGTGACTATCTCAACCTCGCCGGTGATCCGAGATACCGTCACTTTGTCCACATTCCCGATCGAATTATTCGGTGCATCGATTATTTTGGAATACCCTGCGACCGAACGGCAGCCAGAACAAGGCTCCTTGCTTACTATCTCTTTATTGGGGTCGTCGACGACGCAATCGACTCAGGCAGTATCGATGCCGGCGGATCGATCCTCGAGTATCTGAACAATCGGGTCCCGGTTTTTGATGCGACGGCCAGATGCTCCAGCGTGAAACTAGTAACAGAAATACTGAAATGCAATATTGACGATGCGACATACCCGCTGATGATGGACAAATTGAAAGAGCTTTATTTCGAGTGTGTCGTTGAACGAGGCGCTACCTCGATCGATTCGTACATCGACCATCGAGAATCCGTCGGCAGCTTGACCGCCGAATTATCTTACCTGCTGATTCGATCCACCCTCAGCGGAGACCACGAGAAGCTCTCCCAATTCATGCAGCAAGTTGGCGCCATTGGTTGTCTGGTTGATAGTCTGATCGATCTCAGTGCTGATTGTCGGCTTGGTCTGCTCGGCTTCAGGCCGGGATTCCCGGACTACGCGAAACTCACTATTACAATTCTGCGCGACGGGCTCCGAATGTCAGTTAACCATCTCGGCCTTTCCGGATTATTCCTCATCGCCATCGTCGACAATGTGCTCGATAGTTTCCGTGCCGCGCAAGATCGTCCGCAGCCTTGCTTTGTTTCAGACAGAAAGGACAAGGCCGCCAGTGTGGCGTAAGGGAGGCAGCGTCTGGGCAGGTTATGGTGCGTCGCTCTTCGGCATTGCGGCGGCAACGGGTTTATTAAAGCTGTTCGGCGTCCACGTCAATCCCACTACGGCGGCGCTCGCATTTCTGCTCGTGGTGCTCTTCGTGGCCACGGCGTGGGGTTCGCGACCGGCGGTATTTGCGTCGTTGCTCGGAGTCGCCGCTTTCAATTTTTTCTTTCTCCCGCCGTTCGGCACCTTCGCAATTCGCAATCCGGACAACTGGGTGGCGTTCTTCGCTTTCCTGATCACGGCGTTCACTGCGGGACACCTGTCAGCGCGCGCCAAGCGGCGGGCCGAAGAGGCCGAGTTGGCCAAACAGGAGATTGAACGGCTCTATTACCAACTTCAGGACACTTTCGAACGTTCCAGCCAGGCCAAAGCGCTCAAGCAAAGCGAGAGGTTAAAGTCGGCGCTCCTCGATGCGGTTACTCATGATTTGCGCACGCCGCTGACTTCAATCAAAGCTTCGGTTACCACCCTCCTCTCAGAGTTGTATGCGATCGAGCGTAACGAATCCGGCGCGCTTCTCGGGAACGAAGGCCGCAAAGAACTGCTGCAAATCATAGACGAGGAGGCTGACCGCCTTGATCGATTCATTGAGGGCCTGACGAAACTGGCACGCATCGATGCTGGTGAAATGTATCTAAGGCGTCAGTTGTGCTCGATCGATGAAATCATTACCGCGGCGCTCAAACGCGCCGAGCCCCGCACCCGAGAGCATCAAATCGAAGTCTGGATTGAAGAAGCATTGCCCCTCGTCAAAGTCGACGAGCCCGCCATTGCCGAAGTTATCTACACGTTGGTCGATAACGCCGCAAAATACTCGCCACCTCAGACCCCGATTCGAGTTACCGCCAGTCCGACAGATGACAGTACTATCGTGGTGAGCATCGAAGATCAGGGCCCGGGCATTCGCCAGGACATGAGGGAACGAGTATTCGAAAAATTCTTCCGCGCCATGCGTGATGGAGACATAGGCGACCGCAAGTCTGCCGGCACCGGCATGGGACTGGCGATTGCACACGGAATCGTCTCTGCGCATGGCGGCCGGCTCTGGATCGAAGACGCCAGTGGCCCGCGCGGTTCAAAGTTCGTTGTTGCCTTGCCCACCGGAAATGATAGTGAGACAAATCAAGGTAGGAAGCGGCGGAAATAAGACCTGAGATCAGTGGAAGCAAAACAGCGCATTCTGGTGGTTGACGACGAGCCTCAGCTCACGCGTGTCCTGCGGCGCAGTCTGATGGCCAAAGGCTATGATGTGCGAATAGCCGGCGATGGCGATTTCGCGCTTCAGACCTTTCGCGACTGGCCGCCGGCGCTCGTGATCACGGACCTGGCCATGCCGAATATGAGCGGGCTCGAGTTGTGCCGCCGGCTGCGCGCTATGTCACAGGTTCCGATCATCGTGCTTTCAGTTAGAGGCGAAGAAGCGACCAAGGTAGAGGCGCTCGACGCCGGCGCAGACGACTACATCACCAAGCCCTTTGGCATGGATGAGTTGCTGGCGCGGATTCGCGCCACCCTCCGCCGCAAACCAGTCTCGGATTCTAAATCGCAGATTTTGGAAGTTGGCGACTTTCTTATCGATCTGGAAGCTCATACCGCCAGTAAGCACGGCCAGGGACTGCGGCTGACTCCGAAAGAATTCGACCTGATGGTCCATTTGATCCGCAACGCCGGGAAGGTGCTCACTCACCGCGCTCTGCTGGGAGCCGTATGGGGCGGCGACTACACCGAACAGACCGAGTATTTGCGCGTTCTCATCGGTCAGCTAAGAAAGAAGATCGAGCCTAATCCTGCCACGCCCCGCTACATTCTTACCGAGCCGTGGATCGGTTACCGATTTGATCCGGGCGAGTAGTAGCGCAAGTTGTTAACTTGCGCATTTTCCACCCCAGGGCCTTGCCCAAAAAGTCGGTTCGACGTGTGCGAGGCCGTTCAATGCTGGAAACGCGGACGGCTCGTCCGCATCGTACTGAGACGCGTTACGCCGATATCGAAAGCACCCACGCCTTTCGCATTTCGCGCTCAGTGCGGACGGGACGTCCGCGTTCCCAGCAATCGATTGTCTCGTTCTAAACGCCGGTTGCAGCCGGCCGACCGACTTTTTGGGCAAAGCCCCACCAATTTTGCCGAGAAGGGCACCCATCAAGAGCGCGCAGGTTAGCAACCCTCCGCTACAGCTCTCTTTATGAATTCCTTATAAACCTCTTACTCCAATTTTACGAAATTCCGCCTACGCTGATCAGGTAAATGAGCCCAAATGGGCTGGGATGATCGAATGGCGGTTGAGAAAGACCATTTGGAAGTTGACGGCGGCGCCGAGCGTTGCAGGCCGATTGAACTGATCACAGAAAACGGCTTTAGCATTGTGCGCGCTGACGAACTCGACGGGGTTCGGCTTTCGCCGGATCGCATCTTCGTGTTTGTGGTTTGTGATCCACACGGATACGAACTTGAGATCAGGGTGGAAATCGCCCTTGCAGCTATCAGTGAAATCGCGTTCAGAAGCCGCTGTCTTATCTCAACCGAAAGCTCTTACTGGGTCGCTTGTGCTGAACGCCATCTGGCCGACTATCTATGGGAACACGATGACTACCCCGCGGACGGAACCCTGCGGGTCGACCTCTTAACGCCTCGTGATCTCAATTTGGCTCATCGCTGGGGAACAACCTGAAGAATTTTGAGACTGAGTGGAACGCATGAAACGGATCGGTAGATTAACGAGCCTGTTCCTGGCGATGATTGAGGAGAAAAAGCAAGTTGGCCACAACGCTTAAACGCCTGCTCGTAGGCAGGGCGAAGCGGACAGAACAAGCTATCCATGAGCGTCTAACGAAAAAGACGGGGCTGGCAGTTTTCGCCTCCGACGCGCTCTCCTCGACAGCTTACGCTTCTGAAGAAATCCTGCTGGTCCTGGCGGTCGCCTATGCCGCTGGACAGAACAATGCCTTTAACTATGTCGTACCGATCACTCTGGTGATCGCGGTAGTTCTGACCATCGTCGCGATCAGCTACCGGCAAACTATCCATGCGTATCCTTCGGGCGGTGGAGCCTACATTGTCGCCAAGGAGAACCTGGGAACAACCCCGGGACTGGTGGCGGCAGCGGCGCTCCTGGTTGACTATATTCTCACCGTTTCCGTTTCGATCTCGGCCGGCGTAGCCGCGATCACGTCAGCAACACAGGGTACCAGTTGGGCCTGGCTTGATCGCCACAAGGTCTTTTTGTGCCTCATCCTGATCACGTTCATAGCGGTCGCCAACCTCCGCGGGGTGCGTGAGTCGGGCGCACTCTTTGCCGCGCCAACCTATGCCTTCGTCGTCAGCTTTCTGTTCATGGTCGGTTACGGCATCATCCACTATTTCCTCTATCCGGGCTCCGTCGAACCCGCCGCCGCCGAAACGGTAAAACTGGCCGAGGGTTATCATCTCCAGCCGCTGACTCTGTTCCTGTTGCTGGGCGCCTTCTCGAATGGATGCGTGGCCCTCACCGGAATCGAGGCAATTTCGAACGGCATTCCCGCTTTCAAGCAACCCGAATCGCGCAATGCGGCGAAGACACTCACCTGGATGGCTTTGCTGCTGACCACGATGTTTATCGGTACCAGTGTGATGGCTTACTTCTATCACGTGCACCCGCACGAGAATGAAACCGTTATCTCGCAGTTCGCGCGCATCATCTTCACCGGGCCAATAGGATGGTTCTATTACGTGATCCAGGGTACGACTGCTTTGATTCTGATCCTCGCTGCGAATACATCCTTTGCTGACTTCCCTCGTCTCGCCAGCCTGCTGGCGCGCGATCGGTTCATGCCCAGGCAGTTTGCCACCCGCGGCGACAAATTGGTTTTTTCCAATGGCATCATCATCCTGGCCGTCTTCTCGGGCGTACTGGTGACGGCCTTTGGCGGCGACACCAGCCGCCTGATTCCGCTCTATGCGGTGGGCGTTTTTCTCTCATTCACACTTTCGCAGGCGGGCATGGTGCGACACTGGCTCAAGGCAGGCAGGGCGCTGAAGACCTCAGGGGAGCATTTTGATGACGAGGCCGCTCGTAACGGCTACGGCGAGGGTGGGAACAAGCCAAGACCACTACAAATTGAGCGCACAGACGAACTAAAGGAAGCGACGCACTGGAAGAAATCGATCGTGGTAAACGGTCTCGGCGCCATCGCCACTTTGATCGTGCTGGTGGTCCTGGTGATCACCAAATTCATTCATGGCGCGTGGATCGTGGTCGTGCTCATTCCGTTTCTGGTCGCGGTGTTTCGTGCAGTACACCGTCACTATCTGGACGTGGCAAATCAACTGACGACCCAGGGAGTTGAAAGGTTGCGGCCGATCAGACATGAGGTGATTGTGCCGATTTCCGGTATCCATCGGGGAGTCCTGAAGGCGCTTGAATACGCCAAGGCCATCGCGCCCGAGCACGTCACGGCCGTCTACATCAATCTCGATTTCGAGGCGACGCAGAAACTAAGGGAGAAATGGAGCGACTGGGGCGAAGGAGTGGAATTAGTAGTAATCGCATCTCCATACCGATCGCTTGTAGGCCCACTGATCCGCTACGTTGATCGAAGAATGAAACAGCATGAAGACCAGATGGTCACCGTGGTCTTGCCGGAATTCGTGCCAGCCAAGTGGTGGCAGCATCTGCTGCACAACCAGAGCTCGCTCATGCTAAAGGGCGCACTGCTCTTCAAACCGAACGTCATCGTCACCAGCGTGCCCTACCATTTGAAGAGTGGAAATAAGAATGGGAAAGTCGACGCGCGGACCTGACGAATCAGGATAAGGTGATCACTCTGCTGAGAAAGCCGAAAAGCGATCCACGAACTCACACGAAATAATTCGAAATCAAACTCTTCTGTTTCGTGAGGTTTCGCGTGGTTTAGTGAATCGCCTCGTCGACCGCATCGATCTGCTAGCCGCCTTTACCGAACATCGCGGAAGCACTTCAGAAGCGCTAATCTTCCGGCACCGTCTTCGCACCGAGACTGCGAATGATTCGCTCGCGGAAACGCCGCGCGTCGGCTTTGATTGTGGCTTCGTTCAGCGTCAACAATAGGCGATCCCGCATGATCACGCGGCCTTCGACGATTACGGTGCGCACATCCGCGGCCTTGGTGGCGTAAACCAAATCGGAATAGATGTTATAGGAAGGCGTCTGATTTAGATCGTCCAGGTCGACGATAACAACGTCTGCGCGCTTCCCTTTCTCCAGCGATCCGATTTCCTTTTCCAGGTGAAGAGCGCGCGCGCCACGCAGCGTGGCCATTTCAAAAGCTTCTTCCGCGGTCAACACCTTCGGATCTTTGCTGATGACCTTGTGCAGTTTCGCAGCGGTGTCCATCTCTTCCCACAGATTCAGGTCATTGTTTGAAGCAGCACCGTCGGTGCCCAAGCCTACCGGCAAATCTTCTTTCAACATTTCCGGTACCGGGGCCACGCCGGAAGCGAGTTTCATATTCGACTGCGGATTATGAACGATTCCCACGCCAAGTTTCTTAAGCAGACCCAGTTCTTCTTCGCTGGGCCACACGATATGCGCGGCAATCACTCGGTTGCTGAGAAAGCCGATGCGATTGAGATAGTCGATCGGACTCGCGCCTTTGGCTTTCAGGCTGTCGTCGACTTCTCTCTTGGTTTCAGAGATATGAGTAACTATCGGGGCGCCGGTGCGATCTGAGAATGCGCGAATAGCTTTCAGGTGATCTTCCGAAACGGTGTAAGGAGCGTGCGGCGCAATCGCCGGAACAATCAGCGCGTTGCCTTTCCATGCACTGACGAATTTTTCGGCATAGGCCATCGCCTGCTCATTGGTCTTGTTGTCGGCAACTGGGAAATCGATTATGGTCTCGCCCAGGACTCCTCTCATGCCGGCTTTGAAAGTCTCGTCAGCGATCGCATCTTCAAAGTAATACATGTCGCAGTAGGTCGTGGTGCCGCCGCGAATCATCTCTGCCAGGCCCAGGCGCGTGCCCACGCGCACGAATTCTTCGTTAACGTTCTTGGCTTCGGCGGGAAAAATGTATTTGGTAAGCCATTCCTGTAAATCCAGGTCGTCGGCCAGGCCGCGAAACAGCGTCATCGGAACGTGCGTATGGCCATTGATCAGACCGGGTATGACTACTTTGCCGGCGGCGTTTACGATCTCGCGCGCCGCATAATTCCGTTCGATCGCGGCCATGTTATCGACGGCCACGATTCGGCCGTTCTTAATCGCAACACCGCCGTTTTCAATCACCCGGCGCGTGCCATCCATTGTCACCACGGTTCCGCCGCGCACAATTAGATCCACGACAGTTTTCCTTCTTTGCGCCAACGCCGAAGATGCGGCGGCCGAAATAAATAGAACCAGCAATAGCGAACCAACGGCCCTTGTCATCATAGTCTTTTTTTGAGTTCGGTCGTGCTCCGTGCCAGTCGGACGCCGACGATTTATAAAGTTGCAGTGCTCGGTACAGAACCCGGAGCGGTAGCGACGGAGTCCAGCCCTCCAACCAAGTGGGTCGAGTAAAGTAACACCCTTTGAATTCAAACTCGATCTATCGCGCCTGATGGTAGTGCCCTAATTTGGTGATGAGGTCAGTACCGGGAGCGGTAGCGACCGGGTCGCAACCCTCCATGCGGTCAAGGTCGGGAGAACAAGACCCGGTCGCTACCGCTCCCGGTACTGACTCGTCCTCATCGATTCGTCTTCCCGCTCGCTTCCTTCAAAAACCTGGCATCAAACGCCCGCGGCAACAGATCCAGGATATGAACTTCTTCCCGTTGGCCACTAAGGTTTGCCAGCACAATCGTCGCGTGTTTGGCGAACTCCCAAATAATTTGCCGGCAAGTGCCGCACGGCGGCGTCAATGTTTCGGTGTCGGCGACGACGACCAGATCGGTCAAGTCTCGCTCGCCTTCTGACAAAGCCTTCCAGATCGCCACGCGCTCTGCGCACACTGTCAGACCGTAGCTGGCGCTCTCGATGTTACAGCCGGTGAAGACTTTTCCAGCTTTGGTTTTCACAGCGGCGCCTACCTTAAAGCTGGAAAAGGGAGCAACGGATCGCGCCCGGGCGTCCGTCGCTGCTTCAATTAAACTTGATTCGTTCAACTCTGACCTCCAAATGGATGTAAAGCACTGGCCAGCTTCTCGCGAATCTTTCCGCTAATCAGATCAATGCTCACAAGATTATGACCACCTTCAGGAATAATAACGTCGGCATGCCTCTTTGACAGCTCGACAAATTGATTGTGCATCGGTCGCACCGTGTTGAGGTACTGCTCGATCACTGAGTCCAGCGTGCGGCCACGCTCAGCGATGTCGCGCTTTAAGCGGCGAATAAAACGAATGTCATCCGGCGTGTCTACAAAAACTTTGATATCCATCTGCTGAAGTAAACGCGGTTCGGCAAAAATCAGAATACCCTCGACAATCACGATTCGCTTGGCTTCAATCGGAGTCGTGTCCGGCAGCCGCGAATGCGTGCGAAAATCGTAGATCGGAAGTTCAACCGGTTCGCCCGCGTTCAGCCGCTTGAGATGATTAATCAGCAGGTCGTTGTCGAGAGCGTCGGGATGATCGAAATTAGCCGCATTGCGATAGTCCCGCGGCATATCTTTAAGGTTGCGATAGTAAAGATCCTGCTGGATGAAGACGACTTCATCAGCGCTGACCGATTGCAAAATTCGATTGGCGACTGTCGTCTTGCCGGAGCCGGTGCCGCCGCAGATACCTATGATCATGGTTAGTTCCTAGTGGTCAGTTGTCAGTGTGATCGTCAGTGTCAGGCGCGCGAAAGTAAATGGTTCAGTGTCTGGTTGATCTCATTAGCACCGTCGCTCTAACGCGGTGAATTGTACTCCGGACAGAGAACGGAAACCGTTTGACGGTTTTCCTTCCCAACACAACCATTAATCACCGGGCTGAAGCCACGGACTAATGAGAGAGCCCAAAGACTACCTAAGCACAACCTGATCCATAACTCACTAACGACCATTGATTCGTTAAGCCAGTCTGCCGACAACTCTACTCAACAATCTCGTAAAGTCTTCGCGGACGCGCTCGCCAATCGCCATTACCTGGCTGTGATCTATAGGCTCGTCGGAGACGCCCGCGGCCAGGTTCGTGATGCAGGAGATGCCCACCACCTGCATCGCCATGTGTCGCGCCACAATTGCTTCGGGGACGGTGCTCATTCCGACCACGTCGGCGCCCAGTATGCGGAGCATGCGTATCTCAGCCGGCGTCTCGTAGCTTGGCCCGGCCAACGCGCCGTAAATTCCTCGAGGTAATTTCAATCCCAACGCCTTCGCTTCCTCGATCACCACATCCTGCAAGCGCCGCGCATACACCGAGGTCAGATCCGGGAAGCGTGGGCCAAAGCGTTCGTCATTCGGTCCGCGTAGAGGATTATCACCGAGCAGGTTCAGGTGATCGCTAATCACCATCAAAGAGCCGGGCGTGAATTCTACGTTGAGTGCGCCCGCGGCGTTGGTTAAAACCAGTGTGTGTACCCCGAGCAGCTTGAGCACGCGGATCGGAAAGGTAACATCCTGCAGGGAGTAACCTTCGTAAAAATGAAATCGTCCCTGCATCGCGGCGACCGTGACTTCGCCTGCCCGGCCTATCACCAGACGACCCGCGTGGCCCTCGACCGTGGAACGCGCAAAGCCGGGAATTTCGTCGTAAGCAAGCGAGGTGGATTCCGTTAGATCTTCGGCGAACGCTCCCAGACCGCTGCCGAGGACGATAGCCACAGACACTGGAACATCGGTGCGCGACCGTATCAGACGCGCGGCTTCCTGAGCGCGCTCGTAAAGGGATTCGATACTACTCTTCGCTATCATGATTTTTCGTGCGCTTGCCTAAATTAAGTAGCCTTGCACTAACTGCTTCTGTTCCGTTTTAACTTGAGCCCGACGAATCCCATCGCTGCCATTAGGACGGCGCCTGCCGCACCAACGCATGCGGTAATCAGCGCGTCTCGCCGACCAGCGGCTATTGCTTTAGCGCTTAAGCGACCGAACATGCCGTAACCGGTATCAAGCTCGCGGTTGTCAACATACATTGTCAACAACCCACAGAGCAGAGGTAAAACCGCAGCTCCGACGATCCAATACATCGGCCGCTGCCTGCGCGCAAAAATTATTACAGCAATTCCGGCTAAAATCGATATTACCGTTATCAGGATAGTCAGCAAAGTCAGGAGAGTGCCATTCTTGAGAAAGTCTGTGAGAGTTTCCACTATTCGCCTTCCTTATCTCTCTTTTTGATAAGGAGTGCCGAGGGCGCGAGGCGCTCGTGACTGGCCGATAAAGCCCGCCAGCACCACGATCGTGACCACGTAAGGAATCATCTGAATGAACTGCACCGGGATGTCTTCGCCTGAGGGAAGCTTGGCAACTCCCTGCATCTGAATGGTGAGCGCGTCCGCCAGGCCAAACAGCAGGCACGCCAACATCGTCTGCACCGGCCGCCATTTGCCAAAAATCAAAGCAGCCAGCGCGATGAATCCGCGACCGGCGGCCATGTTGCGGGTAAACAGCGATGACTGTCCGATCGAAAGGTAAGCGCCGCCGATTCCGGCCAGCGCTCCCGACAGCACGACGCCGACATAACGAATTCTATTTACTCCGACACCGGCGGCGTCGGCCGCCTCGGGGTTTTCTCCGACTGCGCGCAGACGCAAGCCGAAAGGCGTGCGATACAAAACATATCTGGTAATCAGAATCAATATGAGAGCCAGCAAAGAGATGAATGAAACTTCAGTAAGGATTCGCCAGTGTGGAACGAACCCCGGCAAGAGTCCGGAGAGTGTGGGCAGTAAATTCTCTTTGGGAATCTGCGGCGTCGAGCCCGAAGAAAGAAAGAGCGCTCCGCTGAGCACCGCAGGCAAACCGATAAACAAAATGTTTATGCCCGTGCCGGTGACCACCTGATCGGCCTTAAAGCGAATGCACGCCAGCGCCAGAATATAAGCCACAAAGGCTCCGGCCAACATCGCCGCACCCAGACCCACCCAGGGACTATGCGCGTAGTAGGTTACCGACGCCGCCGTAAATGCGCCGGCCAGGAGCAAGCCCTCGAGCGCGATATTGATGACTCCCGATCTTTCAGAATACAGACCACCCAGCGCCGCCAGCACCAAAGGCGTGGCCAGGCGAATGGTTGAAAAAACGAGGGCTAGGGTGAAGATTTGACGCATCGCTTTGCGGTCAGTAGTCAGTAGTTAGTTGCTTTTTCGCATTTGCAACTGACAGCTGTCAACTAACTAATGACCCTCTCAGACTTTCGCCTTACTCAATTTCCTCAAGCTCCCAAATATCGCATCGGGCCGCAGGGCCACGAGAATGATCACGATGCCTTGCAGCATATCGACGATATCTTTTGAAACATGAATCGTATAAGCGTCAACGAAGATTCCGCCGCGCAGCAAAACTGCAAACAAAATCGCGGCGAGAAAGACGCCGACTGGATGGTTGCGCCCCAAAAGGGCGACGGCGATTCCCACAAATCCGTAGTTCGCCGAGAAACCGTCGTAGTAACGATAACGATAGCCGAGCACTTCATTGATTCCGACCATGCCCGCCAGTCCGCCGGAAATCGACATCGCCAGGATGATTTGTTTGCGAATTGAAATGCCGCCGTATTCTGCGGCCGTGGGATTGGCGCCCGTCGCGCGAATTTCATAGCCCCACTTCGTCTTCCACAGCAGAACATAGACGAACACGCAGGCGAGAATCGCCAGGATGAAAGCAAGATTCAGCGGAATGCGCTCAGGGAACCCGTGAACGAACTTTCCCAAACGCGCGATGTGCGCACCCGGACCAATCGGAGTTGTTTGCAGGATCGGATCGCCGGGTGTTTTGTAATGATACTGCGTAAAGTAACCTACCAGCGCGACCGCTACAAAGTTGAGCATGATTGTGTTGATGACCTCATGCGATCCAAAGCGCGCCTTGAGGAGCCCCGGAATTCCACCCCAAATCGCGCCACCGATAATCGCGGCCAGACAACAGGCCGGCAATAAAATCCACGCCGATGCTCCCGCGAACCGGATTCCAATCCACGCCGCGGCAAATGCCCCGATATAAAGCTGCCCTTCCGCGCCGATGTTCAATAGCCCACAACGAAACGCAACCGCTACCGCGAGCCCGGTAAAGATCAGCGGCGTTGCATAAAAAAGCGTGTAGCCAATGCCGTCCGGCCAGGAGAAGGCACTGCCGATCAGCAGGCGGTACGTCTGGATTGGACTGTCGCCGATCAGCAGGACGACGACGCCGCCAATGATAAAAGCAGCCAGCACCGCAATCAGCGGAAATAGAATCTCACGATAAAGTTTCATTCGATTGAAGCGCCGCCAAGCGCGGAATGTTTATAGCCTCCGTTCTTCTCTTAACTTTCACGTGACCGCTAAGGTCTTCAGTTAATCCTTTGAGAGATGTCCAGCTATAGATATTACGTGCCTACGGCGCTCACTTCTTTCCCCCGGTCATCATCAGTCCAATTTCTTCGTTGCTGGTTACCTTTGGATCTACTTCGCCCACGATCCTGCCGTTGTGGATTACCAGCAGCCGATCAGATAACGCCGTTACTTCTTCCAGCTCTGCCGACACTAAAAGCACCGCACAACCGGCATCGCGCATGGCCACAATTTTTTGGTGAATGAACTCGATGGCGCCGATGTCTACGCCGCGGGTGGGCTGTGAAACCAGCAGAAACTTTGGTGGCAGCTCGAATTCTCTGCCGATGATCAGTTTCTGTTGATTGCCACCCGAAAGCGCTCGCGCCGGCAGATCAGGATTCGGTGGCCGCACATCAAAGTCGCGAATCACCTGTTGGGTGCGCAGCTGAATTCCTTTTTGATTCAGGAACACCGATCCGGGACCAGAGACGGCGGGCTTGCGATAGTGAACCCCGAGGATCGTGTTCTCGGCCAGGCTGAAATCCAACAGCAGTCCGCGCCGGTGTCGATCTTCAGGCACGTGCGCAATACCGAGTTCTTTTCTGGCGCGGGTATCCAATCTCGTTATGTCCCGGCCTTCGAAGGCAATCGATCCTGATACGTAAGCAGCGGGGATTAGCCCCGCCAGGGCTTCAATCAACTCAGTCTGGCCGTTGCCTTCGACCCCGGCGATGCCGACGATTTCGCCCGCGCGCACATCAAAAGAAACCTTATCAACATGTTTTGTTCCATCACGCCCGGAGATCGAAAAATCGCGGAGTGAAATCAAGGATGCGCCTGGCTTTGCGTCGGGCTTTTCGACTCGCAGCAAAACTTCGCGTCCGACCATTAAGCGCGCCAATTCAGCGGCATTGGTGGCGCTGGTTTTCACATTGCCAACCACCCGGCCGTCGCGCATGACCGTCACGTTGTCGGAAATCGCCAACACTTCCGAAAGCTTGTGCGTGATGATGACAATCGTCTTGCCTTGTGCTCGCATACCACGAAGAATAGCGAAAAACTCTTCGACTTCCTGTGGGGTCAGCACCGCCGTTGGCTCATCCAGAATCAACAACTGCGCCCGACGATAAAGCGCCTTCAGCAGTTCCACTCGTTGTTGCTGTCCTACCGACAGATTTTCAATGGTTGCGTTTGGGTCGACAGAGAGCTTGAACTCGTCAGACACCTTGCGAATTTCATCAGCGGCTTTGCGCAGATCCAGAGAAACTGCGTTTCCGGGCTCAGCGCCGAGCACGATATTTTCCGCCACGGTCATCGGCTCAACCAGCATGAAGTGTTGATGCACCATGCCGACGCCGAGCGCAATCGCATCATGCGGCGTGCGAATGTCGCGGACCTGACCATTGATTACAATGTCACCGCTGTCGGCCGTGTAAAAGCCATAGGCGATCCGCATAGCCGTCGATTTGCCCGCGCCATTTTCGCCGACGATGGCATGAATCGTTCCCGGCTCGACCTTGAAGCTAACCCGATCGTTCGCCAGCACGGCGCCAAAGTGCTTTGTTATGTTACGTAGTTCAAGCATCTCCTCAGTGGTCAGTGGCCAGTAGTTAGTTGTTAGTAGTTCGCTTTGGATTCCCGCCCGATTGACTTCAAGTAAGCATTTAGCTTTGGTGCCAACTCATCGACAATCGGCTTCACCGTCTTGATGTGTTTCGTCGTAAGCAGATTTCGTTTGAATGCCCTTCTTAACCAATGTTTCGTTTCGTTCAATGAACCTCTGGCGATTCTCACGAACCGACGATTGTCGACATAGGTTCCGCGACCGGTTCCCTCAGAAATGTTTGCTCCCACGCTATCTGCTGCTTTTACTAATTGCTTACCCACCGTATCCCGAGCAAACGCATTCCATTCAAGTACGATTTCCCAGCTTAAGTCCGCAAGTTGCTCTGACAGTTGATAAACCCTAAGAGTCTCGAAATTCGTTCTGGCCAAAGCGTCTCCTCCAGGGAGTTGAGAAAACAACTAACTACTAACCACTGACAACTGACTGCCTTAGTTAGCCATTGCGTCCGTGACTTTGATCTGGCCCGCTATGATCTTTTTCTTTGCTTCTTCCGCCGCTTGAATTGCGTCCGGAGAAACCAAGTCTTTGTTGTATTGATCGACCACATAACCAACGCCGTCGCTTTCAAGTCCAAACACATGAAAGCCCGCCTGAAACTTTCGCTCGGTTACCACCTTCACGATGTCATAGACAGCGTTGTCGACTCGCTTGACCATGCTGGTTAACACATAACCCGGCTTAACCATGTTCTGATTGGAATCAACCCCGATTACAAAGTGAGTCGCGCGGCCGTTCACTTTTCCATACTGTTCGACGGCATCGAACGCGCCCAGGCCGGAGTTGCCCGCCGCCGTAAAAATTACGTCGGCGCCTTTGCCGATTTGCGCCAACGACAGTTCCTTGCCCTTGCCGGGGTTATTCCAGGCCGCATCGGTCACACCCACATAGTTTTGCACTATCCGAATGTTGGGATTGACCGATTTGGCGCCTTCTTCATAGCCTTTTTCAAATCGATGAATTAACGGAATGTCCATGCCGCCGACAAACCCCAGCGTGTTTGTTTTGGTCGTCTTGGCCGCGAGAACGCCCACCAGATAAGAGCCCTCATGCTCTTTGAAGACCAGCGACGCGACGTTCGGGAGCTGGCTCACCCCGTCAATGATGGCGAAGTGGATGTTGGGATAATCTTTCGCTACCAGTTCCATGATTGGCGCCTGGGCAAACCCGACCCCGATGATCAAGTCATAACCGCGCTCGGCAAATGCGCGCATCGCCGGCTCGATCGAAGTCGGATTGCCGGGTTCGACGTCACGAAGAATGATATCGAGGGCCGGCTTGCCACAGCTTGTCTTGCCGTCCGGCAAGGTTCCCAGCTCGGCGCACTTGACTCCGGCCCACGCGGCCGCGTTGAACGAGCGATCGTCTTTGCCGCCGATGTCAAAGACTATGCCAACATGAATCTTTGATTTGTCGTCCGCGCCGTAGCTCGCGCGATTGCACCCCGGTCCAATGAAGACCAGCGACGAGAGCAGCAGCAGGGCTAAGAGAGCTTTGTATTTCATATGATGTATCTTAGGTGCGTCGCCGACGTTTCGTAACGAGGTCAGTACCACCTGCGTGAGCGGGTGGGACACACAACCAACCCGCTTCGTTTAGTGTTTGATCCACTCGCTCACGCAGGTGGTACTGACCTCATGCCGACGGTCAATTGTACTAATCGATTACTTCCTTAATAAGCGGAGGCAACTGTGCCGGCGGCGATTCAGCTATTTCGTAGGCGGCTTGAATTCGGGCGGCCGCTCGCGGTCCGCGGTCTGAATCATCACAATAAACCATACCGATTTGATCGCCGGCGCGAAGCTCGGCGCCGATTTTGACCTCAGCCAGGAATCCCACGGCCGGATCGATTTGATCTTCCATGCGCACTCGCCCACCCCCGGCTTCGGCAATCGCATGACCAATCTCTTCGGTTTCAACTTTTACCACAAATCCCGAGCGCGGCGATTCTACCTTAATCGATTTGGCTGTCAACGGCAGCACGCCAGCTGGATCGTCGCAGACGCGAGGATCACCACCCTGGGCTGCGACATTCTGTCGAAAGCATTCCAGCGCTGCGCCCGAACTATGCAGCTTCTCGATCCGGGCCCGAGCTGAGTCGACTGAGGCTTCGAGACCTGACAAAACAATCATGCGAGCGGCCAGCTCGATCGAGAGCTCCAGCACCGGGCGGGCACCCCCGTGAATTTCGCCGCGCAGGAGTTCGATGCATTCCAGGACCTCGATGGAGTTTCCGACGGCGCGGCCCAAAGGCTGATTCATGTCCGTAATCAGAGCTTGTGATCGCACGCCTAACGAATTGCCCGTCGTTACCAGCGCGCTGGCCAGGGCGCGCGCGCGATCCTGCTCTCGCATGAATGCGCCGGATCCGGTCTTGACATCGATCACCATCGCATCCAATCCGGCCGCGCCCTTCTTGGAAATAATCGAAGCGACAATCAAAGGAATTGCCTCAACCGTAGCGGTCGCGTCGCGCAACGCATACAGTTTCTTGTCAGCCGGAGCGATCTCGGCCGTCTGACCGTTCATCGCGAAACCGGACTGGTCGAGGACTGCGCGAAATTCCTTCAGCGAAAGATCCACGCGATAGCCGGGAATTGACTCGAGCTTGTCGAGCGTGCCTCCCGTATGGCCCAACCCCCGCCCCGAGATCATCGGCACGCATACACCCGCCGCCGCCGCGAAGGGAGCAATCAAAAGCGAAGTCTTATCCCCGACGCCGCCGGTCGAGTGCTTGTCAGCCTTAGGTTTTGGAATGTCTGAGAAGTCGAGAATCTCGCCCGAATGAAGCATCGCTTCGGTCAAAGCAGCTTGCTCAGCATCGGTCATCCCTTTGAGAAAGATCGCCATCAATAACGCCGTGCTCTGATAGTCGGCGATTGCACCGCTGGTCACGCCCCTGACAAAGAACTGGATTTCGTCGCGCGACAATTCTCTGCCGTCGCGTTTCCTGCGAATGATGTCCTGAGGTCTCAAAAGTTTTCTCAGTCTTGGCCGGGAGCGAGCCCCTTCATTACCTTGAGCTGCTGCTAATTGAGGTTGCAGTGCAATTGAACGCTTGCGCAGTCCTTCCAAGTCAAAGAGGCTCTCAAGCCGCGAACGGAGTAGATCAGGTTCGAATAGCTCTGGGTCAGGAAGGCGGGCTTGCCCCCGACTTCATTGTAGTCAGGAGGACAATCGCCTGAACCGTCACCGCTTCACCACGTCCCACCGCATCCAGTCCTTCGCCAGTCTTAGCCTTAACGCTGACGCAACCAATATCGACTTGCAGTGTCTTCGCCAAGGTCTCGCGCATTTGCATTACGTAGTCGCGCAGCCTTGGCCGCTCGAGCATGATGGTCGCATCGGCATTCACCAAATGATAGCCACGCTCGCGCGCCAGCCAATATACCCGCGCCAGCAATTGCAGGCTGTCGGCATTCTTCCATTGCGCATCGCTATCCGGAAAATGAAGTCCCAGATCGCCTTCGCAAAGAGCGCCCAGGATCGCATCCGCCAGCGTATGCGCCAGGGCGTCACCGTCAGAGTATCCATCCGCGCCACGATCTGACTCGACCAGCACGCCACCGAGTATCAATGGACGTCCCGCGACTAATCGGTGCGTATCGTGGCCAATGCCAACTCTGAACATATTTGTAGGGGCAGGGCTCGTCCCTGCCCACTCCGTTCATAAGCAACGGGCAGGGACGAGCCCTGCCCCTACAATTTTAAGAGCGCTTCACCCAAAACCAAATCTTCTTCCCGCGTTATTTTGATATTCCGCGCGCTGCTTTCAATCGCAACTATTTCAAGGCCCAGGCGCTCAACCAACAGACAGTCGTCGGTAACCTCAACGCCTTTTCCTTCAATCTCAGCCAGCTGGTCGTAGGCTCGCTTGAGAATATCGAGGCGAAAGCACTGCGGTGTCAAAGCTCTTCGCAAACCTGAGCGCGGCAGCGTGCGCAGTACTCGGCCGTCTTTGATCTCTTTGATTGTATCGGCAACCGGCGCAACCAAAATGGCTCCGCCGCTCTTGCGCGCGGCCGCGACCACCTGATCGATCTCTTCCGGTGTCACAAAAGGTCTAACACCATCGTGCACTGCGACGATTTCTGCTTCACCAATCGACGCCAGGCCCCGCTGCACCGATTGGGCTCGGGTTTCGCCGCCGGCAATCACCCGCGAAAGCTTCCGCAGTCCGAACTTTTGCGCCAAAGACTGAAATCCCGCCGTTTCATCGGCGGGTAAGACGGTTACTACTTCATCGACCTCTCGGCAACGTTCGAATTGTCCGAGCGAGCGAATGATCACCGGAATCCCATCGAGCTCGAGGAATTGCTTGGGCCGGTTGCCGCCCAGCCGAGTTCCCTTCCCGGCGGCCACAACTATCGCGACGTTCATTCAGTTATGATTCGGTATCGTTGATGCGCGTCATGGCAGGAGCGGTTTTCACTTCGCGCAGAGCCCGGCGGGCGCGCTCGCCGTTGCCAACGCCATCAGCTTCATCCCAAAGCCGCCCAAAGATCATCTTGCCCGCGGTTGTCTGCAAGACACTGGTCACTGCGATATCGGTGTTTTTGCCAATCAAGCGGCGCGCGTTGTCCACTACGACCATCGTGCCGTCATCGAGATAGGCCACCCCCTGGTTGTATTCCTTGCCTTCTTTCAGAATGAACACGCGCATCGCTTCGCCGGGCAACACAACTGGCTTGAGCGCGTTGGCCAATTCGTTGACGTTCAGCACGTTCACGCCACGCAGTTGGGCGACTTTATTCAAATTAAAGTCGTTGGTGACAATCACCGCATCGATCTGTTTTCCCAATTCAATTAATTTCAAATCCACTTCGCGTACTGAAGGAAAATCGGTTTCGACAATCTGGATATCCAGCGAGCTGTTGTTTTGCAGACGGTTGAGCATATCCAACCCCCGACGCCCACGCTGGCGCTTGGACGAGTCAGGAGAGTCGGCCACCTGTTGCAGCTCACGTAAAATGAATTGGGGAATGATCAGCGTTCCGGTAAGAAAGCCTGTCTCAGATACGTCGGCGATCCGCCCGTCGATAATTACGGAGGTGTCCAGAATCTTAAGATCGCGGCGAGAAGCTTTATCGTGAAATATTCCGCCCAACGCCGAGAGATCGAGGTAGTCTCCCTTCGCTGCTCCCACCATCAGCCCGATGTAGGCCATGAAAACAATTAGCGCGAGCGTCAGAAACGCCCGGGTTTCCGGCGACACCGCGGTTGACTCCTGACTCGCGATCAGCGACCCAATGAGGTACGCGCCGATAATCCCCAAAATTGATCCGACCGCTGCGCCTATCAGTGTCTTAAGAGATGCGCGCCGGATGCGCATTTCAAATAACACTATCGCGACCGCGGTGATTGCGGCGGCGGCGGCTGAAAACAACCAATGTCCGGGAATCGGGTGGAGGACGCAGCCAGCAGTGATCAGAAAGGCAGTGAAAACGACCCGCAAAATGATGACATCAAAGCGCATATCGGGCCACATCTTAGCACGCCCGCAGCCGCCCGTCATCATAACTTTCGCGTCGGTTAAGAGTTCGAATTTCAAAGCACCGGGGGCGAGCTGTCACGTCTCCCGTTCTCTTTTTCACCTCCGCTTAAGTTCCGCGACGGCGAGCAAACAGAACGCTAGCCAGGCCAGGCCCTCTGCAATCGCCGCCAGCACATCGCTGAGGTAGTGTGCGCCAAGGTAGACGCGACTGAAGCCCACGATCAGAATCATGAAACCAGCCAAAGCAATCGTAAGAATTCGCCAACGCCTGTTAGCGGAACGCGACACCACCAGGGCGCACAACGCTCCATAGAAAACCACGGCCATCAGAGTGTGGCCGCTGGGAAAACTGTAAGTCGTAAGCGTGAGCAGGGGATCGTCGAAATGAGGCCTCTGCCGTACAAACACGTGCTTCAACAAGGCGTTGAGCAGCATTCCTCCAAACACCGCCAGCGTCAGCGTCAGCACCCAGAGGCGAAGCCGCTTAACCCATAAATAGGCGGAGATGGCAAGCGCCATCACTGTCACACCTAACGGCGAGTGGATATTTGTAATTACCAACATCGCTCGAGTAAGCGAACGGGACGAGTGAACGTGTAGCCAGGCACTGAACCGGACATCGAGGATCGTCAACGGTTCCCGCATAACGACGTCCTCGGCAATCGCACCGAATACCGAGGCCGCCAGGATCAGGACGAGCAACAAGAGGGTGAGGTAAAGACCGGACGACTCTTTGGTCGAAAGCCGAGCTTTAATAAATTTCCTGAGTGTGTTTGAGCGATGGTGCACTTTGATAGAGGCTCAGACTCAATGGAGCATTGAAGAAGGAATCAGCAGCAAGCTCTCCAAAGCCCGCGGAGCGGGTGGAAGCATAAAGCCTGGGGTGGAGCGGAGCGGAACCCCAGGTTAACAAAACCCGAAAGAACGGAGCGCGCGCAGCGTGCGATAGCGCCAAAGCTGCAAGCTACCCGTTATGATTCGCTGTCGCCCACTTCGCGGGCTCGTCCTAATCCTTACAACGATCCTGCGGTTCCGCTCCGCTCCACCCCAGGCTTTATGCTATCGCCCGCTTCGCGGGCTCAAGATACACTCTTCACTAGCTCAATTCCGCGCTAGGGTGTGGTCTCTTCGGACAAACGCACCCACCCCTCGCTGGTATGCCGAAAATTCTCCTTGCCTGAAACAACAAACGCCGAACTTGATGCCTGCCACAGCAGCTTTTCCACAGTAATCCCAGGGCGGTCAATGCGAATTACGTTAAACGAGTTGGCTTCGCCACGCCCGCGTGTGGACGAAGCCGTCCCGGCTTGCACAACCAGCGCCGAGTGTCCGCGAAGGTTGTAGCGCTTTGCGGTATGCCCGGTGTGACTAAAATGCAAATGGCCGGCCAGGAAGAGATCAGCTCCGCAATCAGCCAGTCCTGTCATCGCCATTTGGGCGCGACCTACCAGATCGCGATCGTGATGACCTTCGGGAAGATCGAAAGGATGATGCGTCACTACTGTCTTCACCAGTTTGTCGTCTGACCCGCAAAGCTGCTCACGAACGCGTGCCACCTGATCTTCGTTGATGCGACCGCCTTTGATCGTCAAAGACCGCGCCGTATTCACCCCCACCACAACGATTTCGTCATCCAGATAAACCGGCTCCAAGTCACCAGTAATATGCCGTTTGTACTTATCCAGCGGTCGAGCGAATCGCGTGAAGACATTGTGCAGGGGAACATCGTGATTACCGGGAACGACGATTTGCGGTTGCGGTAACGCATCGAGGAAGGCACGCGCCTCGCGAAACTGTTGCGAGCGAGCTCGCTGTGTCAGGTCGCCTGAAACTGCCACCAAGTCCGGATTGATCTCAGCCACGGCAGAGATCAACGGACCGAGGAGCCGCTCGTCGACACGGCCAAAATGCAAATCCGAGAGATGGACCAGAGTACGCATGCACTATTTGTTTTCGCCGTCCGGCACCATTACTCGCAATGCGCCAGGCAGGCTCTGATAGTGGAGCGGCGTCGGCATCGAATCTACTTCTCCATCGATTGCGACGCGCAGACGCCGGTGTCGGGTTTCTATCGTCAACTCACTGGTCAGCAAAGCAAGAAAATCTTTTTCATTACGCAGCCGGCCGAATAGCCCGCGCACGGCCAACCGCATCAACTCCCATCGGTCAGTGCGATTAGTGACATACACACTAAGCAGTCCTCGATCTAAACGCTCCCGCCTGCCAACGTTTAGTTTCTCCATTACATATTCGTTGTTGCCAACAAAAACGAACGGCGTCCGCAGGTTAAATTTCTTACCGCCCGCGACCAGGCGAACATGTAGGAATGGATAGCGGCGGAAGGCCGAAACGGCGGCCCAAACGAAGGCCGGCCACTTGCCCGATCCGAGCCGCTGTTTTTTTTCACGTTCACGGACGATGGTGGGATACAAGCCCAAACTCGAGTTGTTGAGAAATATTCGACCATTTACTTCAACCACATCGACGTCGGTGGCGCGGCCCGATATCAGTGTCTGCACCGCGCGTTCCAGCTCGAGTGGAATCCTCATGTCCTTGGCGAAATGATTGAGCGTACCAAGCGGTAACACGCCGAGAATCTTTTGGGTACCGATCAAATGCGAGGCGACCGTGTTGATTGTGCCATCGCCGCCACCGGCCACAATTATCGTCCACTTTTCGGCAGCAGATTTCCTCGCCATGGTTGCGACTTCGGCGCCGCTACCGGCAAGCAATACCTCAGAGTCAACACCGCCGCCGGCAAGGATTTCCGTCAAGCGGCGGCGCGCCTCGTCTTTGTCGCCAATACCCGAACGAGCATTAATGATCACCTTTACCGATCTATTTGGCGACATACTCTCGTAGTTTACAAGAGCTGTCCAGTAACTGGAGACTCCCGGTGTCACGGGTACTGGTTCAGTTTGAAATGGAGAAGTCCTATTAGCACCTCACTTCAGTGAGGTGATCACGAACCCCAATCCTTTTCTTCAGGTAACCGTTTCAACGGTTTTTGTGGAAGCCGTTAAAACGGCTAGTAGTTCATCAGGCGTGTCGGTCACGTTACTGAAGTGAGGTGCTAATAAGATCCAAACTAAACCAGCATGTGGCACGGGAGTCCCGCCCGTGAAGACACGCCCAAGATGTGTGCGGGCCACAAAACACTTCTATCTCCATCTCGCAGGAATTCGTGTTAAGGTTTTCACTTAGCAACCCAGCTATGGTAAAAGCAACGCGCGACTATCATCCCGCTCAGCTAAAGAGCGCCGTTAAGTCCACCACGCGCGCCAGGCGCAGTCATGTCGTCATACCGCCGGGCGTCGAACAAATCGAAGTTGGCTTTGGTGATCGACGGGTAAAGCTGACGAATCTGAACAAGCTTTTCTGGCCTGCGCTAAAAATAACCAAGCGAGACTTGCTGCAGTACTACGCGGATGTTTCGTCCGTGCTATTGCCGCACTTACAGGATCGCGCCATGGTAATGAAGCGTTACCCGAACGGCGCCGCCGGCGATTTCTTTTTTATGAAACGCGCGCCCTCGCCGCGACCGCCCTGGATTGAAATATGTTCGATCTCGCACGGTTCGGGAAACATCATCGATTTTCCGATCATTCAGGATCTGCCGGCATTGCTATGGGTAATCAATTTGGGTTGCATCGATCTGAATCAATGGTATGCGCGTTGTGACGACGTCGATCGGCCGGACTATCTGCACTTCGATCTCGATCCGGTGCCCGGCGCAAAGTTTCAGCAGGTGCGCGAATCTGCTTTGGTTGTGCGCGAAGCTTTGGAATCCCTGAAGATGTCTTGCGTCCCTAAGACGACTGGCTCGAAAGGCATTCATGTCTACGTCCCGATCGTGCGCGGTCCGACCCAGAAACAGGTGTGGACGATCGCTAAAGAGATTGCGCAGGTGCTGGAGGCCGGGAATCCAAAGCTAATCACTGCCGAGTATCGCATCGCCAAGCGGCCGAAGGGTCGAGTGCTGGTCGATTACAATCAGAATGCCTGGGGAAGAACGCTGGCATCGGTCTATTCAATTCGGCCGACGCCAAAGGCTACGGTGTCAACGCCGGTAACCTGGAAAGAGATCGAGCGCGGCATCGATATCGAAGATTTTCGGATCGACAATGTGCGCAAGCGCATTGAGAAGTTGGGTGACCTTTGGGCGCCGCTCCTGTCGAAGCAGAAACGATTTGATCTTCAGCCCTATTTGAAGTGAATCCTCCTCCCTCTCCCTCTGGGAGAGGGCTGGGGAGAGGGCTTAGATCGGTGTAGACCCTCATCCCCAGCCCTTCTCCCAAAGGGAGAAGGGAGAAGGGAGAAACAACTAGCCATGACCCTACCTCTAAAACAATCCTACCCGCCAATGGAAGCAAAGTCCGTCGCGCAACTTCCATCTGGTGTTGAATGGCAGTACGAACCCAAGTGGGACGGCTTCCGCTGTATCGCCTTTCGCGATGGTGATCAGGTTGATCTTCAATCGAAGAGCGGACAGCCACTCGGTCGTTACTTTCCTGAACTTGTCGACGCCTTACTAAAGCTGAAACCAAAACAGTTCGTGCTCGACGGCGAAATTGTCGTCCCGGTTGATGGCCGTCTCTCGTTCGACGATTTGCTGATGCGCATTCACCCAGCCGCCAGCCGCGTGCAGAAGCTGGCGAAAGAACATCCAGCCACGCTGATTGTGTTCGACTTGCTGGTTGACGACCGCGGACTTTCCCTTGCTGGCGCGCTCTTGCCAGAGAGAAGAAAAAAACTCGAGGCGTTTGCGAAGAAGTACTTCGCGAAGAACAAGTCAATCGAGCTATCGCCCGAAACAAATGATTTGAAGACCGCGAAGGGCTGGCTCGCCGGCGCGGGCGGTGATGTAGATGGCGTGATCGCCAAGCGTCGCGATCTTCCTTATCAGAGCGGTAACCGGCACGGCATGGTCAAGGTGAAGCGCTTGCGCACGGCCGACTGTGTCGTCGGCGGATTCAGATACGCCTCAGAGGGGAAACTTATCGGTTCATTATTGCTCGGCCTTTACGATGATAAAGGTTTGCTGCATCACGTCGGCTTCACTTCGAGCTTCAAGGCAACAGAGAAAGCAGCACTGACAAAGAAAGTCGAAGCCTTAATCAAGCCTCCAGGCTTCACCGGCCGCGCGCCCGGCGGTCCCAGCCGCTGGAGCACCGATCGATCCGCGGAGTGGAAACCCCTCGCGCCAAAGCTGGTAATCGAAGTCCAATACGATCACTTCACCGGCGGCCGCTTTCGTCACGGCACAAAGTTCCTGCGCTGGCGTCCGGATAAGAAGCCGGCGCAGTGCAAACTTGAACAAGTGCAAGGTTGAGAGTGGCCGATCAGCGTCGCAGCATATCCGCTTTGCCCCTGGAAACTTCCACAAAATGATTGACACCAAATTCGAATTGCGATATTAGTCGCGCGTCGGAAGGTTTTCAGACTGGTCCTCAAAGTCCTCGCAAAAACTGTATTCCCGGCCAGCTCTCAAACCTGATCCCAATTTATCAGCCGAGAATCCCAACCCCAATAGTTCGGAGGATATATGCCAAAAAAGAAAGCCACCAAAATCACATACAGCAAAACCAGGCGCCAACGACCCATCGGCCGGGCAACGGCAGAGGATCTATCGCCGGCGCGACCAGAAGAGATGCTTCAACCCGTGCCGCCCAGGAAGCAGGGGAAGGGCGGCCGCGTTCGTCTCACCAGTCACAAGGCGCGCAGCAGATGGTTTCAAACGCGTGCGTCATGGCCGATCAGGGAAGCCTCTGTCAATAGACTAGTGCGCGAACGGATGCGCGTTGAGAAAGCGCTGGCCGCGCCGGCAAACATCACTTCGTCATGGGAGTGCGTCGGTCCGACAAATATTGGCGGCAGAATCACCAGCCTGCGTGTCACCCCGTGCATCCGGAGCGCATTTGGGCGGGAGCAGCCGGAGGCGGTGTGTGGCAAAGCCTGGATGCCGGACAGACCTGGCAATCGTGCTGGAGCGATCAGGACATTCTGAACATTGGATCGCTGGCCGTCGATCCACGCGATCCCGACACGATTTATTGTGGCACCGGCGAAGCCAATCTATCACTTGATTCCTATCCGGGAGTTGGACTCTATAACAGCAAAGACGCGGGTCGTACCTGGCAGTTGCTGGCATCGTCAGAAAGGAGCGGTGTGCTGAGTGGCATTGGTGTCATTGCGATCGATCCTTTCAACTCGAAACACTTGCTGATCGGTGGAGTTGGCTATGCCGAGATGAGTGAAACCCGAAAGAGCTTTGGCGGCTTGTACACTTCATTCGATAGTGGAGTGACCTGGAAGCGCGAGACTTTTTCTTTCGAATCAAAACTACTGGTGTCACTCGATCGTCTTCCATCCCACGAAGAAAGGCACGATCCTGGCTACTTTTACCGAACAGGGTGCGCGCAGCGGCATCTGGCGCTCAACTGATGGCGGAAAAAATTGGGAACATCTGACCAAAGGACTGCCAGATTCAGCGCTTTTCGGACGCACCACTCTGGCCGTCAGTCCGTCAAAACCTGAAGTGCTCTATGCCTTCGCCGCGGACGAGAGTAGTGAGAGCAGCGATCTGATGCTCGGAGTCTTTCGCACCGCGAACGGTGGTGATACCTGGAAGAAAATTAGCGGAAGTCATTTTGCCGATGAAGGCCAGATTTCGTACGGCAATACCATTGTCGTCCATCCGACGGATCCGAACTATGTCATTTGTGGTGGAGTCGATTTGCACCTGACCAAAAACGGTGGCCAGAGCTGGCGGCGGCTGACCCGATGGGATCTTCAACGTGGCGATCCGAATTATGCTCATTCAGATCATCATGCGCTGCTGATGCCGTCCGCGGTGCCGGGCCGGGTCTATGATGCGAACGACGGCGGCGTCGACGTCAGCGAGGATAGCGGGTCTAACTGGAAGAATCGCAGCGCCGGTCTCTCGGTAACGATGTTCTATGATCTCGACGTGGCGTCGAGTAATGGACTCTATTTTGGTGGGGGCGCCCAGGACAACGGCACAGTTGTTACGAAGACGGGAGCGCCCAGCAGCTTCTTTCAAATCTACGAGGGTGATGGCGGATGGATCGTTTTTGATCCGCAGGATGAAAACCACGTCTACTGTTCGTGCTACAACCTTGATATCGGGCGTTTTCACGGAAAGGTTCATAAAAACGTTTCGCCTCCGGCTGATAAGGACGAGCAGCAATCGGTCTGGATGTGTTTCATCACTCTGGATCCGGCAGATGCCAACACCGTCTTCACTGGATCGTATCGGGTGTGGCGCACCAGAAACGACGGTGAGAACTGGCACGTGGTCTCACCATCTCTGGATGGCAGTTCCATCTCAGCAATCGAGGTGGCGCCCGCAAATTCGAAGCGAGTCTATGTGGCGACTGAGAATGGCGGCTTCTTCCGCAGCCTTGATGGCGGCGACACCTGGAGCCCTAACCTTTCGAGCGCCGTGCTGCCGAATTATTGTTGCCCGGTCGCTATCGCTCTCGGTACTGACCTCAACACCAAATTAGGGTAATAATATAGTTGACACACCCAATAGTTCTATGAGACAATCTCCGCATGATGAATGAAGCGAACTTTCCAAAGACTCTTTTGCAAGCAGTGAAATACTTCGCCGACCGTGATAACGCTCTGAACTTTATGGTTCAGATTCACTGGCCGGAAGGTATCGCTTGCCCTTGGTGCGATTCGTCTGAGCACAGCTTTCTCGCTACTCGCCGCGTCTGGAAGTGCAAGGCTTGCCGCAAACAGTTTAGCGCCAAGGCGGGAACCATATTCGAGGATTCGCCTATAGGTCTCGACAAGTGGTTTCCTGCGGTCTGGATGATCGTCAACATGAAGAACGGCATTAGCTCTTACGAGCTTGGCAAGGCGCTGGGCGTGACTCAAAAAACCGCGTGGTTTATGAATCATCGTATCCGCAAGGCGATGCAATGCGGAACCTTTCGTAAACTCGCGGGCCATGTCGAAGTTGACGAGACTTTCATCGGCGGTCTGGCGCGTAACCGTCACTCGAACAAGCGCAAGCATGAAGGCACCGGCGGTGCTGGTAAGGTCGCTGTTATGGGCCTTCTGGAACGCAACGGCGAAGTCAGAGCGCGTGTTGTGCCTAACGTCCAGATGAACACTTTGCAGCCTCAAGTTGAGCGGTATGTTGAGCAGGGTTCCAGCGTCTACACTGATGCTTTTGTTTCTTATAAGAACCTTGACGAGCAGTACATTCATAACGTGATCAATCACGCAATTGAATACGTTCGCGGCAATGTTCACACCAACGGCATTGAGAACTTTTGGGCGCTTCTGAAACGATCCATTAAAGGCACCTATGTATCGGTAGAGCCGTTTCATTTGTTCCGCTATCTGGATGAGCAAAGCTTTCGGTTTAATACTCGCAAGGCGACCGACTCTGACAGATTCATTCAAGCGGCAATGTCTATCACTGGCAAGCGCCTGACCTTTGACGAACTGACTGGCAAAGAGCCTGCGGGGTATCAAACGACCCACTAAAACTCGACACCGCCCGCCACGGCGCGGGAAGAAAAAGAAAGGGTGATACATGAACAAAGTCACGGACAAGCCTGACTCCAAAACGAGCCAGTCTTTCGAGAGATTCGAGAGGCTGGCTAAAGCATTAGTAGCTGTACCTAAGAAAGAACTGGATAAAGAACTCGCTAAAGACGAGCGTAATAAAACCAAACCGCGAAAGCCAAAAACCTAACCTCATTTCAAGGAGACAAATTTGCTTATGTCAGAAATGGACGATAATGACATCATCATCAAGACTGGCGACCTTCTCAAACATCTCATGGGAGGTGCCAGCCAAGGTACAATCGACTACGAAACAGCCGTGAGCGTGTATCACCTGCCCGAAGGCTTTGAAAAGCACCTTGAGGCGGCTGCCGACTTGGTAGGGCTGGAAATCGCCCTTAAAGGCGCTAAGAGCGCTAGTCTTCGGAAGAAGAAGCCCGTGATTGGGATCGCCTGAGGCCATCTATCAGCTCGCGTCCTATTTCTTCCCGAAGTTCTATCTTCTGACCGTTGTCGAAAATTGCTTCGGTAGATACTTGACCGTTAATCCTTTTCTCAACTGTTAAGCTAAGGAGCTTTTCCGCGTTAAGAATTGCTTGATTGGAATACAGAAGGCTCATTGCTAGTTTCTCCTAATCAGATTAGAATGCTTACCAGCAACGGCAATCAGCTTTTGTTATCTAAGAGAGCGGCGACGTGAATCAGACGTTAGCCGCTTTCGCTTTTTTAGTTCTCGTCCAAGACTTCGGTGAGTACCCGCATAAAGGCGGTAGTATCAAGAAAATAGTTCGGGTACGCCTTATGCAGCGCGGTCAAAGAATCAACCGACACGAGCACGGCGTCTATGTTTCGATTATCCACGGTTTGTTTTTCAATCCTCGCTAATTCATCAGCAGCTTTCGCCAAGTCAGCTTTGCCAAACCCGGTAACTTGAGTCTTTTTTCTTTCCAAGTCCAACACGACTACATAGTGAGCATAGTTCAAGTGCTGCATGTCGGGCACGCTATCTACTAGCGTGCCGTAAGCATTAAGGACGCTGGCGATGTTGAGTCGATTATTAAGCTCCCGTAGCTCGTTTTTCGTGTCGTTAACATCTTGCGGTGTCCCTGGCGCAGCCGGGCTTTTTTCTCGCGCCGCAATTGCACTAGACATCAGAAGAAAGAATCGCATCCATTCTTCACTGCCTATGTTTGACTTTAGCGCTTGACCAGTAACGGCAGACACGGTTTCGACGGCGGTTGACCACGCGTGTTGAAGTTGAGATCGTAGTTGAATTTCGATTCTTAGCCCGTTATACATTTTGCGATCCAAAGAAGGGGTCCGATATTTGTAAACTAAATGAACGCCGCGATACCCATCTCGTTTTGGATCGGCCACGTAATCGTATTTTTCACTAAACTCCATGCGAGCGGTTGGGTTCTTCTTCCGGCTCTCTTCATAGACTTCCACTAAATCGTGAACGCGTCGCACACTTGACACTACAGCTCTACAGCCGCCGATGTCCTGCATCTGCGAAAGCTTCATATTAGGAAACCGCTCAAGTTTTGAGGCTATAGAGGTGACGCGTTTTAGCCGTTGCGCGATCAAAGCGTTTTGGTCAATTTCCTTCGCCCTGTTCTTCAGCGTCATCTTCATACATTGGAGCGGGTAAGAATGCGAAGAGCGCCAATTTCCTATGACTGCGAACTCGGTCTGTACTCGCTCAACGAACTCGTTAAAATCCTTTCCACCCTCCATATGCTCCCGCGCCATCGCACTCATTGACTTAAGAAAGTCTCCCGCTCGATTAACTTGTCCTCGACTATGCTGAGGAATTGTCCATGCCATACTCGCCCACTCCCTACGCTCAAAATCGTCATCGCCCCGCCAGACAACTAGCGGCTCGACGGCGTAAGGTGAGATAGTAGGATTAGAAAGCATGGTGTGTCAACTATATTATTACCCAAATTAGGTCACTACCGGGATCGGCTTTGTGCCTTGCGTGCGACTCTCGTTTTGCTTAGAGCCAATCACGAGTGATTGAAGTCGCACGCAAAGGCGCAAAGCCGCAAAGGAAAGCCTTCAGGAAAGTCTGAACAAGTACTTTCGACGCGTAGCGTCGGGATGAGTTAGCCCGGCCTTTCAGAGTCTGTCGGAAAAAAGAGTTCGACGACTTACTGCAAGACAAAGTTGTAAGTGATCAGACCCTGGACCTTAACAGCCACCCCACTAAGCTTTGTCGGTGTGAAACGGGCACGTAGCGCCGCCTCCTTTGCCGCCGCCAGCAACGTCGGATGACCAGAAACGGGTTGTGCCGTGAGCACCCTTCCCTGTTCGTCAACCAGGATCTGCACCGCTACCAGACCTTGTATCCGAATCTGTTTAGCAAGTTGCGGATACTGAGGTTGAGGCAAGCTGATCACCTTTGAGATCAATACACCTTGCGAAACCTTCTGCGTCGTAGGTGGCTTGACGACCGGCGGCAATGGAGGCACTTCTTCAACTCTCACCAAGGGAGCGGTACCGTTGCAGGTTACGCAGCCACCTGAAGTGCTGGGGTCAACGTTTGGTGGATTGACGTTCCGGTAACTATGGATAGCGTCGTCAGTCCAAGGCGGTATTGTTGATGCCTGGATTCCGATCCGGTCCGGAATCTTATCAGGGTTATCGGTTCGAGAAATAGAGTCGGTTCGCTCGCGTCGCCTAACGTTCGGATCTACTGGCGCACTCGACGCTGCCGATCTTCGAATTGGCTGAACGTCGTGAGCACGGACGGTAGGGACGACCGGGTTCACCGGCGGCACCCAAAGATCAACGGTCAACTCAGTGTTCTGCGCTTCCAGATGCGCGTCATACGCATAGATGCTGGCGACACCGGCGGCGGACAGAATCAGCGCATAAGCTGATATCGTGGCGAGAAAGAATGAACTGCGACGCTTGAACTCCTGACGATGCGAATCGGATTCAATCAAGTTGGTAAACATCTCTTAGCTCCTCCTGCTGCCGGTGCCATTCGGGTCGAGGAAGCTGAGTGGTTAGACAACGATCCGACGATCTTGTTCCCAAAGACAACGAAGCCGGAGCGCGGACATCCTGTCCGCCTGAGCGCGAAGCGCGAAACCTCCCTCGGATCGACTATTAACGGTTGAGCGCGCTGCGCGGGCTGGCGGGCAGGATGCCTGCGCTCCGTTGTTCCAGCGCGAATGTGAAGTTGAACTGTGCTTTGGACACTTCCTCTGATTTCCTTTACGATAGCGCCGCCATACCAGCCTAATTTCTCGGGAGAAGGAATCATGGCAACTGCAGCACCCCAGGAAGAACTCAATCCATTTGAGATCGCCAAACAGCAATTCGATCGCGCGGCTGATTATCTCGAGTTGGAACAGTCGCTGCGCAATGTTCTGCGCAGCGCCAAACGCCAGCTCATCGTTTCCATTCCTGTGAAGATGGACGGCGGCGAGGTGAAGGTGTTCGAAGGCTATCGCGTGCAGCACAACATCGCGCGCGGTCCGGCTAAAGGCGGCATCCGCTATCATCCGAACGTATCGCTCGACGAAGTGAAGGCGCTGGCCTCCTGGATGACCTGGAAATGTGCAACGGTCAACATTCCCTATGGCGGCGGCAAGGGCGGCGTGGTTTGCGATCCAAAGACACTCTCGATAAATGAACTCGAGCGTCTGACCCGGCGCTATGCCTTCGAGATCGCACCCATCATTGGTCCCGACCGCGATATTCCCGCGCCTGATGTCTATACTGACTCGCAAACAATGGCTTGGATCATGGACACGATTTCAATGGTCCGCGGGCATACTGAGTTGGGGGTCGTTACGGGAAAGCCTCTATCGCTCGGCGGGTCACAGGGACGGCATGAAGCCACCGCGCGCGGAGCGCTTTATGCTTTGCGGCAGGCGTGCAACGTAAAGGGCATGAAGCTGAAAGATTCGCGCGTGGCGGTGCAGGGCTTTGGCAACGCGGGTTCGATCATAGCGCGCCTGGTCGCCGAAGATGGCGCGCGGGTTGTGGCCGCGTGCGATTCGAAGTGCGGGTTGCAAGCTGAAAACGGGCTGGATATTCAAGCCGTGTTGAAGCATAAAGAGGAGACGGGCGCTCTTTCTGGTTTCCCCGGCGTAAAAGAAATTGCCCCCAATGATGTGCTCGAAGTTGATTGCGATGTTCTGTGTCCGTCAGCGCTGGAGAACAGCATTACCGCGGCTAACGTCGGGAAGGTGAAAGCCCGAATCATTGCCGAGCTCGCCAATGGACCAACGACTCCGGCCGCCGATCGCGTCCTGGAAGATCAGGGAGCGATGATTATCCCCGACATTCTGGCGAATGCCGGAGGAGTTACCGTAAGCTATTACGAATGGGTGCAGGATCAATATTCCTTCTTCTGGAGCGAGAAGCGCATCAACCAGACACTCGAAGACACTATGGGCGATGCGTTTCACAAGGTGCATCAGAAGGCGCAGTACTATGGCACGGACATGCGCACCGGAGCATACATCCTGGCGATCGAACGCGTGGCCGAGGCAACGCGCGTGCGGGGGATATTCCCGTAAGAAAATCTCATTAGCACCTCGCTTCAAAGGAGCGCACGCATCCCTGCGTGCGGAGCGCAGGCATCTTGCCAGCGTGCTTGATATGAACGACAAAATCACCGTTTACGAAAAACCAACCTGCACGAAGTGCCGCGAGATGGATCGGTTTCTCAGAGAGAGTAGCGTCGATTTTAGCAAGATCAACTATTTCCTCGAGCCGCTCAGCGAGAAAAAACTGAGAGGGTTGATCAAGAAGATGGGCATCAAGCCGCGCGAACTTCTCCGGACGAGCGAGCCGATCTATCGCGAACTGCGTCTTGGGAAGAAGGACTTCAGCGATGATGAAATCATTTCGTTAATGGTCAAACACCCGGATTTGATTCAGCGGCCGATCGTCGAACGTGGTGATCGCGCAGTGCTGGGAAGACCGACCGAGAATGTAAAAGCGCTCTTGTAAGCTCTCTGTGTCTCCGTGGTTGAGCTTCGTTCGATTATTTTCACCACAGAGGACACAGAGGTCACGGAGAAGGCTCCTGCCAAAACAATCAAACACCACCTTCGTCTGTCAGAACTGCGGATATCAATCGCGCAAATGGCTCGGTAAATGTCCGGAATGCGGCGAATGGAATTCGCTGGTCGAAGAGCGCCTCGTCACCACCAAGAAGGGCGCCGGCCGCAACGGGTTTCGTTTGCGCGAAGCGAAAGCGGTTGCTTATACCGAGATCGAATCACAGGATGACGTGCGCATTTCTTCCGGCGTCACCGAATTCGATCGCGTGCTGGGTGGTGGGATCGTGCCCGGAACGCTGGTCTTGCTCGGCGGCGATCCGGGAATCGGCAAGAGCACGCTGCTGTTACAAGTTGCCGATAAGCTGAGCGCGAGCGGCGCAATGGTGCTCTATGTTTCAGGCGAAGAGTCGGAACGACAGATCAAGTTGCGCGGAGAACGCCTCGGAGTCCAGGCCCCGAATCTACTGCTCCTGCCTGAGACAAATCTGGAAAATATTTTTCGCGAGATTGAACGGTTAAAGCCGGCCGCGATCATCGTCGATTCAATTCAAACAACTTTCTCCTCCGAAATTGAATCAGCGCCAGGATCGATCTCGCAGATTCGCGAAGTCGCCGCGCAGTTCCTACTGCTGGCTAAAACCCGCGGCACGCCGGTTTTTCTGATCGGCCATGTAACCAAGGAAGGATCGATCGCCGGGCCGCGCGCTCTGGAACACATTGTCGACACGGTGCTGTATTTCGAAGGCGAGCGTCATCACAATCACCGCATCGTGCGCGCCACCAAGAACCGCTTCGGCGCCGCCAATGAAGTCGGCGTATTTGAAATGACCAGCACCGGCCTGGCGCCGGTGGCGAATCCTTCACAGATGTTTCTGGCAGAGCGCCCGGCTGATGCGGCGGGCTCGGTAGTAACCGCATGCATGGAAGGCACGCGCCCGGTGCTGGTTGAAATTCAGGCGCTGGTGTCGAGTTCGAAGTACGGGACTGGCCGGCGCATGACTCAGGGCGTCGATCAGAACCGAGTGGCGTTGATGATCGCGATGCTGGAGAAGCGCGCCGGCATGCAGCTTCTCGGCGATGATGTGTTCGTCAACATCGCGGGTGGCCTGGAAGTCGACGAGCCCGCCGTCGACCTCGGTTTGGTGACGGCCATCGCGTCGAGTTTTCGCAATCAGCCAATCGATGCGCACACGGCCGTGTTCGGAGAGGTCGGTTTGACCGGCGAAGTGCGCGGCGCGATGCAGGCAGTCGTGCGCGCCCGCGAAGCGCAGGCTTTGGGATTCAAGAAGATCGTCATGCCTTCTTCAAATACCGCCGGATTGGAAAAGCTGCTGGGGTTGCGCGTTGTGGGCGTGCGATCCGTTGATGAAGCGCTAAGTGAGTTATTTTAACTACGGCGCTATCACAGTTGCCTCGGTGGAAGAGGCCTGAATTTGCTGGGAGCGCGGACGTCCCGTCCGCACTGAGCACGCAGCGCGAACCTTAACCAAGCCAAAGTATTTTAGCGCCTTACGGCGCTGTGCGGACGGGACGTCCGCGCTCCCAGCAATAAGTTGAACGCTTTAAGAACGAAAAATTGAGGAGCCGATTCGATGCTTAAGAACTTACGTCTGCCTTGCATAACTTACTTCTTCGTCGCCTTTGTGATCGTGGCCGTGTCTGTTGTTTCGATCAGCGCCCAGCGGCGTCAATCATCACCGGCACCCGACGCAAATCAAAACAAACCTGATCCATTAAAAGCCCTCCAGTGGCGATCGATCGGTCCGTTTCGCGGCGGGCGTTCAACCGCGGTGGCCGGCGTCGCGTCCCAGCCAATGATTTTTTATTTTGGCGGCACCGGTGGCGGCGTTTGGAAGACGACGGACGGCGGCATCAACTGGGAACCAATTACGGACGGATCCGTTTTCGGCACCGGCTCAGTCGGCGCGATCGGTTTGTCGGATTCCGACACGAATACGATCTATGTGGGCATGGGCGAGTCGCCGATCCGTGGCAACGTCTCGCACGGCGACGGCGTCTACAAATCGACCGACGGCGGCAAGACCTGGAAACATATCGGCCTCGAAGACACGCGCCAGATATCACGCATCCGCGTCAATCCGAAAAATCCTGACATCGTTTATGTGGCGGCGCAGGGGCATGTCTGGGCCCCCAATCAGCAACGCGGTGTTTTTCGTTCGAAGGACGGCGGCAAGACATGGGAAAAGGTTTTGTATCGCGGCGACAAAGCGGGCGCCTGTGATTTGATTATCGATCCCACGAATCCGAATGTGCTGTATGCGGGTTTCTGGGAAGTCTATCGCAAACCATGGAACCTGGAGAGCGGCGGCCTCGGCAGCGGCATTTTCAAATCGACTGACGGCGGCGATACGTGGAACGAGATCACGCGGAATCCCGGTTTGCCCAAAGGCACGATTGGAATCGTGGGAATTACGGTCTCGCCGGCCAACTCCGATCGCTTGTGGGCGATTGTCGAAGCCGAAGACGGCGGCGTATTTCGCTCAGACAACGGTGGGAAGATCTGGACCAAGACGAACGAGCAGAGGAACCTCCGCCAACGTGCCTGGTACTACTCACGCATCTATGCAGATCCAAAGAGCGCCGATACTGTATACGTGCTGAATACCGGCTTCTATCGATCCAATGACGGAGGGCGCACATTCAGCGGTATCGGGGTGCCCCACGGCGACAATCATGATCTATGGATTGCGCCCGAGGATCCGAACCGCATGATCGAGAGCAACGATGGCGGGGCGAATGTTTCCTTTAACGGGGGCAGAAGCTGGAGCGAACAGGATCAGCCAACGGCACAATTCTATCGAGTCGCGCTCGACAATGATTTTCCCTATCACATCTATGGCGCGCAGCAGGACAACTCGACCGTGCGCATCGCCAGCCGCACAACCGATTTTGGAATCACCACGAGCGACTGGTTCGATGTCGGTGGCGGCGAATCAGGCTGGATTGCGCCATCTCCGAAAGACTCTGAAATCATTTTTGCCGGTTCTTATGATGGATTGATCACGCGCTACGATCATCGCACCGGACAACTGCGCGATGTGAATCCGTACCCAAACAATCCGATGGGCTGGGGAGCAGGCGATATCAAGTATCGCTTCCAATGGAATTTCCCGATCGTTTTTTCTCCAAACGATCCCAGTACGTTGTACGCGGGCGCTAACGTGCTCTTCAAATCAACAAATGAAGGACAAAGCTGGGAAGTAATCAGTCCTGACTTAACCCGCAACGATAAATCAAAGCAAGGCCCTTCCGGCGGCCCGCTCACGAAGGACAATACGAGCATCGAGTACTACGACACGATCTTTACCGTGATGGAATCGCCGGTGAAGGCCGGGACAATCTGGAGCGGCTCTGACGATGGTCTGGTCTATGTGACGCGAGACGGCGGCAAGAACTGGTCGAACGTTAGTCCGGCGAGAGACATCATGCCGGAATGGATCCAGATTAACTCGCTGGAAGCTTCGCCATTCGATCCGGCAACGGCCTACGTCGCGGCTACGATGTATAAGTACGACGATTACAAACCCTATCTTTACAAGACGAGTGACTACGGCAAGACCTGGAAGAAGATTACTAACGGCATTCCTGACGGCGCTTTCACGCGCGTAGTGCGCGAAGATCCGAACAAGCGCGGCTTGCTGTATGCAGGCTGTGAGACGGGAATCTATGTCTCGTTCGATGACGGCGCGGACTGGCAATCGATGCAGCTCAATCTCCCCGTGGTTCCTGTCACCGATCTGGCGATTCATAAGCGTGAGAAAGAACTGGTCGCGGCAACCCAGGGTCGCGCGTTTTGGATCTTCGACGATTTGCCAATGCTGCATCAGGTTATGGACGCCGGTGGCTTTAAAGCAATAACCGACACTAAGCTCTTCAAACCTAAGGAGGCGTATCGCATGCCCGGTGGTGGCGGCTTTCAACTGCCGGCTACCGCGACAATTGGGAAGAATCCCGCGAGCGGCGTAGTCATTTATTACTCGCTGAAAGCAAAACCCACGACCGATGTGGTGATCGAGTTCTTTGATGCGAACGGTAAATCGGTTCGTAAGTTTACCGGTAGAGTGCCGCGAGCCGGCAGCGGCGCGACGGCGGCCCAGGCCCAAGCGGCCCCTGCTGAGGGCGAAGGATTCTTTGGTGCGCCGGCACAGGTACCCACTGACGCCGGCTTGAATCGCTTTGTTTGGGATATGCGCTACGGCGATGCAGTTCGCTTCCCCGGCATAATCTTGTGGGCCGGAGAGACGCGGGGTCCGAAGGTTGTCCCGGGAACCTATCAGGTGAAGTTGACCGTAGATGGCTCGACCCTGAACGAGAACTTTGAAGTCAAAGCCGATCCACGTTTGACTACTACCGCCGCAGAGTATGCGAAGCAACTCGACCTGTCCTTAAAGATTCGAGACAAACTAAACGAGACGCACAACGCGATTATTTCCATTCGCGATGTGAAAAAGCAGGTCGACGATTTGGTGAAGCGAGTTGGCTCTCAATCAAAACCGATCGCCGATACCGGCGTGGCTTTGAATAAGAAACTTACCGAGGTCGAAGAGGCGCTTTATCAGACCAAGAACCAGAGCAGCCAGGATCCTCTGAACTTTCCGATCCGGCTTAACAATAAACTGGCGGCGCTGGGTGGCGTGGTCTCGCAATCAGAGATGCCGCCGAACGAACAGTCTTACGCGGTCTATGATGAGCTGGTGGCAGAGATCAACGCACAACTGTCGAAGCTGGCCCAGGTCATGAAGACTGATGTGCCGGCGTTCAATCAACTCGTGAAGGATCAGAATATTCCGGCGATTGTGGTAAAGCCCGCGGGTGAAACACCACGTTGATTCTTGAGCCTTAAGAGCCGAATCGGTTGAGTTGATCTAAACGCAAAGGACGCAAAGGTGCACGCAATGGTCCCGAAGGAGTTCTTCATTGCGCCTCTTTGCGCCGCTTGCGTTAAGAATGTCTTTCCGACCGCTTCTTCACCGATCACCGACTCGTCCAAAATCAATGAAGCCACGCTCTGGATCAGCGGACAACAACTTAACCTGGATCTTCTCTCCAACACGCAGTCCCTGTTCTCCCCGCATGAGACGTCCGTCAACCGGCGGTCTAATTATGCGGGCGAAAATTCCTTTCTCCGACGCACCCGTCACGATAGCGTCGAATACTTCGCCGATTCGATTTTGCATGAGCACGGCCGCGGCAACTTTCCGCATTTTGCGTTCGACCTTCCGCGCGGCGTCTTCCCGCTCGGTACAATGCGCGGCAATCGCGGTTAACTCGCCCTCTGAATAGGGAGGCGGGGCTTCCGCGAGTGCCGCCTTGACCAGGCGTTGGGTAATCAAGTCGGCGTAACGTCGGTTGGGCGCCGTCGAGTGCGTGTAGTCAGAAACAGCCAGGCCAAAGTGTCCTTCACTTGCGCCGCCAGGTTTTTGCACCCTGTATTCGCCGGGACCAAGCAGCTTTACGATTGACAGAGAAAGATCCGGGAAGTGATCAGGGTCCGCGGCTTTGCGACGGGCCAGGAAATCAGCAAGTGCACGAGAGTCGGGTTCGGCAGGCAAGTTTTCGCCGAGTTCACCCGCGACCTCGACAATCCGGTCCCAATATTTCGGAGTGCGCACGACACGGCGAATCGATAGAACTCTTTTCGCTTCCAGAAACTGGGCCATCGTCACATTCGCGGCGATCATGAAATTTTCAATCAGGTCCCGCGCGCCGTTCCTTTCGGTCACCGAAAGTTCAGTTACATTGCCCGCATTGTCCATAACCGGAGACGCTTGGATTGTGTCCAGTTCCAGAGCGCCGTGTTCTCTCCGCAATTGACGGAGACGCTGGGCTGCTGCGAACTGAAGACGGATCTGAACATCCATGCCCGGCACGCTCGCTACCTCAGGGGGTATCGGCCCTTTGTCATCGAGCCACGTCCCGACTGCTTCATAGGAAAGCTTGGCATAGTTGTGAAGTAACGCCGGGAACACTCTGCTGGATTTGACCGCGCCATCGCTGCCAATGATCATTTCACTTACGATTGAACTTCGGTCAGCGCCGCCCATCAATGATGTCTTGTCAGTTGATAATTCCTCCGGCAACATCGGGAAGCTCTTGACCCCGGTATAAACTGACGTGCAGTTGGCCGCGGCGTGTTCGTCAATGGCAGACCCCTTGTGCACCAAAGCATCTACATTCGCGATTCCCACCAGCACGCGGATCTCGCCACCGGCCAGCGTTTCGGCATACTCGACCTGATCCAAGTCGCGCGATTTGCGGTCATCTATTGACGACCACAACAAGGAACGCAGATCTTGCGTCGACGCATCCAGAGCCTCAGGCGGTGGTTTGATTTGCAAAGACTGTAATTCGTCCAGCACGGAGCGCGGCACGTCCGGCTCAAAGCCGTTATCGATCATTGACTGGCGGGCAATAGCCGTTAGATCAAGGGCACCGGGACTAAAATGATTTCTGGTCATGGATACTTGTTTACGTCAAAGACTGAAGAAAATCCAGTGCCCTCTGATAACAGACTTGAAGTGACGCCGTACTCAAACGCAGATGCGGCTGCCACTGGGTTGAACAGGCCATTTACAGAACCGCGGTAGCGCGCGGTATAAGGACTTCAACCTTCACCACTCGTTCGAAAGCGGGTGTCGCGGTATCGAGTTCTTGATACAATCAACCATCTCGTTTTGAAGAGTGACTTGGAGGTTGGGGCCTTTGTTCCTATCGCTACCATTCGCGGTTTTGGTAATGCTCGACTTATAATTTCTGGTCGCTGGCTACGGCTCAGTCTCCCCCTTAACACGGTGTTTCATTCGTGGTACACTGTCAACCCTTTATGACAGAGCTTGAATACTTTCACCCGGCCGTTCGTGACTGGTTCCTGAAGCGGTTCGCCGCTCCGACTGAACCGCAAGCCCGCGCCTGGCCCGCGATCAAGAGCGGCGAGCATACCCTGATCGCGGCGCCGACAGGTTCGGGCAAGACACTTTCCGCATTTCTTTCGGCCATCGACGATCTGGTTTGGAAAGCTGTTGATGAAACATTGGTCGATGAGACACAGGTCGTTTATGTCTCTCCGCTGAAAGCTCTCAGCAACGACATTCAGATCAATCTGCAAGAGCCTTTGCGCGGCATTCAAGAGAATCTCGATGCGATGGGCATCGGCGGCGTCGAAATTCGCACGCTGGTCAGGACCGGCGACACACCGCAGAAGGAACGCGCGGCGATGACGAAGAAGCCGCCACACATCATCGTCACGACACCGGAATCTCTCTATATCCTGCTGACCAGCGAAGGCGGCCGACGGATTCTTAGCACGACGCGGACGCTGATTGTCGATGAGATTCACGCGATGGTCGATGACAAACGCGGCTCTCATCTGTCTCTCTCGATCGAACGATTACAGGCGCTGGTCAAAGAGCCTCTGGTACGCATCGGTCTTTCGGCCACGCAGAAACCAATCGAGGAGGTCGCGCGCTTTCTGGTTGGCTCGGCAAATCTTTCCCCAGACAGCACACCTCGTTGCACGATCATCGACACCGGCCACTCGCGCAAACTGGATCTCGCCATCGAGATTCCGAGTTCGCCTTTGGAAGCGGTAATGTCCAACGAAGTTTGGGAAGAAATCTATAACCGCATCGCCGCATTGATTCGCGAACATAAGACGACTCTGGTGTTCGTTAATACGCGACGAATGGCTGAGCGCGTTGCCCGACATTTGGGAGAGAGACTTGGCGATGAGAACGTCACCGCGCATCATGGCAGTCTGGCCCGCGAACTTCGTCTGGCGGCTGAGCAGCGCCTAAAATCGGGCGAACTGAGCGCCTTGGTGGCAACTGCGTCACTTGAGCTCGGTATCGACGTGGGCGCTGTGGACCTGGTGATTCAAATCGGATCGACGCGCGCGATTTCTACTTTATTACAGCGTACCGGGCGTTCGAATCATACGGTCAGCGGCTTTCCCAAGGGCCGAGTGTTTCCTTTGTCACGCGACGAACTGGTTGAGTGCGCGGCGTTGTTGGATGCAGTCCGGCGGGGTGAACTAGATCATTTGACGATTCCAGAACAGCCGCTTGACATCCTCGCCCAGCAGATCGTCGCATCAATCGCGGCTGAGGAATGGACGGAAGACGCGTTATTTGAAATGGTCCGGAGTGCTTATCCCTTCCGCAATCTCTCACGAGAGAATTTCGACGCAGTTATCCGGATGCTTTCTGAAGGATTCGCCACCCGGCGCGGACGGCGCGGCGCATATCTTCATCATGATGCGGTCAACAAACGTCTGCGGGCCCGGCGAGGGGCGCGTCTGGCGGCGATTACCAGTGGCGGCGCGATTCCTGACACATCGGACTATCGTGTCATCCTCGAACCATCGGAAACTTTCGTGGGAACTTTGAACGAGGACTTTGCTATCGAAAGTCTCGCGGGCGACATTTTTCAACTGGGCAATACTTCGTATCGCATCAAGCGGGTCGAACCGGGCGCGGTGCGAGTGGAAGATGCGGCCGGCCAGCCGCCTTCGATTCCCTTCTGGCTGGGAGAGGCGCCGGGGCGTTCGGAAGAACTATCTCAAGCAGTTTCGCGGCTGCGTAGCGAGATTTCTAACAGGCTCGAGCTCACCGATAGAAATGCGGACGAGGACGTCCGCGTTCCCAGCATTAACTGGCTTGTTGATGTCGTAGGGATCTGCGACAGCGCGGCGGAACAGATTGTTGAATATCTCGCCACGACCAAATTGGCATTGGGTGTGATGCCGACTCAGGAACAGATCGTGGTTGAGCGGTTCTTTGACGAAAATGGAAGCACTCACGTGGTCATTCACGCACCAT
>Ga0137360_10000051_pt1 | contig 65769 bp, 59 predicted proteins | sample Mad1_60_16metaG_FD_104924 | JGI IMG/M metagenome (GOLD analysis project Ga0137360, IMG submission 104924) | Vadose zone soil microbial communities from Angelo Coast Range Reserve, California, USA - Mad1_60_16 metaG | ecosystem: Environmental > Terrestrial > Soil > Vadose zone | place: USA... | reverse complement strand
CCTTCGACTCAACGAAGATCGGCGAGACGCAACTCGAGCAGAAGTATTTCGCCGTCCTCTCGTACCGAGGGGCGGACGCGGAATGGGGTGTCCAGGTTGAGACCTATGCGCGGTATGGCAGTCTGTCCTTCCGTCCCGACGCACTCCCCGATCTCCTCTTCAACGGCATTGCCCAGCGCGTGGACCGGAGCAGCGTCGCCACCGGCCTCCAGGTCGACGCCCGCTACGCCCTTGCGCCGAGCCACACCCTTCGCACCGGGGGACTCTTCTCAACCGACCGCACCAGCGTCCAGTCCACCTCCTTGGTGCTGCCCGCCGCTGGCGGCGTCCAGACGTCCGACCAGCCCTTCGAAATCTTCAACAGCACAGGGCAGACCGGCTACACCTATAGCGTCTATCTCCAGGACGAGTGGCGAGTCCACCCCACCGTAACCGTCAACGTCGGGTTGCGGTTCGACGGCTACGACGCCTTCCGGAGCGAATGGCAACTCAGCCCCCGCGTCAACGCGGTCTGGCGGCCAACGCCCACGACCTCAGTGCACGCCGGGTATGCCCGCTATTTCACCCCGCCGCGCCAGGAGTTCGTCTCGTCCGCGACCCTCGCCAAATTCGCGAACACCACGGCGGCCCCGGAGGTCGAACAGGACTCAGCACCGCGCGCCGAGCGCGCCAACTACGTCGACGTCGGTGCCACCCAGCAGATTCTCCCCGGCTTCAAGGTCAGCCTGGACGGCTATTACAAGCAGGCCGACTACCAGCTCGACGAGGGACAGTTCGGCGCGCCCGTGTTCCTGACTCCGTTCAACTACCGGAGGGCCTCCACCTACGGCATCGAGCTGAGCGGGACGTATACCGGCGGAGGCTTCACGGGTTACGGCAATCTAGCGGCGGCGCGTCAGTGGGCCAACGGCATTGCCTCGTCGCAGGCGCTGTTCTCAGCCGCGGACTTCGAGTACATCCAGAACCACTATATCGTCACGGACCATAGCCAGCTCATCACCGCTTCCGCCGGCCTCTCCTATCTCTGGCGAAGCACGCAACTGAGCGTAAACCTGATCGCGGGGAGCGGGCTTCGGCGGAGCGTCAAGCATCCAAACGACTCGTCAAATCCGCCTTATCAGCAGCTGAACTTCGGCGTAACCCACCGGTTCACCCTGCCCGCCATCGGCAAGCTCGAGGCGCGGTTCGACGTCATCAACGTGCTCGATGACAACTACGTGTTACGCGACGGCACCGGCGTCGGCGTTTTCGCCAAGCAGTTCGGCCCGCCCCGTGGCTTCTTCGGCGGGCTCAAGAAGATCTTCTGAGGCCGGACCACGTTCAGGAGAGGTTGCACTGATGGCCTATTTCACCGATACCGGGATGCGGATATCGATGCTCGACGCGACGGGCTTGCCGTTTTGCATGGCTGGAAAGAACCGCCAGCGCTTCAACGAGTCGAGGAGGGCGAGATTCAGATCGGGATCGCTGGTCGGCTCGATCAGCTCAACCTGAGCGCTTCCGTCGGCGCCTACCCGGAAGCGCGCGAGAGCGACCGTATCAATGCTCCGCCGCCGAAGGGCGTCCGGGATCTCCGGCAACGGCTTATAGAGGGCCCGCGCTCCCATTTGGCCGCCGCCCGAAGGCGATGGACCAGGAATTCCCGTCCCGTCGCTCTGGGTCGATGGAGCCGGTGTCGCGGATGGCTGCGGCACTGGACGGGCGGGCTGGAGCGCGGACGTCTCGACTTGCGGCGTCAGCATGGGCCCCCGTGAAGAAGGCTCCTCAGGCGAGGTATCCGTCTCTACCGGTGCTCGTGAAAGTTCCTGTATCGGCTTTACCGGATCGACTCGGCGAGGAGAGACCGATCGAGTCGGACCTACCTGAGATGCTGGTGGCCTCGCGACAGTCGAGATAGTAGCCGGTATCTCCATGACCTCGACGCGGACGGGAGCTAGGACAGGGGCCACGGGAAGAGGCTCTTCGAGGAGCCGGAGGAAGCCCAGCAAGGACACAGACACCAGCAGGACCGCTGCCGCCGTCAGCCAGGGTAGGCGGCCCCACGGGTCGTCTTGAAAGCGCGCCGTGGCCAGTGCCCGACTCTGAGTCACGAGCCTACTGATGTTGAATGGCGAACAGGAAATGCTCTGCTCCCGCATCACGGGCCTTGAGCATGGCCTGTATGACCACCCCGCTGGGAGCCGTGCTGTCCACGGCCAAGATCACACTGGTGTCCGTGCCGTCAACCATCGGTCGCAGCACCGTGACCAGCGTGTCGAGCGTGACGCCAGCCTGATTGATCAGGATCTGACCTTCCCGGGTGATCGTCAGGGTGACGGATTTCGCGGCCTGCATGAGGGGGGCCTGACCGCGCGGTAGATTCACAGCGAGCGAATGCAGGTTCTGAAGGGACAGCGAGGCCAGCATAAACGTCGCCAGAAGGAAAAACATGACGTCGATCATCGGGATGATCTCGATACGACCGCGGCGGCGCTGGCGCAGGGGCCGGAGTTTCACGGTTCGTTCTCGGAGCCGTTCAAACGGATGTGGTCGATGATCCGGGTGCCGAGTTGCTCCATCTCATCCACGACCTGGGCCACACGGTACGAGAAGTAGTTGTAGGCAAAGAGCGCGACGAGCGCAATGAATAGGCCCACAGCGGTCGCGATCAAGGCCTCGGCCACGCCGCCGGTGACTCCGCGCGGATCGACCAGCCCCTCGGCGCCGAACAGCTTGAACGCTCGGACCATGCCGGTGATCGTACCGAGCAGGCCGAGAAGAGGCGCGGCGGTGACCGTGGTCTCGAGAATCCATAGCCACCGTCCGAGCGACTTCTCGATGAGGCTCGCCTCCTCGGCCGCGCGTGATTCCACCCACCAGACCGGACGCTTCCGATTCTCTATGACGACCCGGAAGAACTGTCCGAAGTAGTTCCGGGAGCCCAGCGCTTCGACTTCGCGCTGAAGATCTTCCCAGTCGAAGCCGTAGGTCTCGGCCACGGCCAGCAGCGACGCGGGTAGGCGAGTCCGAGTCACGCAGACAAAGCCCTTCTCCAGGGTCACGACCGCCGCCACGACTGCGAGTGCCATCAGCGGGTAAATCATCGCTCCGCCCACCCGAAGGCTGGCGGCGAAGGCCTGCAGCTCTTGCATCAGAGAGACTCCTCGATGCGTCGAGATGAAATGATCTCAGAACTCCGTCCTGCTGTCGCAAGGATTCCGTTCCGCGAACTGATTGTAGATGTACCGCAAGTCGTCAGCGCTTAAAAGAGTGTGCACAAGGATGTTGGCGCGCGTGGCCTCTTGGTCGCTTTGTTGATCACCTCGGGCGTTGCCGCCGCTTCGGGGGCCCCACGAGAGAGGTGCTGACAAGCGCACGGGCATACGGGCAAAGCGCCAGCCGGCCTGAGGGGCGATCCCAGGCTGGGTTGGCGCCGCAAGCACGGCAGCATCGCTGTCTACGGCGCACGGGCACCCCCGGCAGCACCCTGTGGCTACGACTTCCTTGACATCGAGCACGTATTGCGTACCATCATGCGGCTGTGGTCAAACCAGGTTCGACGGTCGACCTGCTAGGAGTTCACGGGGTGAGAGAAGGGGATCAGCGATGATGATCAGGACCCTCAAGGCAGCGGGTCTCGCGGTGTTGTTGCTCGGATGGACTTCCATAGCCTTCGCTCAGACCGATTGCAAGACCCTCGTGCCCGCCTCGCCGTGGGGCCCGAACGATCAGACGGGCGCCACCAACCGCGTGACTCCCGCCGTGACAAAAGCGGCGGCGGCGGAGATCCAGGAAGGCAAGGTCGTCCCCATGTCGTATCCTCTGACCGACGGGGTGCCGCTCTTCGGCACGCGGTTCAGCAAGACGATCCTGACCGCCACCACCCTCGCCCCCGGCGCTGCGCTCGGAGAGAACCAGCTGACCTACCTGGAGGATACGTGGCTCAGCCAGAGCCACGTCGGCACGCACCTTGACGGCCTGGGCCATATCGGGCGCAAGGACTGCTACTTCAACCAAACCCCGATGGGGAAGTACATCAACCAGAACAACATGACCCGGCTCGGCCTCGAGAACCTGAAGTCCTTCGCCACGCGCGGAGTTCTCATCGACGCCGTAAAGGTCTATCAGCAGGCCGGCAAGCTCAAGAGCAATCCCAACTGCAAGAAGCCGTGCCTGGACAAGGGCACCGTTCTCAGCAAGGCCGACCTCGAGGCCGGGCTCAAGTTGTACAACGTGACGCTGCGCGAGGGTGACATCGTCATCATTCACACCGGATGGGGCGACCTCTTCGAGCAGTTCCCGGCCAAGAATGCCGAGTACAACTCCGGCGAGCCCGGCCTCGGAAAGGAAGCGGCGACCTGGCTGGTCTCCCAGAAGATCGTGGCTGTCGGGAACGACACGTGGGGGCTCGAGGTCATCCCCGGCGAGAATCCGAAGGAAGCCTTCATCGTTCACAATATCCTGATCACCGACAACGGCATCCACATCCTCGAGAACGTGCGGACGGATCTGATGGCCGCCGAGGCGAATAGCACCGGCCGCGCGACCTTCTTCTTCAGCATGACGGTGCCACGAGCGGTCGGGCTCACCGGCAACTTCGTGGGGATCGACGGGATCCGCTAGAGCATCCGTGACAGCCGGGGCGACGCGGCCGGCGCAGATACGCGGGCGCCGGCCGCTCGCCGCGTTCGCGGTCTGGGCGCTCCTCGCCGCCGCCTTCCTCGTCGCGGCGGCGTTTCCCGCGGTGTCTCAGCCACGGCGTTACACCGTCGCCTTCGCCAACATTACGGAGGAGCCCGGCCTCACCGTCGAGGGTACCGGCTTCACCGGCGCCGACGTGCGTCAGAGCTTCGTCCTCGCCGCCCGCGGCCAACCCATCGACCTCGTGCTCTACGACAACCAGAAGGACGCGGCCAAGGCGCTCGCCAATGTCGCCGACGCGATCCGGCGCAAGGTGGACCTCTACATCCAGTACTTTCCGGATCCCGCCCTCAACAAGGATGCCGCCGAGATGCTCCGGAGGGCAGGAATCCCCGCACTGGCTGTGAACTATCCGGTGACCGGCGCCCCGCTGTACGGAATGGACAACAGCGCCGCCGGCCGGGTCGCCGGAGAGGCGTTAGCTCGGTTCGCCAGCCGAGCGTGGGCCGGGCAGCCGATGGTCGCCATTGTTCTCGGCAATCTCGCCGACCAGGCTAATGGGCTTCCCGAGCGCGTGCAAGGGGTGCGGGAGCCGTTGACGCGACTTCTCCCCGCCGCGAGGATCATCGCGCTCGACACGCGGGGCAACCCCGCACAGGTAAGCCTGCTGCTTGGGAAGGCCGCCGCGTCCAGCCCGAACACCCGGTTGCTCATTGCCGCCCTGGACGATACGACCGCGCTATCGGCCAAATCGGCCCTCGAGGCGATCGGCCGCACCGCGGACGCCGCCATCGTCGGGCTCGGCTGTGACCGATCGGTGCATGGCGGGGCAAGCGAGAAGAAGGAAATCGATCCCAACAATCGAGGCAGCATCCTAATCGGCTCCGTGGCCTTCTATCTCGACCGCTACGGGTACGACGTCCTGCCGCTCGCGCTCCGCATCCTGCGCGGGGAGTCGGTCCCTGGGCGCACGCCGACGCGGCATATTCTGATCACGACGGCGAACGTGTGGCGCGAGTACCCGCCGTACGACATGCAGTAGCCCGTCTCACGGCCGGCGCGCGGTGTCCGCGATATAGATCGCCTCGCCACCTTCTCCGGTGGCCGTCGGCGCCGATGTGAAGGTCACGTGACCCCCCGGACCCATCGTCACGGTCGGATAGAGGCCGAACGACTCGAGCTTGGCTCCGCCCGGTAGCGGATCGCCGATCCCTGCGATCTTCGTTATCCCGGCCGGCCCCGAGACGTACACCGCGGTCGGCGGAGGGCCGGGATCGACGGACGCCGTGAAGGCGGCGGCTCCTCTCGAGCCGAGCGTCGGCCAGAAGCCGAAGCTCGAGAAGACGCCCCCGGCAGGGGCGGGATCGCCGAGCGCGACGACCTTCTTCAGTCGGTCTCCCTCGGCCACGAAAAGAGCCGAGAGAACCGGCGCTCCCCTGAGGAGCGCGATGAACGCTACGGCGCCGGAGTGGTCGATGGTGACACGCTCCGAGAACTTGACGAAGATGCCGCCGAGAGGCGTGCCGTCACCAGCCCCGGCGAGCATGCGCACACGGTCGTCGGCGACGGTGAACACACCTCCGGGAACGCCGCGGCCCTCGACGACTGCGGCGAAGGCCACGACGCCTGCGTTGTTCAATGCTGGCGCGCCGAACGCGGTGAAGGTGCCGCCGGCTGGGGCCGGATCCTCCTGGCTGACGACCTTCCGGACGCCACCGCCCGTTCGCACGTGGATCGCCTCGATGGTCTCGCGGCCCCGGCGCACCGTGGCGAGAAAGGCCACGTCGCCCCGGTCGTTCAGCGCAGGGAAATCCAGGTTGGCGAACGTCCCGGAGGGGATTCCGGGCGCCGGCTCGCCGGCGACGGCCAGGGCGCGCAGCCTCCCACGAGAGGACAAGAAAATACCCTCGACGATCTTGCCCTTCGAGACGGCCGCGGCGAAGACGACGTTCCCGGCGAGGTTGACGGAGGGAATCGGATGACGGCCGAAACCGGACAGCGCGCCCCCGCCCGGCGCCCGATCGCCCTCGGCGGCCACCTTGACGATCCCGCGCGAGGTGGCGAGAAAGAGTCCTTCCGATCCGGCGCCGCGGAGCAGACTCGCGAAGAACGCGACATCGCCCCGGGCATTGGGCGGAGCGACCACCGGTTGTGACTCGACGCTGAAGTGCTCGAACGTCCCGCCTCCCGGCGCCGCCTGTCCCGCGGAGACCACGGTCCGCAGGGCGGTGGGCTGGCCCGCAGCGGAGACGTGAATCAGCAGGAGGATCAGCATCGCGGAGACGCGGAGGGCAACGGGGCGAGGCATTGCGCTGGAGTATAGGGAGATGGTTGAATCCGGTCAAATGAGCATAGAGCGGCTGAGCCGGGTGCTCGTTCTCGCCGGGTTCTGTGCGACCCTCGGCGTCGTGATGCCCAACTCTGTCGCCACCGCCCCGCCCGACAGCCGGCACGCCGAGCTTCGCGGGGCCTGCTATTGCCGAGCGATGGGTCAGCTGAAGTGTGTCGGCGTGGTGACCCAGGCAGAGTGCGACAAGCAGTGCGGCGAAGCCCTGTGCGACGACTGGTTCTGGATGGAGCGTCTGACCTGCTGGAACTGGGGTTACGGGGGTTGATCGGCCCAGGAGGGCCGCCCTCTGCTCCGGACCGCCGCTTGCGGAGTTCTAGGTGAGACGGAGAGGCGCGCTGACACCGTGCCTCTTTCTGGTGCCCGGCCTCACGCTCTTCGCCGTCTTCCGCCTCTACGGCCGTGAACAGGCCCGAGATGTTCCCGCTCCCCGTAGCCCTCGCGCTTCTGCGCAGCGCCTATAGCTCGGAGTCGTACGGGCCCATCATGGCGGGGGCGACGCTGAGCGCCCTGCCGCTCCTCATCGTGTTCCTGCTCGCCAACCGCCGCATCATCGAGGGCGTGCGGGTGGGCGGCCTCAAGAGCTGACGAGCCGCTCCACGAGCCACACGAGGCCGAAGGCGGCCACGCCGAGGGAGGCTGCCCGCACGATGCGCGGCTCCCAGGCCGAGCCGCGCATCCAGAGGAGCATCGGCAAGAGGAGAACAACCACGAACGCCTGGCCGGCCTCCACGCCCAGATTGAAGCCGAGGAGGGCGAGGGCCAGGCGCCGCGCCGGCAGCTTCAGGGGCTCGATGGCCGAGGCGAAGCCGAATCCGTGCACGAGCCCGAAGCAGAAGCTGAGGAGCCAGCGGTGCGGTGGTATGTCCGTGCGAAGGAGGTTCTCGAGAGCGACCCAGACGATGGAGGCGGCGATGGCCGGCTCGACGATGCGGCCGGGGATGGTGACGACCCCGAGCACGGCCAGGGCCAGGGTGATGCTGTGGGCGACGGTGAAGGCGGTGATGATCTTGAAGAGAGACAGAAAGCCCCCTCCGCGGAGCAGCAGGCCTCCGAGGAAGAGAAGATGGTCGTAGCCGGTGAGGATGTGCTCGACGCCGAGCTTGAAGAAGCTTGTCTCCGCGCGACCGGCCGCGCGAGCCCCGACCGGGACTCGTGCTTGGCGCGACTCGGGGGCGAAGGCCAGCTCTCGCGTCTCGCCGTCGGACTCGACCTTTGCCAGCGTGTGGTGGTCGGGTCCGAGGACATCGAAGATATTGTCCTCCACGACGAGATCCCGCACCGCGCTCCCGCACGCGAAGTCGAGCTGCATCGTGAAGCTGGTGGCATCGAAGGCCGAGGGCACGACGTGGCCCGGACCCGGCTCGCAGCGGGTGCCGTTGGCGCGGAGGATGATGTGCCGGCGCAACACGTCGAGGAGCTTGTCCCGGTTCTGCTGGCTGCCCGTCTGCGCGAGCCGGAGCGCCTCGGCCAGATCCGACGGGAGCGCGGCCGTCGGGAGGGTCAGCGTGTAGCGGACGGTGCTCCGGCTGACCGTGATGGAGGCGTAGCCGGTGCTGCCGCCGACGTGGGCCCGCGCCCCCGCCGGGGCCATGGCGAGCAAGAGAAGGCCGAGGCCGATCCGGCCGAGGGCCGCCCTCACCCGCCGCTCGCCTCGCGGATCGCCTGCTCCCATTCCTCCCCGATGAAGCGCGACATCAGGTAGACCTGGTCGCGTCCCCCGAGCTTCATGTACTGCAGCACCTTCTGCGGATTCGGGGCGCCGAACTCCGCCCCAAGCACTGCGGCGCCCCGGCGATAAAGCGTCGCCGTGTAGCGGGGCGGGTCGAGGCCGAACTCTCGGAGCCCGATAGGCGACCACTCCGCGCGCTCCATCGTCCGGAGCGGCGCCGACACGTGCATGAACTTGATCGAGTCGTCGAGGTGTGCGGCGAGCGAGGGCAGCGCGGGCCGGTCGGCCCGCTCCGCGCGCCAGCCGTCGGCCGCACGCACGAACACCCAGCGACCGGCGCTCGTCGTCATCTCGACCCGATCGATCTCGCGCGGTGGCTCCGGCATGACGCCGGCCGGCGTGAACTTGACGAGTTGCTGGTTCTCCCTGAGGTGGCCCGAGACGACCATGACCGTCAGGAGTCCCACCGCGAGGAGGGCGGCGGCGGGCCCGAGCAGGCGGCGCGGCCGCCCTATCGCCGTCTCCACCACACGACGGCGCCCAGCGCCACGACGCCGAAGGGCAGGAGGACCTCGATTTCGAGGAAGATCCGCTGCATCTGTGACTTGGTCAGAAGGACGAGCGGCGGGACCGGCATCCGCACGTTGACGGAAGGGGTCCGCTCCTCGCGCACGAGCCAACGCACCATGGCGAGGGCGAGGTCGCTGTTGGCCATGTACGGGAGGAAGGAGTTGCTGGCGAAGTCGCCGTCGCCGACCACCACGAGCCGGAACGGCTTGGCCGCCGGTCCCATGCCGGGCCAGTTCCCCTCGATGGCGGCGCCAAGGATGCGCCGTCCGGCACCGCCCTGACCCGCGGTCGAGCGCGCCGCCCCGACGTCGCCGCCGGGCTGCCGCTCCGACACCGCCTGCACCTGGCGCGTGTAGCTGTCGGTGCTGCTGCGGAAGAGCGGGGCGCTCGTGACCCCGGGCGGCGGGGGACGCAACGTCAGCGAGCGCACGCCAGGGAAGAACGTGAGCGCGATGCTCCGGGTGATGGGGTGCGGCTCGTACACGGGCACGGCAACGACTTCCGGGTCCGTGGAGTAGTGGTCCAGGGGGTCGATCACGACCTCCTGCTCAACGGCGACGCCCAGCGATGCGAGGCCCGCGGCCAGGCGGGGCTCGAGAACGAAGCCGAGGTCATACATGAGCAAGGCCGATCCGCCCCGGGCCAGGTAGCCGAGGAGCAGCTCGCTCTCCCCCGGGAGGTAGGTCGTGCGCGGGTTCACGTCGACCACGACGGCGCAGTCGGCGGGAATCGCCGTCAGCGTGGCGGGGATGATCTTGCGGACGTCGTAGCCCAGCGACTCGAGGGCCCGCCGGAGGCGCCCCGCCCCGTGGGCTCTCATCTGGACGAGGGCGGAGGAGCTGTCTCCGTGGCTGTGACTCGCCACGCCCTCGAAGTGGGTGTGGAACTCGAAGTTCTCCATCGGGTACTCGTCGTGACCCTCCATGAAGCAGACCGTCGTGACCTGCTCACGGACCACCCGGAGGATCCCGAGGGCGATCTGGTTCTCGTCCGTGCTCATCACCTGGATCCGGCGGCCGTCCGTCTCGAGCACGGCGGCGTTGTAGATTCGCACCCCGTAGGTGTCGGCGACCGTCGGCTGCTTGTCGGGATCGACGGTGCGGACGTGCAGGTGCGGGTTGCGCCGACCGAGCACTTCCACCATGTCCTTGGCTCGCCGCCCCGCCTGGTCCTGCGCCTGGTAGAAATAGGTGAGCTTGACGTCCCGGCGAAGCCGGTCGACAACGGTCTCGGCCTGTTTCGACGGCGTGAATACTCCCTCGCGGGTCAGATCGACGTGCACGTCGTGGAGCACGAGGCCGACATTGGCCAGGGCCGCCACGCCCAGCGTCGCGGCGACGATGGCGGCCGCGTAGGCGAGGGCGGGGAGGCGCCGAAGGCGCGGCATGAGAGGCAGCCGCAGCCCGAGCGTGAAGAGGACGGCGACAGCGATCAGCCAGCCCGCGAACCAGATCGTGTTGACCCCGTCGAGGTGGTCCATGGCCGGCCTAGCGCCGCGCGAGCGCCTGGACGCTCAGGAGGAGACTGGCCAGGACGATCGTGAGGAAGAACCCGACGTCGGAGAGGAACAGGGCGCCGGTAGCGAACGGCGTGAAGTGCGCGACCAGCGAGAGCTGGGTGACGATCGTGTCGAAGGGGTCGGGGAGCAGATGGCCGAGGGTGTCGATCATCCAGAGCAGGATGCCGACGCCCATGGCGACGACGGCCGCCACGATCTGGTTCGCGGTGAGCCCGGACACCAGGAGCCCGATGGCGGTGAGGGCGGCGGCCAGGAGCAGGAGGCCGAGGAAACCGCTGTAGATCGGGCCCCAGTCGGGGTCGCCGTAGACGCCGAGGACGGCGGCGTAGCTGCCGGTGAGCGCGAGCATCAGCACCGGGAGCGACAGGCCAGCGGTGAACTTGGCGAGGATAATCTCGATCTCCCTGACGGGCGACGTCAGGAGCAGCTCGAGCGTGCCCGCCCTGCGCTCCTCGGCGACGAGCCGCATCGTCACTACGGGCACGATCAGGAGGAAGAGCACGGCCGCCTGGAAGAAGACGCGGACGAGCTCGCCCGTCCGGTTGAGAAAGAGAACCGCCGTGAAGGTGTAGCCCATGAGGAGCAGATAGACAGCCACCGTCGCGTAGGCGATGGGCGAGGAGAAGATCGCCTTTTCCTCTTTCAGGAGAAGCGTGCCGAAATGCCTCACGCGCGCTCCTGGGTGTGGCCGCTCGTGAGACCGAGGAAGAGGGTCTCCAGATCGACATGCACCGGGCCCATGTCGAGCAGGCCGAAGCCGGCGGCGACGACGGCGGCGGCCAGCGCCTCCGCAATGGGGCCGGCTCCGGAATCCACGAAGCAGGTCACGAATTCGCCCCCGGGTAGAGGCTCCACGGTCACGCGCTGCACGCCCCGCACCCCGGCGAGGCAGGCGCGAACGGCCTCGTGCGGGCCGCGCACGCGCATACTGATGCGCTGACCCGAGTCTTCCCCTCCGAGGGCGCGCACGCCGAGCAGGCGGCCCTCGAGCAGGATCGCCACGCGGTCGGCGACGCGCTCGATCTCGCCGAGAATGTGGGAGGTGACGAGGACCGTGCGCTCTCCCGCCAGCGCCCGGATGTGACCCCGCATCTCGATGATCTGGCGCGGGTCGAGCCCGTTGGTGGGCTCGTCCAAAATGAGCAGCGCGGGATCGCCGAGGAGGGCCTGGGCGACGGCGACGCGCTGGCGGTATCCGCGGGAGAGCTTTCCGATGAGGATGCGCCGGACGTCGCCCAGGCCGAGACGCTCGACGACGGCCTCCACCGATCCCGTCGCCGCCTGACCGGCGAGCCCCTTCAGCCTGGCCATGAAGGCGAGGAACTCCCGGACGCTCATCCATCCGTAGAGCGGCACGTCCTCAGGGACATAGCCCACCTGGGCCCGGGCCGCCAGCGCATCGTCCACGACGTCGAGGTCGGCAATGCGGGCGGTTCCGGACGACGGGAGCACGTAGCCGGTGAGAATGCGAAGAATCGTGGTCTTCCCGGATCCGTTCGGGCCGAGCAGCCCCATGACCTCGCCGGCCTCGACCTGGAGGGAGACGCGGTCGACGGCCAATCGAGGCCCGTACCATTTGGTGAGCTGATCGGCGACGATGACCGGAGTCATGCGGAGGGGAAGGTCACGGCACCACCGGGTTAGCCGAGCCCCCGGTGGTGCCGTGTTACCTCACGCGTCTGGCCGCGTGACCTACTCGAACATCTGAGGCGTTTTTGTCGTGCGGGCCTTTCCGGCCGGGCCGTCCAGGTCGTGGGCGGTCATGAAGCTCGCGCCCTCACGTGCCTGCATGCTACGGATGTACTCGTAGGCGCCCAGGATCCCCGTGGGATTGTAGGCGAGCGAGATGTCGGGGAGAAGGTTCTTCGTGACATTCTCGGCGAAGTACACGTTGTCGCTGGTCAGGATGACGGTGCCGCTCTTGGGCAGGCGCACGATGGCCATCTGACTGCCCGGAGTGTGGCCCGGCCAGCGCTTGATGACCACGCTGCCGTCGCCGAACAGATCCAGGTCGCCCTCGAGCTGGTCCATCTTGAACTTGTTGGGAAGCGACTGGCCGAGATCGTTGCGAAGGCAGGCGACGTCGCCCGGGATGTACGGGCCGGCGGTGCCCGGTTCGGGCCAGGCCGCGTTCTTCATCTCGTCCTTCTGCACGAGGAAGGTCGCCTTGGGGAACTTGCAGACGTTGCCGCCGTGGTCGAGATGCATGTGGCCGACGGCAACGTACTTGATGTCATCCGGCGTCAGCCCGATCTTCTTGAGCTGAGTGTCGATGGCGACATCCGGGCCGCGCTCGGGGGTGAGGCCCTGGATGAATGGTCCCCAATAGCTCGGATCAGTGATGATCTTGTCATTGTTTCCGGTGTCGAAGAGGAAATTGCCCTTCGGGTGCACGACAACGAAGAAGCCGACCGGCACCGTGACCTGCGTGCTCGGCGCCCCGGACTGCAGCGCGCTCTTTGCGATGGTCAGGCCGCCCGAGCTGAAGGCGTAGAGCTTCATCCCGGCGGGCCCGGCCGCCTGCGACAGGGTGATGGAGCCAACGAGCAGGAGCGCCACGGCCATTCCCAAGATCACACCCAACGTCGTTCGCTTCATTGCGACTCTCCTCCGGTAGTCCAACCCTCGACTCAGTGTGACGTTAGACGCAATGAGGTCACCCACGCTGACGATCGCTTGCTGATCGGCGCTTGCATCCTCCTTTCCGGACAGGTCTTGATTCGCGCCCAGAGTATGGGAGCCGTGCCGAATGTTGTCAAGGGTGGGGTGCCCGCAGCTCGGCCCCCCGCGGCCCCAGTTCCAGCAGGTCAGCCCCATCCAGAACCGGCGGCGCGTTCACGCGATTCAGAGTCGAGTCTCAGCCGGTGATGGCGCCGCCCAGCGCCACGGGAGACGTTGTGTTCTTCGCGACGTTTCTCCACGGCGCCAGGTCTTTCTCTTGGAACGCTTCGGGCGTTCAGGCGTTCTGACGGTGGCGGAGGAGCCCGGAACTCATAGAAGGAGAACCCGGGCGTGGATCGGGGAGCCGGCCTTCTCTTGTTGACAGTCCGAGTGAACAGTGTTACCCGATCACGTATGAAGCGTCGGGCCGCTCTCGCGCTGACTCTCTTGGGCAGCCTGCTCGTGCTGGCGCCGTTGGCCTACGCCAGTCCATCCGACCCGACCTGGGTCTCGGGGGTCTACGACGACGCCGACTTCGACGCCATCGTCGACTTCATCACCTCCGAGGCGGGAGTCGTCGAGCAGTTCGGTGCGGTGGAGAGCTGCCGTGCTGAGATCGTCATCATCGCGGTCGTTGACAGCAATCAGGATCCCGCCCTCAGTCCGCCGCCCTTCTCCGACGCTATTCGCGCTCCCCCCCTCACCTAACCCTTCTCTCCAAGCTGTCGGGTGTCGTAGCCGCGGGTCAACTGCGGCGCCCCACCGAGACCGTATCCCGTCCCGAGAGATCTGTGCCTACTTCGTGGGCCGTGGCGCGGCCGTCCCTCACCTGCGAGGACGGACGCTACCGGTGCCACCGGGGGAACGAGCATGTATGCGATTCCGCGCATGGAACAGGGGGCGTGCGTCCCATGATCGAGCGCCTGGTCGCCTTCGCCCTCCACCAGCGCTTCATCACCTTGGCCCTGGCCGTGCTGCTCACCGCGGGCGGCATCGTGTCCTTCTACCGACTTCCCATCGAGGCCTACCCGGACGTGGTCGACGTGGAGGTGGATGTAATCACGCTCTGGCCCGGTCACGCCGCCGAGGAAGTGGAACGACTCGTCACCATCGCGCTGGAGAAGGAGCTCAACGGGGTCGCCAACCTCACCTTCCTCCGCTCGATCTCCATCTTCGGCCTCTCCAATATCCGCGTCTTCTTCGCCGACGGCACCGATAGCTACTGGGCAAGGCAGCAGGTGCTGGAGCGCATGGCCCAGGCCGAGATCCCGTCGGACGCCAAACCCCAGCTCGGCCCCCTGGCCAGCGCGATCGGCGAGGTGTATCGCTACACGCTCGAGTCGAAGACGCTGCCGTTGCCCGAGCTGAAGGCCCTCCAGGATTGGACCATCGAGCGTGAGTTCAAGAAGGTGCCCGGCGTGGCCGATATCGTGTCGTGGGGCGGCGGCATCAAGCAGTACCAGGTCACGGTGGACCCGGTCCGCCTGCGGGCATACAACCTGACCCTCAAGCAGGTGTTTGATGCGGTCGCCGGCAACAACTCGAATGCGGGCGGAAGCTACATCCGCCAAGGCGAGTATGCCCTCATGGTACGCGGCATCGGCCTGATCCAGTCCACTCCGGACATCGAGAACATCGTCGTGACTGCGCAGAAGGGGACGCCCGTGCGGGTGAGCGACATCGCCACCGTCGGGATCGGGACGGCCATCCGCTTCGGCATCCTCGGAAAGGACCACGAGGACGATCTGGTCCAGGGCATCATCCTGATGCGCAAGGGCGAGAACCCCGGGAAGGTCATCGCGGGCGTGCGGGAGAAGATCGAGCAAGTGCAGAAGCTCCTGCCGCCGGGGGTGGAGCTCAAGCCCTACTACAGCCGCGACCGGCTCGTCCAGACCACCGTGACCACGGTCATGCGCAACCTGGTGGAAGGGGCGGCCTTGGTGGTGCTGCTCCTGTCGCTCTTTCTCTATAACTTCCGCGCCGCCTTCATCGTCGCCCTCACGATCCCGCTGTCGCTCCTCTTCGCGTTCATCTTCATGGACCTCCGCGGCATTCCCGCCAACCTGCTGTCGCTGGGCGCCATCGACTTCGGGATCATCGTTGACGGAGCCGTGATCATGACCGAGAACATCATGCGTCGTCTGGGCGAGGACAAGGCCACGGGTCACCGGGTGGTGCGAGAGGTCCAGCACGCTGCCGTGGAGGTGGCGAGACCGCTCACCTTCGCCGTGCTGATCATCATGACCGTCTATGTGCCCATCGTCACCTTTCAGCGGATCGAGGGGAAGCTCTTCCGTCCCATGGCCGTGACCATCTCGCTGGCCGTCGTCGGCTCGCTGATCCTCACCCTGACGCTGATTCCGGTCCTCGCGAGCTTCCTCTTCACGCGACCGCCGTCGGAAGGGGAAAGCCCGCCCCTACGCTGGCTGCGGCGGCTGTACAAACCCGCCCTCAGCTGGTGCGTCCGCCGACCATCCGCCCCGATCCTCGCCGCCGCGGGACTCCTGGCGCTCTCGCTCTTCGTTTTCACGCTGCTGGGAAAGGAGTTCTTGCCCGAGCTGGACGAGGGAGACATTTGGCTGCGCGTGAAGCTACCCGTCGGGATCGCCCTCGAGGCCACGCGGCCCTACGTCCACGAGATCCGCGAGCGGATGCTCCGCTTTCCCGAGGTGCGCGTGGTCGTCTCCCAGACCGGCGCTCCCGACGACGGGACCGACCCCAACGGACCGGACAACAACGAGTTCTACATCGGGCTCAAGCCCCGCGAGCAAGGACACTTCCGGGAGAAGGACCAGCTCGTCGAGGCCATGGCCGCCTCCCTGTCGGACATCTCCGGAATCTCCACCAACTTTTCCCAGCCCATCAAGGACAACGTCGACGAGGCGCTCGCCGGAGTGAAGGGGGAGCTGAGCATCAAGCTCTTCGGGCCCGACCTGAACGTGCTGCAGCAGAAAGCCCAGGAAACGGCCAAGGTCCTCAGCACCATTCGTGGCGTCACCGATCTGGACTACGATCAATTGGTGGGCCAGCCGCAGCTACAGATCGTGGTGGACCGACGGGCGGCCGCCCGCTACGGCATCAACGTGCAAGACATCCAGGACACGATCGAGGCGGCCACGAAGGGACGTGCCGTCACCGAGGTCTTCGAGGGGGAGCGCCGCTTCAACCTCGCCGTCAGGCTGGCCCAGGACGGCGACGTGCTCGCGAACCTTCGCGGTCTGTTGATCAGCGCCCCGGGCGGCGAGCGGATCCCGTTGACGCAGGTGGCCGAGTTCGCCACGAGGGAAGGCTTCGGCCAAATCTTGCGCGACGGCAACGTACGGCGCATAGCGATCAAATGGAGCGTGCGCGAGCGCGACATGGGCGGCTTGGTGGCCGAGGCCATGAAGAAGGTGGACGCCGTGGTCAAGCTGCCTGCGGGCTACCAGATGGTCTGGAGTGGGCGCTTCGAGGACCAGCAACGGGCGCTGGCACGCCTTTACATCATCGTGCCCCTCGTGATCTTCATCATCTTCGTCCTCCTCTTCGGCGCCTTCAACTCGGTGGGGGACGCCCTGCTCATCATGATGAACCTGCCCTTCGCCCTCATCGGGGGCACCCTGGCGCTCTTCCTGTGGCGAACCAACTTCAACATCTCGGCCGCGGTGGGATACATCGCCGTCTTCGGGGTGAGCGTGCTCAACGGCGTCGTGCTCGTGTCCTCCATCCGCCGGGCCCACGTGGACGGGCTGCCGCTCGGCGAGGCCATTGTCCGGGGGTGCGAGATCCGCTTCCGTCCCATCATCGTGTCGGCGATCGTGGCGGTGGTCGGGTTCCTGCCGGCGGCGCTGTCCCATGGAATCGGCTCCGAGATCCAGCGGCCCCTCGCCCGGGTCGTGATCGGTGGCCTGATCTCCTCGACGGCCCTGACACTCCTCGTGCTACCCGCTATCTATGCAGTGCTGGCACGTCGATATTCCACTCCCACTCCGCCAGAGGAGGCCAGCGGACACTGAGCGGTCACGCCGGGAGAAATGGTTGACCGCAGTGGGAATCGTCTCGAAGGAGTCAGACGAGATCCACCTCGAGGGCAGGCGAGTTGATTCGGCGACGCCGTGAATCCAGTCTGAGTTCCAGTTTCCCGATGAGTGTCCCGGCGGAGTCTCACGCGATGAGACTCCACGGACGGCAGACGACTGTTTTGACATCGACGTCGTTTGCATCGGGCGCGAGTGTCTTAGGCAACGGCCCTAAGAGATCAGAACACCCCTTCGAATTTGAATCCCGGAGGGTACGGTGTTGAGTCAACACAGCGTAACTACCGGAAACAGTTAAGAAAGCGCGTGGCGGACAGCGAACCCACGTTTCAGGCCGTGACCTTGATCGTGGCCGGGTTTTCGGCCGGGTTGGACCGCTGGTCAAGAAAGTTCCTCACCCCTCATTGACGATTTCCTCGGCCCTCTGGTACCGTGGCCGCCTCGTGGTCACGCGACTTGGTCCCCGCGGTCATTCCCAAAAGGAGGCTCGGCAATGGCGCTTGAACCCCTCTCGCGGCGCATGCTCTTCACCACCATGGGCGCGGTGGCCGGCGCGGCAGCCCTCGGGTCGCGGTTAGCCATGGCCCAGACCCCGCCTCCAGGCCCGGCCGCGCCGCCGAGCACGGTCACCAGCCCGCCCAGGGATTTTGGTCCCAATGCGCCGCCGACCACGTACTTCACGGATCCGGACGTCATCAGCGTCGACCCGTCCTTCAACGGCTTGCGGCAGCCGAATGCGCCCATCCAGCGCCTCTGGACGGGTGCGCTGTGGTCGGAGGGGCCAGCCTGGAGCAGCCAGGGCCGCTATCTGGTCTGGAGCGACATTCCCAATAACCGGCAGCTTCGCTGGCTCGAGGACAATGGCCGCGTGAGCGTCTTTCGTAGCCCATCGAACAATAGCAACGGCAACACGTTCGATTTCCAGGGGCGTCAGCTCTCCTGTGAGCACCTGACCCGACGCGTGGTCCGCTACGAGCTCGACGGCTCGGTGACCGTGATCGCCGATGCCTACAACGGCAAGCGGCTCAACTCCCCCAACGACGTCGTCCCTCATCCGGACGGCAGCTATTGGTTCACCGATCCGCCCTATGGCGGCCAGCTCTATGAAGGTGCCCCGGACGCGGCCGGAGGGCCGAGCAATGCGGCGGGACGGATCAACCCGCGGCTCGGACAACCGCCCGAGGCGGGCCGGAGCAAGCGGGAGCTGCCGACCAACGTGTACCGCGTGGACCCGAGCGGGCGGGTTGACCTCGTCGTCAGGGAGGATCAGGTGCCGGATCCGAACGGACTGGTCTTCTCGCCCGACTACAAGAAGCTCTACGTCATCAGCACGGGCAAGGGGCCGGGTGACACCGGGCCCGGTGGCAAGGGTGAGATGTATGTCTTCGACGTGGGGAGCGACAACAAGCTCTCCAATCAGAAGCTCTTCAGCAACTTCATGGTCGATGGGGTCAAGTGCGGGCCGGATGGTGCGCGCTGCGACGTCGAAGGCAATATCTGGGCCTCCAGCAATGCCGGCCGCAACGTTGGTTATAGCGGTGTGACCGTCTGGACGCCTCAGGGACAGCTCATCGGACGCATCCGCCTGCCTGAGGTGTGCGGCAATGTGGCTTTTGGTGGGCCCAAGCGCAACCGTCTCTTCATGGCGGCCAGCCAATCGCTGTACGCGCTCTACGTCGGAACCCAGGGAGCAGCGCCCTCGTAAAGAGCTCGCGTGCCTCCAACCTGAGAATGAGGGGACCACCATGATCAAGAGCCGGGGTTTGAAGCAAGCTGTCCATGTCCTCGTCATCACCTTGCTTGTGCCACTGCTCTGGTGGCCGGCGCCCGCCCTCGCGGATGAGACCTGTCAGTCGCCTTTCCTGCCGAAGGTGACGGGGCAGGAGGATTACATCTACGTCTGGACCCTCGGGATCAAGGGGGTCGCGGACGGCAATGACAGCATCGTCACCGTCGACGCCAATCCGAAATCGGCCACCTACGGCAAGATCGTCCATCGCGCGCCCGTGCCCGGCCAGCACGAAGCGCATCATGCCGGCTTCACCGACGATCGGCGCTTTCTCTGGGCAGGCGGGCTCGACACCAGCCAGATCTTCATTTTCGACGTCGCCTCCGACCCGGCTCGGCCCAAGCTGGTGAAGAGGATCTCGAGCTTCGTCAAGGACACCGGCGGCCTCGTCGGCCCGCATACTTTCTACGCGCTGCCCGGCCGCATGCTCATCTCCGCGCTGTCCAACGTCCAGGACGGCTCCGGCCGAACGGGCCTCGCCGAGTACAGCAACGACGGCAAGTTCATCCGAACCATGTGGATGCCCAAGGAGGCGCCCTACGGCTACGACGTGCGGGTGAACGCCAACCTGAACCGCATGCTCACCTCGTCCTTCACGGGCAAGAAGAACTACATGCGGCCCTTCGGCGAGCTCATCAAGGATGCGGAGGCGATGAAGCAGTTCGGCGACTCGGTGGTCGTGTGGGACTTCCACGCGCGCAAGCCGCTCCAGATCCTGCGCGTGCCCGGGGCGCCCCTCGAGCTGCGCTGGGCGCTCCTGCCGAACCACAACTACGCCTTCACCTCCACCGCGCTCACCGGGCAGCTCGTGCTGATCTATCAGCAGGAGGACGGGACGTGGGCGACGAAGAACATCGCGGAGATCGGCGCCAATATCCCCGTCGACATCAGCATCGCGCCGGATGACAGCAAGATCTACGTCAACTCCTTCGGCGACGGCACCCTGCGCGTCTACGACGTGACGAACCCATTCGAGGGCAAGCTCGTCGAGACGGTGAAGCTCGGCGAGATGGCCAACATGGTGTCGTCATCGTGGGACGGCAAGCGACTGTATGCGACCAACTCGCTCCTCTCCAAGTGGGACAAGCCCGGCGACTACTGGCTCAAGGCCTACGCCTGGGAGGACGGGAAGCTGGTGCCCAAGTTCACCACGGACTTCAACGCGGCGGGGCGGGCGCACATCATGAATTTCGGCAGCAAGGTGTTCGGCCCGCGCGCCGTGCGCGGCGCCACCGTGAATCCGCGGGTGAGCGCATATGCGGCGCCGCGCTGAGCTCGTCTTCGTCCTGCTCCTGAGCTTGGCGGCCGCGCCCGGGGCCGTCGTGGCCCACGAAGCGCTGAACATCGAGGACGAATTCGTCAAGGGCGTCTTCTCGCCCAGCTTTACCCCGCCACCGGCCGGGACCTACGAGCTCCCGGCCATCAAGCGCGTGCCGGGCTTCGTCCTGCGCGATGCCGCCGGACACCGGGTGAGCACCCAGGCGATCACCGCGGGCAAGGTGGCCGTGATCAGCTTCATCTACACCGCTTGTCCCGATCGGCTCGGCTGCCCGCTGGCCAGTCTCGCGCTGCAGAGCCTTCAGGCCCGCGTCAAGGACGAGGGGCTGAGCGGAAGGGTGGCCCTGCTCTCGATCAGCTTCGACCCTGGGCGCGACACGCGGGCGACGCTGGCGAAGTACGCGCAGGTGTACGGAGCCGATGCTCGCCTCTGGCGCTTCATGACGGCGCCCTCGGAGCAGGCGCTCGGGGAGGTGCTGGAGGGCTACGGCCAGGACCGGGCCCCCGTCTACGACGAGCGCGGGCGATTCACCGGGCGGTACCGTCACGTGCTCAAGGTGTTTCTCGTGGATCAGGACGGCTACATCCGCAACGTCTACAGCGCGGGCTTTCTCGTCGCGAACCTCGTGGTCAACGACATCAAGACCGTGCTCGGGGAGCGATAGATGGACCGCCGCGCCTGGGTGCGCGACACGCTCTCGCCCACGGACTGGCTGGTGCCCCTCCCCGCGTCCGCCGTGGAGGAGCTCGAGGCGGCGGTGCACCGGATACGGCGAGAGCCCTTGCCCACCCTGCTCTTGTCGCCGACGCAGTTCGATCTGTCGGAGTGCCGCCAGGTGATGGCGGCCGTGGGCCGGCAGCTCCGCGACGGCATCGGGCTGGCCGTGCTCGACCGTGTTCCCGTCGAGCGCTTCTCGGTGGACGAGAACAGGGCCATAGGCTGGATCCTGGGATCGTTGCTGGGACGGCTCGTCGCGCAGAAGTGGGACGGGGCCATGCTGTACGACGTGCGCGACACCGGCCAGACCCTGTCCTATGGCGTCCGCCGGTCCGTGACCAATCTCGATCTCCAGTTTCACACCGACGCGCCGTGGCTCGCCGCTCCGCCCGAGCTGATCGGCCTGCTCTGCCTGCATCGGGCGCCCGAAGGCGGCGTGAGTCGCTTCGTGAGCCTGGTGACGGCGCACGAAGAGCTCGAGCGGACGCATCCGGCGTGGCTGAAGCGGCTGTACGAGCCCGTGCCCTGGGACAGGCAGGCCGAGCACGCGCCCGACGATGCGAAGGTTTCGTGGCAGCCGGTCTTCGAGCGGGCGGCGGGCGGTCTCCGCGCCCGCTACAACCACACCCTGGTCGAGAACGCCGAGGACCTCGAGGGCAAGCGATTCGATCAGGCCGGCCACGACGCCCTGACCGCGATGAGCGCCATCATGAACTCACCCGCGCACTGGGTCGAGTTCACCATCGAAAAGGGCCAGCTCCAGTATCTGAACAACCGGCTCTTCGCGCACAGCCGGACGCCCTTCCGCGACGCCGACGAGCCGGAACGCAAGCGCCACCTCATTCGCCTCTGGAACCGCGACGAGGGCCGTCAGACCTTCCACGCGTAGAGATCCCCTCTCCCTCAGGGAGGGAGAGGGCCAGGGTGAGGGTGGATGCCGTAGGACCGGAACGCCCCGTACTTCTCCCCAACTGCCGATACCACGGGAGCTGCGCGACATGGATGATGCCGTCAACAAGGTTTTGAGCGACTACCACACGCGGATAGCGCGCGAGGCCGAGCTGATGAACTCGACCGAGCCGCATAGGATCGCCGGGATCATCGACGACTTGCTGCTCGCGGTGGGGCCGGAAACGGGCACCCTCCTCAACCTCCTCGCGCGCGGAATGGGTGCCAAGACTATCGTCGAGCTGGGCACTTCCTATGGGTACTCGACCGTATACCTCGCGGAGGCGGCGCGCGCGACCGGAGGGAAGGTGATCACGTTCGAGCTTGCCGAGCAAAAAGCGAGATACGCACGCGAGCAACTGGCGCGCGCCGGGCTCGAACAGTTCGTCGAATTTCAAGTCGGGAGTGCGTTCGACAACCTGCCCAAGGTCCCGGGACCGATCGATTTTGTCCTGGTCGACCTGTGGAAGGACCTGTACGTGCCCTGCCTCGAGATCTTTTACGGAAAGCTTGCGAAAGGCGCGCTGGTGATCGCGGACAACATGCTCTATCCGGAGTTTTCGCGCGCGGACGCTGAAGGATACCGGCGGCGCGTTCGCGAACTCGACTTCGATTCGGTGCTCCTCAGCATCGGGAGCGGCATCGAGCTCAGCCGGCGTCGCTGACTTCCCCCCTCACCCTGCCCTCTCCCCCTTTGGGGGCGAGGGACTCGCTCCCCCGGCGGCGAGGGTCGTGCCTTGACAGGCTTTCGGGCGAACAGCATAGTCGCGCCAGGAGGAACCCCCATGGCTCGCGTACCGTCAGACGTCTCTCTAAAACCGCTCTCACGCCGTGCCGCCCTCGGCCTCTTCGGCGGCGCGGGCGCCGCGCTCGTGCTCGGACCTCTGCTGGACCGGGGCGTCGTGCTCGCCGCCGACAATCTCAAGAAGGGCGGGCAGGTGGTGGTGGCCCTCTCCCAGGAGCCCACGGTGTTCAATCCCGTGCGCCCGCACATCGAGGTGGATCACGGCGTCCACTTCGGCCTCTTCGACAGCCTGTGGCGGGTGGACGAGCGCGCCCAGTTCTCCCCCAACCTCGCCACCGAAGTCCCGTCCACGCGGAACGGGGGCATCCAGAAGAACGGCCTCGAGTACACGATCAAGCTCAAGCGCGGAGTGAAGTGGCACGACGGCCAGCCCTTCACGGCCAAGGATGTGAAGTTCACCCACGACCTCATCCTGAATCCCAAGTTCGGGGCGTACACGAAGATCGGTCACGACGTGGTCTCGAGCGTGGAGATCCTCGACGAGTACACGGTGCGCGTGCGGCTCAAGGAGTCGTTCTCCCCCTTCCTCACGTCGTGGGGCGACACCTATATCGTCCCCGCCCATATTCTCGAGGGCGTGGCCGACCCGAACACCGCCGAGTTCAATACGAAGAGCCCGGTGGGCACCGGGCCCTTCAAGTTCGCGAGCCGGGTGGCCGGCGATCACCTCGTGCTGCGGGCGAACGAGAGTTACCACGGGCAGGCCCCCACGCTCGAGCGGGTGATCTTCAAGTACATTCCCGACCTGACCGTGCTCTACACCCAGTTCAAGACGGGCGCGGTGGATGTGACGGGGATTCAGGGCATCTCCGCGGAGTTCTTCAGCGAGGCCAAGACCCTGCCCGGGGTGACGGTGCACCAGCACGCCACGCCGTCCGTCGAGTACATCTACTTCAACCATGGCAAGCCGCAGTTCAAGGAAGTGGCGGTGCGGCAGGCCCTCTACGCGGCCGTGGACAAGAAGGCCATCATCGATCAGATCTACTACGGCATCCACAAGCCGGTGGAAGGCTATCTGCCCGCCACGTCGTGGGCCTACAATGCCGATCTGCCCAAGCAGGAGTACAACCCCGAGAAGGCCAAGCAGATCCTCGAGGAGTCCGGCTGGAAGGTGGGCGCCGACGGGATTCGCGCCAAGAACGGCGTCCGGCTCGCCTTCACCAACTCCACCACCGCGGGCAACAAGCTCCGCGAGCAGACCCAGGCCCTGATCCAGCAGAACTGGAAGGCCATCGGGGTGGACATGCAGATCAACAATATGCCGGCGGCCGTGGTGTGGGGGGAGTACTACGTCAAGTCCAAGTACGACACCCTGCTCGTGGGCGTGCAGGCGATCATCGGTGACGATCCGGACTGCCTGAACCGGATCCACAGCAAGTACATTCCCGCGGAGACGGGCTCGGGGCGCAATGTGCTCCAGTACAAGAACCCGCAGGTCGACAAGCTCCTCGAGGACGGCGTCCGCGAGGTGGATCGCGCGAAGCGCCGGCCCCTCTACCTCAAGCTCCAGGAAGTGATACGCGGGGACCTGCCCTACCTGCCCCTCTTCAGCTACGTGCGGCTCGAAGGCGTGAAGCAAGGCATGGTGAACTACAAGCCGAACAGCAACACGCTGACCAATAGCTGGAACATGGCTGAGTGGGGGTGGAAGGCTTAGCTCGCGTGCCGCCAAGCTTTCTGAGTGTGCCGACAATCGCCCGGCGGGGCCGAGGGAAATACTCCCTCCAGATCACGCTCACCACGCCGCGCCCGGTGGGGTCGAGGGGGGTGCCCTCCCCAGACCCGTATCTTCTGGGGAGCTTCTCAACACGCCAAGCACCATCTCGTGGCGGGCCAGAGTGGCCATGCGGAATGCGGCTCAGCGTGGTCTGGGGAGGGCACCCCCCTCGGCCCCGCCGGGCGATTGTCGGCACATTCTGAAGAAAGGCCGCTAGGCGCGCGTGCATCGGTATCTGATTCGCCGCATCCTGCAGGCTCTCATCGTCCTCGTGCTGGTGTCCATTGTCGGGTTCCTGGTGTTGCATTTGGCGCCGGGAGGGCCGGCGGCGATTTATGCGAACTCGCCGACGATGAGCGCAGAGGATTTGGATCGGCTCACGCATGAGCTGGGGCTCGACCGGCCGGTGCCGGAGCAGTACGTGCGGTGGGTTGGCGGTGTCCTCAGCGGGAACTGGGGGCGGTCGTATCGGGATGGGCGGCCGGTGCGCGAGGTCGTGCTTGACCGCATCCCGGCCACCATGGTGCTGATGGTGAGCGCCTTCACCGTCGCGGTAGGCCTCGGTCTCTTCACGGGCATCGTGAGCGCGGTGCGACAGTACTCGCTCTTCGATCATCTCCTCACCTTCGGCTCCATGGTCGCCCTGTCCATTCCCACGTTCTGGCTCGGGCTCATGGCCATCTATGTGTTCGCGGTGCTCCTGGGTGTCCTGCCCCCCGGGAACATGGGCACCATCGGCGCCGACTTCGCCCTGGGCGACCGGCTCCGGCATCTGGTGCTGCCCGCGGCGACGCTCGGCGTGGTCATGGTGGCGACGTGGAGCCGCTACACCCGCGCCTCCATGCTCGAGGTGATCGGCGAAGACTACATCCGGACGGCGCGGGCCAAGGGGGTGGCGAGGGGCGCGGTCATTCTCAAGCACGCGCTCAAGAACGCGCTCATTCCGTTGATCACCCTGGCCGGGCTCCAGCTGCCCCTCGTCTTCAGTGGGGCGCTCGTGGCGGAGACGGTGTTCACGTGGCCGGGGATGGGGCGGCTCTTCGTGGACTCGATCGGCTATCGCGACTATCCGGTGCTCATGGGACTCCTCATGCTGACCGCGGTGATGGTGGTGCTCGGCAACTTCCTCGCCGATCTCGTCTACGCCGCCGTCGATCCGCGGGTGCGCCTGTCGTGAGAGAAGCCACCATCCTGTCACGCTTCATGCGGCATCGCCCCGCCGTGGGCAGTGTGGTCGTGATCGCGCTCCTCGGACTCGGCGCGGGCTTCGCGGGCGGGCTGCGATTGCCCGATCCGATCCAGATCCAGATGGGGCACAAGTTCGCGCCGCCCCTGACCAAGGGGCACGTCCTGGGAGCCGACGAGCTTGGTCGCGACGTGCTGAGCCGGCTGCTCCACGCCGGCCGCATCTCGCTCACCGTGGGTGTGGCCGCCATGCTCGTGACCGTGACCTTCGGGGCCCTCCTCGGCACGGTCGCCGGCTACTTCCGGGGCGCCATCGATGCAGTGCTGCTTCGGATCACCGACGCCATGCTCTCCTTTCCCCCGATCTTTCTGCTCCTCGCCCTCGCCGCCTTCGTGCCGCCGTCGCTCGCGTCCATGACGCTCATCATCGGTGTCACGTCGTGGATGGACGTGACCCGCATCGTGCGCGCCCAGATGCTCGCCCTCCGCGAGCGCGAGTTCGTGCAGGGCGCGCGAGGTCTGGGTGCCTCCGGGGCGCGCATCATGCTGCGCCACCTCCTGCCCAATACCGTGGGCATCATCGCGGTGGCCGCCACCCTGAGCGTGGCCCGGGCCATCCTCCTCGAGTCGTACATCAGCTATCTCGGCTACGGGATCCAGCCGCCGCTCGCGAGCTGGGGTAACATGCTCAACAACGCGCAGAGCTATTTCGCCTCGGCGCCGTGGGTGGCCATCTTCCCCGGGATAGCGATCACCCTGGCTGTGACGAGCTTCAATTTCCTCGGGGACGGACTGCGAGACGCCTTCGATCCACGGCACGTATTGCCGCAGCGCTAGCATTGTTTCCCTCTCCCCCACGGGGGGAGAGGGTAGGGTGAGGGGGAAATCGTGGTGAGGGGGAGAATCCAATGACCCAGACAGCCGACGTAGTGGTGGTGGGCGGAGGCGTAAACGGCGCCAGCATCACCTACGCGCTCGCCTCTCGCGGCGTGAAGGTGGTCCTCGTCGAGAAAGGCGCCCTCGCCAGCGGCGCTTCCGGCCGATCCAGCGCGCTCGTCCGCATGCACTACACCAACGAATGGGACTCGCGCCTCGCCTGGGCGAGCTTTCCCGTGTTCAAGCACTGGACCGAGCTCATGGGCGGGCCGGCCGTCTTCACCCATACCGGCTTCATGAATGTGGTGGCGCCGCAATACGCGGACAATCTCCGGCGCAATGTCGAGATGCTGAAGGGCCTCGGGGTCAACACCACCGCCATCACCGCCCCCGAGCTCAAGGAGCTTCAGCCCTTCGCCAACGTGGACGATATCGGCGCGGCGGCCTATGAGCCGGACAGCGGCTACGCCAATCCGGCGGAGACGGTGGAAGGCTTTCGCCGGCGCGCCACGGAGCTGGGCGCGCGCGTGCTCCAGTGGACGGCGGTGACGCGGGTCATCCGTCAGGAGAGCCGGGTGATCGGCGTGGAGACCTCGGCGGGACGCATCGACGCGGGCAGCATCATCGTGGCGGCGGGCGCGTGGTCGCGGCGTCTCTGCACGGAGTTCGGCCTCGACCTGCCCGCGCGCCCCAAGGCCATCGACACGGTGGCCGTGTCGCGTCCGCCCGACCTCGCCAAGGGGCACATGGTCTTCATCGACAACGTCCAGGGCAACTACTTCCGGCCCGAAGGCGGCGGGTTGACCCTGGTCGGCGTGCCGTGCCAGGAGTGGGACATCGACCCCGACACGCTCGGCACCGGGCTCTCGCCGCAGGCGGCGGACACGGGAGCGCAGCTCCTCATGCATCGCATCCCGGCCATGGAGCGGGCCACCCTCGCCCGCGGTTACCGCGCCTTCGATGGCTACAGCGCCGATCGCCACGCCATCCTCGGGCGAGTGGACGGTATCGACGGGCTCTACCTCGCCACCGCGTTCAGTGGCTCGGGCTTCAAGATCGCGCCGGCCGTCGGCATGTGCATGGCGGAGCTGGTGATGGAAGGGCGCGCCAAGACCGTCGACATCGAGCCGTTCAGTCTCCGCCGCTTCGCGGAGGGACGCACCGTGGAGGGTCCCTATCCCTACGCGGTGCGGGCGGACTACATCGATCCCGAGGCGGCGCGCGTGGCATGACGGGATCTCCACCCGGACAAGGCACCGGGTGTCATCGACGAGCTGGTCGCTGCGCGAACAGAGCCGCTGAGGGCTCAACCCTCGACATTGCGGAGGGTCGGGTCGAGGAGATCGCGTAACCCGTCCCCGAGCAGGTTCGCGCCCAGCACGACGAGGGCGATCATGAGACCGGGAGCGGTGGCGAGCCACCACGCGTTCGAGAGGTAGTCGCGCCCCTCCGCGAGCATCGAGCCCCACGAGGGTAGGGGAGCCTGGATGCCCAGCCCGAGGAAGCTCAGACCTGATTCCAGCAGGACCATGGTGGCGAACTGGCTGGAGCCGATCACGAGGATGGGCGCCACCGTATTCGGCAGGACGTGTCGCAGGATGACGCGCAGGTCGCTGGCCCCGAGCATGGCGGCGGCGTCGATGTAGTCGAGGCCGCGAATGGTGAGGACGTGGGCGCGGATCGTCCGCGCGTAGAGCACCCACCCGCTCAGCGCGAGCACACCCACGAGGGTGAGGGGGTTGGTGCCCACCACGGCCACAATGGCGATGGCGAGCATGATGACGGGAAAGGCGAGCTGCACGTCCGCCACACGCATGATGACGGCGTCCGCCGTGCCGCCGCCCCAGCTCGCGGCGAGCCCCACCACCACGCCGACTATGCCTGCGATGGTGACGGCGGCCACGGCGAGGGCAAGGGAGACCCGCCCGCTGTAGAGCAGCCGCGAGAGGATGTCCCGGCCGAGATTGTCCGTGCCGAGCACATGCGCGCGCGTGCCGCCCAGACCCCAGGGTGGGGAGAGACGCTGGCTGAAGCTCGGCTTGATGGGATCGTGGTGGGTGACCGCCGGGGCGAAGAGGCTCGCGAGCACCACGAGGCCGAGGAGCATGCCCCCGATGGTCATGGTCGGGTGGCGCTGTCCCCATCGCCTGAGCGCCCCCGTGTCCTCGCGGGGCGCCATCACGAGTACCGGATACGGGGATCGATGACCGTGTAGAACAGGTCCACGAGGAGATTGATCCCAACGAAGACGGTGGCGGAGAGGATGAGCACGGTCTGGACCACCGGGAAGTCGCGGAAGAAGATGGCGTCCACGATGAGCTTGCCCATACCCGGCCACGCGAACACCGATTCGGTGATGACGGCGCCGCCGAGCAGCGCGCCGATCTGGAGCCCGATCACCGTGAGGACCGGGATGGCCGCATTGCGGAGGGCATGGCGAAGCACCACGCTCCGCTCGGCGAGGCCCTTGGCGCGGCCGGTGCGGATATAGTCGCGGTTGAGTATCTCGAGCATGCTCGAGCGCGTGAGGCGCGCCACCAGCGCGGTGGGAAACGCCGCGAGGGTCACCGCGGGCAGGACGAGGGACGTCCAGCACGCGAAGCCTGAGGTCGGCAGCCAGCGCAGGGCCACACCGAAGAGCAGGATGAGCATGATGCCGAGCCAGAAGTTGGGTAGCGACTGGCCGAGCACGGCGAGGATGGTGCCCGCGACGTCGTAGCGGGTGCCCCGGCGCACGGCGGTGCCGATGCCGAGCGAAACACCGGCGGCGATGGTGACGAGCATGGCCGCCACCGTGAGCTGCACGGTGGCGGGCAGCCGCTCCAGCACCACGCGCAGGGCGGGCGCGCGGTACTGGAAGGACTGGCCGAAGTCTCCGTGGGCCACACTGCGCAGGAAGAGGCCGTACTGGACGATCAAGGGCTCGCGGAGTCCGAGCTGGCGATTCAGCTCGGCCACCGCGGACTCGGGAGCGCCGTCGGGCAGGAGCATCCGGGCGGGGTCGCCGGGCAGGACGCGAAGGATGACGAACACCAGCACCGACACGCCCAAGAGCGTGAGCGCCGACTGCGCCACGCGGCGGAGGATATAGGTCTTCATCCGGCGCGCGGCGTCGCCGCCGGGCCGTGGGCGGCCGGCCGGCTACACGATGCTGACGTCACTCAGCAGGACGTAGTAGTCGCGGCGCGCCTCGAAGTTTCGCAGGCGATCGCTGACCCCATAGATCGCGACGGTGTAGTAGAGCCAGATCTCCGCGTCTTCGTCCCACACGATGCGCTCGAGCTCCTCGTACTTGGCCTGCCGCACCTTGGCATCGGGCACGCGCCCCTCGGCGATGAGCTGCTCCACCCGGGGATTCGCGTAGCGGGTGAGCTTCTCGGAGCCAGCCTTGGTGAACCACTGGCCGAAGTACCAGTCGGGATCGTGAGGCATGTGCGCCCAGCCGGAGAAGAAGAGATCGTAGGTGCCCGCCGTCCGCTGCTCGCGGGCGGAGGCGATCTCGAGGTTCTTGATATTGAGCTTGATGCCCACGTCGCCGAGCATGGCCGCCACCGCCTGGGTGATCTCGAGCTGCTTGGGATAGAAATCCTTCATGAGGACGATATCGACCGAGACGTTGGAATAGCCGGCCTGCTTGAGGATTTGCCGCGCCTTCTCGGGATCGTAGACCTTGGGGGGCAGGGTCATGTGGCCGATGAGCCCGGGCGGCACGGGGCTGTCGACGGGACGGCCGTAGCCGCGGAGCAGCTCCTTGATGATCACCCCGCGGTCGATGGCGAGCGAAATGGCCTGGCGCAGGCGCTGGTCCTTCACCGGTTCCTTGCCGAGCTGGAAGATCCAGCGCTGGGCCTCGATGGCGGGCACGTCGAGCACCTTGACGCCGCGCGTGCCCTTGAGCGTCTCGACCAGGTCCGGGGTGACGCGGTCGATCACCTGGAGCTCGCCCGCCCGCAACGCGGCCGTGCGCGTGGACAGCTCCGGAATGAAGCGGAAGGTGACCTTCTCCACCTTGGGGATGCCGGGCTTCCAGTAGGTCGGATTCGCCGTCATGGCGATCTGGTCGCCATGAGTCCAGGAGGCGAAGCGGAAGGGGCCGGTGCCGATGGGTTTCTGGAAGAAGGCCTCTTCGTTCTTCCCCGCGCTCGCCGGCAGCATGCCCAGCATGGTGAGATGGGCGGGAAGGGAGCCGAAGGGCCGCTTCGACGTGACGATCACTCCGTAGTCGCCGTCCTTCTCCACGGACTCGATGTCCTGGTACACGAAGGACTTGATGAGCTTGGTATTGCTCTGGACGCGCTTGAGGGTGAAGACCACGCTGTCCGCGTTGAAGGGCGTGCCGTCGTGGAAGGTGACGCCCTTGCGGAGGGTGAAGCGCCACGTGGTGTTGTTGACCGGGCGCCAGGTCTCGGCGAGGGCGGGGACGAACTTGGAATCGTTGGTGACGTCGATGAGCGGATCGAAGAGGTGGCGAAGCACTGACGTCGTGGAGATCGAGTAGTGGTTGGCGGGATCGAGGGTGAGCATGCGCTCGGAGAGGCCGGCGGCGATCTCGCCGCTGCGCTTGGCCTGCCCGGCGGCCAGGGCGGGCGCGCTCGCCAGCGCGAGGGCCGCGCCGCTCACCGCCAGGAAATCGCGTCGGCCGAGCTGATCGGGTCGGGAATGCTGCTCGCGCATTGAGCTTTCTCCTCTGCGGTGCCGCTCGTGGAGGCATGAGGCCGGGCCGCCCCTTCCGGGGTCGGCCGTCGACCGAGGTGCACTCGGTGTATGCCATCCCGAGGCTTGCTGTCAAGCACGCGCAGGGTTATCCTGCAGTCCCCGTGACACTTCGAGCGCCGTCCTCTCGCATCCTCCGACAGCCGTGAGCGCGCCCCTGATCGTGGTGTCGAGCCTCGAAAAGACCTATGCGACCCGCGGCCGCACGCAGGTGCATGCGCTGGCCGGCATCTCGGTGGAGATCGGCGCCGGCGAGTTCATCACCATCGTGGGTCAGTCCGGCTGCGGCAAGACGACGCTGCTCAAGATCCTCGCCGGCCTGCTCCAGCGCTCGGCGGGGAGCGTCACCTTGCGCGGCCGACCCGTCGACGAGCCGAGCCGCGACATCGGCATCGTGTTCCAGGATCCCGTCCTCCTGCCGTGGCGCACGGTCTTCGACAACGTCATGCTGCCCGTGGAAGTCCTCGGGCTCGACCGCAAGGCGTCGGCGAATCGGGCCATGGAGCTCCTGTTGCTGGTCGGTCTCGCGGGATTCGAGGACAAGTACCCGCACGAGCTGTCCGGCGGTATGCGACAGCGGGTGGCCATCGCCCGCGCGCTCGTGCACGATCCCTCGCTCCTCCTCATGGACGAGCCCTTCGGCGCCCTCGACGCGATGACCCGCGAGTTCATGAATCTCGAGCTCCTGCGGATCTGGAAAGAGTCGGGCAAGACCATCGTGTTCATCACGCACTCGATTCCGGAGGCCGCCTTTCTCGCCGATCGCGTCATCGTGATGTCGGCTCGCCCCGGGCGCATCAAGGAGATCGTGGACGTGAAGCTGCCCCGCCCGCGCGATCTCGACATGATGGCCTCCGACGAGTTCGGCGTGTACACACGCCGGATCCGGCATCTGTTCGACGCGAAAGGGTGGCTCGATTGAGCGCGATCGGAGCCGAGGGCGCGGCGCCGGCGGTTTCCGGCGCGCGCTCCGCGTGGATGGAGATGCGGGAGGATCCCGGGCTCTTCCTGCGCAATCGCCCCCACTTCCTCCTCATCCCTCTCGTGTTCGTGGTCTTCGTGGGCGTATGGGAATGGGTGGTGCGCGCCTGGAGTATTCCGGGCTTCCTCGTCCCCGCGCCCAGCACGGTGGCCAGCGCGCTTGCCCGTGGCGTGCGGAGCGGGCTCTACCTCAGTAATTTCTGGGTCACCCTCTCCGAGGCGCTGCTGGGGTTCGTCATCGCGGCGGTGGCGGGCATCATGCTGGGGGCGGTGATCGCGCAGTTCCGCCTGATGGAGCAGACCTTCTATCCCTATCTGGTGGCATTGCAGACGCTGCCCAAGATCGCCATCGCACCGCTCATCATCGTGTGGTTCGGCTTCGGCATTTCCTCCAAGGTCATCATCGCGGCCACCGTGGCCTTCTTCCCCGTGCTCGTGAACGTGATCGTGGGGCTCAAGACCATCGACCCGGCCAAGCTCGACCTCATGCGCTCGCTCCGGGCCAGCCGCTGGCAGACCTTCCGGCTGGTGACCTTCCCCAATGCGCTGCCCTTCGTCTTCGCCGGGCTCGACATTGCTATCGTATTCAGTGTCCTCGGCGCCATCGTGGGCGAGTTCGTGGGCGCCCAGAAGGGTCTCGGCAACCTCATTCTTCAATTCAACTTCTCCCTGGACATCGCGGGCGTTTTCGCGGTGCTCATTCTGCTCTCGGTGATGGGCGTGGCCCTTCACCTCGTCATGCAGGCGGTGCAGAAGCACATCATCTTCTGGGCGGAGCCCGACGAGACCATCAGTGCGTAACCGCCGCGCGGGCCTTCGGCCCGGAAAGAAAGGATCTTCGATGAGGCGCATCACTATCGGAGCGGTGATCATGGGCGCCCTCCTGGCAATGGGGGGCGCGGTGGGGCTGGCGCAGGACAAGCCGCTGAAGAAAGTCGTGTTCGCCGTGACCACCAAGGACATCTCGGTCGGCCACTCGGCGCATTCGTCGTTGCCGCAGGCGCTGGGCTACTGGAAGGAGGAAGGGCTCGACGTGACGGTGACCAGCGTCGAGGGCTCCGCGGCCGGCATGCAGCAGCTGGCCGCGGGCAATTTGCAGATCGTCTCCCTCGGCCCCGAGGAGATCGTCATCGGCCGGGAGAAGGGCGTGAAGATCAAGGGCTTCTACGTTCAGGCCCGCGAGACGATTTATCGCCTCGTGGTGCCGGCGGACAGTCCCTTGCAGAAGCTGGCCGATCTCAAGGGCAAGACCATCGGTGTCCCCGCGCTGGCCTCGGGCTCGGTGCCGTTCGCGAAGGCGCTGGTGGCGTCCGTGGGCATCGATCCGGAGAAGGACGTGAAGATTCTCGCCGTCGGCGTCGGGGCGCCGGGGCGGCTGGCGTTGCAGCAGAAGACCGTCGACTGCCTCGCCCTCTGGGACACGCTCCAGGCCTCCATCGAGAACAGCGGGATGCAGCTCCGCCGCCTGGATTCCCCCCTGATCCAGGAAATGCTCGGCCAGACCCTCGCCACGCGCGATGACCAGGTGACGGAGAACGCGGCGATGCTGGTCGGCTTCGCCCGCGGCATCGCCAAGGCCACCGTCTTCGGTCTGGCCAATCCCGAGGCCGCGGTGCGCATCCACTGGAAGATGTACCCGGAGACGAAGCCGCAAACCGGCGACGAGGCCAAGGCCATGAAGGATGCCCTGAACGTGTTCAACGCGCGCTTCTCGCTGCAGCGCGTGGACAATCGATCGGACCCGCGCTTCGGCGTCGGCTCTCCGGCCCAGTGGGAGAAGCTCAAGAGCATCTTCAAGGAGTACAAGTTCATCGAGGGCACGGTGCCCGCGGCCGACCTCTACACCGCCGCGCTCATCGACCAGATCAACAAATTCGACCGCGCCGCCATCGTGGCTCAGGCGAAGGCGTACAAGCCTTAGCGCTTGTGGTGATGACACGCCGGGCGGGGCGGGGGGTTCCCTCCCCAGACCACGCCGAGTCGCGATCCGCTCGGCCACTCGGGCCCGCCACGAGATTGTGGCTTTCGGCTTCGAAGAGGCTCCCCAGAAGATACGGGTCTGGGGAGGGAACCCCCCACCCCACCCGGCTCGCCGCGTGGCGAATCGAAGGGACGGCTGTTGTGGCGCAGGTGGATTCGGTTTGGCGGTGATGACACGCTGGGCGGGGCAGGGGATTCCCTCCCCAGACCACGCCGAGTCGCAATCCGCTCGGCCACTCGGGCCCGCCACGATATTGTGGCTTTGGGCTTCGAAGAGGCTCCCCAGAAGATACGGGTCTGGGGAGGGAACCCCCTGCCCCACCCAGCTCCCCGCGTGGCGAATCGAAGGGACGGCTGTTGTGGCGCAGGTGGATTCGGTTTGGCGGTGATGACACGCTGGGCGGGGCGGGGGGTTCCCTCCCCAGACCACGCCGAGTCGCGATCCGCTCGGCCACTCGGGCCCGCCACGATATTGTGGCTTTGGTCTTCGAAGAATCTCCCCAGAAGACACGGGTCTGGGGAGGGAACCCCCTGCCCCACCCAGCTCCCCGCGTGGAGAATCGAGAAACAGCGGGACCACACTTCATGAGAGCTGAATCGGCGGAGCGGAAAGGGCGTGGATGGGGGGCGTGCCCTCCCGGGACCCCTATCTTCTGCGTGTGGTCGAAGCCACAGACGAAAGTCTCGTGGCGGGGCCGAGACTCCGCAAACGAATGCGACTCAGGGTGGTCCCGGGAGGGCACGCCCCCCGTCCGCGCCCGCGAAACCACCTCGCCGTGAAGAAACCAACGTGGCGCGCGTAGCGTTCAGGTTTTTGAATCGCGCCGAGGTGCAGTCGCTGCTGCCCTCGACGGAGACCCTCCTCGAGGTGATCGAGCGCGGGTTGGTCGCCCACGGGGCGGGGGAGGTGGTGCTCCCGCCCAAGAGCCATATTCAGCTGGACGACCGGTTCAACGGCCACTTCAATGTTCTGCCGGGATTCGTGGCGCCGGTGGGAGCGGCGGGGGTCAAGGTGGTGGGCGACTACGTGGACAACTATCGCGTGGGGCTGCCCTCGGAAGTGGCCATGCTCACCTTGTACGATCCGGCCACCGGCGTGCCGCGCTGCCTGATGGACGCGACGGTGCTGACATGGTTGCGCACGGGCGCGGTGACGGGCATCGGCGCCAAGTATCTCGCGCGGCCCAACTCCTCCGTGGTGGTGCATCTGGGCGCGCGAGGCACGGCCCTCAGCAATCTGACCGCGCTCGCCGCGCTCTTCCCTCTGCGCGAGGTGCGCATCACGAGCAAGCGGCACGAGAGCCGCGAGCGGCTGGCCGCCGAGGTGCGCCAGACCCTCGGGCTCGACGCGAGGCCTGTCGACAGCACGGAGGAGGCTCTCCGCGGTGCCGACATCGTGGTGGAGGCGACCCGGCTCGAGCGCGCCGAGGTGCTCGTGCGCGAGTCGTGGCTCGAGCCCGGCGCGCTCCTCGTGACCTATGGCTGGGTCATGGCCATCGATCCCGCGCTACCGTTCCGGGTGGACAAGCTGGTGGTCGATGACTGGGCGCAGTGCCAGCACGGCGGCCAGCTCCATCCGCTCATCGCGAGCGGCGCGCTCCGGCGCGAGCACGTGCACGCCGAGATCGGCGAGATCGTGCACGGGACGCGGATCGGCCGTGCCGAGCCGGCGGAGCGCATCATCTTCTGGCATCGGGGCTTCGCCATCAGTGATATCGTCCTCGGCGCGTGGATCCACGCGCAGGCCGAGGCCAAGGGGGTTGGCACCATGCTCACGCTATGGGACGGACCGGACGAATGAACCTCCGCGCCGAACATGATGGGCGCCATTCTCGATCCGTCGACGCGGGCGGGCACCACGGCCAAGATGGGCATCGACGCCGCCCGGCCCCTCGGCGTCTATCCGCCGCACGCTGCCCGACGAAGCGCGCGCTCGGGCGCGCGCTGATCGATAGCCGACGCCGCATCTAACCGCAGGGGAGGTCGGACATGAGCTTCGAGATCGTCGACGCCGACGGACACGTGACCGAGACCTGGGAGCAGATCGCCCGCCATCTCGACGAGCCGTACCGCAAGCGCCCGCTTCTCACGCCCTTCTTTCCGCAGGACGGATGGGACCGCCGGCTGATGGGGACCAAGGGCAACTGGGCGGGTGACGTCAAGTCGTGGACGGAAGCCCTCGATATGGGCGGCATGGCCATGGCCGTGCTCTACCCCACGCTGGGACTCGGCCTGCCCTTCCTGCGTGATGCGGAGTGGGCAGTGGCGCTCGCCCGCGCCTACAACACCATGCTCTACAAGGAGCTGACCAGCCAGAGCCCGCGCCTCCGGGGCGTGGCGCTCCTGCCTCTTCAGGATCCCGCCGCCTCCGCGCGCGAGCTCGAGCGCTGCGTGGGCGAGCTCGGCTTCGTAGGCGGCATGCTCTCGGCCGACAGCTACTACCTCCTCGGCCACGAGCGCTTCGATCCTGTCTACGCCACCGCGCAAAGGCTCAAAGTGCCCATCACCGTGCACGCGGCAGGAACGGACATGACCGACGTGGGCCACGAGCCCTTCCCGAAGTTCATCCAGGCTCATACCGTGTCGCATGTCTTCGCCCAGCTCCGCCAGATCACCTCCATGATGTTCGACGGCGTGCCCGTGCGCTTCCCGGAGCTCAGCATCGCCTATCTCGAGGCGGGGGCCGGCTGGATACCGTATTTCCTCCAGCGCATGGACGAGGAATACGAGAAGCGCGGCCACGCCGAGGCCAAGCTCCTCACCCAGTCACCCACCGAGATCGTGCACGGTCACCAGATCTATTTCTCCTGCGAGGCCGACGAGCCGCTCTTGCCCCAGGCCCTCGCCTATGTTGGCAATGACCGGATCATGTACGCGTCCGATTTCCCCCACTGGGATCACAGCTATCCGAAGTCGGTGAAGGAGCTGGCGGACCGCGCCGATCTCGGCGACGATGCCAAGCGGCAGGTCCTCGCGGGCAACGCGAGGAGATTCTACAAACTCTAGCCGGCATGACCGCCCGCGCCGCTCCGCCGCCCTCTGATCCCGAGCAGGGGATATGGCAGGGCCGGTCGGTGGCGCGCCGGTTCGTCTCTCCGGACGGCCTGACCGTGCTGGTGGGCCGCTCCGCGGCGGACAATGACCTGCTCACCTTCGGGCTCGGGGAGGTTCGCGACGCGTGGCTTCACGTGGCCGCGGAATCCGGCTCGCACGTGATCGTGCGCAATCCCGACGGCCTCGAGCGGCTTCCGCGTGACACGCTGCGCTTCGCCGCGTCGCTGGCCGCGCGCTACTCCAGGGCCAAGCACGGAGGGCGCGTCACCGTCCATCTCGCCACCTGTGCCGACGTGAGCAAGCCGCGAGGATTTCCGCCCGGTAAGGTGGAGCTGCGGCGATTCAGCACCGTGTATGCCTCTCCGTCGGAAGCTTCGTGAGAGCTTTTTGATCGGCCCCCTCACCCTGCCCTCTCCCCCTTTGGGGCGAGGGAAAGGCGGGGCTAAGCGCGGGAGAGAGCGGAGCGGAGGGCCTGGGAGGCTTGCGCCACCGCGGCGCGTCCCTTGTCGAGGGCAGCTTCCATCCCGACGAAGCCGTGGGTGACGCCTTCATAGCGAGTGCAGGCCGCGGTGACGCCCGCGCGCTCGAGGGCGTGCGCGTAGCGCTCTCCCTCGTCGCAGAGCGGGTCGATCTCGGCCGTGATGACCAGGGCGGGAGGGAGGCCGGCCAGGCTCTTCGCGAGGGCGGGCGAGGCGTAGGGATGGCGGCAATCGGCATCCGTTCGGAGATAGTGACCCCAGAACCATTCCATGTCGGCGCGCGTGAGCGGATAGTCGTCCGAGGTGATGGCGCGGGCCGACGGCGTGTCGAGGGCGGCGTCGGTGACGGGATAGATGAGGAGCTGGAAGACGAGTCCCGGGCCCCCGCGTTCTATCGCGATGAGACCGACCACCGTGGCGAGGTTGCCGCCCGCGCTGGCGCCGCCAACCGCGATCTTGGCGCCGTCAACGCCGAGCTCCCTCGCGTGGTCGGCGACCCAGCGCGTGGCCGCATAGGCATCCTCGACAGCGGCGGGGAACTTGTGCTCGGGCGCGAGCCGGTAGTCGACGGAGACGGTGACGCAGCCGGCTTGGTTGGTCAGGGAGCGGCACGTCACGTCGTGCGTGTCGAGATCGCCGATCACCCAGCCTCCCCCGTGAAAGAAGACGAGGGCGGGGAACGGGCCGGCGCCGGTGGGCCAGTGAATGCGCACGGGAATGTCTCCGGCGGGACCTGGGATCGCGCGATCCACGGTGTGGGCTACCGGCGCGCCCTTGGCCACGCGGCTCTTGAAGGCCTGTCGCGCGTCAGCGACGGAGAGCGTGTGCGTTGGCCGCCATCCGGCTGCCTTCATCTGATCGAGGATGGCCTTCATTTGAGGATCGGGCGTCATGGCGTCACCCTCCGGGCCGAGGCACGACTACGCAATCGAGCGCCACCACTCCGCGCTCGAGGACGGCAAGGGGATTGATCTCGACCTCGCTGAGGTCAGCCTGGAAGTCGGAAACGAATTCGGAGAGCCGAGCCACGGCGCGCGCGGCGGCGGCGACGTCGCCCACGGGCCGACCGCGCCAACCGCCGAGGAGCGCGGCGGCGCGTGTCTCCGCAATCATTTCCCGCGCCGTCTCCTGCGACACCGGGGCCAGCCGCACCGCCGTGTCCTTGTACAGCTCCACGAGCATGCCGCCGCCGCCCACCACGATGACGGGGCCGAAGTCCGGATCTACGCGGCCGCCGACCAGGAGCTCGGCGACGAGGCGCAGCATGTGCTGCACGAGCAGCCCGAGCACAGGGCCGCCCGCGCCGCGGGCGCGCTCCAGCATGGCGTCCGCCTCCGTGCGCAGCTCGAGGTCGCCCCGAAGACCGACCCGCACGAGCCCCCGCTCGGTCTTGTGTACCACGCCGCCCACCATGGCCTTTACGACCACCGGATAGCCGATTTCCCGCGCCGCCGCGACGGCCTGATCGGCGTCCGGCACGAGTCGCTCGGGCGGCCCCTCGAACCCGTACGGAGCGACGAGGGCCCGAGCCTCGTGCTCGACCGGGGCGCGGCTTGAGTCGCGCGCGGCCCACAGACGCGAAGCCTCCGCGAAGGCCGAGGCACGTGACGGGCCGGTCGTCGTCGTCGCCTTGGCGTCGGTGGGCGACGAAGTCGCCCAGCGGGCGAAGCGCGCAACCGCGAAGAGCCCCTCGGCGGTGCCGCGCAGGCAGGGCGCGCCCGCCTCGCGGGCCGCCGCTTCGAACGCGGGATGGAAATCCACGGCGAGATTGGACACGACGACAAGGGGCGTGTGCGCGGCGGCCGCGCCCTCGCCCACCGCCCGCACGAGTCGCGTGTAGCGCTCGGCCTGCTGGAGGGCGAGGCCGCGGGGGGCGTCCTGCAGGAGGACCAGCGTGCCGACCGAGGGTTCGGCAGCCAGGATCTCGGCGCATTGGCGCGCGACGGCGGGATCGTAGAGCCCGGCCCAGGTCAGATCGAGTGGGTTGGTGATGTGGGCGAAGTCGGGAAGGAGCGCCTTGAGCCGGGGTGCGCCGTCGCCCACGGGAGGAAGCTCGATCCCCGCCGCGTCCGCGATGTCCAGCGCGAGGGCGATCTCGCCGCCCGAGGGGCTCAACACCGCCACGCCCCGCTTGGTGGGCCGGGTGGAAATTCCGGAGCAGAGCGCGGCCATCTCGATGAGCTCGTCGAGGGAGCCCACGCGGATCACCCCCGCCGCGCGGAACGCGGCGTCGCAGACTTCGTCGTTTCCCGCCACCGCGCCGGTGTGGGCCATCACCGCCTCGCGCCCGCGCTCCGAGCGCCCGCTCTTCACCACGATGACGGGCTTGCCCAGGGTGGCCGCGCGTCTCGCCGCGGCCACGAAGCGCTGGGGATGGCGGAGCTGCTCGAAGAATCCGATGACCACGCGCACGTCGTCATCGTCGACGAGGTAGTCGATGTAGTCGGCGGCGGAAGTGGCCGCCTCATTGCCCGAAGTGACGAGGTAGCTCAGACCGATGTCGCGGCCGGCATTCAAGAGCGCGATGCCGATGGAGCCGCTCTGGACCACCGCCGCCACGCGGCCATGCGCGACGTGGTCGGGCACGGTGGTGCCCCACGCGGCGGCGCGGCCTGCGAAGTTGAGGAAGCCGAGGCAGTTCGGCCCGCACACCGCCATGCCGTGGGCCCGGGCGATGGCAGCGAGCTCGGCCTGCGCACGCACGCCGTCCGCGCCCGCTTCCCCGAATCCGCTCGAGAGAACCACCGCTCCTCCCGCGCCTTTGAGGGCGGCGGCGCGAACCGCGTCCACCACCGAGGCCTGCGGCACGGCAATGAACACCGCGTCGATGGGATCGGGGATCGCGTGGAGGGTGCGATACGTGCGCCGGCCGAAGAGCTCGGGCCGGCTGGGTGTGACGAGGTACACGGCTCCCGTATAGCCGACGCGCTCGAGGGTCAGCCAGGCATTGAGTCCGGGGCCGACCTTGTCGGAGGCGCCGACTATCGCGATCGACGAAGGACGGAGCAGCCGGGCGACGCTCACTGGTCGGAGAACCTCGGTTCGCGCTTCTCCGTGAAGGCCAGGGGCCCTTCGGCGGCATCGGGATGCGCGAGGGCGGCGTGGAGGGCGTCGAACATGCGTAGAGACATCGCATTCATGGGTGGCCGGTTCAGGGTCATGGTCGCGATGCGATCACGCTTCTCGATGAGCACGAGCTCATCACTCATAGGCGCTCCCTTCGGAAGGGTTTCAGGTTAGGCCAGCACGGGGTAGCCGGCGGAGACCGCGGCCCGCTGCCACTCCAGGAAAACCTCGAACCGCGCCGGAGTGGCCGCCACGAAGCGCGTCAGGAGCAAGGCCTCGAGGGTGAGGGCGAGCGCGGGGTCGCGGTGAGCATCGAGGAGGGCCTCGGTCAGCCTCCCGCACGTGTCCTCGTCGATGGTCGGCGAGGCGACGAGCGGTGGTATGGGCGCCGCCTCCGTGGTGGCGATCACGCGCACGGCGTCGGTCACCTCGGGCAGATGGCGCCGCCAGAGATCGAAGAGATAGCCGTCGACGGGCCCCACGTCGGCCCGGCCGTCGATCACCGCGTCGAGGACGAGGCGCGGCGAGACGAGGGGCCCCACGATGTCCGAGTAGAGGGCGGGGCGCGCGGATGTCCGAAACCCGAGCAGATGGTGCCGGGGCGCGTTGTATCCGGAGTGCGAGCTCTCGATGGAATAGGCGAGGCGCGCGCCGAAGGCGTCCTCGAGGGTTGTGAAGCGGCTGTCCGCGCGCACTACGAAGTCGCTCACGTAGGCGGGCCGGCCCCCGTAGCGCGCTGGCGAAGGCACCGGGGCAGCGAGGAGGCTCGGCCGCTCGGCCCGGAGCGCCACGGATAGCCGCACATGAAGACACAGCCCATGTCCTCGCGTGCCCACAAATCATCGAGGGGCGCCGGATAGGCGTGCTCGATCACTTCGAGATCGACACCCGAGACGGTGGACACCCAGGCAAGCAGGGTGGCCCACGCCGCGGAGAGCGAGGCGCTGGACGCATACATTCGGGCGCAGCCGATGAGAGATCGACTCACGGTGACGTGGCGGCTAGGTTAGACGGAGGGAAGGGGAAGCACAAGAGCGTGGGCTTCCCTCCGCGTGCCCGTAGCCCTACAATGACGAGGCCCATGCCCAAGACCTGCACGCTCGCCATAGACGTCGGCGGAACCTTCACCGATATCACCTTCGCGGACGCGGCCACCGGGGCCACCTGGATCGCCAAGACGCCTTCAACGCCCGGGGATCTTTCTGCCGGCTTCATCACCGCCGTGCGCAAGGTGCTGGCCCTCGCCGGCCGCGCGCCCGCCGACGTGCTGCGTGTCTTTCACGGAACGACGACCGCGACCAATGCCATCCTCGAGGGCAAGACACCGCCCACCGCGCTCGTGACCACGTCCGGCTTCAAGTACGTGCTGGAGATCGGCCGCCACGACATTCCGCGCCACGGAAACCTCTACGGCTGGAGCAAGCCCACGCGCCCCATCACGCCCGAGCGCGTGTTCGAGGTGACGGAGCGCCTGGACGTGGACGGCTCCGTGTTGACCGCGCTGGACGAGGGCGAGGCGCGATCGGTCGCGCGCCATCTCGCCCAGCTCGGTGTGCCCGCGGTGGCGGTGGTGTTCCTGCACGCCTATGCGAATCCCGCGCACGAGCAGCGGATGCAGGCGATCCTGACCGAGGAGTATCCCGGCGTTCTCGTCTCCCTCTCCTCCGAGGTGCTGCCGCAATTCCGCGAGTTCGAGCGCAGCATGGCCACTGCCCTCAACGCCGCCGTCATGCCGCCGGTGAGCCGTTACGTGGGCGTGCTGCGTGAGGCCCTCGACGCGGAAGGGGTGCAGGCCCCCCTCCTCATCATGAAGTCCGACGGCGGCGTGACGAGCGCCGCCACCTGCATTCGACAGCCGGTGCAGACGGTGCTCTCCGGTCCCGCGGCGGGGGTGGTGGGCGCGGTGAGCGTGGGGCGCTCCGCGGGCTTCGGCGACATCATCTCCATCGACGCGGGCGGGACGAGCGCGGACATCTGTGTCATCCGGGAGGGCCGGCCGGAGATCACCAAGGACGGCATGATCGGTCCCTTCCCGATGAAGCTGCCCATGGTGGACATTCACACCATCGGCGCGGGCGGAGGAAGCATCGCGGCGGTGACGGGCGCGGGCCGGCTCACCGTGGGACCGCGCAGCGCGGGCGCGGAGCCCGGCCCCGTGTGCTATCGCCGCGGGGGAAGCGAGCCCACGGTCACCGACGCCCATCTCGTGCTCGGCCGCATTCCCGCCGCGCTCCTGGGGGGCGAGCTGCCCCTCGACGTGAACGCCGCGCGCGCCGTCATCGATGCGCGCGTGGGCCGGCCTCTTGGCTTGGGGGTGGAAGAGGCGGCGGCCGGCATCGTCGAGATCATCGACAATGCCATGGCGCGCGCCATCCGCACGGTGTCGGTGGGACGCGGCCACGATCCCCGGCGCTTCGCCCTCGTCGCCTTCGGCGGGGCCGGTCCGCTCCATGCCTGCCGTCTCGCCGAGCTGCTGGAGATTCCCATGGTCGTGGTGCCGCCGCGGCCGGGCGTTCTCTCCACGTGGGGGCTGCTCGACACGGATATCCGGGCGACGTTCGTGCGCACCGTGGGCACCGCCCAGCGCCACATCGCGGACGGAGCCGCCTCGCTCCCCACCCTCGAAGCGGCGTGGACCGATCTGGAGGCGCAGGCGCGCGTCTGGCTCGACGGCGAGCAGGTCCCGCGCGAGCGGATGCGCTTCGAGCGCGCCGCCGACCTGCGCTACGAGCACCAGAGCTTCGAGCTGACCTGCCCGCTGGGCGAGGGGCCGGTGACGCACGAGCGCCTGAGCGCGCTCGTCTCCACCTTCCACGCCGAGCACCGGCGGCTGTACACCTACGACCTGCCCAACGCGCCCATCGAGCTCGTCACGCTGAGAGTCACCGCCATCGGCTCTCTCCCGAAACGCGCCGCACCGAAATCCCTCGCCCCCGGAGGGGGAGAGGGCAGGGTGAGGGGGAGCAATCGAATGGTCTATTTCCGCGGGCGAGGCTTTATTGACACGCCCGTTTACCCTCGCGATGAGCTAACACCTGGAATCACTTTCGACGGCCCTGCCATCATCGAGCAAAGCGACTCCACGCCGCTGGTCGCGCCTGGTTTTCGCGCGCGAGTGGACGAAGCGCACAATCTTCTTCTGGAGCGCGTATGACGCTTACACCGCCCCCTCACCCTGCCCGCTCCCCCGGTGGGGGAGAGGGAAATATTGAGTCCCCCGCCACCGGCGGGGGAGTTGTTCAGGTGGACCCGGTCACCCTCGAGATCATCCGGGGGAGCCTGGCCTCGACCATCCGCGACATGGAGCTCTTGATGGAGCGATGCGCGATGTCGCCCTTCATCAAGGAGAAGAAGGACTACTTCGTCGGTGTCTTCGACACGCGAGGGCGCATCGTGGCCTGCCACATATCAGGCAGCGGCCCCGGCATGCTCGCGCCCATTCTCAAGACCTACCCACTCGAGAGCATGCGCCGCGGGGACGTCTACTGGTATAACGACCCGTACATCTCGGACGGCGCGGTCCAGCATCACCAGGACATGGTCTTCACCGCGCCCATCTTCCACGAGGGACGGCTCGTCGGCTTCGCCACGACCTTCGGCCACTACCAGGATATCGGCGGCCTGCGCGCGGGGAGCATTTCCCCCCACGCTACGGAGATCTATCACGAAGGTCTTCTCGTCCCGCCCGTGCGCATCGTGCGCGAAGGCCAGCTCAACGAAGAGGCCTACCGGATCTTCCTGCGCAACTCGCGGCTTCCCGATCTGGTCGAGGGCGACACGCGCGCCATGATGGCCTCCTGCCGGCTCGCCGACACGCGCCTCACCGAGCTCTGCGCCCGGTACGGCGCGGACACCGTGCTCGCGGCCTTCGACGAGTGCATTGCGCAAACGGGGGTCCGCGCCCGCGAGCTCTTTCTCCAGCTGGTGCCGGAGGGGCGCTGGAGCTTTCACGATTTCCTCGACAGCGACGGCGGCACCGAGCAGCGGCCCTTCCGCGTCGACCTCGAGCTGAGCCGCACCGGCGATCACGTGCGCCTCGACGGCTCGCGCTCGGACGACCAGGCGCGAGGGCCCATCAACTACACGACCAACGCGGGGCTGCTCCGCATCGCCTTCGGCCGCTATCTGCAGTCGCTCGACGCCGATCTCGATGTCAACGAGGGCCTGCTCCGGAACCTCGACGAATGGATCGCACGGGAAGGCAGCATCCTCAAGCCGCGCTTCCCCGCCCCCCTCGGCATGCGCGCCAACACGCGCTTCCGGGTCATGTCGTGCATCTTCGGCAGCCTCGCCCAGGCCAATGGCGGCGCGGTGCCCGCAGGCTCACCCGTCTACGTCCTCTATTACTTCCGCTCCTGGGACGAGGCGCGCCGCCGGCCCATCCTCTGCATCGAAGGCCTGGGGGTGGGGCTGGGGGCGCGGCCGTTCGCCGATGGCGTGGACGTCATCTACTACATCGCCCAGGAGAACTATCCCGTCGAGTATGTCGAGCGGGATTTCCCCTTGCGCGTTGAGCGCTACGCCGCGCGCCCGGACTCGGGCGGGCCGGGCCTCCATCGCGGCGGCTGCGGCGTGGTGCGCGACGTGCGCGTGCTCGCGGAGAAGGCGGAGCTGGCCACGCGCATGGAGAACACGGTGGTGGCGCCGTACGGCGTGGCGGGGGGGCGCGCCGGCCGGACCGGTCGCATCACCCTCAATCCCGGCACACCAGAGGAGCGAGAGCTCGTGGCGCTGGGCGACGGTATCGTGCTCGAGCGCGGCGATCTCCTCCGCTTCGAGACCTGCGGCGGCGGCGGCTGGGGCGATCCACGGGAGCGCGATCCCGAGCGCGTGCGCACCGACGTGGCGCGCGGCTTCATCACGGCCCGCGGCGCCTTCGAGGACTACGGCGTCGCCCTCGATCCGGCCACCCTCGATCTGGACAAGACGGCCACGGACGAGGAGCGCCGCCGCCGCGCCCGGGACCTGCCCCTCATCGACCGCGGCCCCGGCTTCGAGGAAGCCGAAGCCCGCTGGCGTATGTTCCACCCCTCGCATCCCTCTCCCCCGGAGGGGGAGAGGGCAGGGTGAGGGTAGTAACGACGTGCCACAACGCGCCCCTCACCCTACCCTCTCCCCATAGGGGAGAGGGGTTCGAAGCGTGGAGGAAATGACCATGGACGCTCTCATCAGGAAGATGAACGCGCTGTGCGACGCGCTGCCGTTTCAGACGAGCTGGTACCTCAAGGATCTGAAAACGGGCGCGACGGCGGACCGGATGGGCGACGTGCCCGTGCCCTCGGCGAGCACGCGGAAGATCTCGATCCTCATGGCCGCCCTCAAGGCCGTCCACGACGGCAAGCTCTCCCTCGACCAGATGGTGACGATCGAGGCCAGGTATCAGGACAACGACTCCGGCACCTTTCAGCACATGACCCCGGGCTTCTGGATCATTTTCCGCGACACGCTCGTACAGATGATCATCGTGAGCGACAACACGTGCACGGGCACCGTGGTCGACATGGTGGGTTTGGGCGAAATACAGCGCTACTGCGACGCCATCGGCCTCACGCGCACCGTCCACCGCTTCGGCATTCCGCCCCGCCTCGGCCCCGACCACACGCTGGAGCAGGTGACCACCACCACGCCCCATGACCAGGGCAAGCTGCTCGAGATGATCCTGCGCGGTGTCTCGGACAAGGCGGCCGCGGCCAAGCTCGGATCCACGCCTGAGCTCTGCCGTCTCGGCCTCGACATTCTCTCCTGGCAGAAGCTCAAAACGCGCCTGCCCTCGCAGTTGCCGCTCGGCACCAAGGTCGCGCACAAGACGGGCACGGGCTCCCGCGGCTTCATGGACGCCGGCATCGTCTTCAAGGGCGAGGCGCCGCTCTTCATCCTGACCGTCTACACCGAGCATGTTCCCGCCGCGCTTCCCGACAGCACGCCCGGCTTCACCGCCGCCAATCAGCTCATCGGCACCATGGCCCGCCTCGCCTGGGACACCCTCGGCGCCTAGCGCTCTGAGCGGGGGCGCATCGTCGAAAGGAGACAAGCTGATGGCGATTCCATCCACCATGAAGGCGGTCGTTCTCCATGGCGCCGACGACATGAGGGTGCAGGCCTGGCCCGTGCCCGAGCCGGGGCCGGGCGAGGCGCTGCTGAAGGTCGAGGTCGCGTCGATCTGTGGCACCGACGTGAAGGTGCTCCACCGAAAGCTCCTGGGCCAGCCCGAAGGCCGGTTCATCATGGGCCACGAGTATGCGGGCACGGTGGCGGCGCTCGGTCCGGGCGTCGACGAGTTCCGCGTGGGCGACCGTGTGGCCGTCGAGGTGCACAAGGGCTGTGAGCGCTGCGAGAACTGCATCAAGGGCTGGTACACGTCCTGCCTGAACTACGGCAACATGGCGAAGGGCCACCGCGCCAAGGGGCTCACGTGCGACGGCGGCTTCGCCGAGTATGCCGTCAACCACATCAACACGCTGTACCGCCTGCCCGACAACCTCACCTTCGAGCAGGCCTGCATGGTCACGACGGCCGCCTCGCCCCTCTGGGCCCTCGACCTCATGGGCGGCTACATCGCCGGCGAGACCGTGCTGATCCTCGGGCCGGGACCCATCGGTCTCATGGCGGTGCAGCTCTGCAAGGCCCTGGGCGCCGAGCGGGTGATTCTGAGCGGCACGCGTGACGAGCGTCTCGAGATCGGCCGGCGGCTCGGCGCCGACGTCGTGATCAACGTGCGGAGGGAAAAGCTGGGGGCGCGCATGAGCGAGATCACGAGCGGCAAAGGCGCCGACTCCGTCCTCGAGTGCGCGGGCGGCCCGGGGTCCATGCAGGATGCGCTCGAGAACGTCAAGCGCGGCGGGCGCATCGGAGTCGTGGCCTGGTACGCGGGCCCCGTCGAGTTGGATATGAACCTCGCCGTGCGCAGCAATGTCCGCATCTACGCCGCGCGCGGCGAGGGCGGGATGAACTGCGGCCGGTCCCTGGCCCTCATGAGCGAGGGCAAGCTCGTGGCCGACCCGATCATCAGCCACCACTTCAAGCTCGACCAGGTCCACGATGCATTCGACACGTACGTCAATAGGGTGGGCAACGCTCTCAAAGTCGCCATTCAGGTAGGCGGCTGAAAAAGGCCCATCTGCTTCGTTGGCGCCCTCGACCGCACGCTCAACGTAGAGCGACTACGCCTCGCGTGCGGCCATCGGGCGCCGCCTCGCATCTGGACCTTTTTGAGCCGCCTACGAGACTGTGCTCAATCGGACTCGCGCTCCTGCTGCTGGGTGCCGGTGTTCTGCCGGCCATTGCCCAGGAGGCGCCGCGCCACGGCGGGGAGCTGGTGTTCGTGGTGCCGGCGGAGCCGCCGTCGTACGACGCGCATCGCGAGGAGACCTTCGCTGTCGTGCACCCCGCGGGGCCCCACTACAGCACACTGCTCCGGGTCGATCCCCTCGACAAGAGCGGCACGCGGATGGTCGGCGATCTGGCCGAGGCCTGGTCGGTGTCGAAGGACGGGCGCACGTACACGTTCACCCTGCGCCGGGGAGTACGCTTCCACGACGGCAGCGAGCTGACCGCACGGGATGTCAAGGCGAGCTACGACAAGATCGTCTTCCCGCCGCCCGGGATCGCGTCCAATCGCAGGGGCGAATACATCGTGGTGGAGGCGGTGGAGGCGCGTGGCCCGCTGACCGTTGTCTTCCGGCTCAAGTGGGCGTCGCCATCGTTCCTCTCGTCGCTGGCCTCGCCCTTCAACTGGATCTACAAGGCCGACATTCTGGCCCGCGACATGCGCTGGTACGAGCGGAACGTCATGGGTAGCGGCCCCTTCATCTTCGTGGAGTACGTGAAGGGCTCGCACTGGAGCGGCCGGCGGAACCCCAACTACTGGGACCGGGGCAAGCCTTACCTCGACGGCTACCGCGCGATCTTCGTCCAGGATTCGGCCGCCCAGGTCTCGGCCATCCGCGGCCAGCGGGCGATGATTCAGTTTCGCGGCTTCTCGCCACCGGAGCGGGACATCCTCGTGGCGGCGCTCGGGCCGAAGATCACCGTACAGGAGAGCCCGTGGGAGTGCGTCAACCCGCTCGCGATCAATCACGAGCGGAAGCCCTTCGACGACCGGCGGGTCCGACGGGCGCTCACCCTGGCTCTGGATCGCTGGCAGGGCGCGCAGGCGCTCTCGAAGATCACGATCCTGAAGGAGGTGGCTGGGGTGCAAGGACCGGGTACCCCTTTCGCCGCCACCGGGGCGGAGCTGGAGCGCCTGGCCGGGTATGGGCGCGACATCGGCAAGGCGCGCGCGGAGGCGCGCCGCCTGCTCCGTGAGGCGGGTGTGCCGGAGGGCTTTACCTTCACCTTCAAGAACAGGGGGATTCCCAACCCCTACGCGGCCCTCGGCGTGCGGCTGGCCGACCAGTGGCAGCAGATCGGCGTCACCGCCAGAGTCGAGACCCTCGAGCTCGGCATGCTCTACGCCGACATCCGCGGCGGCAACTTCGAGGTGGCCGCCGATTTTCACTGCAGCTACATCGTCGAGCCGGATCTCGCGCTCTTCAAATTCCAGTCGGCGGAGCGGAGCCCCGTCAACTACAGCCGCTACACCGATCGCGTCCTCGACGATCTCTACGAGAAGCAGAGTCGGGCCACCGACCGCGAGGAGCGCCGACGCCTGATTCGGGAGTTCGAGAAGCGGCTCCTCGACGACGAGATGCACTACATCTACACCCTCCAGTGGCACCGGATCGTGCCTCACAACGCGCGGGTCCGGGGATGGACGATAACGCCCAGCCACTTCCTCAATAACCAACTCGACACGGTGTGGCTCGCGGAATAGCCCCTCGGGCTCGTGGCCCCCGGGGTGCTGCTAGCTGATCGTTCTCACCTTGGCCCGGGCGGCGTACCAGCACGGCCGGTAGCCGGCGTGCGGGAAGATCGCGTAGATGCACACCTCGGTCTGGGGCTGGTTGTAGAAGATCTCGAGCTTGCCGTTCTTGAGCGGGGTCGCGTAGTAGAAGGTCACGGTGCCGAGGGCATCCGAGCCCGCGGCGTGGCCCAGACGGTATTCGATCCAGAAGTAGTCGGACACGTAGACGCCCACCAGCGACACCAGGGCCACGAAGCCGACGACTTTCAGGATGGTACCGAGGCGGTCCATGCCGGTCTTCAGAGCTGGTCGCCACGCAGCGTATTGCGCAGCCGCGGGTCGAGCCAGTCGCGCAGGTAGTCGCCGAGGAGGTTAACGGCGAGCACGGTGAGGAAGATGGCGAGCCCGGGAAAGGCGGTGATCCACCACGCGCTGCTGAGGTAGAGCCGCCCGCCGTTCAGCATCCGCCCCCACGTGACGATGTCGGGCTCCACGCCCAGCCCGAGGAAGGACAGAGTGGCCTCGAGGATGATCATGTTCGCCACGGCGAAGATGGCGACCACGATGACGGGCGAGAGTACGTTGGGCAGCACGTGGTGGATCATGATACGCGCGTCGCCCGCTCCCGTGGCGCGGGCCGCCTGCACGAAATCGCGCTCCTTCACCCCGAGCGTCTCGCCGCGCGTGAGCCGGGCATAGAGCGTCCAGCCCGTCACGGAAAGGGTGAGGATCACGTTGCGTATGCCCGGGCCGAGCACTGCGACCACCGCGATGGCGAGGAGAATGGTGGGAATGGCGAGCTGGATCTCCGTCACCCGCATCAGCACGTCGTCGGTACGCCGCCCCCCATAGCCCGCCACCACGCCGACGAGCACGCCGAGAGGGCAGGAGAGCGCCACCGCCACCACGCCGACGAGGAGCGAGATGCGCGCGCCGTAGATGAGCCGGCTCAGCACGTCCCGGCCGACCTCGTCCGTGCCGAGGAGATGCGCGCCCAGGCCGGGCGGCTGGAGCCGCCGCGCGATGTCCTGCTCGTTCGCGGTATACGGCGCCACCCACCCCGCGAGGATGGCCACGAGGAGGGTGACGCCGAGAAGGACCGCGGAGAGCCACATGGTGAGCCCGGGAAGTTTCATGCGGCCGCGGTGCGGATGCGCGGGTCGAGCACGGCATAGCAGAGATCGACGAGGACATTGACGGCCACGAAGATGAGGGAGACGACGAGCACCACGCCCTGCACCACGGGGAAGTCGCGGTTGAAGATCGCTTCCACCACGAGCCGCCCGATGCCGGGCCACGCGAAGATGGTCTCCGTCACTACCGCTCCCCCCAGGAGCTGGGCGAACTGCAGCCCGAGCAGGGTGACGATGGGAATGGATGCGTTCCTGAGGGCGTGGACGACGAGCACCCGCGACTCGCCCAGACCCTTGGCGCGTGCCGTGCGCACGTAGTCCTGCCCCAGCACCTCGAGCATGCTCGAGCGCACCAGTCTCGCCAGACGTCCCATGATGATGGTGGAGAGGCTCACCGCGGGCAGGACGAAGTGGGCGAAGGATCCGCTGCCGTAGACGGGCAGCCAGCGGAGCCGCACTCCGAAGAGCGCGATGAGGAGGAGGGCGAGCCAGAAGATCGGCACGGCCTGGCCGGCTACCGCGCCCGCCATGGCGAGACGATCCACCACCGTGCCGCGCTTCACCGCCGACACGATGCCCGCGGGAATGGCCACCACCACCGCGATGAGGAGAGCGGCCAGGGTCAGCTCGAGGGTGGCGGGCAGGCGCTCCACGATGAGCGTGGTCACGGGCCGGTTCATCCGGAGGGAGAGGCCGAGGTCGCCGTGGGCCGCGTTGCCGAGATAGCGGGCGAACTGCTCGTAGAGGGGCCGGTCGAAGCCGAGGGCATGACGGGTGGTCGTCACCACCTCGGGCGGCGCGTCGGGCGAGACCATGAGGAGAACCGGATCGCCTGAGAGATGGACGAGAGCAAAGACGACGACCGACACGCCGAGGCCGACGATGGCGGCCTGGCTGAGACGGCGGAAGAGGAAAGGAAGCGCCTCAGGCCTCCACGTAGGCGTCGCGCACCCAGACGAAGTCGTCGGGGCGGATCTTGAAGCCCTTCACCTTCTTCGACACCCCCGTGAGCTGCTCGAGCTGCCAGAGGAAGACCCACACGGCTTCGTCGTGAAGTCCCTTGAGGGCTTGCGCGGCCAGCTCCTTGCGCTTCTTCGGGTCGAAGGTCTGCTCGTAGTCGCGGATGGCCTTGAGCAGATCGCCCGAGGCATCGAAGTAGCGGAAAGAGGCGAAGTCGGGTTTGAAGCGCTGCACGGTGTACGAGGCGTCCCACGTGCCGTTGATGAAAGCGTAGTAGAAGGCGTCCTTGAACTGCGAGGCGCTCGAGCGCTTGTTGTACTCCGCCCACTCGAGGACCTGGAGCTTGGTCTTGATGCCGACCTTGTCCCAGTAACCCGCGATGACCTGCACCATCTCCTCGGCGAGCGTCCAGCGCCCGATGGACTGCCAGAGCTGGATCTCGAGGCCGCTCGCATACCCGGCCTCGGCGAGGAGCTGCTTGGCCTTCGCCGGATCGTACGGGTAGGGGCCGGGGTCGAAGGTGTTCATCACGTTGCGGCCGGTGACGGTGTTGAGGATCTGCCCGCGTCCGTTGAAGAGATTCTTGATGATGGCCTGGCGGTCCACCGCCATGTTGAGCACCTGCCGCACGCGCCGGTCCTTGAGCGGGGGCGACTCGCGAGCATTGAGCAAGAGCCCATGGGTGAGCGAGGAGAGCTCGGCGTACACGCGTAGATTCTGATCGCCCTCCACGGTGGGTGCGAGAGGGAGGGGGAGGTTCAGCATCACTTCGACGTCGCCGCGCTGGAGCGCGGCCACCCGCGTGGCCGGATCGGGGATGACCTGCCAGACGATGCGCTGCGACGGAGGCTTGGCCCCCCAGTAGCCGGGATTGGCTTCGAGGACCACGCGGTCCGTGCCCACGATTTCGACGAGACGAAAGGGGCCGGTGCCGATGAAGCGGTCCGTGACGAACTTCTCCTTGTACTCGGCGAGGCCCCTGGCGGGCGCCATGTTCATGGACTCGGCGGCGAGGCGCGCCGGCACCATCGGATCGGGGACCTTGGTCGTGATGCGCACGGCATAGGGGTCGACCACCGTCACCTCCTGCCCGAAGGACGGCGGCCAGGTCAGCTTGGCCAGCGTATTGAGCTTGGAGGTGATGGCCCGCTCGATGGTGAACTTGACCGACTCGCTCGTGAAGTCTTCGCCGTTGCTGAACTTGACCCCCCGGCGCAGCTTGATTTCCCACGTGTTGGGGTTGAGGTTCCGCCACGACTCGGCGAGGAGCGGCTTGATCTCCATGGTCACGGGGTCGCGCGTCATCAATCCCTCGCCCATGAGATTGATGATCGAGCCGCTCAGCACGGAGCGGAACTGGTGCGGGTCGATGGTCTCCGGCGGAGAGGGAAACGCGATGGTCAACGTGGGCTTCCGCGTCTGGGCGTGGGCGGTAGCCATGGGAGCAACGGTGGCGAGGACGGCAGCGGCCCCCGCGTGCTTCAGCAAATCACGGCGACTCTGCATGGAAATCCCTCCTCGAAGATCTGAGCCGGCCGGGCAATTCTACCTCAAAGCCCGCGCGGGCCTGATCCTATGACGCTTCTCATGCGCCTCTCATAGCCCTCTCATATCGCCGAGCTACCGTCTATCTCCGACATACGTTGACAGAGGGGGATGAGGATATGTGCAGCCTGCTCCGGAAGAAAAGGTTTCCCGCCATGCCCGTGCACCTGGGCCGGGCGCTCGCGAGCGTGAAGGCGGGCGCCGCCCGCATGCAAGGCCAATCCAGGATCCGGCCCCGCTCGGCCATGCCGCAAATGGTGGCACCCGAGCGCGAGTGGGAGCTGCTGAGGGAGGTGGAAGATGCCGCGCGGCGGTACCGGCGGGCTCAGCAGGAGCTCGCCCATCGCGAGGAGCTGGGCGGCGAGGAGGGCGAGTTCAGGCTGCTCCTGGACGCGGTCGCGCTGAGCCGCCATCAACTCGACCGGGCGCTTTTGGAGATCCAGCGATACTATGAGACGGCTGGCGTAGCCGGCGACCGAAGCGGATCCTGAGTCCATTTTCGTTCCTGGAGGGTGTGGCATGCGAGCGTTCCTGGTCCCGTTGATCACGGCCGTATTGCTCCTGACGTCGCTGGCCCCGGCACGGGCCGCCTCACCCGCCGACGAGAAGGTGCCGACCGATCCTGCCCTCGTCATGGGCACCCTCCCCAACGGACTCAACTACATCATCCGCCAGCACAAGAACCCGGAGGGGCGGGTGAGCATCTGGCTCCACGTCTCCACCGGCTCGTTCAACGAGACGGAATCGACTCGGGGTCTCGCCCACTACCTCGAGCACATGGCGTTCAACGGGACCGCCAATTTCCCGCCCGGCTCCGTCATTCCCTTCTTCCAGTCGCTCGGCCTCTCTTTCGGTCGCGACCAGAACGCCTTCACCGGCTTCGACCAGACGACCTATCAGATCGCCCTGCCCAGTGGCAGCCGCGAGAGCGTCGAAAAGGGCATGCTGTACATGTCGGACATCGGCCTGCGCATGAGCCTGCTCCCCGCCGAGATCGACAGCGAGCGCCAGATCATCCTCGAGGAGAAGCGCTCGCGCGCGAGCGCCCAGCAGCGGGTGCAGGACCAGATCTTCGAGCGGCTCGCTCCCGAGTCCACCCTTGGGCGCCGCCTCCCCATCGGCATCGAGCCGACGATCAAGTCGGTCGGGCCCGAGGACTTCCGCGAGTACTACACGCGCTGGTACGTGCCGAGCAACATGACGGTGCTCGTGGTCGGCGACACGGATCCTGCCATGGTCGCCGACGTCATCCAGAAGGAGTTCGGCGGCGGCCCCCCCGGGGCGCGGCCGACCCCCCGTGACGTGGGGGTGAAGGCGACCGTGGGCCAGCGGGCCATCGTGGTGACCGATCCCGAGCTGACCCGCTCCGAAGTGTCGATGGCGCGGCTCGAGCTGCCGCTGGGCCCCGCCCTCACCGTCGGCCAGAAGCGGCGTGAGCTGGTGGAGAGCATCGGCACCTGGGCGTTCAAGCGCCGGATGAGCGCCGAGATCGCGGCGGGCCGAGCCTCGTTCCTCGACGCGGACGCGTCGATCCAGGAATGGGCGGAAACCTTTCGCATGTTCACGGTGGAGGCGTCGGGGCGGCCGGGGACGTGGCGCGCCATGCTCAAGCAGCTCGGGACCGAGCTCCAGCGAGCCCGCCTGTACGGCTTCAGCGAGCGCGACCTCCAGGACGCGCGGACGGCCCTCATCGCCGACGCGGAAGAAGGGGTGCGCCGGGAGGCGACGCGGACGGCGCGTGAGGTGATACGCCAGCTCAACGGCGATGTCACGCGGGGAAGCCGGCCCATGTCGGCCGCCCAGACGCTCGCCCTCTATCAGCAATTGATTCCCGGCATCACCGCGCGCGAGGTCTCGGAGGCGTTCCGCGTCAACTTCGATCCCAGCCGCACCATGTTCATTGCCGAGCTCCCGGCCGGTGACAATCCGCCCAGCGAGGCGGACTTCCTCGCCCGCGGCCGGGCCGCAGTGAACGTCAAGCCCGGCCGGCCGCTCGATGTGGCGCGGGCGCCCAAGCTCCTTCCCACCCTGCCCAAGGGCGGCACGGTGGTCGAGACGGTGACCCACCCGGCCAGCGGCGTGACGTCCATGTGGCTCGACAACGGCGTGCGGATCCACCATCGGGCCATGGACCAGCGCAAGAACGAGGCGACCATCTCCATCACGCTCGCGGGCGGTCCCATCCAGGAGACGGCGGCCAACCGCGGTATCACCGAGGCCGCGCTGCGTGCGTGGGAGCGCCCCGCCACGAGCAAGCTCAACAGCACCCAGATCCGGGACCTGATGACGGGCTCCAAGGTGCGCGTGCGGAGCGGCGCGACCGGAGACTCGCTGTCGCTCACCATATCGGGCGATCCCGTGGAGCTCGAGCGCGGAATGCAGCTCGCCTATCTCCTCCTCACCGATCCGGTCATCGAGCAGCCGGCCCTCGCCCAGTGGAAGGATGCGGAGGTGCAGCGGCTCATTCAGCGGAAGACCCGGCCCATGCAGGTGCTGGTGGACAGGAGCGCGGATGCCATCTATCCGGTGGGCGAGTGGCGGCCCAAGACCCTCACCGCCGAGCAGGTGCGCGCGCTCACGCGCCCGGCCGCCCAGGCCTGGCTCAAGCGTCTCATCACCGAGGCGCCCATCGAGGTGGCGATGGTCGGCGACGTGGACCGCGAGACGGCCACGCGTCTAGTGGCGAAGTACGTGGGCTCGCTGCCCGCCCGGCCCCGCATCGACGACAAGACGCTGGGGAACCTCCGGACCATCGCGAAGCCACAGGGCCCCATCAATCTCGCGGAGTCGGTAGAGGTGCTGACACCTCAGGCCGCCGTGCTCGCCGGCTTCTTCGGCACAGATTTGCGCAACGTGCGCGATACGCGACTCCTCAATCTGGCCGCCCGTGTCCTCAGCACCCGCATGACCCGGATCATCCGAGAGGAGCGGCAGCTCGTGTACAGCATCGACGCCTCGTCCGAGCCGGCCGTGGTCTATCCCGGCTTCGGGCTCTTCGCAGCGTTCGCTCCCACCGATCCGGATAAGGCGCCGAAGCTGGTGGCGGCGCTCGAGGACATGTACGCCGAGTTCTCCAAGGACGGACCGACCGCCGACGAGCTCGCGGTGGCCAAGAAGCAGACGGATAACCTCCTCGACGAGATCCTCAAGACGCCGAACTTCTGGCTGGGCCGCCTCTCCGCGCTAGACTATCGCGGCCTCACGCTGGACGACGTGCTCGAAGCCCAGGCTCAGTACCAGCGCTTCACCGCGCAGGAAGTCCAGGACGCCTTCGTGCGCTACGATACGCCCGAGGCGCGCCTCCGCTTCGTCATCACGCCGAAGTCCTGAGCCTCAGGCGCGCCGCCGTCTCCGGGGCGGCGGCGCGCCGTAGATCCTCCCGAGCGCTCCCCCGTGTCATTGGCTGATTGCCTTGGGGATGGTTGACTTGGCTCGGCCACCGGGCCTAGCATCCCCGAGGAGGACCCCATGGCCTACGACTACAAGCGCTACTTCGACGAGATCGCGGTCATGCGCGACCTCACCAACATGCCGGACGAGGCGAAGTGGCACACCGCCGCGCCCGCGAAGGATGAGCGCCACCGGATCGTTCTCTACCTCGGCTGCAATGTCTTCCGGACGTCGCACATGATCCACACCATCACCGCCATCTTCGACCGTCTGGGACTCGACTACGTGGCGGTGGGCGGCCCCACCTACTGCTGCGGCATCGTCCACCACCAGCAAGGCGACACGGCGGCGGCCGGCGGCATGGCCGACCACACCATCAAGCTCTTCGAGCCCTACGAGCCCGAAGAGGTCGTGATGTGGTGTCCCTCCTGCATCTACTTCTACGATGAGGTGCGACAGGCCGCGCTTCCCTTCAAGGTGAGCCACGCCGCCGAATTCCTCCTGTCGAAGCTCCCGGAGATCGAGTTCAGCCGTACGGTAGACGCGACGGTCGCGCTCCACTATCACAACGTGAGCCCGGCCCGGCAGAGCGAGGGCCGCGCGGGCCAGCGGCTCCTCGAGGCGGTACCCGGCCTGCGCTTTGTGAGCGTCGAGCCAGATCCGCGCTTCGGCAGGAGCTGCACGCCGGCGGTGCAGCAGCAGGTGGGACCCGCGGTGTGGGACGAGATGGCGCGCGACGAGATCGCGCGTGCCCTGGCCGCGGGCGCCGACACCCTCGCCACCATCTACCACGGCTGCCAGCGCTATCTCTGCGTCTTCGAGCCGGAGAGCCCCCTCGCCATCGAGCACTATCTCTCCGTCTTCGGGCGCGGGCTCGGCATCGAGTTCGAGGACAAGTTCAAGAAGTACCGCCTCTGGCAGGATCCGGAGCGCGTCCTCGCCGAGACCACGCCCTGCCAGCGCGCGAATCAGGTGGACGCGGCGCGGGCCCGGGCGGTGGTGCGGGAAGCCTTCGGGCCGCTCCCAGCCGCTCGCGGCGCCGTCGATTCCTCTCCGTCGTAGGGCCGCCGCCCGCTGATGCCCGCCGCTCTCCACATCGGGGTTATCGGCGAGGGGACCTGCTCGAGCCGCACGGCGGCCCTCGCGCGCCGAGTGGGCGCCGCGGTGGCGCGCGCGGGCGCCGTGCTCTTCTCGGGCGGGCGCGGCGGCGTCATGGAAGCAGCCTCGCGCGGCGCCTCCGAGGCGGGCGGGCTCGTGGTGGGCATACTGCCGGGCTTCAGCGGCAAGGATGCCAACCGCTGGGTCGCCGTGCCCGTCGTCACCGGAATGGACCAGGCGCGCAACGTCATCCTCGTCCGCTCGTGTCACGCGGTGATCGCCGTGGGCGGCATGTACGGCACGCTCTCCGAGATCGCCATCGCTCTCAAGATCGGCCGGCCCGTGGTGGGACTCGGCACGTGGCGACTGGGCCAGCCCCAGGGGCGGCGCGTGCCCATCATCCGTGCCACCACGCCGGAAGCAGCGGTGACACGGGCCATTCGGGCGGCCCGGAGCGCGCGCGGCCCCCGCCGCCGGCTCTCGTGATTCCCGTCCGCGTCGAAGCGGTGGCCAAGCGCTTCGGGGTGGTGGAAGCGCTGCGCGGAGTCACCCTCGAGTTCGGCGCGGGCAAGCTGACGGCCATCCTCGGTCCGTCCGGTTGCGGGAAGACTACCCTGCTGCGGGCCATCGCGGGATTCGCCGCCGTCGACTCGGGCCGGATCTTCTTCGCGAGCGACGACGTCACCGCGCGGCCGCCTCAGGCGCGGGAGACGGCCATGGTGTTCCAGAACTATGCCCTCTGGCCTCACATGAGCGTCTTCGACAATGTCGCCTACGGCCTGCGGCGCAAGCGCGTGCCTTCCGCGGACATCCGGCGGCGCGTGCTCGCCGCGCTGGACCTGGTGGAGATCGGCGATGCGATGGACATCGCGGAGCGCAAGCCGGGCGCGCTTTCCGGCGGCCAGCAGCAGCGGGTGGCCCTCGCCCGCGCCCTCGTGGTGGAGCCCCGCGTGCTCCTGCTCGACGAGCCGCTCTCGAACCTGGACGCCAAGGTCCGTCAGCGGCTGCGCGTCGAGGTGCGCCGGCTCCAGCGTCGCATCGCCACCACCATGATCTACGTGACGCACGATCAGGAGGAGGCGCTCGCCATCGCCGATCGTGTCGTCCTCATGCATGCGGGCCGCGTGGTCCAGGAAGGATCGCCCGAGGAGATCTATCTCGAGCCGACCAGCGCCTTCGCCGCGGATTTTCTCGGCGTGTCCAACCGGCTCGACGGCACGGCCGAGGACGGCTGCGTGCGCGTGGGCGATCAGACCCTGGCCTACGACGGGCCTCTGCGCGGGCCGGTGCTCGCCATCGTGCGCTCGTCCGATCTGTCTCTCGATGCCACGGCCGAGCCCGGGGTCGGCACCTCGCTCGAGGGGGTGCTCGAAGAAAGCCTCTTCCTCGGCGCGCACTACCGTCACTACGTTCGGGTGGGCGACGCCGTACTCCTCGCCGACGGTCCATCCGCGGTGGCGCCCGGGCGGGTGAAGCTCCGCGTGCCGGCCCGCCGGCTTCGGGTGTTCCGCCGGCCCTCCACCACATGACGCCGCTCTCTCTGGAAAGGAGATTCGCCATGCTCTTCCGATTCGTGGCCATGCTCGTGGCCGCGCTCTCCCTCGTCGCGCCGGCCACGGCCCAGACGCGGCTCAACGTCGCCATCGGTGCCGACGTCAACGTGGTCGAGGTCAACAAGAGCGTGCTCGGGCCCGGCTTCAAGGCCCTCGTGCCCGACGTCGATCTGAATGTCGTGGGCACGGGCACGGGCGAACCCGCGAGCCGAGCCATCTATACCAAGATCAAGGCGCAGGCCGATGCGGGGCGGAAGCCGTGGGACATCGACGTGGCTCTCCTGAGCATGGCCGTGGCCTCGCAGATGGTAAAGGAAGGCCTCCTCGCCCGGTACGTGCCGCAGATGAAAAATGCCGCGCTCATCAAGGGCGCCGAGGTCAAGGAGGCCTTTGGCGTCAACGTCGACGGCTACGTGGTGCCGATGTTCCACAATCAGATCGCCATCGCCTATCACCCGTCGAAGGTCGCCAACCCGCCCAAGACGTTCGACGAGCTCGCGGCGTGGGTGAAGGCCAATCCGAATCGCTTCGGTTACAACGGCATCAAGGGTGGCGTGTCGGGCGTCGGCTTCACCATGGGCTGGGTGTACTGGAAGACCCGCCTCTATCAGCAGCTGACGCAGGGCCCGGTGGACAAGGGCAAGGACGGGGCCATCCGCGAGGCGATCACCGCGCTCCGCGACTTCAACAAGGGCGTGGTGATCACCAACGGCAATGCAGGCACCCTCGATGCGCTCAACCGGGGCGAGATCTGGATGGGCGTGGTGTGGATCGATCAGCTCGTGGCCTGGAAGAACGAGGGGCGTATGGACCAGGCGGTGACGCCGTCGCTGCCCGCGCCCGGCCTGCCCATTTACCCACTCTATCTCGTGGTGCCGCGCGAGGCGGCCAGCCGCGATATGGCCGCGCGCTACATCGACTACATCGCCACGCCGGAGGTCCAGGCGCGGGCCATCGTGGAGCGCTTCGGCTGGTACCCGGGCGTGGATCCCGACAAGGTGCTGCCCCTCATCAATGCCAAGAGCCGCGAGCTCCTCTTCAAGGGCGTGTCGGCGCAGGATCTCGCGCGCTACTCCCGCCAGATGCCGCTCAGGGAGTACCACGACATGATCACCCTCGCCTACGAGGAGATCGTCCGATAAGAGGATCCGAGCGTCTTCTCTGGGTCGCCGCGTGTAGCCCACCCCTCGCCATACTCGGCGCCATCTTCCTGTGGCCGGTGGGTATTTCGGTCGTGGCCAGCCTCTCGCGGGACGGGCAGTGGACGCTCGCGAACTACTGGACGGTCTGGCGGCTCTATGCGCGGGATGTGCTGTACACGGTAGGCGTGGCCGCGGCGGGATCGGCGCTGACCCTCGTTCTCGCCATCCCGCTCTGCGGATGGCTGCGCGTGCGGGCCTTCGGCCCCGTGGAATTCTTGTTAAAGGTGCCCCTCTTCGTGCCGTTCGTGGTGGTGGGCCATGCCCTCCGCGTCTTCTGGAGCCCGTATCTCCCCGGCTTCGCCACCTCGTGGCTGGGGATCGCGGTGGCCCTCGCGTGGAAGCACTTCGGGCTCGCCGCGCTTCTCATGTTGGGAGCGTTCCGCGGCGTCGACGAAAGCTTCCTCGAGGCCGCCCGGCAGCTCGGGAGCGGCACCGGGCGCGTCACCCGCGACATCCTCGTGCCCATGGCCGTGCCCGCCCTCGCGGTGAGCGCGGTGCTGATCTTCTCCTCCATGCTCGCGTCGTTCTCCATCCCGCTGATGCTGGGGCGCGGCGGCGGGGCGCAGATGCTCATGATCGACGTCTACTACCGGTTTGGCCAGCACGGCGACTTCGAGACCGCCTCCGCCCTCGGCGTGATCTCGTATCTCCTGGCCATGGGCGCGGCCCTCGTCTATGTCCGACGGCTCACCCGTTAGGCGTACCCTCGGCGGGCTCACTGCGCGGCTGGTCGCGCTCGTCCTCGCGGCCTTCGTCATCGTGGGACCGCTCCTGAGCCTGCTCCTCTGGTCGCTGGCCGAGCGCTGGACCTATCCCGCGGGGTGGCCGCAGCGGCTGGGTCTCCGCTACTGGTCACGCATGCTCACGGGCGACTTCCTCGACCCGCTCAAGATGAGTCTGCTCATCGCGGTGATCGTCACGGTGGCCGCTCTCGCCTGCGCGGTGCCGCTCGGCTATGCGCTGGCCCGGCTCAGCTTTCCCGGGCGCACCCTCGTGCTCCTCGCCTTCCTCCTGCCTCAAGCCTTCCCGCAGCTCCCAGTGTTCGCGGCGGCCACGCGCGAATTCTATCGCTGGGGTCTGGCCGGCACGGTTTCCGGCGTCGTGCTCGTGCATCTGGTGGGTGGCCTCGTGTTCGCGGTGTGGACCATGACTGCGGTGTTCCGGTCCATCGATTCATCGCTCGAAGAAGCGGCGTACAACCTGGGCGCCTCGACGACCCGGGCCTTCCTGACCGTCTCCCTCCCTCTGGCCGTGCCGGGGCTCGTGGCGAGCGCGCTGCTCGTCTTTCTCTATTCGCTGGACGAGTTCACGGGCACGCTCCTCGTGGGCGCGCCGTTCGTCACCACGTTGCCCGTGTACATGTACACGGCGAGCCAGGGCTACGAGATGCAGATCGCCTCGGTGACCGCGCTCGTGCTGATGGCGCCGGGGGCCGCCCTTCTCCTGCTTCTCGAGCGCTTTCTCCGCGCGGAGTACCTGACCTTCTTCGGCCAGATCTAAGGTAGACTCCCGGTTCTGGGAGGGCACACATGTACGACGTCTACGCGCTCAAGTATTCGGAACGGGATACCACGAAGTGCCAGTTCTTCTACCGCGAGTCGTCGCACGACAAGCTCACCCTCCACTATTTCGTCTGGCTCATTCTCGGGGGCCCCCAGCCCGTGCTCGTCGACACGGGATTTCTCGGCGACGAGGCCCAGAAGCGCGGGATGCGGAACTACGTCACCCCCGCCTCCATGGTGGAGCGCGCGGGGATCAAGGCGGCGGACGTGCCCCTGTGCCTCATCACGCACCTTCACTACGATCACTGGGCCGGGCACAGTCTCTTCCCGAGCGCGGAGTTCTGGATCCAGAAGGAAGAGGTGTCGTTCTGGACGGGGCCCTACGGCAGCACCCCGGCCTTTCGCGGCTCCGCCAACGTGAATGCTCTGGCCGGGCTGGTGACCCTCAACTACGACCAGCGCATCCGCATGGTCGAGGGTGACCGCGAGGTGTTCCCCGGGCTCCGCGTGCATCGGGTGGGCGGGCACACGGCCGGGCTTCAGATCGTCAGTGTGGAGACCAAGCGCGGCCCGGTCGTGCTCACCTCCGACGCCTCGCACTTCTACCACAACGTGGAAACGCGCCAGCCCGTGCAGATCATCACCAGCCTCCCCGAGATGCTCGACGCCTTCGAGACCATCGACGCGCTGGCCGGGAAGGAGAAGCTGGTGGTGGCCGGCCACGATCCGCAGGTGGCCGACCGCTTCCAGCAAATGGAGCCCGGCATCATCAAGATCGCCTGAACGGAGCCGCCACCCTCACCCTGCCCTCTCCCTCCCCGGAGGGAGAGGGATCGTTCGACAGGAGGAAAGACATGGCCACGCCCGCATCGGCAACCTCGGCGAGAGACGAAGTGCGCGGCACGGTGCCCAAGCTCATCGACCTGAGCGAGAAGGTGCTGTACGGCGACGTGTGGGAGCGCCCGGGATTGTCCAAGCGCGACCGGAGCCTCGTCACCGTGGCCGCCCTCGTGGCCATGTACCGGGGCGACCAGCTCAAGGGTCACCTCGAGCGCGCTCTCGCCAACGGCGTGACCAAGGACGAGATCGGCGAAGTCATCACCCACCTGGCGTTCTATTCCGGTTGGCCCACCGCCATGACGGCGGCCCGCATCGCCACCAAGGTTTTCGAAGCGAAGCCATAACTCTCGAGGAGGAGCGACCATGAAGGTCGGATTCATCGGGCTCGGAATCATGGGCGCCAGCATGGCGTCGAATCTGATCAAGGGCGGCTACGAGGCGGTGGTGCACGACATCCGGCGCGAGGCGGCGGCCCCTCATCTGGCCGCGGGCGCCACGTGGGCGGACACGCCGCGCAAGGTCGCCGAGGCGACCGAGGTGGTGCTCACCTCCTTGCCCGGCCCGCCCGAGATGGAAGCGGTCGCTCTCGGTCAGGACGGCCTCTTGAGCGGCATGAGCAAAGGCAAGACGTACTTCGATCTCACCACCAACTCGCCGTCGGTGGTCCGACGCGTGCACGGCCTCTTCGCCGAGAAGGGCGTGCATCTCCTCGACGCGCCGGTGAGCGGAGGGCCGAGCGGGGCGCGCACGGGCAAGCTCGCGCTCTGGGTGGGGGGCGACAAGGACGTCTTCCTCCGCCACAAGCCGGTGCTCGACTCCATCGGAGACCAGGCCGTTCACGTGGGGCCCATCGGCGCCGGCTCCGTCACCAAGCTCGTGCACAACTGCGCCGGCTACGCGATTCAGACCGCGCTCGCGGAAGTCTTCACCATGGGCGTGAAGGCGGGGGTGGAGCCGCTCGCCCTCTGGGAGGCGGTGCGCCAGGGTGCGCTCGGGCGCCAGCGCACCTTCGACCGGATGCCGCACCAGTTCTTCCGCGGCAAGTACGATCCGCCGAACTTCGCCCTGCGCCTCGCCCACAAGGACGTGAGCCTCGCCACCCAGCTCGGCCGCGAGCAGGGGGTGCCCATGCGCATGGCGAATCTCGCGCTGGCCGAGCTGACGGAGGCGCTGAACCGCGGCTGGGGCGAGCGCGACTCGCGCATTCCCATGAGCCTCCAGGAGGAGCGAGCGGGCGTGCAGGTCCGCGTCGAGGAGAATAGGCTCCGCGAAGCGCTGGCTCGCGAGGGCCTGACGAACTAGGGCCGCTGTCGAAACGGGGGCCGGTCGCACGTCATAGGGGTAGGCACGCCAGGCGGGCGAGGGGCGCGCCGCGATACACGTGGATCGTACGTTCCTCTGAGCCGTCAGGACGTCGCGCTCCAGCCCTACTGGGCGCTCAGCGGCCATCTGCTCAAGCGGGTCGGGCGAACGGCCGAGGCGAGGCGAGCCTATGCCCGCGCGGTGGGTCTCAGCGAGGACCCGGCCGTGCGCGACTTCCTGAAGGATAGCTTTTGACACGGTCTCCGAGTGAGCCTAGACTCCTGCCTACCCAGACAAGGAGGGTCCCATGGCCGAGCGACTCATTTCCGGTGACAACCACATCGACCTGACCTATTGCCCCCCCGATCTCTGGTCGGCGCAGGCGCCGGCCAAGTGGAAGCTCCTCGTACCCCGGGTGGAAGAGCTCGAAGACGGGCTCCACTGGTTCGTGGACGCGCAGGACAAGGGGATGTGGAACGGCGTCGGACCCGGTTTCCTCAAGTACCAGAAGGGAAGCTTCGGCCATATCGACGAGATGAAGGACTACGGCTTCGAATGGGACTATCGCCGGGGCGCCCAGCCGCGGCCCACCACACCCGAGCTCAGACTGGCCGATCTGGATCGCGACGGGGTGGAGGCCGAGGTGGTCTACGGCTGCCTGATGATCAACGACCTCATCGCGGCCGGTGATCAGCGGGCGTGGGCGAACCAGGTCTACAACGACTGGGCGGCGGACTTCGCCAAGCGCTCCGATCCCAACCGGATCTTCCCCCTCGCCATCATCCCCAACAACGACCCGATCGTGGCCGCCGCCGAGGTGCGCCGCTGCGCCAAGATGGGGCTCCGGGGCGGCGATCTCGCCTTCAAGCGCATGAGCCTGCCCCTGTATCACCACGACTGGTATGCGCTGTGGGAAGCCGCGGCGGAGTGCCACTTCCCCATCTCCTTCCACTCCACGGGCTTCAAGGGGCTGCGCACGCCCGACACCCCGGAGATGGAGAAGGAGTACATGATCCAGTGGCGCCTCGTGCGCTCCGCCCTCTTCCAGCTCGACACCATGGAGGTGTTCGTGTCGCTGATCGCCTCCGGGGCCTGCGAGAAGTACCCGGACTTCAAGTTCGTCCTCGGCGAATCGGGGGTGACGTGGCTGCCCTACGTCTTCGACCGGCTCGACACCGAGTACGAGGATCGTGGACGCGCCCTCGGCTTCAAGATGAAGCCCAGCGACTACTTCAAGCGCCAGGGCTACACGACCTACCAGCAGGACCAGTACATGGAGCCCATCATTCCCCTCGTGGGCGAGGACAACATCATATGGGGCGCGGCCTATCCGCATCCCGACTGCCTCTGGCCGGACTCGCGGAAGACCATCGAGATGAACCCGTGCATGCTGTCGGAGAGCGTGCTG
>Ga0137360_10000047_pt1 | contig 66861 bp, 49 predicted proteins | sample Mad1_60_16metaG_FD_104924 | JGI IMG/M metagenome (GOLD analysis project Ga0137360, IMG submission 104924) | Vadose zone soil microbial communities from Angelo Coast Range Reserve, California, USA - Mad1_60_16 metaG | ecosystem: Environmental > Terrestrial > Soil > Vadose zone | place: USA... | reverse complement strand
CGATTCGCATCTCGCTCGCTTCGCCGGAAAAGATCCGGCAGTGGTCACACGGCGAAGTTACCAAGCCGGAGACGATCAATTACCGGACATTCAAGCCGGAGCGCGATGGCCTGTTCTGCGCGCGTATCTTTGGCCCGGTAGCCGACTGGGAGTGTCTCTGCGGCAAGTACAAGCGCATGAAGCACCGCGGCGTGATCTGCGACAAGTGCGGCGTCGAAGTCACCCAGGCAAAGGTGCGCCGCGAGCGGCTCGGGCATATTGATCTGGCTAGCCCGTGTTCACACGTCTGGTTCTTTAAAGGCTTGCCTTCGCGCATCGGCCATCTACTCGATATTCCGCTGCGCGAGCTGGAAAAGGTCCTCTACTTCGAATCCTACATCGTCATCGATCCCGGTGAAGTGAAGGAATTGAAGGAGCGCGAGTTACTATCCGATGAGCGCTATCGCGAGCTGATTCGCGATCATCCGGCCGAGTTTGTCGCCAAGATGGGCGCAGAGGCTATCAAGGAACTGCTTTCGATGGTCAACATCGAAGAGCTCGCGGTTGAACTGCGTCGCCGCATGCGCGAAGAGACTTCGCAACAGAAGAAATTGAAATATTCCAAGCGGCTGAAGGTCGCGACTTCGTTTCTTAAGTCCGGTAATCATCCCGAGTGGATGATCCTGGACGTGATTCCAGTGATTCCGCCCGAGTTGCGCCCGTTGGTGCCGCTTGATGGCGGCCGCTTCGCGACCTCAGACCTGAACGATTTGTATCGCCGCGTAATCAATCGCAACAATCGTCTGAAGAAATTGATGGAGTTGCGGGCGCCGGAAGTGATCGTGCGCAACGAAAAACGCATGCTCCAGGAAGCGGTCGACGCGCTGTTTGATAACGGTCGCCGTGGCCGAGTCTTGCGCGGCGTCAACAACCGCCCGCTCAAGTCGCTTTCGGGAACACTGAAAGGGAAGCAGGGACGCTTCCGCCAGAACCTGCTCGGCAAGCGCGTGGATTATTCGGGCCGCTCGGTTATCGTGGTCGGTCCGGAGCTGAAGCTGCACCAGTGCGGCTTGCCAAAGAAGATGGCCCTGGAACTTTTCAAGCCATTCATCTACAACCAACTTGAAAAGCAGGGGCACGCGGCCACGATCAAGCAAGCGCGCGAGATGGTTGAACGCCAGGAGCCGGTGGTCTGGGACATCCTCGAGGAAGTTATTCGCGAGCATCCGGTGCTCTTAAATCGCGCGCCGACTCTCCACCGTCTGGGTATCCAGGCGTTCGAGCCGGTGCTGGTGGAAGGGAAAGCAATCAAGATTCATCCGCTGGTTTGCACAGCGTTCAACGCCGACTTTGACGGCGACCAGATGGCTGTGCACATTCCGCTTTCACCGGAAGCGCAGATCGAAGCGGCCGTGCTGATGCTTTCTTCGAACAACATTCTCAGCCCCGCGAGCGGCCAACCGATCGCGGTGCCCTCGCAGGATATTGTGCTGGGCATCTACTACCTGACACGCGATAAGGAAGGCGCTAAAGGGGAAGGCCGTGTATTTGCATCGGGCAATGAGGTGCTGCTGGCTCTCGACGCCAAGGAAGTCACCACGCAGACGCCGATCAAACTTCGCATCAGTGGCGACTTGATCGATCTTACGCAGGAACACGACTCGCAGGACATTCTGCGCGCCACCGCACAGGAGAACGTGCGCCGGGTCATTAACACAACCGTTGGCCGCGTGATCTTCAACGACTCAATTCCGCCGGGATTACCCTACTTCAACGGCACTCTACGCAAGAAGGGTCTCCAGTCCCTGGTCAACTACTCGCACATTCGTCTCGGTCACGAGATGACGGTGAAGATGCTCGACGATCTAAAAACTCTCGGCTTCCTGTACGCCACCAAGGCCGGCATCTCCATCGGCATCGACGATCTGGTGACGCCACCTTCGAAGCCGGAGATTGTAGGCAAGGCCGAGAAGGACGTGATCACCGTCGAGCAGCAGTACCGCGACGGCGTGATCACCAACGGCGAGCGCTATAACAAGGTGATCGCGATCTGGTCGGAAGCTACCGACAAAGTCGCCAAAGAGATGTTCAAGGCGATGGACGATCGCGAGAAGGCGACCAAGGAAATGAACCCGATCCTGATCATGTCGGATTCAGGAGCGCGCGGTTCGGCGCAACAGATTCGCCAGTTAGCGGGCATGCGTGGATTAATGGCGCGTCCGTCAGGCGAAATTATCGAGACGCCGATCCAGTCAAACTTCCGCGAAGGTCTAAATGTTTTGCAGTACTTTATTTCGACCCACGGCGCGCGTAAGGGATTGGCTGATACGGCGCTGAAGACGGCCGACTCGGGCTATTTAACGCGGAGGCTGGTTGACGTGGCGCAGGACGTAATCATCAGTGAACAGGACTGCGGTACGTTGAAAGGAATCTCTTCGGCGGCGATCGTTGAAGGCGGCGAGGAAATCGAAAGCTTGCGCGACCGCATCGTGGGCCGTACGGCGCTCGAAGATGTGATCGACCCGGTCGAAGGCACGGTCATCGTGGAATCCAATCAGGAGATCGACGAAGACCTGGCCTCGGAAATTCAACGTTCCGGCGTCCAGCGCGTTCGTATTCGTTCAGTCTTGACCTGCGAATCGCGACGCGGCTGCTGTATTAAATGCTACGGACGCAACCTGGCCACTGGCCGTCCGGTGGACATCGGCGAGGCGGTCGGCGTGATTGCCGCCCAATCAATTGGCGAACCCGGTACCCAACTTACCATGCGCACGTTCCACATCGGCGGCACGGCGCGACTGGAAGAGTCTTCCAAGCACGAGGCGCGCGTCGAAGGCAAGGTCAAGTACATCGATCTGCAAACTGTCAAGAGCCGCAAGGGAGAGCGCGTGGCGATGAATCGTAACGGCGCTTTGACGATTCTCGATGAGCGCAGCCGCGAAGTCGCGCGTTATCAGATTGTTTATGGCGCGCACATTCTGATCGAGGACGGGGACACCGTGGCGCAGGATCAGTTGCTGGCCACCTGGGACCCCTTCACTTTTGCAATTCTTACTGAGGTCGGCGGCAAGGTGAAATTCCAGGACTTGAAAGAAGGCGTGACCTATGACGAAGAGACTGACCAGGTCACTGGTTTGTCCCACATGGTAGTTAAGGACTCGCCGGACGAAAAGAAACAGCCCCGTCTGGAAATTCGCAACACCAGCAACAAGGTGTTGAAGACTTACCAGATGCCGGTGCGTGCTAACCTGATGGTTAACGACGTCGAAGAAGTCGAGCCCGGCGATGTCATCGCCAAAATTCCCCGGGAAACGACCAAGACGAAGGACATCACCGGTGGTCTGCCGCGCGTCGTCGAGTTGTTTGAAGCTCGCCGGCCGGGCGAAGCTGCCGTTATGTCTGAAATCGACGGCACCGTCAAACTGGGTCCCATCTCAAAGGGCAAACGCAAGCTCATCATCGTTGGCGACGATGGTGAAGAGCGCGAGTACGACATCCCACGTGGTACGCACATCAACGTGCAGGAAGGCGATCGGGTCCGCGCCGGCGAGGCGTTGCAGGACGGACCGCTGAACCCGCATGACATTCTGCGCGTGCTGGGTATGAACCGTCTGCAGGAATACCTGACCAACGAAATCCAGGAGGTCTATCGCCTGCAGGGCGTGAACATCAACGATAAGCACATCGAAGTAATCGTGCGTCAGATGTTGCGCTGGGTGAAGATTAAGGAAGTCGGCGACACCGAGTTCCTGCTCGAAGAGCAGGTCGATCGCTTCCGCTTCCAGGACGAGAACGAACGGGTGCGTAGCGAGAAAGGCGAAGTTTCTTCGGCTGAACCACTGCTTTTGGGCATCACCAAGGCTTCGCTCTCAACCGATTCCTTCATCTCGGCGGCGTCGTTCCAGGAAACGACGCGCGTGCTGACTGAGGCTGCTATCTCTGGCCGCATAGATTATCTACGCGGCTTAAAAGAGAACGTCATAATGGGCCGCCTGATTCCCGCCGGTACGGGTATGGAGTACTACCGCAACGTGAATATCGAGCGGGACGAAACCATCGGCGAATCTCAGCGCGAAGAGATAGACGACCTGCCGGAAATCCTCGGAACCGGATTGCCTATGCCAGAGCCGCATGTTGCAGTGCCCGCGACCAGCATGGAATCCGACGCTGAAGAGGAAGACGAAGAGCTCGTCGAGGTGGCGACTGATGTCGAGGACGAATAGCCTAGGGCTCAACTTGTAACGTTGGCAGAACACTCGCTTCGGGCGGGTGTTTTGCTTTTTATAGTGCGAAAACCGCTGCGACGCTCTGTATTACTCAGCGCGTTTCTGGGAGCGCGGACGTCCCGCACAGCGAACGAAGTTCGCTCACGTTTTCCAGCTACTGTCTTCCAATCACAAGAGCTGTTCGCGCTTCGCGCTAGTGGGACGAGACGTTCGCGCTCCCAGCAGGGGCGAAATCAAGTTCCACACGGTTTTCCCCTTCCCATCCGGCCGTCTTTAGGCTAATATGCCCAGCGAGGCTGGCCCAGTGGCCTCTATCTTCCCGACCTGCGCGTTGCGATTGCAGCAGCGCTGAATTCTTCAGAAAATCCCGGCACCGATTTACTGCGCGGCAACCTTTTGTCGCTTGCTTCAGTCTTATTGCAGTCGAAGCAGGAGGTTATCCCTTTGAAAAGAAGTATCCCCCGTCTGGTTCTTGTTCTAGGTCTATTCGTACTCGGCACAGCTCAACTTGTTCCCGCACAAGATTCATCGTCAGATCCGTCAAAGATCGACACATCCAGGGTTACTGGACAAACACAGCCGGGACCGAACGTGGCAGCACCAGCGCAGGAGTCCCTGCCCGCGCTCGTCCGCCGGGTTAAGCCTTCGGTCGTTTCCGTGCTGACTTACGACGCCAAGGGAGAGCCGCTGATTAGCGGTACCGGGTTCTTTGTCCGCGCCGGCCAGGTAATTACTAACATGCACGTCATTCGCGGCGCGCACCGGGTCGAGATTCACACCCTCGACGGCAAAGGCCGCACCTATCCCGTAGCCGGCGCCCTCGCCACCGATGAAGAGGCTGATCTCGCTCTGCTAAGTGTAGATCTGCCGGCGGAACGTTCGCGTCCGCTCACTTTCGCGAGCACCCTGCCCGACGAAGGCGAGCAGATTTTCGTGATCGGCAATCCGCTTCGTCTGGAGGGCTCGGTGAGCGAAGGGATCGTATCTGCCGTGCGCGAAGTGCCCGACCTCGGACGTATCATTCAAATCACGGCTCCTGTTTCGCACGGCAACAGCGGCAGCCCGCTGCTCAATATGCGCGGCCAGGTGATTGGCATCGTCACAGTGAAAGTCACGAACGGTCAGAACATTAACCTTGCGTTGGGAACGGCGCGCATCAGTTCGCTGGCGCAAGGCAAATTGACGTCCTTCGATCAGATCGGCGCCAAGAGTCGTTCAGCCACACAGCCCGAGTTGTTGGCTGAGTTGTGGTATCGCGGTGGTATCGATTCGTTGTGGTTGGGAAACTATGACAGCGCGCTTAACTATTTCGAGACGGCCGCTAATCGTAATCCACGCCGGCCTGAGACCTGGATTCAGATCGGTTATTGCAAGGTGAAACAGGGCCGCAACGATGAAGCAATTCGGGCTTACAAACGCGCGTTGCAATTAAGGCCTACTTCGGCGGATACCTATAACAAGCTGGGCGACGCTTATTACTACGGGGCACATTTTAATGAAGCGATCGACTCTTACCGTCAAGCCGCACGTCTGCGGCCGGATCAACCCGAAGCCTATTACAATCTGGGTCTCGCCTATCTCGAAATAGGCGATCGACAATCCGCCCTGGCGCAAAGCCGGTTGCTCGATTCGATCGATCCGGAACTAAACAAAAAGTTGCTGGCGGAAATGCAGAGATAGTCGGCACCCCAGGCCCCGACAACCCGGGCAGTAGCCCGACAGGAATGAAAGGCGAAGGCGAAGGCGGAGGGAAACCTCAATGCGAACGCCCGCCTGAACCGTCGGGCTACTGTAGTAAAACAAGAACCCCTTGACGAACCTTCGGTAGAATCCAAAAACGATCGGGTCCTTCGCCGCGTCCCATTCTTAGGAAGTTAACTCACACCCACGGATCGAGAACAATATCTTCACAGTTGAGCCTGGGCCATCGTCAAATATGAGGACGAGCGTGGACAGAATGTTCGCGCTCCTGCTCTCAAGGTGGGTTCAAATCAGAAGCTTGTCGTTGAGATTTGTGGACCCGCGCATGTATTAGTCTATTTATCGCTCTGTTGAGTCTGTTCCGCTGCTGATTCGTCGCATTCGCTCTAGGCGCACTTCTTCAAACTAAAAACTTTCCGGCGTCAATCTGACCGCAATCCGTCCGGGATTCGATGTGCTTGCTCGTAATGCTCCTGCTTCTGGCAAAGCAGGATTTAGATTCTCTGAACTCATTCGGGTCACATCTACTTCACGTTGATGCGTTATCACGAAACAGTCACATTGGTTGTTGTTAGCCCTCCTGCCAACAGTTAGAATCAATTTGCTCCCGCCCTCACGTGTAGACCTCACGCGTTAGATTTGAGCAAGACCAAAAAATTTGAATAGGAGAAAGTAACCCCTTTGAATACTCGTATACTGTTCCCCCGCTTGCTCGTTGCCTGCTTCGCTTTATGCGTAACCGCAACTGTAGTCGCCCAGAGTAGCGAAAGTGATTCCCGTCAAACTCGCGCAGCTCTTGATGCCAACGGCGGCATGCGTTTGGAAACGGATATCTCAACGCCGCCTGTGAGTGAGGAGCGCAGACCGAGAATGATTGGCGCGGTTCCGACGCTGCCCGCGGGACCTGTGGTAACCAGTAGGTTTGATCACCTTTTATTATCGGCTATCCAATCTCACCTGGGTTCGCCGTATTACTACACCGGAACCGGACCCGACTCTTTCGATTGTTCAGGTTTTGTCTGGCGTACTTTTCAGGAGGCGGGTTTTGATTTCAGCCGGGGACCGGCGCGTTCATATTGGGCCACCTTCGCGGCGCCGAATAAGGACGAGCAGTACAAGTTTGGCACGCTGGTTTTCTTCAGCGGGCTGGCGCACGTAGGGATTGTCGCCGACGAGCATGGCTTCTATCATTCGTCACGCCATCACGGCGTTATCTACTCACCTTTCAACGATTACTGGCTGTCGCGAATCGACGGTTTTCGCCGCGTTCCGGTTGATTCGATACCAGTCCCCGCGGCGAGTGCGAAGCCGCGCGTTGCCAGGCCCGCGATCATTACGCAGGCCGTTGAAGACAACCAACGCTAAGTAAAAGGTAACGCATGTAACAAAGGCCGCTGTGAATCATTCCGCTGCGGCCTTTTGATTTGCGATGGAAGAACTAATTAGCCGCCAACGTCGTGTCGTGAAACCACCACGGTCCCGGCCAGCGAATCACCAATTCGTTGCTTTCTCGCGGAGGAGATAATTGCGATGCCGGCCGGAATGCCGCCGAGCAAGATAGGGTTCGCTTCCAAAACCCGCGCTATGGTTCGAATGAGATGACTTTTCAGGCTACTACGAGTGCCGTCGATATTGCGAACTACGAGGCCCTGCATGAACTTTCCGGGAGTCCGCGACCAGAGCAGCTCAAAGATGAAAAAGTAACTTAGATAGGTCAAGCACAGGGTTGTACCGCCCAAGATCGAACTGTCGGTGTGGAGTAAGCCAACCGTTAAGACTGAGATAAGACACGCGATCAGGTTGTCTATGATGAAGGCGATGAGCCTCGCCTTGCCGGCGTCGCCGATCAGGTCCATTTGCATACTCGGAGGGGCAGAGCGCGGTTAACTCCTGGTAACAAAACCCGAGTGGCGCTCTTTGTCGCGCTTTTCCCACACGGCGATGATCTTATCGACAGCAACGTAGCAAACTTCTCCATCATCATCCTTCAAGTGCAGGATTCCGTTCTCTACTTTGTCCACATCGCCGCGCAGGCTCGAAGTGGCGCCACAAAAGACGTCGATTCTGCGTCCCGTCAGTGTTTTCAGGAATTCTTCCATGAGCCTTTGGTTGTAGCGCAAGTTGTTAACTTGCGATTGTTCTTCTAATACGATGACGCAAGTTAACAACTTGCGCCACAGGAATTAATCGTCGCCGTTGCGAAATGTGATTTGCACCAGCGGCACTACTGTATCGTCTCCCTGCTGGATTCTCTCGAATTGCAGCAGATCATAGTAAGCGCATCGAGCACGGGCCGGAAATTCGCGACAGACCAGCGGCCGCGCGTGATAGATCGTGCAACGGCGCGTCGATGGATCAAGAAATTTGCAGGCCTTATCGAAAATCGGGTCGGCCTTGCGGCGCAGTATCCGTTCTCCCTGCCAGGTAGTGGTGAACTTGCTCTGCGCCGTCTCGACATCAAGATCAAAGTGTTTCGCCAGCCGTTTGATATCGCGCGGGGTAACCCGCACTCGATCGTAAATCGAGCAGCAGTATGCCGGACACTTGTTACAGTCGTAGTAGCTTCTTTGGTCTTCGGTATTTGGCATCCCTGGTTCGCTCGTCATCGCCTGCTTGATTTCCGGTATTCACTCAAGAGCAGCCTCATGAACTCTTCACGACGTTGGTAGAGCCGCCGGGGTTGTCGCGGCTTGCGTGTTGCTAAAGCATACGCGGTGATGATGGGCAATGCTACTGTCGAATCGAGATAGCAAACCACTGCGTCCGGTAAGCGATCGGGATCTATCTTACCCCACGACACCGCTTCGCCCGGAGTGGCCCCCGAAAGTCCGCCGGTGTCAGGCCGCGCGTCAGTCACCTGCAGAAAGTAATCATGACCGCGTTCGTCGATGCCGAGCACTTCCTGAATCTGCGGCTCAGTTTGCAGTGCGAAGTTCTTTGGCGAGCCGCCGCCGAGAATGAAGATCGCGGATTTGCCGCCCCTCTTTCGAGGGCTACGTTTGACCCGGTCGCTACCGTTCCCGGTACTGAGAGAGCCGTGAATCAATCCGCGTTTGGCCGCCAGCACAATCGACGCCGTCTCGTTCACATCGAGCGAGGGGTCGAAGGCGAGTTTGTTACCCTGCAGAGCTTTGGCCGCGACATTCATGCCGATCGACGAATCGCCCGGTGAAGAGGTGTAAAGCGGTACCGAGTACTCGTGCGCCGCCGCCAGCAGAGATCTGTTCTTTAACCCCAGTCTACGTTCGCGTTCCCAGACATATCGACCAGCCAAATAATGAAACTCAGCGGTCGACATAGGCCGTTGAAATTCCGGCGCTTCAATCACCTGGCGAAAGAATGCGTCGGTATCCAGCAGGACTGAATAATCGAAAAAGATGTCATAGATGCGCACGACCTCTTCTTCCCGCAGGACGATGTCGGAGGTCTGTGCGTTGCCTTCGTGCATCTTCAGACCGATTCCGAAGTGCGTGTCGTGGTAAAAATTGGCGCCCGTCGAAATGATCCAATCAATGAAGCCGGCCTGGATTAACGGAATCAACGCCGACATGCCGAGGCCCGCGGGAGTCAAAGCGCCCGTTAGCGTTATTCCAACGGTAACGTCGGGCTCGAGCATTTTTTGCGAGAAGAGCCAGCAGGCTTCGCGCAGGCGCGCCGCGTTATATGCCAGAAAGGCGTTGTCGACGAGATCGACCAGTTGAGTCTTGCCGGTAATCGGCTTTGGATCGATTCGCCGGCCGCGCAGAAATTTGCTTTCCTTTTTCGCCAAGACTTTTATGGAATTGAGTTTTTGGTTATCGAACTTGAAAAGAAGATAGTCGGCGAGTCAGCGTGTGTTGTCAACGTCAGAGCCGCCTGCGGTAGCGGGCGGTTGACCTCTAATACAGAATCACTCCAGTACGAAGATCAACCGCCCGCTACCGCAGGCGGTTCTGACAGACGTTCGAGACACGCACGGCAGAGACAACCAGCATATCGGCCCTTTAGCTCCCTTCGCGTTTCATCGCTCAGCTTTATCTCCGAACACCAGCATCCGCTGAGTTTCGCGCCACAGGTGATCGAACCACCGCATGCTTCGCAGACCGAAGGTTCGCGCCGGACAGTCAAAAAAATTTCGGCAATTTTACTTAGATTCATCGGTTGACGGCCGCTTCGCCGGTTTCCGCAGCCCGTTTCACACTCAAACGCCCGATACGTTTTTCGTCGGCTTCCAGAACTTCAACCTCAAGACCACGAAAAGTCATGCGCGCGCCCGCACGAGGCACACTGCCTTTATGCGCGATCACCAGACCGGCAATCGTGGTGAAATCGTCGGCTTCGATCTCCATGTCGAACAGGCGCTCAACCTTTCCAATCTCAGTACTACCGAGCACTTCATAAACTCCGTCGCCGGTGGGCACTATCTCCTCGGGTTCCTCGCCGCTAATGTCTTCGTCCTCGATCTCTCCTACGATCTCTTCCAGAATGTCTTCGACCGTCACCAGGCCGGCAATACCGCCGTACTCATCAATCACGATGGCCAGATAGGCGTGCGCCTTTTGCATTTCTTCCAGCAGCCGGGCGAGAGGTTTCGTTTCCGGAATGAAATAAACCGGCCGGATGAATGCCGCGATCGGCGCGTCAGCCTGATTGTCGGCCCAGCAGTGCAGCAAGTCGCGCACGTAGATCAGACCTTCGATGTTATCGATTTGATCGCGAAAGACCGGGAGCCGCGAATGCTTCGTTTCAAGCATGATATCGCAGGCTTCGCGCGCGGTAGCGCTGTGCGGCAGCGCGATCATCGCCGTGCGGGGGGTCATAACCTCGCCCACGGATTTATCCCCGAACTCAAACACGGAATGAATTAATTCACGTTCTTCTTCTTCGATGATGCCTTCAGCTTCGCCGACCTCGATCAGCGCCTGGATGTCATCGCCGTCGTCATCGTCCTCGGCGTCTCCGTCCGCTTCTTCCAATTCCTCCTGCTCTCGCAGGCGGTCAAACGAGCGGTGCCAGGGCTCAGCCGCGAAAGTGAGCACGCGATAAAACGGCCGCAGCACCGGCAAAAGTCGCAGCAGCTTTGCTTCAGGATTGCGCAGAGAGATCATCCGGGGAATGAACTGACGAAAGATTCCCGCCAGCACCAGACCCGACGCGAGTGAAATGAACAGCGCGAGGCTGTTGGCGGAAAACCATTGCAGAGAAATGTAAGTGACGAGGACCGAGAAGACGACCAGCAGAATCTGGATCGCGGCCGAGAGCGTGAAACTGAACCGGGCCCGGTTTTCCAGAATCTCTTTGAGCAGCGGCGCGTAGCGCGCGTTTGGGTGCTCGTCAGCTTCGGCGGCCAGCCGTCTGAGTCCGACGTCGCTCAGTTGGCCGAACGCCATGTCCACGGTGGCGAGAGAGGTCAGCGCCAGAAGCAACCCGAAACTTATGGCTAATTCAACTTCCATAGAGGCGAGTCAATCGTAAACTGTTAACGGTTAACAGTAAACCGTGAACAGACAAGAATTCGTTTCTGTTCACCGTTCACTAGTCAAATTCCCAGTCGTGTTCGCAGCTTCAGCTCCAGCCGGTTCATTTCCCCACGATCAGTTTCGTGATCATAGCCCGACAGGTGCAGCAACCCATGCAGAATTAACTGCGCTATTTCGTTTTCAAGACTGAGCCCGTGTTCTTTGGCCTGGCGCTCGGCCTGCTCGATTGAAATAACTATGTCTCCCAAATTCAAGCCGGCGAGCTTTTCAAACTCAGCCTGTTCGGTGGGAAAGGAAAGCACGTCGGTCGTGGCACGTTTGCCGCGCCAAATTCGATTGAGGGCGCGCATCGCGCGGTCTGAAACAAAAGCGACGGTCAACCCATCGGCAGCAACAGGCAAGGCTCGCGAAGCCTCAGTTGCGAATGTTTGCCAACGATCGCAGTCAATCGGTAGTTTTCGTTGCCGATTAATAACTTCGATCATTCGTTACTCTTGTCAGAACCGCCTGCGGTAGCGGGCGGTTGACTGTCTCACATCAAAGCGGCGTCTGTACAAACGATCAACCGCCCACTACCGCAGGGGGTTCTGACAGGAGGCGATCGGTAATCCCTAAATCTCGCTCTTCTTCGTATGCGACTCGTAAGCTTTGATAATCATCTGCACGAGCTTGTGTCGGACCACGTCTTTATCGCTGAAGTAAACAAAGTCGATGCCATCAATGCCCGCCAGGACCCGTTCAGCCTCGACCAATCCACTGCGTTTGCCTGTCGGCAGATCGATCTGAGTAACGTCACCGGTGATGACTGCTTTCGAGCCGAATCCAATTCGCGTCAGAAACATCTTCATTTGTTCGCTGGTGGTGTTCTGTGCTTCGTCGAGAATTACAAACGCGTCTGAGAGCGTGCGTCCGCGCATGAATGCCAGCGGCGCGATTTCGATGACGCGCTTTTCCAGCAGTTTGGCGACCCGCTCGTAATCGACCAGATCGAACAGAGCGTCGTAAAGCGGCCGCAGATAAGGATCGACTTTTTCCTGCAAGTCTCCGGGAAGGAAACCGAGCTTCTCGCCGGCTTCAACCGCCGGCCGCGCCAGCACGATGCGATTCACTTGCTTTTGCATCAGCGCCTGCACAGCCATCGCCACGCCCAGATAGGTCTTGCCGGTGCCTGCAGGGCCGATGCCAAACACGATGTCTTTCTGCTGAATAGTTTCGAGATAGCGACGCTGCATCGCCGACTTCGGCGCGACCTGTTTCTTGCCGGCCGGACTAAAACGCGATCGGGTGAAGTAGTCGCGCAGGCTGTACGCGCGGTCCTCGGCGATCTGCGCAAAGGCTTCGCGCAATTCTTTGTCGGTGAATTGCCGGCCTTCGGCAAACAGGGCCGCGAAATCCTGGAGAATTCGCTCGACAGTCTCGACGTCCTTTGGATCGCCGTCGACATTCAGGCTGTGACCGCGCCCGTTGATTTGAACATCGAGCAGCGACTCGAGGTACTTGATGTTCTGGTCGTGAACGCCGAAAAGCGTCTCCAGCCCGCGTGGTGGAAGCTCGATTTGCTTCAACTGATGAAACTTTCTCCCGAGTAGATTGTAGAGTGTTTGAGGGTGTGAGTTGGCGGAATACTCTTTTGCATAAGTGCGTATCGGACGCTACTACACGGTAATCAGGTTGTCAATTCTGACGGCGGCGTCCTGCTGGGGATTTGGAATTGAGGGCCTTTGCCATTTTAAGAGGTTGGCTGAGAGCCAGGCGAGGTCAGTACCGGGAGCGGTAGCGACCGGGTCTCAATATCACAATGATTCGAGATCGCGAGGATAGACCCGGTCGCTACCGCTCCCGGTACCGACTTCATCACAGACTGGCGCGCAGCACCCGGCGAGGTTGAGGCAATAAACAGCCTGCGTTATAGTCTTCGACAGCCAATCTGCGGAGGGGTCGCATAATGGTAGTGCAGCGGTCTTGAAAACCGCCGTCCGAAAGGATATGCAGGTTCGAGTCCTGTCCCCTCCGCCATTTCTTTTCAAGGACTTACTGCTAGTCGTCCGATCACCATATTTGGGTAGACTGTCGTGAGGTTCGGCGACTCATGATCTGAAACTCGATGCAAACGGCCAATCCAAGTAACGTGTGGGAATCGGTAATGGCGATCGTCTCGTTTTTTGCTTCGATCGCATCTCTGCTCTTGTCTGTGATCGCTATTTGGCTGTCCTTCAAGTTTTACAAAATGTCTCTCGGGAGTTCGAAGCGAATTGAAGAACCTGGATGAACTGGCTGCAACAGAGTTCATTGCCTGAGCCGCAGTAAGTTAACCGACAAGGCGTTGACTTAGGGCTTCGGTTGCCGTAGGTTTCTTTCGTCAACAGGCTGGACTCGCAAAAAGCTCCTGCTGTCTGCTCAGACTGCGCTAGTCTCTCTGCCATCTTGTCCTGATTTAAGGTTGGAAGGGCATTCATCATAAGGGTCTCACCGCCTTCATCTTTAGGAGAGTCTAATGGTTCACACTAGCCGGTCCACAAGCAATCAGTTCGCTGATAAATATGTAGCCCTAAACGGGTCACTTTTGTCACCGCGTCTGCGGCGTCAAATATCAGCGGTGATTCTCTTGCTGTCGGTGATCTGCGCACCTGTCCGGGGCTTTGCCCAATCGAAAGAGCCGGAGAAACGAGGGCTGGGGATCGCCCCTGGTCCAACACAAACACCCGCGTCCGTGACACCCGCCACTCCTGGCGATAAGCCTGAGTTGATTCTGCAAACGGGACACACAAGGTCCGCTAACGCAGTAGCCTTTAGCCCCGACAATCGCTGGCTGGCCTCGGGAGGCAAAGACAACGTTATAAAAATTTGGGACCTGGCGACGGGAAACGTTCTGCGAACGCTATACGGTCACACGAGGAACGTTAACGCACTCGCGGTTAGCCCCGATGGGAAACTGTTAGCCTCGGGTAGTGGCGATATTAATGACAAGCGAGACTTAGGGACTTTCACTCAGGGAGGCGTGGTCGGCGGAGCGGAAGATAATACAGTCAGAATCTGGAGCGTTCAGACGGGGCAACAGTTGCAGGTTTTGCGCGGCCACGAACTCCCCGTCGGCGCGGTGGCCTTCAGCAACGACGGTCACTCGCTAACGAGCGCGGGCGGGGACGCTGTCAAAGTCTGGGACCTTTCAGCGGGCACCGAGTCGCGTTCGCAAAAAACAAAGTACGGATCAACCGGCATGGAGAAGCTCAACTCAATGCCCTCATTTTCGATTTGGGGTGGCGGAGACAAACAACAGAAGCAAGAGGCGCAACGCTTAAAGAATTTCAAACTGTCGGCATCGAAAATGGCCGTTAGTTCGAACGGGCAAATCGCAGCCGTCGGGCAGCCTGATAAAGCAGTAAAAATCTACGATGCCCAAAGCGGACGCGAGCTGCGGGACTTGTCATTCAAAGCGATCCCCGAAGCGGAAAACTCGAGTCTCGCGTTTAGCGCTGATGCGCGGCTGATTGCCTTTGCCAAAACGAGCGAGACCATCAGCGTCCAGGAGGCGACGACGGGCCGCGAGCTCTACAGTATCAATACGGGCTTCAGCAAAACGCCCCAGCGTTTGCAATTCAGCGCGGATGGACGGCTTCTCGTTACGGCTACCGATAACAACGCCGCGATGAAGTTGTGGGACGCGACGACGGGTCAATTGATACGCGAGCTAAAAACCAGTGGAGACGCCCTGGTGGGCGCCAGAGTGATTAGCTTCAATCGCGACGGCAGTCTGATTGCGGCCGTCGCTGCGGGAGCTAAGGCAATCAGAATTTTCGAGACCGCAACGGGGCACGAATCTCGCACTCTGCAAACCGGAACGACGGACGAAGTGGATAGATCGGAGCAAGCGGCGTTCATTAAGGCCATCGATCCTAAAACGATGGAGACGCTTCAGAAGCGAGACATTACGACGCCCGAACAAATCATCGAAGCCGTCGAAGCAATGGGAACTATCTCCAGCGAAAAGCTTCAGGCCGGCGGCGCCGTAAGTTTCAGCCCCGACGGCCGCTTCCTGATTTCGAGTCACGTGCTTTTGAAGAATCTGGCGACGGAAGTCTGGGATACGGCCGCGGGCACGCTCGTGCGCGGTAATGACGACGCATCGCTGCGGGATCGTGGCAAGCCATTCTTTAGTCCGGACGGACGCTTCAGGGCGGCTGCTTTCTTTCCCATGAAGGACTTCTACACCAGCTCCGCCGGCGCTCTGAATCCGTTTAGCGATGTCTATAAAGATGTCTACAAACAGAAAATAGATCTCTACGACGGCACATCCGACAAACGCTTGCGAGAATTGGACGGGGGCAAGGCGCCCATCATCGGCATCGTTCCGGCGGCGGGTTTTAGTTTCAACGGCAAGCTCATCGCTATGACGGGCTTTGAAAAGAAAGAGCGTTCTGTACTTGTTTACGAGACGGAAAGCGGGCGCAAGGTTAATAATTTTCAGATTAATGATGACGAACAAAGCGGGGCGGTGACAACTCTTTGTCTGAGCGCGGACGAGCATCTGCTGGCTGCGGGATACGCAACCAAGATCGATATATTTGAAGTGGCCTCAGGCAAAACATTGCGCACCTTACCACACGAGGGACGGATAGTCTCTCTCAGCTTCAGTCCTGACGGACATTTTCTCGTCGCCCTCGGTTCCAACAACGACAAATACATTTGGGACGTCTCCTCGGGCGAAAAGATCGCCACGCTGGTAAATCTCGGCGGTGCTCTCAACAGCCGCGGCAGCGATTGGTTAGTGGTATCTCCCGACGGGTTATTCGACGGCTCACCTGCTGCCTGGAAGCAAATCCTTTGGCGGTTTGGAGGCAAGACGTTTGATGTCATGCCTGCCGAAACCTTCTTCAACGAGTTCTACTATCCCGGGCTGCTGGCAGAGGTGATGGCCGGGAAAAGACCTCGCGCGCCAAAGAACATCTCGCAGCTCGACCGTCGCCAACCCGACTTAAAATTGATCGCGAAGGGCGGACCAGCAGCCGCCGCTAATACGTCAGAACGCACGCTGACGGTAAGGGTTGAAGTAACCGAGATACCAGCCGACAAAGATCATTCAACGGGCAGTGGGGCGCGGGATGTCCGGCTCTTCCGCAACGGTTCGCTCGTAAAGGTCTGGCGCGGCGATGTGCTGAAAGGCCAAACGGCAACAACGCTGGAAACCAACATAACAATGGTTGCAGGAGAGAACCGTCTGGCGGCTTATGCCTTCAATCGTGATAACGTCAAGTGCAGGGATGCTGAGCTGAATCTCACCGGTGCGGATAGCCTCAAGCGGCCCGGTACCGCTTACATTCTGGCCATCGGTGTTAACGCGTACTCCAATTCGCAATACAATCTTAAGTACGCGGTTGCAGATGCAACAGCGTTTGGCGAAGAGGTACGACGCCAACAGCAGCAGATTGCAAAATATGACCATGTTGAAGTCGCACCCTTGCTGGACCATGAGGCCACGAAAATAAATATCTTAAGGGCATTGAAGCGGCTCGCCGGAATCGAAGGAGCCGCGGCCCCAGATGCACCTGCGGCACTTGAAAGGCTAAAGGCGACCCAGCCCGAAGACGCAGTCTTCATCTACTTCGCGGGACACGGAACCGCTCAGGGCCAGCGATTTTATCTTTTGCCTCACGACCTCGGCTATGCGGGCGAGCGAACGAAGCTTGACGCACTGGGTTTGCAGATCATCCTCGAGCATGGCATCTCGGATGAGGAGTTGGAGCGGGCGGTTGAAGGAATCGACGCGGACAAATTTCTGATGGTCATCGATGCCTGCAATTCCGGTCAGGCACTTGAAGCCGAGGAGCAACGGCGCGGTCCGATGAACTCCAGGGGTTTGGCTCAACTGGCTTACGAGAAGGGGATGTACATCCTGACTGCGGCGCAGAGTTATCAGGCGGCACAGGAGGCTTCACAACTGGGACACGGGCTGTTGACTTTCGCGCTCGTAGAGGAAGGACTGAAGCAAGGCGCGGCAGATAGTGATCCCAAAGACGGCCAGGTATGGGTGCGTGAATGGTTCGACTATGCGAGCACGCGGGTGCCCAATATTCAGCTCGAGAAAATGAAGGCGGCGCGTGGCCTGGGCCTCAATCTTTCGTTCGTCGCAGACGAGGAACGCGGGCCGGATTCGAAGCGGCGCGTAACACAGACGCCGCGAGTTTTTTACCGGCGCGAATCAGAGGGACGGCCATTAATCGTCGCCAAACGATGAGGAGATGCGGGCCTCAGGACCCTCCAGCGTGCCGCGACTAATCAACAAGCCGGGGCAGTAGCCGGCTGACTCCTGTTTTCCTCAATCCTAATCTCTCATTGTTTGCTAAAACCAAGGCCTACAGTCCCTGCGCCCACTCTTCGAGTGTGACAAATTTATTCTTAGAAATGTCAAAAACCTCGATGGCGTAAGCTGGGTGGACTTCCCAGACCGCGCGGCGCGGAAAACTATTTACTCCATGTAGACCTTCGCATGGACCGGGCGTGTGACTGCCATCAAAGAAAAGTTGGCCGGTGATTCTCACCCGCAGTCCCTTGATCGGAAGCGGATTTGTGACGTGCGGAGAAGTGCACGCGTTGGAATCGAAACGATCCCACAAGACCGGCCTGAAGTGGGGACTGATTTCGGCAGTCACGCTCGAGCATTCTTCTGCCCCAGCCGTCTCGCCGAGAGCCACATGAATGTCATTCCAGTCAAAGAGCGAGTTCTTACAATTGACGCCTTCACCGCCGAAGCCTTGTGGGCCAGAGCCAAGTACATAGGTATCATCGTGTTTTGCATCCAGCACAAAACCTTCAAACACGACCAGCTTGCCTTCGCCCAACAGCACTGGATTGCCATTTAGGTCCACTGTGGAAAGGTCGTGCAATTTCGCGCGATCCGCCGGCTCGGGCGCTGACTGCCCATATTTGAAAGTGCCTTGCTGGACCAGATGATCGACCGCGGCCTGTAGTTTGTCGATGGTGGTGGTGCTGATCTGAGTCGCAGGTCCTGCCGCGCAAAAATTATTCTTGATTCTATTTTGGGCTTTGTCGTTTTCTCTTTTGGCACAGCCTTCGTTTGGACAATGCTGATCGATGTCATGACTCGGTCCGATGAAAGGCAGCGTACAACCCACGATGAATGGCTGATCGATAGGGGGTACGCAGGTGGCAGGATTTGCAGGCGGAGGATCATCACAATGCGGTCCCTTCGTGCCGGTCTTCTCCGCATTCGGCGTGGCAGCGGGACTTGCGGACGAATTCGCAGCTGGGCTAGCGGACGGGCTGGCCGTCGGACTGGGCGCGCTCGTATTGATAGGCGGCGAAGGTTGGCAGCTGCTGAGCGCCGTTAGAATCAAACTTAATAATCCGATTGGAAAGGCTCGGCTCATGGGACACGCTCCTTTGCGGTGAGAGAACGGAGAGTCGGAAATTGTTAGTCTAAACGCGGCCAAAGTCTATTCTTAGCTGTGTTAGCTGTCAATCTTTTTACTGTTCAAATAGGGAAGGGTGAAGGATCAAAGCGGAAGGCAGGCGGGTAGTTGTTTCAAAGGATTTGGATTCGAGCAGTGTGGCCGAGGCGTCGATCCGCAGTCGTTAAGGACCACATGAAATCGGCAAACCTGGATCATTTTGACGGCTGGGCACGCTGGTTTATATTGGTGAGTGCGAAGTGGCGTATCAGGTGAGGTTAATGGGCCCTCGAAACCGCGGTCCGCAGGATCTACGGTTCTGAGTTCGTCCCTCCGCCATAACATTCTCCGCCTAAGCCGTTTCCGTAAACCCCAATTGGTCTGCGGCGGCTTTGTTTTTGACCGACAGCACTCGGGCCAGGGACGGCGACCTGGCAGCACTTCTCGATCATGCTTTCGCCCACACAAGTTTCTGTCGTTGCTCCAGCCGCCATGTTGCTGGAAAGCTGGCGAGAGGTGGTCGGCCGGCTCTGGCACTACCTGGATGACCCTTACCATATCGGAAGCGTTGACGTTTCGATCACGAGATTGATTGAAGGCATTCTGATCTTTGCGTTTGCGATCCTCGTTTCGCGAACCCTCAGCGCACTGCTGCAACGTCGCATCGCAAAGCGTGCCTATCTCGATCCCGGACTGCGGTACACGATGGGAAGGCTGACGCAGTACCTGATTATTTCTTTAGGGGTGTTACTCGCGCTCAAGAGCGCATTCAATCTCGATCTGACTTCGATTGCTGTTCTCTTCACGGCTCTCTCGGTTGGGATTGGCTTCGGCCTGCAATACATAGCGGCCGATATTGCTTCAGGTTTTATTTTGCTTTTCGAGCGCCCCGTGCGCGTCGGCGATCGCATCACTATCGGCGAGGACGAAGGCGATGTGCAGAGCATCAACCTGCGCACCACCGTGGTGGCGACGAATGATCGCATTTCGATCATCGTGCCGAACTCAAAGCTGGTCAGCCAGCGCCTGATTAACTGGTCCTACGGAGATCCGCGGGCGCGAATTTCGATACCGGTTAGCGTGGCCTATGGTTCGGATATTGAACTGGTCACGAAAACTCTACTGGCCGCCGCCGACGAGGTGGACAACGTATTGCGAGATCCGTCGCCCAAAGTTCAATTTTTGAAGTTTGGTGACTGGTCTTTGGATTTTCGGTTGTTGGTTTGGACCAATCGCCCGCGCCTGCACACCCAAATTCGCAGTGACATCAACTATCGGATTGAGAAACTGTTTCGCCACGCCGGGATTGAAATTCCTTTTCCCCAAACTGAGTTGCGTTTGCGGGGAGGCGAATTGCATCTTGAGAGCGGAGACAGACTGGTGGCTGATGAGAAGTCGATCAGCGAACATGACTAGAGTAGCGGCCGGAAGGAATCTTAACGCAGAGGGCGCAAAGGTTTTCGCAGAGGGCGCCGAGGAAATATTTCGTGCGGTTGCGCTTGAGAGTACTTTTTCGTATGAGCCCGGCTAAGGTTTCTTGCCGCTGGCGTTGAATGCCGGACACATGCTCTTCGGATTGTCGGTCGTGGCTTTGCACCTTTCCGTGGGAGTCAGGGAAGCCAGTCCCAGTCGCGACTGTAGCTCGGTAAAAGGAAACCAAGCGCTTGGATCCGAAGCATTGCATTGTGATTTGTCGGTGTGCTTACAGACGTCTATAGCATAGATGGGATGGATCTCCCATAGAGCCAACCGTTCGAAATCGTTGTGTTTGGTGATGGGATTAAAGCCCGCCTTGCCGTCACTCGTGCAGGGCACATGACTGCCATCAAAGAACAATTGCCCTGCGATCTTTACCGGATGAGTCTTAAGGAAAGCAGTGTAGTCGGGCGAGTCGAATAGATCCCACGCCGGCGGCCGGTAATGCGGAATGATCTCAGCCACAATAGTGCGACACATTGACGGTTCATTCGGAGTTTCAGCCAGAGTAATGTGGATATCGTTGTATGCACAGCCGAGCAGGTTGCACTGGACGCTCTCGCCATTGCCCTTCGCTAGCGGTTGATCCTTATCGACGTTCGAGTGCCGGGCATCGAGGACATAGCCGACAAACGTGACCGTCTTGCCTTCGCCAAGTTTCGCGCCGCTACCTAACGGAATGATGTCGACAAGCTTTACGCGGCTCGGCGGCGGCTCGCCTTTGGGAATCGTCGGTTCGTTATTACTGGCGTTGCCAAGGTCGCCGAATGTCTTCATGGTCACCGGCGTGACCTTTCCGACCGGGGCGCAGAAATTATTCTTCATCGCATTCTGCTTGTCATTTGCCGCGCCCTTAAAGCAGCCGGTGTTGCCGCACAAATAATCAACTCGCTGCGGCTTATGAGTGAAGGGTCTGAGTTGCAAGGGAAGGGGCTTGCCGCAGGTCTTGAACTTCAACTTCTTAGCATCGCCGGAGGCCGGCAGCAGCAGCAAGGCCAGAGTTAGCCAGGCGAAACGAACTAATAGATGTGATTGCATTTGTTGTTACCCGTAATCATTTTTGCGAGCGATGCTATACCGATTGGTTAGATGGAGCAAGCGTCTCGGGTTGGCAGTGTCTTAATTTGAGGATGAGGTCAGTACCGGAAGCGGTAGCGACCGGGTTGCGTAATCGCGATCATGGATAATGGGGTATTGCGACCCGGTCGCTATCGCTGCCTGACCTTGCGATGAATTCACGTACAAGCTAGGCTAAGCTCCATGACTGAGTGAAGGTTCATTCAGTCAACTGAGATGGCCCGAAAAAATTCACGGAATGGAACCTCAGGTAAGCGCGAAGCGATCCTGCGCGCGGCCACCCGCGTATTTGCGCGCAATGGTTACTTCAATTCCAAAGTGGCGGACATTGCCCGCGAAGCCGACGTCGCCGACGGTACGGTCTATTTGTATTTCAAGAGCAAAGAAGAGATTCTGCATTCCATCTTTGATCAAAACATGGCCGAGGCTATCACCGCAGGGCGCGTCCTGATCGAAAAGATTTGCGATCCGGGCGAGAAGCTGCGCCGTATTGCCCTGCTTCACCTCGAACGTCTCGGCGCTGATCCCGATCTTGCCGTGGTCTTCCAGGTTGAGTTGCGCGGTTCGACGAAGTTCATGCGCGAATTCTCCGCGGCTGGGTTCTCTGAGTACCTGAGTTTGCTGCGCCAGACGTTTGAAGCAGGACAGCGGTCCGGCGTCTTCCGCAAGGACCTCAACGCCAAGTTAGTTTCGAAAATTCTTTTCGGTGCGCTCGACGAGATGGCTACCAATTGGATCATCTCAAAGCGTAATTACAAGCTCGCGCCGATGGCTGAAGTCGTGATGGATGTCTTCTTGAACGGAGTCAGCGCATCTTGAGCAGCGTAACCCAAACGGCGATTCCTGTCCCGCCCAGCCGCGTGCCTCTCAGTGTTGATGAGCCAGTCACCCTTGTCGAAGTGTACGAGCGTGCCGTGCGACGCTTCCCGAAAGATGACACGCTTAACTACAAAGTAAACGGCGTCTGGCAACCAATCTCCGCGGACGTGATGCTGACACGCGCTCGTTGGATCGCCCTGGGGTTGTATTCGTTGGGCGTGCGCAGAGGTGATCGCGTGGCGCTGCTTTCTGAAAGTCGCGTTGAATGGGTGCTCGCCGATCAAGGGTGCATTTTCGCGGGAGCAGTCTCGGTCCCGGTTTATCCGACGCTGACACCGCCTCAAGTTCAATACATTCTCAAAGATTGCGGCGCGCGGGTGTTGCTCATCTCGACGCGATCAAAGTTCGCAGAGATGGAGATGATTCTAAGCGAGTGTGAAGCGATCGAGCAGGTTGTGATCTTCGAACCGGATGGATTGAGCAAAGCAAAATTCCTTAGCCTGGCCGAACTTGAGCAGCACGGAAGCGCGCTCGATAGTCAACAGCCGAAGTTGATATCTGAACTTGCCCGCTTGGCGAGCCCTCAGGACCTGGCCACTATCATCTACACCTCAGGCACTACCGGAGAGCCAAAGGGCGTGATGTTGACGCACGCGAACATGGTTTCGAATTTGATCGATTCGTCGGATCACTTCAAGTTTGGCGAGAAAGATTCGGCGCTCTCGGTGCTGCCGCTGTCGCATATCTTTGAGCGGCAGGCAATGAACATGTATCTGCATCATGGCATGAGCGTTTATTTCGGTGAAGCGATGGAAAAGATTGGCGACAATCTGCGCGAAGTTCATCCCACCGTTTTTGTAGGCGTGCCACGTATCTATGAGAAGATCCTGGCGCGCGTGCAGGAACGGGCCCTGGCGAAAGGAAAGTTGAATGGCGCGCTCTGCAATTGGGCGATCGAAGTTGGCAAGCAATGGGCTCAACTGAATGCCAGCTCTCAACCCATCCCCCTTTGGCTGAGACTGCGGCACAAACTCGCGGACGCGCCGGTTTACGCAAAGTGGCGCAAGGCGATGGGCGGCCGCATCCGCATTTTTGTTTCCGGCGGAGCATCCCTATCCAATGACGTCGCGCTGGCTTTTGCGGGCGCGGGTTTACCGATCGTGCAGGGTTATGGTCTGACGGAAACCTCACCTGTAATTACAGCCGGGCGGCTCGACGACAACAGGATTGGGACGGCCGGCCGGCCGATCAGAAATGTCGAAGTGCGCCTCGCGATAGATGGCGAGATCGAAACCCGCGGGCCGCAGGTGATGCGCGGCTACTGGAACAAGCCTGCAGAAACGCGGGCGGTCTTTACGGAAGATGGCTGGTTCAAGACGGGCGACATCGGCAGTCTGGATGCGAATGGCTATTTGACGATTACCGATCGAAAGAAGGAGTTGTTGAAAACGTCCGGCGGCAAGTACATAGCGCCGCAACCGATTGAGCAGTTAATCAAGAGCTCACGCTTTGTCAATCAGGTGGTAGTAATCGGCAACGATCGCAAATTCGCATCGGCTTTGATCGTTCCCGATTGGGAACAGCTCAAAGCCTATGCCAAATTGAAGGGACTGACGCTGAGCACGCAGGAAGAATTCTGCCGCCATCCGCGGATCATCGACTTGTTTGAGCGGCAGATTGCGGCGCGGACGCAGAACCTGGCCCAGTTCGAAAAGATCAAACGCATCGCGCTGCTGGACGAGGAATTGACGGTTGAGGGTGGCGAGCTAACTCCGACGCTGAAAGTGAAACGCCGCATAGTTGATCAGAAGTATCGCGCAGTGATTGATCGAATCTATGCTCAATCGGGCGTTCAAGCGTAGCTTGGGCTATTCTTTCTCGAACTCCCATATCTGAACCGAGTTGCTGCCTTCACTTATTGTTGCCATTACGTTTCCGTTCTGGCTTAACAACGACGATGATCGATTGACTACCTGCAGCAGTTCTCCGGTTTTCGGATCCCAGACCTTTACGTAGTTGTTGCTTGTGCCTAGCAAAAGAGGAAGGCTCGGGTGAAATGAAAGGCGGTCGAGATCGTTAAAATATATGCCGGCTAAAAGAGCATGACCTTCTTTCTCTATCAACGCTATGTCCGCACGCAAAGTACCGGTAGAGACATCCCAGATCTTACCCTGGTAACTATGACTGCCCCCTGCCGTAACCAACGTTTGACTGTCCGGGCTCCACACGAACCGGCTGTCTTCTGACCACAGCATGGTCGCACCCGTTAAAGCCCCTCTTAGGTGGCCCGTCCTGGTATCGTAGAGTGAGATCGCGCTTGTCCGCCGAAAGGATTTCAAACTCTTGAATCGTTCGTGATATATCGCTACTAGTTGGCCGTCGGGACTCAGTCCGCCAATCACAAAATGATTTCGGGACTCGCTCTCGATTGTGGCAAGGTGCGTTCCGGTCGTTACATCCCATACATCAGCCTTCGAGTAGATACCGCCGACTACAATGATTCTGCCATCTCGACTGAGCTGAGCGACAGTGGCATCGCAGTTCTTGCCAGGGCACCAGGGAGGATTAAACCTCATACGCAGGTTGCCCGTCGCTGCATCCCAGAGTTGCGGCACTTCCCACAATCCGACGGTGAGAATGTATTTCCCATCCGTGCTGAACTCTGCGGTCTCGACTTGACCTGTGATATGGATTTCGTATTTCTGTTCACCAGTCTCAGCATCCCAGACTTGAATCCAACTCTTCGGATTACCCACGCCGCCGCCCCTGGTCATTGTCATGATTGTTCGTCCGTCCGGACTCCATTGCCAAGCCTTTACTGTTTTCTTGAGCTTCAGCTCGAAACGTATGGTTCGGGTGTCTGTGTTCCACACCCCGAAGGCGTTATTTGGCTCGGTCTCGATTACGTGTTTGCTGTCCGGACTCCACAGCAGAGTGCCGCGATCGCGTCTAAAATCGGGGAAACCGAGCTCGCTGGAGGGTTTCTCTCTGATCCATAATGCACTTTGGTTTTCCCAATGTGTCATCAACAACCGTTTGCTGTCCGGACTCCAGTACAACCAATGAAGCTTCTGAAATCCATTGATCGTTCTCACCATCTCTCCGTTGGACAGATCCCATAGCTGTACCGCATCGCCGACACTTATGGCGAGGGTCCTGCCATCCGGACTGAGGTCGATCGCTTTCAGTTTTCCCTGCAGACTGAGCGTGGTTTTAAGGTGCAGGATACTTTGCCGCGCTCTTACAGCGGAGTCGACAGTCTGTCCAAGCATTGCCGTGACGCTGCTCAAGAGAAATATGAGAAGCAGGGCCAGCCTGAGCGCCTGCTTCACCTCAAAGAGTGCGGACTCAATTGTCATAAGGTTGGTTTGGTCTCGACCGAACTGGGCTTGAAGTGAAACGTTGCGGCCCACCGAGACTCATTGGTCGACAGATTAAGGGTTGGGAGTAACGGCGGCCGGTCTTATTGTGGCACTAACTGAATTGTCACAGCTCAACTGATCTTAGGTTAATCCGATTTAAAGCGCGTTGTGGTTGAGTGCTCAGTTACCGCTAATCGCGCAGCTTGATATCGAACGCGGCCAGGACTCGCTCCGCAGTTTCTCGCGCGGATTGCTTCAAAGCATACTCAGAATAGAGGGGACTGTTCTTATTGGGTGTCGAGACTCCGCCTCGTCCGGTCTGATAGATCTGATGATGACTCCGGCCTGATTGCTTGAATTTCGCGGTGCCCGGTTCGAGGATAGTGTAGCTGACATATAACTCATCTACGGAGTTCTTTGATGATTTCTTGCCGGCGTCCGCCAGTTCGCTCCCGATCTGTAACCAGACCACAAATCTGACTGTCTCTTCTTTGGCTCGTTTGATCGCTTCGGCGCGATTCATACCACGTCCTGCCGAAGTGACGATCACTTCTGAAGCATCGCCCAAACGCCGCACACAATTATCAATCACCGTATCGGTAACATAGTAAGGAATATTTGACATGGGATCGCGGTTGTCGATGCCCACCAGCAACTGGAGTCGAGGGGCCTTTTCCGGTTTCTTCTCAACTGCTTTGGGACCAGAAACCGAAGGCGCGGTAGTCGTCGTGGCGCCGCCGTTAGAGCGGCGACCTGACTGCGCGTTGATGACGATCGCAGACACGAGAAGAACCGCGATCAACGAAAGAAGCTGACGGATATAATGAGTGCTCATATTTTGTGTCCGTATTCTAGCATTGGAAAGCTCGGCCCTTATGACCGAAACTCGTCCTGGCTCTCATCCGACTCCCGGCCTGTTTTGCCAGGTGGCGCTTACTGGAGTCCAAGCTGCGAATCTTTGATGCGTTTGGCCGTATGTCGTTGGCTTGGTTTTTGTTTCTGCGTTCGAATCCCTTAGACTCCTGGGTGTCCAAATGACTCTCAGGCTATGACAGAACAGCAAACCCGCTCCTTAATTATCACTTGCGTCCGTCCCCAGGGGCCTAACATTCGCTCATTCGAACTAATGCCCGCCGATGCCGTCGACACGCACGGCGTTTCGTTTGTTTCCGGCCAGGTGGCGGTGCTCCGCGTGGGGAAAGAAGATCCGGCGTATTTTGCGTTTGCCGGAGCCCCGGCCGATCAGAATCTGGAAATTCTGGTAAAGCGAACGATCGGGGCGAGTGTGGAGCTGTTTGACATGAAGGAAGGCGAGTGCGTGGATTTGATCAGTGTGGTCGGCCACGGCTTTGATCTGGACCAGCAGAAAGGTCGCGACCTGGTTTTCGTCGCGATGGGAACTGGAGTCGCGCCCTTGCGTTCGGCACTGAGGCATGTCCTGGGCCGTAAAAAATCCTTCGGGCAACTCGTCGTGCTTTATGGCGCTCGAACGCCCGACGATTTCTGCTATCGCAATGAAACGCAGAGTTGGGAAGACGAGGGCGTCGAACTGCGTCAAGTCATCTCAAAACCCGATGGGCACGATTGGTCCGGGCCTACAGGTTATGTGCAGACGCTGCTCGATCATGTACTGCCGGGATTGAATTCTCCGGTCGCCCTGGTTTGCGGCTCACGCGAGATGATCGAGCAGACGCGTGATCGTTTACAGCAGATGGGCTTTGCTCCGGAATCGATCCTGACGAACTATTAGGAATGAAGGTCAGAATCGGAAGCGGTGGCGACCGGGTCTCCTAGCGACCTCGGATAGTATGTTTGAGTTTTGCGACCCGGTCGCTACCGCTCCCGGTTCTGACCTCGTAATGTTACAGACGGCTACTTCTTCAGATTACGTACGTACGTCACCAGCGAGTTAATCTCAGCCTCGGAAAGCTTCTTGCCGAAAGCGGGCATCTTTTCTTTGCCCTTTGAGATTGAATTATATATTCGTTCGTCGCTGACCCGCTCCTGCCACTCAGCATTCGTCAGATCGCGTGCGTGTGTGAGCTTTCCCTTGAAGGACTTCGATCGCCCATCCTTGCCATGACACTCGGCACATTTCTTATTGTACAAACTGCTTACATCGTCGGTCCCTTCAGTCGCGCTGCTCTCAGCGCTCGCAGCCGACGCCATCCTGTTTGAGTGCAGCCACAAACAAAAGGAGATTACGATTGCTCCGGCGAGAGCCAAAGATTGAACGCTTTTACTCATAGATGCATTGCTCCTTGTTCATCCTTTGATTGCAAAGCTAAGTACATCCGAATTCACGCGGTTTCGTAAGCGCTGTCTGCTAAACTTCCCTCTAAGAATGTGGGATTTCGTAGGAGTACACTCTTCTCAAGTTACGCTCGAACAGCCGGGCCGGAAGCAAATTTGTTACCATCTGGCGCCCTCTGGCAATGAAACGATTCTCCCACTGCCCGATGTGTCCCATCACGAGAGATCGTTGTTGAATGTGTCTGGTACGAGAATATCGCAGTGACTCGTAGCAGCGCATTGCATTCGCGATCAAAATGTCCCGGTCGACGCATTTTGCCAGCACCAGAGCGTCTTCGAGCGCCATACATCCGCCCTGGCCCAGATTGGGCGTACATGGATGCGCTGCATCGCCAAGTAAGGTGACCAATCCATTTCCCCAGCGTCGCAAGGGAACGTTGTCGTACGCGCCGTTCTTCAGGATTGCGTCATCCGCAGTTGCTTCGATCAAATCTGCGATGGGATCGTGCCAGCCGTCGAATGCGTGACGAATCTCACGCTTGCGTCCGCAGCTCGCATCCTGATGATCGGAAGGGACGTTCAAGGTTGCATACCACGTGAACTTATCTTGCCCGATGTCGAGAATGCCGAAGCGCTTACCAATTCCCCAGGTTTCGCTATTGGTGCCGCGTCCAATGGCGCCACCATCGTAACGGGCTACGCCGCGCCAGACGATGTACCCCCGATAGATTGGGTCAGACGCGCCGAACAGGGTTTGCCGCACACGGGATCTAATGCCGTCGGCGCCGATCACCGCGTCGTGTTCTTTCACCTCACCATTTGCAAAATGAATCCGGACCTTTTCGGTCGTCTGCACCAGCTGCTGGAACTCGTATCCCAGGTGAACTTGTTCGGGTTCCAGGGCGGCGAGAAGGACGGCGAGGAGATCAGCCCGGCGCACACAGATCGCGGGCACGTCAAACTTGCCCAGCGCAATATTCATTAGAATTTTGCCACCGCTGTCTCGAACCAGAAAATTGGTGCTCGGACCGCTGCGCGCCAGAACATCTTCGAGGAGTCCCAGATCACGCAACACCCTGGTGGCATTCGGCCAGAGCATCATGCCGGCGCCTGTTTCGCGCATCAGCCGCGATCTTTCATAGACGGTCGCATCGATCCCGGCCTGGCGAAGAGCAACTGCCGCTGCAGCTCCACCGATTCCTCCTCCGATGATGGCAATGCTTCTTACAGGTTGGCGGTAACTCATTAAATGAAGGCCTTACTCGGGTTTTTTGGAATTTCTTTTGAAGCGCTCGTCTGATGTCTTCTACATTGGGTAAGTTGCCATGCGGTTAAAGAGACAGGGTGAAAGGAAGCGCTGATGAGCGCTAGACGCGGCAGGATGCGTGCGCTCCGATCAATCGCTGGCTGCTCCGTTCAATCTTGCTAGTTTGTCTGGCCGAACCCATGCTTCTGTTTGCAGAGCCTGCAATAGGTCGGAGGTTCAGTGTTGTCTAACTGATGCCTGACAGCCTTCAGGGTTTTCAGAAACGCATACACCGATTTCAAGTCGTCGTCAGCCATCTTGCCATAGAAGTACCAAGGCATCGACGAGTGCAGCCGGCGCGTCCCCACTTTCCCGATGCGCATGGCCTGCACAAACGATGTCTCGTTATAGTAGCCAATCCCAGACGCAGCCGGCGTAATGTTTGCCGACACCACATCGCCCGTCGGCTCATGCATCGGGAAGCCGCCGGCGAAATCCATTCCAGACATCGGCTGACTCTTCTCTTGTGGCGTGTGGCAGTCAGCGCACGCTCCCATTTTTGCCAGATACGAGCCACGCGCAACGGGAGTGGATCGATCGGGCTCAGGCACCGCGGCATCGACGGGTTGCGGCATGCTCTGCATGAGAAAGTTCAGCGGAAAAGGCATTTTGGTTGTCGGCAACTGGTTACGCACCGGCGGAACCGTTCGCAAGTAAACAATTACTGAAGTCAGGTCCTCATCCGACATCTGTTGATAACTTGGATAAGGCATGATGGGAAACAACGTCCGGCCGTCGTGCCCGATGCCCTCACGAATGGCGCGAGCCAGCGTGTCGTCGCTCCAATTGCCGGTCCCGGTCTCTTTGTCCGGCGTAATGTTCGGCGCGATCAGCCAGGGCTTATCCTGATCAGACCAGATGTGTCCCGACCCTTCTTTTCCGGCCGATGGCGGCGCGCCGGGTCTTGACCAATCCTGATCGGTGTGACAACCAAAACATCCCATGACGCCATCGACCAGATACTTTCCGCGCACGAGTCTTTTGGGTGTGACTTCAAACTTACGATCAGTGAGCGCGCGCTTGCGGGCGCCAATAACGGGACGCCAGCCGATCGTGAGGGTGATGCCTGCGACTACCAGGGTGATGATTGCGAGAATTGTGATGCCTGTAACTTTTTTCCAGCGACGTGCCATGTCTATTGGGTTCCCGTCCGACTTGATAATTTGTCAGCGTTGACGTAGGAACTTTCCGATTTCAACGATTCCTGTTAAGAGGACTGAGACTTCTTATGATAGGTCGCCGACGGAAGTCAACCACCTTGGAGTTATCCGCCAGTCGTATTAGTCATCTCGGCGCAAAGCGCTAACAAGACGTGCGCATTGCCCAGCAAACCGTATCGGGTTCGAAAAGACTGATCCGAGTCAGTTATATAAAGCACGCTAATCGGAAGTTGGAGTCTTGACCCTTTTGTCTCTTCGTTGATACCGAAGTCTGTGATGTCTTTCCACAGAATGCGCTTTCCTCCGTCTTTCTCAGTTATGCCGTTGGCGTCAGCGGTAAATCCTGAATGCGCCTCCATGTAGTTTGAAAAGCCCTTGCCCAGGGGAATTTTGTCCGCTGCCGTCCACCCCTTGAACTCGACACTTGACTCATTCCGAATTGCAGCCTTAGCGCGGGGCAGCATTAACTTCAATGTTTCCTCTTGAATCTTTTGGGCGATCTCGGCGGCGTCGCTCAGGTTCTGGCCAAACTCGATCACCTCGCCATCTTTTTTGGTGATGCGACAAGCGGTCTCTTGCATGTAAGAATCAATCTCGTCCCAGGTAGTCGTGGATTCCCTGCCGCCGCGAAGGAAGCTCAGACCGTACTCGTAAAGGGTGAGATTCGCGCCGCGTCCGCGAAACGAGACGTAGATTCCGGCGAATACCGGTAAAAGGAAGAGGCATCCAATTATTGAGAGCCCCACCACGCCGCCCCATTCTTTGGATTGCGCTTCAGAAAACGCGCCGAAGAGAAAGATTGAAGCCATCAGAACGCAAACCAGCGTCACGACAATTAAGGTCCTTATGCTTGCTCGGGAACGCTTGTATTCCTTTATGAATCTACCAAGGCGCACCGTATTCGTGGTTTGATTTACAGTCATGGGTTGTTCACCTTAATCGAAAGACGCGCAGCCAGGTCGAAACCCGATAGGCTTACTTAAGAAACGAAATCCAGAATCGCGCGCGCCGCTCTGGTGGACGCTCCGGGATCACCGATCTTTTTAGCTACCTCTTTCAGTTCGGCGCGCATCAACGCGTTGCGATCCGGATTTAGCAGTGCCAACAATTCACGCGCGAGTGACTTGCCATTAAGTTTATCCTGGATGAGTTCCGTCGCCAGCCGGCGGCCGGCGATCAGATTTACGAGTCCGTAGTGTTCCGCCGTAATCAAGCTGCCCAGCGTGTGCCAGTTAAGTGCGGATTCTTTATAGACGACAACCAGCGGCGTGGCCAGCAACGCGGCTTCGAGGGTTGCGGTCCCGCTGGCGACGGCAGCGACATCGGCCGCCGCAAGTGCTTCGCGCGTTTCGTGATGAATAATGCGCAGAGAGTCTTTGAGCGACGATGCATAGTCGCCGGCCGCTAATATTTTTTGAGCTTCCTTTGGATCGCGATTGGCTGCGACCATGACGACAAACTGAACATCCTGGCGCTCGCTGGAAACCAGAGCCGCGGCGTCAAGCATTAGCGGCAGGATGCGCACCAATTCCTTATGACGGCTGCCCGGTAGTAAGGCGACAATCGGACGCGATTGATCGAGTTCGTTTCGACGACAGAATTCTTCGCGTCCGTAGCTCGCACGGACTTCGCCGGTGAGCGGATGGCCGACATACTCAACCTGTGTCACGCCGCGCGCTGCGTACCACTCTTTTTCAAACGGCAGAATCGAAAGCATCAGATCGACGTCGCGTTGCACGCTATGGACCCGGTAAGATCGCCAGGCCCATAGTTGCGGGCTGATGTAGTAAATGACCCGCACGCCGCGAACTTGTAGCCAGCGCGCGAGCCGCAAATTGAACTCGGGCCAGTCGACCAGAATTACCGCATCAGGTTTTCTTTCGATCACGGCCCGTTTCAGATCGTCAAACGCGCGCCAGAATTTTGGTAAGGCTTGACCGACCTCCCAAAGACCTATGATTGCCAGCTCATCCGCCTTCACTATTGAATCAACGCCGGCGGCGCGCAGCTGCGCTCCGGTTGAGCCGAAGAAATCGATTTGCATTTCAGTCGCTGCTGCCCGCAGTGCGCTCACGAGCGCAGCGGCGTGCGCGTCGCCGGAAGCTTCGCCGGCCACAATCATGAGTGATAGAGAGCTCATCATGTAGCGCAATTGTTAAATTGCGGGCGCAAGTTAACAACTTGCGCTACGAACCAACGACCTGCTTGTGACGTGTCGCGCGCGCATGTTAGCATCGCCGCATTCCGTTAGCGAAAACGGCGCGCCTGCTGCGGTTTCTTATCTTCGCAGAAGGCGCGATTGATTATAGCCCTGGCGCGGAGGTCGGCAGCTTTCAAGCGTGCGCTGCATTGCTTCGACAATCAGGTTGCGAGTGACGCGCGTTTTGCCGTTGTTGGCATGCGTCGCGCTCGCCTGCGTGTTCGCCGCATCGACCTACGGGCAGACTACCAATCCGGTCGATCGCAAAGTCGAGAATCCAATCACCGACACTCCGAACGTTAACCCGCTGCAACAGGATCAACCGGTACGGCCAACATCGGCGAGAAAACCGCTCCCCATACAGCCGGGTGACACCCTGAGTGTCGACGCCGCCACCAAGACTGTATCGGGAACCAAAGGTGCCATCGTCGAAGTTGATGAAGGCAATGTCGACGCTCGCATAGGCACGTATCGCCTGCAAGCCGACAAGATCACCATCTACGAGGCGACCAATAAAGTAATCGCCGAAGGTAACGTAGTCTTTGATCAGGGCGATCAGCAACGCATCACAGGCAGCCGAGCCGAATGGAACTACAAAACCAAGACCGGGTTCTTTATCAACTCGACCGGTTATACCAATCAGACGCAAGACGGAACGCGAATGTATTTCACGGCTGATCGAGTGGAGAAAATCAGCCTCAATACAATTGTAATAACCAATGGTGAAATAACCGCTTGCGATGAAGAAGTCCCGAAGTGGAGTTTTCACGCCCGGAAAGCCACTATCAAAACCGGCGATCGCGTGAAGCTATCGGCGCCCACCTTTCGTGTCAAGAGAATGCCGATAATTTACCTGCCTTTTGCGTCGCTCTCGCTCAAGCATGACGATCGGCAATCCGGTTTCCTGACGCCGACGTTTAGCGCTTCGGGCGCCAAGGGCTTTCGGATTTCCGAAGCTTACTACCTGACACTGGGGCGCTCGGCAGATGTTACTTTGCGCGGTGATCTGTTTTCGAAACGCGGCCTTGGCTTCGGTGCTGATTTGCGCACACGGGCCAACTCCCGCTCGTTTTTCAATATGGGTTTCTATACCGTCAAGGATCGCATCTTCGGCGTCAAAGAGGACGCGAAAAATCCAAATCAGGGCGGTTCAAGTTTTTATATCGACGCCGTCCATTACTTTCCCAATGGGTTTTTGGCGGCTGCCGACGTGAACGTTACTTCCAATCTGGCATTCCGCCAGGTTTTCTCTGACTCGATCCAGCAGGCGATTTCCCCGGAAGAACGTTCCCAGGTTTTCATCAACAAGAACTATCACGCCAACAGCTTCAACTTTCGCCTGAACACACAGGCGACGACTTTGCAGAACTCTCAGATCCGCATTCGCGAGTTGCCCAGCGTGTCGTTCGATCGGCGGCCGACCCCGCTACCCTGGTTTAAAAACTTTCCGATCTACTACTCGTTTGAGAGCGCGGTGGAAGGAGTCAGCCGCAAGGAGACCCCGGAAGACCTGGCGACTTTTCGCGCCGAGGCCGGGCGCGACCCCATCATCACCCCTTCAGTAGTGCAACGCTTTGATCTGCACCCGAATATTTCGGTGCCGCTGAATTTCTCTGGCTGGACAATGACTGCCACGGGCGGCGCGCGGGCGACCTACTATTCAAATTCCATTGACCCGGCGACGGGGCTGGTGAGGGCGCGCGACGTAGTGCGTGGCTATGGCGAGTTTGAGTTGGATCTGCGGCCGCCGGCTTTGGCGCGAAACTTCCGGCGCAGTGACGGATCGACCAGATTCCGGCATGTGATCGAACCATATCTCATCTATCGACGCATCGCGGGTATCGACAACTTTAATCAAATCATTCGCTTTGATTATGTCGACGCAATTGCCGACACCAACGAAATTGAATACGGCATTTCGAATCGTTTTTACACTCGGCGATCTACTGAGACCGTCGGTAAGAAGGCCGCCCAGGCGGCTCGCGATAAAAAATCTTTGGCTACCCAGCCTTACGAAGCACTAACAGTCACTATCCGTGGCAAGTACTTTTTTGATCCGTATTTTAACGGCGCATTGATACCCGGAAGGCGGAACCAGTTCTATCCCATCGACACTTTTTCGGGGTTCACCTATGGAGCGGTGCCGCGCAAGCTTTCACCGCTGAACATCGATGTGCGCTATCGTCCGTCCGAGCATTTGTTTGCCGACTTTCGCACGGACCTCGATACACACGGTGGTGGCTTGCGCGATATGGCCGCGACCTTCGGCCTTACCCGCGCGCTGATCCAGGCCTTCTCGACTTTTTATTACACCCGGGCCGTCGCACTGGTCCCGAGTCTGCAACAGTTCGCCGATGCCGCGGGAAAGGAGCCGGGCACGTTGCGCGGCTCGCAGTGGAGTCCGTCGATTTTTCTCGGCAATCGTGAAAAAGGATTATTTGGAGGGCTTTCGCTCTTCTTCGATTTTCAGAACCATCCATTTGCCGGCAGCAATCGATCACTGATTAGCTCGACGGCGACCATCGGCTACACCTGGAACTGCTGCTCGGTTACGGCGCAACAATCTACCTTTAACGTGGGTCTGCGCAACGAAAACCGTTTTGTCTTCGCCTTCCGTTTGAATGGTATCGGTACCTTTGGAACCGAGAAGATTGGGCAACGTTTCTAGTTCTGGCTGCTCTCGAAATTCCGCACTGGACGCGCTATGCCCCGATGGTTTCCGACTCCAATTCGGTTGCGTGTCCACTAATCCGTCTGGTCATCGCGGTGGCGTTAAGGTTGGCGACGCCTTCCATCGCCACGGTGCTCATCACGCGAAAGAACAGCAGCCCGTCGACCCAGTCAAAGCTGACACCATCGCTGCTATGAATGGCCACGGTCACTGAATACGTATCCGGCGCCAGCCAGCAATCAAACGCGAAAGTAACTTCAATCACCTGACCGCATTGCGCCGGGCCAATATCGGGCGGCTGCAATTCTGTATTGGTGCCGTAAAGATGTATGCCATGACGATTCCGTAAGAGAAAACCGCAGACCGGCGCTTCCGCTGCCGCATTGAAGCGCACCCTCACGCGCAAAAGCACCGGCTCACCGGACTCGACCAGTTCTATCGGATGATATGCAGCATTCAGAAGCTCTGCGCGCAGGATTTCGGCACTGCCATCGCCGTGCCGGTAGGCGTAAGCGGGCACGTGGTCACTCTCTTCGGCAGAAATGCTGGTGTCCTTTTCTTCAGGCGTTGGTCGCTCAGCTTCGTATGCCTCTTCGCGCGCCATGATCAATTTTTGATAGCGGTTGAGAACGTCCGTTGGCTTGCCTATCGCTTCCATGCGTCCGGAATGAAGCAAAAGAGCGCGCGAGCAGAGGGCGCGAATCGCGCCGGGATCATGCGAAACAAATAAGATCGTCATTCCGCTCTCCTGCATTTCCTTGAGCCGGCGAGTACAGCGATGCTGGAAGACGGCGTCGCCGACGGCGAGAGCCTCGTCAACAATCAGAATTTGAGGCATCGCCGTGATTGCCGTGGCGAAAGCAAGACGAACGTACATCCCACTCGAATACGTCTTGACCGGTTGGTACATGAAATCGCCGATCTCAGCGAAGCGTTCGATTTCCGGCAGCATCGCTTCAGTTTCGGCATGCGAAAACCCCATCAACGACGCGTTCATGAAAACGTTTTCGACACCGGTGAATTCTGAGTTGAAGCCGGCGCCGAGTTCCAGCAGAGCGGCGATGCGGCCAGTATGCCGGACACTGCCGTGCGTCGGCTCGAGGGTGCCGGCGATAATCTGAAGCAGGGTTGATTTGCCGCTCCCGTTGGGACCAACGATGCCGAAGGTGGTCCCCTCTTCGACCTCAAAACTGACGTCACGAAGCGCCCAGAATTCGCGATGCGTCTTCCAGCGACCGCGCGACATCATTTCCTTTAAGCGATCGGCTGGTTGCCGGTAGATACGGTATTGCTTCGAGATGCCTTCAACGCTGATTGCGACGGCCATGCTGCCTATAATAGGAAGCGCGCGTACGAATGTCGAACCTGATTCCAGGCCAGCCCAGTTTGCGGATTAACAGATTCTAGAACTGTCAGAACCCGAGGGTTTCAGGCGGTCATGGACAACAAGGCAGGATTCAATGGACTGATCGGGCAACGGTTTCTCGTGATTTTGCCACTAATACTGTTGCCCGATAACCAAGCCCGCCAGATTACATCTGTGGTTATTGCGGTAAGCGAAAAGAAATTGTTATATTCCTTGATGGTTTCTCTGACCCGCCTCCAACAGAGACTTGGCATTTGTTCAAAAGGGGCTCAGGAGTCGTTTTGGTTTTTTCCCGTCGAAGGGAACTCTTAGGTTGTCTCTTCTACACCGCAAATGTCTCCTCTTACTTATAAGCTTGCGATTGGATTAATTGGACTTCTCGTTCTGTTTGCCGGCAGTTCGATTACCGCAAACGGTCACCAGACTTACCCGCCGGAAGACCGTAGCAAGCTGATAGAAGGTTCGAAGAAAGCTGTCGTCGGTACCGGCTTCTCCGAGCGATACTTTGACGAACATTTCACGGTCGTTGAGGCTTTTGACAAGACGGGCGACACTAGAGTCGTATGGCGGTTCTCCTTAAATGGATATCAAACTTTGATTACCGACGCCATGGGTTACTATACTCGAGATCGCGGGAAAAGAATCTACGTTCACTCGGTCACAACAACTCTTGGCTCAACAAGGGATATTACAAAGACTATTTCAAGACGACAAGCCGAAGCGCAAATGAGATCTTGTCTCGGCAATTTCATAAATGAAACAGTAGTGTTAATGAGACTCAAATCAAGCGATAAAATTTCACTCTATTTAGTGGCATATTCCACAAAGAGATCAAGCAAGAGTCAGGTTGAGCGTAGAAGGGAAGGCGCCCGCAATGAGATTCCTCGTCCGAAGAACACTACGATTGACGAACCACCAAGGGAAGGTGACGGGGATGATCGTCCGATTCCGATTGGGTACGTAAACCTCGAAACGGGCAAATGTTCAGTCGGCCAAGCGAGCACCACCCCTTAACGGGTTACAAAGAAAGAAGTACAAAAGATGCCCAACTTAAAGCAAAAGAGCATTCTGGTAACAGCAGCAGGCGCTACGATACTGGTAGCTATTTGTTTACTGCTGCTGTCGCAGATTCTGCCAGTGGCGGCGGCGCGACGGCCAACACAAGATTCGACCACGCCGAACGCACAACAAGAAGATGAAATCCAAGCCCCTTCAAAGCCGATTCAACCGGATTCTATTTCAGTAATCGACTTTGGAAAACTTGCGGAAGAGGATGCGAGAGCGAGTCGATTACCGCAAACAAATGGAAAACCCATCCTTAAAGAGATTCACCCCCCGAAAACCATAACCGAGAAAGAGGATTTGACGGATCAGAGCTTATCGCTGGCAGCACCGCCGCAGGAAGTGGGCGGACCGTTGATTCCATCTCCAGCGCCTTCGCAGAGCTTTCTGGCACAGGAAGATTCTCCCGGAGTGGGCACTGGAGGGATGTCAATACCTCCCGACACAACGGGTGCGGTAGGCCTCGATAAGGTCTTTGTTACTCTTAACAACAATTATCGCGTCGAAAACAAGAGTACTGGCGCGGTCCTTTCGACCGTTTCCCAAAGTACCTTCTGGAGTTCAACCGGTGGCACCGGCGTTTTTGATCCGCGTGTGCAATATGATCCTTATAATAATCGTTGGATAGTAGCTGCCATGTCGAACGGAAATAGCGCAAACTCGTCTGTACTCGTAGGTATTTCCAATACTTCCGACCCGCAAGGTGCGTTCACTCTCTATCGATTTACTGTGGGTTGTGCGGCCGGCGCTGCGAACTGTGACGCTAACGGCGAGTGGGCTGATTTTCCGATGCTCGGCTTTAACAAAAACTGGATTGCTGTCGGATGGAACCAATTCCCGATAACCGGTAACAACTTAGTTGCCGGCAAAATGCTCATTTTGGATTACCCCTCGCTGCGCACCGGTACGACCAACAGCGTCATCTCAACAGTTACTACACCAGGTATTGACTTTTGTATGCATCCGGCGACGACGCTTTCGCCAACCGAAGATACGCTTTATGTTCCAGTCCATGTCTCGAGCGCGAATGCCCTTTATCGGCTTCACAAGATCACCGGAACACCGAGTGCTCCCGTTTTCACTTTGAGCACGATATCAAAGACGCGGCCAGGCGGGGGTTGGACACCAACCGGCGGAGACACGCTGCCTCAGACGTGCGTCGGCACGCCCGGAACGACCTGTCCAACTACACCTCGCTTGATCGACTCAGGTGACGTTTTCATTCGTTCGAACGTCGTCTTTCGCAATGGCAACATCTGGTACGCGCAGACTGTTGGACTGCCGGCAGGAGGCCCGATTAGTCATACCGCGGTGCAGTGGACCCGCATCGACACCAGCGGCAACTTCGTGGACGGCGGACGGGTAAGCGACTCATCTGCTACCCCGTCCACAGGGGAGTGGTACGCCTACGGCTCAATCGGTGTCAACGCCAACAATGATGTGCTGCTGGGTTTCTCTAATTTTTCCGCCACCCATTTTGCGCGCGCGGCATATGCATTTCATGCCGGGACGGACGCAGCGGGCACGATGCGCGACCCCGTTGTTGCCAAGGAGGGCGAAGACTATTACTCCAAGGCTTTCAGCGGAACACTAAACCGCTGGGGAGACTATAGCCACACCGTTGTCGATCCTTCCAATGATCTCGACATGTGGACAGTTCAGGAATACGCCGGGCTTCGCACGGTGCAGGACAGTCAAACGACTACCAATAGTAGCCGCTGGGGAACCTGGTGGGTTAAGGTTTCTAATATTGGTGGCCCACCGCCAACGCCAACACCGACGCCTACGCCTCCGGCAAATGATAACTTTGCCAATGGACAGACAATTAGTGGTTGTACTGGTAGCGTAAATGGCACAAATAATTTTGCTACTCGCGAATCTGGCGAACCGAGTCATGATCCCTCTGATACAACATCCCTTAGTCCGAGTGCTTCAGTCTGGTATAAGTGGCAAGCGCCCTCCTCTGGCAGTACGACCATCACGACCGAAGGTAGCGACTTCGATACGATACTGGCTGTATATACTGGTAGCGTTGTTAGCTCTTTGACACAAATTACTTTTAATGATGATGTACAGTCGGGCGTAATAACGACCAGCACCGTAACGTTCAACGCTACAGCAGGCACGACTTACAGAATTGCGGTTGATGGCTGGGGTAGCAATACGGGAAACATTAAGCTTAATTGGAGTGAAGTCAATTGCGTGTCGACCCCAACCGTTCGGTTGACCGCGACGGATTATCCGATCAGCGAGAACAGCGCCAACGGATTTGTAACGGTGAGTGTGATTAGGGAAGGAGATGCGACCAGCGCGGCGAGCGTGAATTTTGCTACCTCCGACACGTCAAGCCTGAACTCTACCTGTGCTCAGGTCACGGGCAAAGCAAGTGACCGATGCGACTATGCGACAAGTTTAGGAACGCTCAACTGGGCCGCCGGTGAAGCCGGCACCAAGACGTTCAATATTCCGATAATCAACGATGCCATTGTCGAAGGAACTGAAACCTTCAATGTCACGTTGAGTAGCCCAATAGGAGTAAGTCTGGGCACCTCGGCAGCTACGGTGACCATTCTGGACAATGACAGCAATCCGCCTGGCCCGAATCCGATAGACGGAGTGGACTTCTTTATCACCCAGCAGTACATAGATTTCCTGGGCCGGATGCCGGACCAGGGAGGTTTCACCAACTGGCAGAACACATTGGCGCCCTGTCCCAATGGAGGCTTCGGAGAAAATCTTAATCCGAGCTGCGACCGGATCCATGTGGCCGCCGGGTTCTTCCAATCGGACGAGTTCTTGAACCGAGGTTACTGGGCATTTTGTTTCTACATGGTGAGCTACAATCAGCGGCCAACCTATGCGCAGTTCATTCCGGACATGGCGCAGGTGGGAGGACCCAAGTCACCAGCGGAGGAGCAGGCGAGTAAGAGTGCTTTCTCAGATGCCTACGTGCAGCGACCAGAGTTTCTCGCCAAGTACCCGGGGCTCAGCGGCCAGCCGTTGGCTAATGCGCTATTGCAGACGGCGGGATTGCCGAACAGTACTTTCACCGTAACTGCCGGCATGACAAACGCTCAAATCTTACGCGGAATAGTGGAAACCTCTGCTGCCTTCAACAAGTTTCTGACTGATGGGACGGTAGCGATCCAATACTTTGGGTTCCTGAGACGAGACCCGGACACGATTGGATATCAGAACAACCTGGCAACGCTGAGGAGCGATCCGAATAACTTGCGGCACATGATATTCATTTTTATCTACTCCACTGAATATCGCGGCCGGTTCGGTACGCCATAGGATTCGAATCACATTCCGCACGAGGCTTACCTATTTCGAACCTTCCACCGAGATGCCGTTCGAGCTTCGATACGGTTAGAGCAGTAGTACTCCTGCCTTTCCGCCGAGCATTCATACATCCTCCCATAGCTGACCAAACATCGTCCGCGCTCTCTTAGCATCAAAGTAGTGCAATAAAGACGAAATGGAATTTTCACACAGTGTGAATGATTCCGCGTACGGCCTGCCTATACAATGCTGGCGTACTTCCCTTGCTCGATTAAACCCCCGCCCAAGTGTAACGAGTGTCTAGCCCGTGGGCAGTGTTGGCCGCACACGGCGTTTCGGACTCGATAATATCAGGGAGGGGAGAGCCAATGAATCGCCTCGGAATTTTTTGCCTCAGTTTAGCCGTCCTTTGTTTTTTGGGAACCTCGATTAACCTTAAGACTGGCGCCCAGTCGAGCGAAACCGCAAATCAAATTGAGTTCGTAGGGCGTGTGATGAATTTGCCCAATACGGCCGGCTTTATCGGAGACTGGACGGTTGGAAGCCGCACAGTCCATGTCATCTCTACTACTGCAATCGATCAAGAAGATGGCAAAGTTGAGGTAGGCGCGCTTGTAGAAGTCAAAGGGACTTTGCGTTCGGATGGCTCGGTAGACGCCACGCGCGTCGAAGTCGAGCAGGGAGCAGCCCAGTGTTTTGAATTCGACGGCGTAATCCAAAGTTTGCCTAATACGGCTGGATTCATTGGCGATTGGACAATTGGCGGCAGCATTATTCATGTAACGTCCGCCACTCTCATCGATACTGACGATGGAGCAGTCGCCGTCGGCAAGCATGTGGAAGTTGAAGGTTGCCGCCGCGCGGATGGTTCAATTGATGCTTCGAGAATCGAGGTCGAGGAAGAGGATCGCCCGGCTTGCCTTGAGTTTGCAGGGGTAATCCAAGCCTTGCCAACTGTCGGTTTGATTGGCGATTGGACGGTCAGCGGACGAATAATTCACGTTACCACGAATACTTTTATTAGAGTTGAATCGGGAGCAGTCGTACCGGGCGCTTTTGTCGAGCTTACGGGTTGCCCGCGGACGGACGGCTCGATCGATGCTGGTAAGATTGAGGTGGAAAGTGAACAAGAAACGCCTCGCCCCTTACCGTTCGTCATTTTCTTTGGATCCGTGCAAACTTTGCCGCCATCGCCGTTCACCGGCAACTGGGTTGTCAATGGGAGGACGGTGCATGTGACCGGCAGCACTCGAATCGAACGGCCTTCCTTGCTCAGCCCGGGTTCATTTGTGCTGGTGGCCGGCGGTCTTCGCAGCGATGGATCGGTCGATCCCTTGAGAATTCAGGTGCGACAGGCCAATGACTTCAACCGCATTAACAATCTGTTTGAGCTATTTGGCACCGTTCAGACTATGCCTGCAAGCGGCGTCACAGGAGACTGGCGGATCAGCGATGTAATTGTCCACGTCAGCTCGACGACTCAGCTTAATGCTGAGCACGGGCATCGAATCACAGTTGGATCGCAGGTTACTGTGGTAGGGACGCAACGAACAGATCTGACGTTGGATGCTAGTCGCTTGCATCGCATTCTTGAGCTGGATGATGTCGAAGACTTCGTCACCCAGCAGTATCGTGATTTTCTCAATCGTGAGCCAGATTCCATGGGTCTGCAAAACTGGATGAATACACTGGAACCTTGTCCGAACGGAGGTTTCGGAGAATTCGATCACCCCGACTGTGACCGCGTGCATGTTTCGATGGGCTTCCTCCAATCGACAGAGTTCCTGGGGCGAGGCTATTTTGTGTTTCGCTTTTACATGGTCGCTTTTGGTCAACGCCCGGCTTATGCTCAATTCGTCCCCGACATGCTGGCGGTTGGCGGCGCTAAATCTCCAGAGGAAGAGGAACAAGCGAAAGCGAACTTTGCTGAACAGTTTCTACAGCGGCCGGAATTCGTTGCGCGCTATGGCGCGATAACCGATCCGGAAAGATTTGTTGATGCGCTGTTGGAGACCGCGGGATTGACTGGTCTGCCAATCCGTCAACAGTTAATCGATGACCTGAAAAGCGGTACCACGACGCGCGGGCAAGTGTTACGCGAGATTGCGGAAACTCGTGAGGCTTTGGATCGATTTCTGGTAGATGGGTTCGTAGCGATTCAATACTTTGGGTACCTGCATCGCGACCCGGATGAAATTGGCTATAGAAACTGGACGAACACTTTACGCGCCGATCCAAACAATATCCGGCACATGGTATTCGGCTTCATATATTCGACCGAATATCGGGAACGCTTTAGTACGCCATAGTCGGAGGTGACTGCGTCGTCGACGGCAGTCCTTTTTTGGAGACCGGGTTTAGACGCGGTTATGCCGTCAACCTTGCTCTATACTGGGTCCAATGCATATTGGACTCGACGGGATACCGTTGGCTGCGGCGAAGACGGGAGTCGGACACTACACCTTTGAACTGGCGCGAAGTCTGGCGCTCGTTGCTCCAACGGATCGCTTCACCCTCATTTCGCCAAGACCTTTGAACCCTCTGTCAGCGGACGAGAGGCAAAGACGCACCCTGTCAAACCTCCATTACTCGCGTCTGAGTCCCGGCCTGCTTAACTTGCGTTGGTGGAGCGTGAGTCTGCCGCTCTATTTAAGATGGCGTCCTTTCGATCTATTTCATGGCACTAACTATGATGTTCCGCTCTGGAACCGCCGGCCATCATTAGTAACTATCCATGACCTTTCACTGTTGCTGCATGCTGATACCCACGAAGGACATCTGGTTCGTCGGGGGCAACGCCGTTTGCCACTGATGGCACGATCAGCCACGATGATCATTACACCGAGTCAGAGCGTGAAGCAGGAAGTCTGTGAGCACCTGAACATCGAATCGAGCAGAGTGGCCGTCACCCCTTTAGCTCCCCGGTCTATTTTCAAGCGAGTAGAGCGCGAGAAAACGATAGAGACTCGCAGACGTCTGGGTATCAGAGACGATTTTATCCTCTTCGTCGGCACAGTTGAACCCCGCAAGAATCTTTTGACACTTGCCCGAGCATTCGATGAGATTCTTCGCCAGACCTCTCTTCGTCCTCAGCTCGTCATCGCTGGTCAGGAAGGCTGGTTGATGAATGACCTTTTCCGATTTATCAATAGAGCTGGCCTTCAAGATCATGTTTGCTTTACGGGTTATCTTTCCGACGAGGACTTGCGGGCGCTTTACTCCTCGTGCAGCGTTTTCGTCTACCCTTCCTTGTATGAGGGCTTCGGGCTGCCGCCGCTTGAAGCGATGGCCTGCGGCGCGCCGGTAATAACCAGCAGGATTCCTCCGATAATGGAAACCGTTGAAACAGCCGCGTGCCTGGTAGACCCTGCAAACGCGCAGGAACTAGCCGGCGCGATTGTGAGACTGCTCGAAGATCCGGGAGCAAGACAGCAGCTTTCGGTGTTGGGGGCGCGGCAGGTTCGAAACTTTACCTGGGAGCGGACCGCTTCTCTCACGCTGGAGATCTACAAGAAGGTACTTGGGTTGACCGAGTAGTGAATCACTCGATGCGGGTTCGGCGCATGACTTCAATTGAAAAAGGCCGGCTGTCGAAGCCGGCCTTGTTGATTTGAACGACGGGGAAACGAAGTGCGATTAGAATCTGTTCCGGTATTCATCCGAATAGATGAACCCAAAGATCATATGCCGGAAGTTAGTCGGATCAGCATTCAGTGTATCTACCCAGTTCTGGAACCCAATTGTATCCGGGTCGCGTCGTAGGTAACCAAAGTACTCCATTGACACAAACCCGCGGTTGAGAAACTTGTCAAAGGCCAGCTGAGTCTCAGCTATGGCGCGTAAGATTTGACCGTTTGTCAGACTACCTGCGCTGATCGGACTACCGGGTAAACCGGCTGTCTGCCATATTGCGTTAGCCAACGGCTGTCCACTTAGCCCAGGGTACTTGGCGGTAAACTCGGGACGCAATACAAAATTGTTGGTGAACGTCGTTTTGCTGGCGTCTGACTGGGCCGGTGACTGCGAACCACCGACCAGCGCCATGTCAGGGATAAATTCTTTATAGAGGGGTCTGCGACCAAAGCCGACCTCATAAAACCGATAAGCAAAATAGCCACGGTCCTGAAACTCCACCGATTGATAAAAGCCTGCAGAGACATGCACCCGATCGCACTGCGGATTAGCGAACTCGCCAAATCCGCCGTTGGGGCAATTGGCCAACGTGGTGTTCCAGTTTGCGAACCCTACCGAGTCGGGAAAGCGGCCCAGGAAATCGATATACTGTTCCTGCACGAAGAAGTCTATATCGTCAATCGTGATCGGCGTGTTGGTTCCCGGACGTAGCCGCACTGGCTTGACCTTAACGTTTCCGTAGAAGAGATCTGAGGGGAGTCCCGGTGTCTCCGTGACAATGCGTAGTGTGGGAGCCTGAGCTAGCGCAGAGATGCTCGTAAGGGCTATTATCAAAAACGCAACACCGATCTTCATAATGTCTCCTAATTTCGAAATTCTATTTAACGTTCGAGGTACCAGGCCGGGGTCTCATCCTAGTGTCATGGAGTATAGCTATTGACCCGGGATAGGTCAACAGATCTGGACGTTTTGTTGAGTCCGGCGTAAACCAGCCGAACCCGCTCTTATTTTTGACGCCTTAGGCTATCGAATGGTTGGGGGAACATGAGAACCATTTCATCGATCCCGTAATCGTTCGGGAATCACCGGAAATTGACACCTTCAAGGCGAATCAAACTATTTCGAGCAAGTAAATTTCCAATGCAAATGAAGATTTCCCCAGCAGCCGACCAACCAGACAGATCGGACGCGGTACCCGATCTTGGCGAGTTGGAATTGTCAATCGTCATGCCGTGTTTGAACGAGGCCGAAACTCTGGCAACTTGCATACGGAAAGCGCAATCCTCTTTGAAGAAGCTGAATGTTGCTGGTGAAGTAATCGTCGCCGATAACGGAAGTACTGATGGCTCGCAGACCATCGCAACCGAGATGGGGGCTCGGGTAGTGACGGTTGCAACCAAAGGTTATGGCAGCGCTTTGATGGGTGGCATCGCCGCCGCCCGCGGCAAGTACATAATTATGGGCGACGCGGATGATAGCTATGACTTCGCAAACCTCGATGAATTCTTTCATAAGTTGCAGGCCGGCTATGACTTGGTAATGGGCAATCGGTTCAAGGGCGGCATTCAACCTCGAGCGATGCCGCGGCTACATCAATATCTGGGCAATCCTGCGTTGACGGGAATGGGCCGTCTTTTCTTTCACAGTCCCTGCGGAGACTTTCACTGCGGCCTGCGCGGATTCAGCAAAGCTGCAATTCAGACGCTTGACCTGCGGACAACAGGCATGGAATTCGCGACTGAAACTGTGGTCAAAGCCACCATGTACAAGCTGCGGATCGCCGAGGTTCCTACCACCCTGGCGCCGGATGGAAGAAGTCGATCGCCGCATCTTCGCAGTTGGCGAGATGGTTGGCGCCATTTGCGATTCATGCTTCTCTACAGCCCGCGCTGGCTTTTCTTATATCCCGGCGTGCTTCTCATGACGCTGGGATCGCTTGTTAGTGGATGGCTCCTGGGAGGTCCGCGTGTGATTGGTGGTCTGACTCTCGATGTTCACACGCTGCTATATGCAGCGATGGCGATTGTGATGGGCTTTCAGATGGTGGTGTTTGCGGTATTCACCAAGGTCTTCGGTATTAGTGAAGGCCTGCTGCCCGAAGATCCGCGTTTGACCCGGCTTCTCCGGTTTATCAAACTCGAGACAGGATTGTTAACCGGGAGTCTGCTTTTGATGATTGGAATCGTCATGTCGATTTACGCTTTGAACACGTGGGAGGCCCGGTCTTTTGGCCCACTCAATCCCTCCAAGACTTTGCGGCTGGTCATTCCGGCCGTAACCCTGACCACGCTCGGCCTGGAAACAATTCTTTCGAGTTTCTTTTTGAGCATACTTGGATTGAAAAGAAGATAATGGTATTAAGTAATCCGGCCCGACACCCATCTGAATGACTTCGCCAGACGCACCAGATCCAACCCAGGGCAAAGCATTGAAATACAGGATCCGGCTTGCTCCGATCCTGATTTACGCTTGGCTGATCGTCCTTTTCATTACAATTCTGGTTTCCGCGCAGAGTGCGTATCGCCAATCACTCAATACTGAAGAGTATCCGTACGCGTGTGATTCGTTTGGCTATTTGCGTATGGCCAAGGAGATTAGACAGGCTGCAAATCGGCGGGAGCTTCCTCAATTCAAGCTGGAATCGCCGCAAACACGACTACTGATCAACTTCATGCGGTCCCAAAACATTCCCGTTCCGGATTGGGACGAAGTGGTGGCGCCGCATGCTCATCATTATTTTCCTAAGACCGGTTCAGTTGGAGTTCAATATCCACCGGGCACAGGATTAACCCTGGCCATGTATCCGGAAGGAAAAGCAGTTTACGGTTTGAATCGGACGGTGGTAATCGTCTTCCTGGCGGCCGGAGTCTTGGCGTTTGTAATTGCGGCCTATCGCCGCGCCTGGGCATCGATCGTTTTGTTTGTGTTGGCGATCCATTTGGGCCTCGCGATTCTGGGAAGAATTGGGGCGCTAAGTTTTTCCATTAACGCGGTACTCGTACCCATATTGCTGAGCGTTTTATTAGCCTTGGCTTCGGTAAAGTTGAGCTTTAATAATCGAAATCGCCTGGCGCTCCTTAGCGCGTTTGCCGCAGGGTCGCTGCTTGGTTTCGCTACTCTCATAAGACTGCCAACGGTTTTCCTTGTTCCTGGTTTTCTAATTTTGCTCTGGCCTAAATCGTGGCGTGCTGCCATCAAGGGTGTCCCCGCGATTTTTTGCCTTGGTGTTTTTCTAATCGGAATTCTTCCGGTGCTGATAAATCAACAAATAGTTGCGGGCGCCTGGTACTTGCCAACATACGCAAGTGTGGATGCCGCGCTACCTACAGTGGACAGACTAAGGGAGAATTTCTCGTATTTTTTCGCAGCAGAGGGGCCGGCGGCCCAGGATAATTGGGCCCTTTTTTATGCCATCGCAGGTTTCGTTGGGTTTGTGGTCGTAAGCTACTCTAGACGTAATCCTGAGAGCTCAGATACTGGCGCATTGAGTTGGAAACGCCTCGGGTTGGCCTCACTAGTTGTGTGGCTCGCGCCCACGTTGTTTTTTCTCTCGCATTGGGTCACCGGTGCTCATTACGCGATTCCTGGAATTTTTGGCGCGGTAGCTTTGCTTGGCTTTGGCGCATTCGCGATTGAAGTGACGCGCCACGAAACCGCAATTCAATTCGGAAAGCGAAATGTTCTTTGCTGGCTCGCGTTGGGTTTGATAGTGGCGATGGGACTGGCGACTCTTAATCGAGCGTGGGCCGGGCGATCGCAAATGCCGGCGCCGCCACAGGCGATTGCTCACAACCCGGTGGTGCTTCCCGCGGAATTGGCGGACGATCGCGCATGGGTCTGGGCGGACCTGCTGACCGGGACACTTTGGTATTATGACAACAAACCCGCATTCAAAATTCAGTTTACTAATCCGGAAACGCGCGCACTGATTTTCAAATTTGTATTTGATCGCGGTGAGCGTCAATACATCGTCCAGGATAGCGAGCGCATGCAACAGTTCATGGACGAAATCATTCATAGGGGCGGCGCTCTTGAACTGCGAGGCAAGGTTGATGGACAGCCATACTTCCTCATCCGTTGGCCGCTGGGTGGTCCCTTAGTTAAGAGTGTAGCCAGCACCAACTAATGAGTCCGCCTATCCGGGCGCGGCGGTTTTTCATTCAACATGCTGAAATTGAGGGACTCGTCAGCTCTGTCTTAAGTCAACTTGGATGTGGTGGTGATGCGGAGAAAGAATCTATTTGCATGGTCAATTATCCTGTCTGTCGGGATCATTGGCACCCTGCAATACCATCTGCTCCAGGTCTCTTCACGATTCGATGCCTTTTTTGGAGACAGAGGCGACCCCAGAGGAATTATCTACTTTTGCGAGCACTGGTATCAGAGCCTCCTGGGAAAAGCTACTCTACTTTCTCCCGGACTCTTCTATCCCACCAAAGGAACGCTCGCTTATTCAGATTTGTTGGCGGGCTATGCAATCCCGTATTCGATCCTGCGCGGTCTGGGTTTCGGAATGTTCTCTGCCCTGGAGATCGTCATTATTGGCATTGTTTTTCTGAGTTACTTAACCTGTTTCATACTGCTAAACCGGGCGCTGCATTTCAATCTTTTACCATCCTGCGCGGGGGCCATGTTCTTTGCCTTTAGCAGCCCAAAATTCTTCCAGCTCATTCATTTGCAATTGCAGTTTGTGGTGTGCCTGCCGCTCATCTTTCTGTTTGTAATACTTTTTGTCCAACAGTCTGCGACGATTACTCAGAAGAGAGCTTTCGCTTTATTGTCACTTTCAGGTCTGGCCCTAAATATTCAACTGCTGACCGCGGTTTATCCCGGTTGGTTCTTTTCCTTTTGGTGCTCTCTTTTTTTGATATTGGCTCTTCTGTTTCAACCAAGCCGCCGCTTCATTTTCTTGCTGACGCGGAAATTCTGGCCGGCTATGTCCGGCGCCCTGGTAACCTTTGTGCTGGGAGCGATTCCTTTCATGCTTGTCTACTTCCCTCGAGCGAACGCCCAGAACTGGTACACCTATAGCAACGTCAAAGAAATGATTCCGGAGTGGTGGTCGCTCTTATCGATGGGTGATGGCAATTATCTCTGGGGCTGGTTGGCAAGTATTGTGAGGCCAAAACCCGCGCCTGTTTATTCGGCCGAGCTAACGGCCGGAATTGGAGTGTTCACATCGCTAGCCTGGATCGGAATGACGATCTTTGGCCTTTGGAATGTTGTCAAGACTCTCCGCTCTCGATCTGGGAAAGAAGGAAGCGAAGATCGTCTCGAAAGTCGGCGCGTCTATCCTCTTTTTCTCGCTTTGATGATTCTGGCAACCACACTCTTCTATTGCATTGGGATGAAGTATGGTAACGGTCACTCTCCCTGGATACTCGTGTATCACTACTTTCCTGGAGCCAAAGCAATTCGTGCCATGTCGCGTTATGTGATTTTCCTGACTCTGCCTATCGCGATTGGTTTTGCCTTCGTCGTGGATTACGGAATCAAGCGAGTATTGGCCCGGGAACCTTCCCCGGCGCGAAGCGCCCTGATGCTGGGATTATTCGCGTTGGCGGCCGTAGTCGTATTTGAACAGTTTGGCATATTCAAAGTCGGCGGCACCGGGTTTTCCAAAAAAGCCGAGACCGCCTATTTGAACACGATGGCGGCAAAGCTCGATGGCAATTGCGCGGCTTTCTATGTTGCCGCCAGACCTGATGACATCCACGGAGCGGCTGAATACCAGTACGACGCCATGATGGTCGCCGTGATGACGAATATCCCCACCTTGAACGGTAGCAGTAGCCAGTTTCCGCCCGGCTGGTTTGGACTATATAACGTAAAAGATCCTGCTTATGAGATGAACGTCAGAAAATGGATTGAGCTAAACGAAATCAAAGGCAACATCTGCCGTCTTGAACTCAGCCCTCCGGTCGAAGCCTTCAGCGGAAGTGCTAAGTAACGAACCCTTCTGCTTCAGATTGACGGTTCGTCGAATTTGGAGAGCGTAGCCTCGAATGTTTGAAAGACTATTTCTTTAGCTTGATCACGAACCCGCCGTCGATATAGGGAATGTGATACGTATATTCGATCCGATCGCGTAAGTCTTCCTCGACAAATTTGTCGATGGCCGGTTTGGCACACTTCTCGTCATCAGAGTCGTCTACGAATATGAATCTCGGGTTTGCCGTTAGCGCGAGTTGCAAATCAGCGTATTCATTATCGAAGTCGTGCGCTGCGTCTACCACGACCAGATCAGCATTTGAGGGCAGCCGCTCTAACTCTCTGAGATTGGCTTTCACGAGCTGCCATCGTTCGAAACCTCGATCGGTAAATAGCTGCTTGGCTATCTCGTGTGGCTTCCATGGAGACTTATCATCATGACGAATGGCTTCCGCAAAAACATCAATACCGATATATCTTGCGTGCGGCGCTGCGCTCAGGTAAGCGTCAGCACTCGATCCGGCTGATGTTCCTAACTCGATAATCGACCTCGGCGCTATGGTCTTTGATAGCGCATAGAAGCACCTGTATTTGTGAATGAAGGCATCCCTAAGCTCGAGGTAGTATTCCCGATCATACTGGGTGAACACACTGAAAAGAGGATGCGGCTCCCAGTCGCAGGTTTTGAGATGTCCGGTAAATTGAGAATGGAATTCTTCTAACACGAGAGTTGGTAGGGAAACTCAATGGCCTCGATTAGCGCTTGTCTGATGTTACTCTCCTGATATCGCGCCAGCACGTACTCTCGTCCAGCTTGGCCCATTCGAGAGAGTTCGTCGTCCTTGGACAACATTTCAGCAAGAGACGCGGCAAAGCTCTCGTAATCAACATAGATCCGTCCCGCGCCGCTGGCAGTGATGTGATCAACCAAAACTTCCGAGCTGCCGTTTGCCAAAACGGGTGTGCCCTGGGCCATGGCTTCAAGCGTGACAATGCTGAAACTCTCATTCGGCGAGGGGCTTATGTATATCGCCGCGCCGGCCATAAGGCTGAATTTTTCTTCATTCGAGACGAAACCGCGGAACTCGATGTCAGGACGATCAGGCACTTTCATATCGTCCTTTCCGGTGATTACCAGACGTAACTTTCCTGAAAAAGTACGATTGAATTTTTCGAAATATTCAAACAGTTCGGGGAAACCTTTGTTTGGATCGACACGACCGCAGTAGAGGAGATAGCGGGTTGAAGCTGCCGGAGGTTCGCGGCGCGTGGTATCGATGCCCATCGCGACAATCCGGCCTGGTAGTTGTCCCCACAATTTTCGACCTACTTGCTGTTCAGCATCCGTCAGCCAGAGTAACTCTCGTGCGCGGTGAGCGGCATGCTTATAAGCTGAAAGGTAAGCCGTTTGCTCGCAGTGCAAAGTCGGCGCAAATAGAGCGTGGCCCGGCGGCACGCGCAGAAGTCCGAAATAAGTGGTGGGATAGAGGTAAGTAACAAAGATCAGCGATCTGTAATCCGACCAGTGATTCTCAATAAACTGCATCAACGGTTCGGAATAGGGCCCTTGATTAAGTATGAATTCCTCTTGCAGAGGAATACTCCATTGGAGTTGAAGAGTGCTGTCAGGATTTCGGCTCCTGCCCGGATTAAGCCGGCTGAATCCTGCCTGCAGTCTCCGATGCAGTTGGCCCCAATACGCACTACGGCCTACCGTCACGGGAAATCTGATGATGTTCACTCCATCCTTCCTGGTCGATCCTTCCGGAAGGACGTTTGCCCAGTCTGAGATATCAACGGCTGTCGTAGTCAGAAGATCAACCTCGTATGCATCACGCAAAAGACTGGCGTAATGCCACGCGAGTGACTCTGATCCACCGACGACGCTCTTATGACAGCGCTGAACTATGATAGCGACCCTGCTCATAGTGGACCAGCCAGGTTTGACCAAAAAATGAGTTTCATCGGCAAATCGTTAAAACTCGAAAGGACTGTTCATTATTGAAATGACATTGGGGTGATAGTTAAGCGCTTCACCTTCAAGTTGCCGTGCCCCGCATATGTGACGCGAAATTGAAAGGGTGGATTCAAGGATTGCGGTGCGGCCACCGGGAACTCGTGTGTGAACGTGCCTTGATTTGCATCTGAAGGTGGTAACTCTAAGTCACTGACTACTTTGGTGTCTATCCCATAGACAATATCGAAGTGGTTCGCGGCGCGACCTGCTGCGTTGCTCGTTTCGTATTCGAGTGTCAGGTGGTAGAGTCCGGCGGTTAGCATCGTATACGGCCCAAAGATCAATGTCCCTGGGCCGTCTTTTTCCGTGGCTACTCGGCTGGTTCCTTCAAGACTTCCGACCTGACTTGGCAACTCAATTGCTTCAAGCTTCCACGAACCAGTTGACGGCGAGACTAACAGCAGGGTGGCGACTCCCAAGACCAGGAACCCACACCAGACCTTAGCGAGCAAACGATTTGTTCCGCGATGCCACAGCCATCCGCTAATGATTAGAAGAGATCCCGCGAGGACAACGATATAGTTGGCCGGATGTTTCAGATAGGAATCAAAATCTCGAAACGTGGGCAGCCATTGCAATAATCCTGTATCGTCGAAAAAGCTTCGTGCAGCCCAAATCGGAATGTTTCGATTAGACATCAAAGAATCGTGAAAGAGCCACTTGCTGGCCAGCCATCCTTGCAGCACAAGGCTTCCCAGGCACAATGAAAGTAAGAGCACATTCCTTTTTACTAATGACCTGACGGCATAAGCCAATGGGAATAACCATAATGAGACCACGACCCACCAGAATCGTCCGAAGAACGAGATGCCTCCGTACAGCCCTGTGTGCATGGCGCTCGGTAGCAGCAGGGAGACATACAACGCGCCCAGGAGGATCGCCCCTCGCCAATTTTCCTTGATTAAGAGAGGAATTCCGGCTAAGCCCAGCAGAAGCATCGGCTGTTGAATGAACATCCCTTGAGATTGGTCCCAATGGAGTCCAAGAAAAATCATACCGATCTCTTTGAGGCGAAAATCTACGTCGGTTCTTCCGTACGGACCGAACATATTGCCGAAGGCAATCCGTTGATAGCCAGTCAGTAAAAGAAATGAGCAGATAACAATTGCCGCTGGAACGAGGTATTGCCACCGAAACCGACGTGTTGACCAGCGGTATGATTCGCGGGCGGCGACGTAACCGTACGCAGTCAGGAACAGAATGGCAGGGACGCCGAAGCGCACATGAAGCCAGGGAAGGAAAGCAATCAAAAATCCTATCCAAAGATCGGTGATCCAGGAAAAAGAACTCTGGTTTGTCTCTTGAAGGCGGGCAAAGATTTTCCACGCCACGAAAAGGATGACCATCCCGCCCACCAGATCTGGATAGATTTGATTGCTGCCAGCCGAAAACGGCAGTCCAAGGGCCAGCATTAAGGCTGTGAGTACAGACCAGGCGCGGGACAGGATAATCTGGTTCAGCACTTTGTATAGCAGGAGTCCCCACAGACCCGCAAGCAAGGCCATGAATATCTTGGCGCCAACCACTCCGCCCATCGCATATGGAACAGAGAGCATAATTGGCAACCCGATGTTATGAACGCTGAATTGATTGTAAACGTGCGCCTTTAGGTGCTCCGGGGCTGAGAGTCTTACCAAACATGCCCGTTGTACCGGCGTATCAATCAAATAATTGTTCTCGACCAACAAATCATGATCTCTGACCAGTGAATCGGTTATTAGCAGGTAGTGCGGCTCGTCGCCGGTGATGACGTAGTAGTGGTGTGACTGCCAAAATAATGCTACCGCCAGGTAGAGGACTACCGGCAGGGCGAGGACTAATCGGAAGTCAACTCTATGGCTGAGGTAAACGGTCAATCTCATCAGGACTCTACCGAGCGATCGAAATTCGTCATCTCGTGGTCTTCCTCTCTTGCGCAAGGACTGCCACCTTTATGAGCCAAGCAAAAAAATCATTCTTTGATGACGGCTTCAAAGTCGTCAATCCAGGCCTCAAGCAATTCCAACTCGTTTTTGCCGATGAGCTCCATCCTGATTAGCTGTTCATAACAAAGACGAAGATTATCTGTAAGCCTATCAATACCAGATGCGACCGAAAGTTCAATCAAGGCCTGACGGATTGCTTCGTTGTGCAAATAACCGGGCACTTCATCGCGAAAGTCGTGCATCAGATCATGCTTGTTACGTTCTTGCCTTACAGTGGGCTCGTGGAATGCAACCCCCCAATTATTCGCCCACGCGATGCGCTGGGCAACGAAACTACGCCAGATATCGGTCATTCGAAAGGAACAATATGCCGGCAAATACAGGAGCGGAAATGCATCCCGCCACCAGGTGGTATTTTGGCTATTGAACGGCGACCAGGAGCCACTGGTTAAGGCCAGGTGACGCTTTCTTCTGAAGTATTGTGGAATCGACGAGGTAAGGCGATAAATGGCATCTGTGTCAGGGTTAGCATCAACCAAACCCTGGCTAATAGGACAATCAATTTCTCGCATCGGTAAAGATTCGAACGGAGGCGCTTGATCGTGAATGTGGGTCAGCGGCAAACCACGAGGCCAGATTTTCTCCCTGGAAAAATAGCGATAGACATTTACCCAACCGCAGTTACCGATCTCCGGAACCGTTTGCAGACGCTCGCGTGGATACCAGAATTCCTGATAAGGAATGTTGTCGTCATCAGTTTCGAGAATAACCGAAGCACCGCTACTCAATGCGACGAGATAACCCAGATTCTTGCGCGCATAATGCTTTGTCGGACACAGCCGCGCGATACTGAAAGGAAGTCGGCGCTGTTCCTCAATACTGTAGAAACGACATCCCTCAAGATGAAAGTCAGGCGGACTTCCTTCATCGCCAATGACGATGAATTGATACCCTCGATCCTGACAGCCAACGGCCAAAGCCTCAAGAGCACTATTAGGCTTGGAAACTGATGTTACTACTACAGCGGTATTTGACTTCGTCATTGAATGAAAACTTTATCGGCCGTTAATCCCCGGCGCCGGAAACACGCAAGCGAAATAGGCGCCACAAACCTGCGAAAGCATCCTTCAAAGCAGCGCTGTTTAGGTTATGGCTCGGCGCTCGATAATGGATAGGCACCTCGACAATGCGTAGATCGCGACAATAGATCTTAATCTCTGTTTGAAAGAATGGTCCGCGCGATTTTATCCCCTTATCAAGAACTTCTTGCAGAACTGTTCGCGAAAACAACTCAAATCCGCTCGTCATGTCCTTGAGTCTCGTTCCCAGAAGCAGATTAGTTAATAGGCTTCCTCCGCCACTGATGATGCGTCGCTTCAGCGAACTTTCCAGCATGCTTCCGCCTTTGCAGAACCGACTGCCGAAGACGCATACATAACCCTCTTTCATCTTTTCGAAAAATTGCGGGATGTCGGAAGGCTGATGGCTGTATCCGGCATCAATTTCCAGAATCCAGTCACAATCAGAGTTGAGCGCTTCCTGATATCCCTTAACGTAGGCATCGGTAACATTTCTGTTTTCCGGCGCCCACACGACATGAACTTGTGGCTGTTCCTCTGCTAAGTAGTCCAAGAGCTCCCGCGTGTTGTCCCTGGTTATATTGTCCACGATTGCAAAGAAGTCCACCGACTTGAAGCCCGCAGCGTTGCATTGTTCCAGCACTGCTTTAACGAACGGGACTAACGTCGCGCTTTCATTTGCCATGGGACACACGATTCCCAGTTTGAGATTGGATACTTGCAGCTGATTCATGCGAGTGAGCGAACTGTTAGCCTGCATAACATACTTGAGATGATGGGATGTTCCTGATTTCCACACACTCGGGAGCAGAAGCCGCTCGACCTAACGATGGTTGATCTTTATGTTGGCTTTGATCGATCGGAGTCTCACGGCCAACTTCATCGCCTCACCACATCACCAACTCCAGTTGGTTCCAGACAGGTTACTACGAGTATATGAATCAGGACGCGCAGCGACCCGTAATCCGGCCAGTAAGTCTCGATAAACTATATCGGCGGCTCAGAATCAGGCCCGGTTAAGCTCTTTGAAGACACGAGAGTGCCCGTAGAAAACTGCTTTCAATTATCTGGTTGGTAAAGGTAGTTTCATACCGTTGTCGGCCTCTCAACGCCAGAGCTGTTCTAACTGAGTTATCTCTTAAGATCACGTCAATCGATTCGGCGATTAGAAGAGGATCGCGTTCGGGCCACGCCAGGCCGGCCTCGCCCAACGTCTCCGGGATCGCCGTTGAAGCGAAAGCCGTAATGGGCAACTTCATGGACATTGCTTCGACGAGTGGGACGCAAAACCCTTCGTGTTCGCTGGCCATGACAAATGCATCGGCCACCAGGTAATAAGCCTTCAGAGCTTCGTCCGATACGCCGCCGCTGAAAACAACCGCATCTTTCAATCCTACTGAGTCGGCGGCTTTGTGAAGAAGCTTCGAATATGGACTGGCGCCTTCGCCACCTTTTCCCACAATGATCAGTCTCGAGTTGCGATTGCAGTTGTAATAATAGCTGGCAAATACTTCGATTAAGGTAAGGTGACCTTTATTTGGCATCACCCGGCCGACTGTCAAAATGTTTGCAGTTCCATCTGAGTATTTTCCCAGCACGGCATGGTCTGCGGTAATTGCCGCCAGGCGATCGATGTGATGAAACGGTGGAACTACGAAGGATCGAGAGTCACTTGCTCCTTCCGCCAGCAGTTCGTTCTTGTTAAAGGTGGAGTCCGCGAGATAGAGATCGCACTGGGATTGGGCCAGATGCCGCAATTGCCCTCGGCCATCCTCACAAAGACGCTGATCGCTAAGGCTAAAGCCCATGAAGAACTTTGCCGGAGTCACATTGTGATACTTGATCGCTTTCCGGCATCTCAGCTCCGGCAGCAGCGACAATGCCGGACTCCAGCCCACTGAGTAGTGATAGATAAAGATGTCATCAGCACTTTTTAGAAAACGCTTGATCCCTGACACATCAAAGACCTGATGGTTGCCGAGTGAACGTGTCTCGGAAAACAACCGCACGTTGTTCCCATGTCGCCGCAGAACGTCATACATCCCCAGCACGTCATTGCTGACAGCGTCGGCGGTGGTAAGGCTCGGACTTAGAATACCGATTCTTGGCAAGTAGTTGTTTCTCTGGCTTTCGCCGTTTACAGGTCGAAGCCCGCTTGCTGAAGCGCAGCAAGGAACCGCCCTTCAATAGATTGATTTGAAAACTGCTGCTCGTAGCGCTGCCGGCCGGCCATACCCAAAGTCACCGAAGCGATCTCATTTCGTACCAGATAGTCGACTGATTCGGCCATTAAGAAAGGATCGCGTTCAGGCCAAACCATTCCCGTATTGCCCACCGTTTCCGAGATGGCTGCGCATTCATAGGCGACTATTGGCAATTTCATCGCCATCGCTTCAACCAGAGGCACGCCGAAACCTTCGTGTTCGCTGGTCATCAGGAAAGCATTCGACACCAGATAGTAAGCCTTTAAAGCGCTCTCGGAAACTTCTCCCGTAAATACGATCGAGAGATCGACACAGAGCATCTCGGCCACCTCTCTGATCGATCTTGAATACGCCTCAAATGCCGGCCCCTCAGGTCCGACAATGAAAAGTCGGGAATTACAATCAAACTGGTAGAAGTACGTGGCAAACGCCTCGATCAATGCGACATGACCTTTGTTCGGACGAACGCCGCCGACCATCAGAAGGTTTATCTTACCGTCCGTATACTGGTCGATAATATTCAGATCCGGTTCGGTCGAGTACAGGCTGTCCGCATTGTTGAACGGAGGGACGACAAAGGTGCAGGACCTGCTTGTTCCCGCGGCTCGCAACTCGTCCATGTTGTATGCGGAGGCGGCCAGATAAAGATCATGACCGGCGCGCGCGATCACCTGAAGTTGAGTGCGGCCTTGTGTGCACAAGTCCTGATAGTGCGGACTGATGCCATTGAAAAACTCGGCCGGGGTAACGTTGTGATACTTGATGATGGTACGACAGTTGGCCTCCTGCAAAATGTCGACACCAGCATCCCAGCCGATAGAATGATGATAAATGAGAACATCATTCGAGTTCTGCAGGAACGAATTGATCGCAAGATGATGCTGGACCTGGCGCTCGCCCAGGCTCCAATCCTCGGCAAACATCTGAACCTCATGCCCGCGTTTCTGTAGGCTTCGCCTCATTCCCAGCACGTCATTACTCACGGCGTCGGCTGAGGTGATGGCTGGAGTCAGGATTGCGATACGGGTCATGGGTTGGGTTGTTGCAGTATGGTTGATGATTGCGTGAAGTGCACTATGACTTAGATGGCGCGACGAAAGGTTCTTTGTCCGGTCGAGGCGGCGCTTCCAGTCACACTTTGCGAGCCACAATTCCGTAGTCCAGCGGGCCGAAGAAGTAATGGTTGACGAATTTCGCCACTTCATCATCTCCCTTGAGAATCGCCGCAGACATCGTGTATGACTTCAGGACCTCCACGCGACAAAACCCTCTTGACTCAAGAAGAAACTGCATCGTTTGGCTCGGGATTGGATTTTTATGCGTGGGATCAAGATAAAAGTTACAGGCGCCAACCAGGATGTTTTCCGGGTTGGGTGTTTCCAGAATAACAACGCCGCCGGGCTTAAGCGTTCGTGCTGCTTCGTCGAGAAAACTCACCAGAGTTTCCAGCGGGAGATGTTCCACAAAGTGAAACGCTGTGATTGCGCTCAGACTATTTTCAGCCCGTGCGCGCAGATATATTATCGCCTCTGCTTCGGCAGCCTGCAGCCCTCGGCGTGTGCACTCCTCGATCATTACCCGGCTGGTATCAATTCCGCGAGCGGAGAGCGACGCTTCTTTCAAAACTTCCAACCATTCGCCCCGGCCGCACCCGATGTCCACGATGTCTGTCGTGATATGGGCGTCTTCGAGTATTGGCAAATAGGATGCAACCTTCTGTTTAATATCATCCCTCGTCCCTCGGAACTGATCTTCGAGTGAACTATAGAGCGAGTCGAGCAGGTGGTCTTTCTCGTTGCTGAGAATTTGCACCTGATCCGCGGTAAATGGATGAGGCAATCGTTTGCGAGCCTCTTCCAGCAGAAGGCTTAATCGTCTTTCCTGCAACACGAGCTCCATCCGCGTTTTTTGCAGGCTGGTTTCCATCGTTGTTCTGAACTCGTGCAACTCTCCAGTTTGGGTTTCCTGGGCAGTGGCCTGGCGCTTAAACTGATCCTGCATAGCGATCAGTTGAGCCGACACGTCGGCTTTCAGTCTATTCCGATCTTCGTTTATCTCATGCTGTTCGCGAATGATCGCCTTGAGTTGCTGGTGATGTAAGTCCGAGACTTTTTTATGCGATTCGGAAAGGTCGGCGACTGCTGTGACGAGCCGCTCAGACAGATTTGCAGCACTTTCCAGGTTTGCAGTAATTTCGCCGAGACGGCCGGAGAAGTGTGTATCCCGGATGCTGATCTGTTCAGCCAACCGCTCGTCCCGCGCCGCCAAATGCGCTTCCAGTCTTCTTTGATCTTTCATGAGAGCTGGAAGCCGGATGATTCCAACCAGAAGTTCAATTAGGTAGCCCAACAGCGGAACGTTATACACTCTGCGGACAAGTGGGGATCTTTTTAGTCCGTTAACTTTTACATCCCTTAAATGGCCCTCCGGCGAGAACCTCATACTACTAAGAATATCGACCTTGCTGTGACGTCCGTCTCGTAGACTCTCTAAATATTTCGCGAATCCCGCGTCGTCCGGCTCTCGCTTGAGAATTGCGCGATAGGCGTTGCGAACGAAGGTTTCGTCGTTAAAAGCGAGAAGATCGTCAAGATCATAATGCGGGCGAGCTTCGAGCTCGGGTGCAAGAGTTAGTGCTGGAAACGAGTCAGTACTAAGCGCAACTGCCGAGCCGGATGCTGAAGTAGCTAATCGCTCTTCGGTTTTCAGAAGTTTATTGAGAATGGCTGAAGCATCGACCGGGGAATTGCCTTTACGCTTTTCCGCGCCCTCCCTGATCCGGGCCATTAGTTGCGCCAGATCGAGTTCTTGATCACCATTCTCGCTCATCTTAAATTCCTAAACCTCTTGAGTGCGACCGGTAAGAATGCGTCGCCGACTGCAAAACTCGATCAACGATCAGCGTCCGAGCCGAGTCTGACGAGTCTGCAAAGCGATTCCAATACCAGTGAAAATTTAAATTGAAACCAGCGTCGATTTCAAGCAGAGCAGGCTAGTGTCTTAATTTCGGTGCTTCTCTGCGCTCCTTTGCGGCCTCTGCGCCTCGGCGGTGAGTCTTCCCCAGTTAGGATTCAGCGCAGAGACACCGAGATCGTAGAGTTTACGCGGAGACTAACTCAAATCAAGACAGTACGCAGCGGAGCAATCCTTCCCTGTGTTGGTCGTGCCAAAAAGGAGACGCCGAGATATGGCTATTACACGGAGGCCCTGGTTCCTGACTACTAACCTAGGGATTGATCGTCACATGCGGCGCAGAGTCAGTTGGCCGGCTGGTCGCACTACCCACATTAACCACAATGGGAAGATCGCCACGATCGACTGTGGCGGGCAGCGTAAAGTCAACCACCTGAAATCCCGGCTGATCGAGCGCAATCGCAGTTGTTGGGATTATGACAGTCGTGCCAATTGTTACAGTGATCGAAGAAGCTGGCGTGCCGCGTACGCCGGTCAAATGGAGCTCGAGCACGGTCGGCACTTGCGTGCCAGTTCCGTCGTCGGAGGTGACGTTGAAAGGTTCGGTTAGACAGCCAGGTGTTAGTGCATTGGTGATATTGCAGACCACCGCGCGCCCGCCTGGACCGTTGGCGTCAGTGAAGACATCGGGCTGCGCCGCGACGATTGTTAACTGACCACGAATTACAGCGCCATTGCTATTTATCACGACCGGGTAACTTGCCGTCCCGGAGGGCGGGACCAGACCGTTGGGTACGACAAAGCTAATTGAATTTGCAGTAACCGCGTAAATTCCGCAAGCAGCACCGTTAATCGATATTGAAGTGCCCTTTAGCTCTATCGGCAAAGCCGGCGAGCGGCGGGATTCAGACGCATTCGTATTGGTGACCGACGCTGGTATAGGCGCCGGACTCAACGTGAATTGCGCGACTGCTAATTCGCCAGCCGCCAGACCCGGCGCAACGAATGGGCTACCGGTCGGGCTCGGGACTGGACTCGCAGTAGGAGAGGCTACGGGAATCAAGCTCGCACCAGTGAAGAGTGAAATGGATCCTGACGCCTCGGTTGTAGCCGCCGGTAATAGTTGATAGAAAACCTCCGAGGACCCGTCAGCATTACCACCACCAAGTTCGTTCGTGAAGGCGAAGGCGAGCCGCGTGCTCGTGTTACTGACCAGCCCACGCAGGGCTCCGAAAGTCTGAATACTTGTAATACGGGTAAAAGGTCCCGTTGATGAGACAGGCAGTGGCGCCAGAAAGAGCTGCGATGGGCGAGCAGCCTGCCCCGCCGGGAGCGGATTCAACCCGGTGCTGTCTTGATCAGCGGCGGGAAAAGTCCCGTCCGTCTTAAAGTTCAGCGCCGAGGTGAATACTACCGATTTCGGGCTTAGCGAACTGTCATAGTCAGTGAAGGTGGGGAAATGAAAGATGTCTCCTGGAACTGCTAAAGGACGCGGTCCCAACTGTGCGAATGTTCCAGCCGTCACATCGTAAACAAAGGCGACGGAGAATGCAGTCGGCGTTGCATTGGCTGCCGGATCGGCTGCAAGTGACTCGAAGGCGATGAATCTGCCATCGCGACTAAGCCGGCGTCCAAAGCTAAAGAATGTAGCAGTGCCAATTACGTTACCATTCGAATCGAGAGCATCTTTCGTCTTGGTGACCTGGCGCAAGTTGCTGACTGCTCCAGCGCTCACGTTGGCTAAATAAATCTCGGCGTTTCCGTCGTCATTGTTGGCTGTCAGGTTGGCGTTCGAGACAAAGGCGAGCACTGAACCATTGCTGGAGAGAGTCGGATTGTCATTAAAGATTGGGTTCTTAAGCGACGTAGATTTTGTATTCGTGACCTGAGTGAACGACACCCCATTATAAAGAAAGATTTCGGGATTCGGAATTGGCGGAACCGCGTCCGCATCTAAATTACCGACAGCCGGCACAAGATTCCGGTTCGAGCTGAACGCTATGATCTTACCGTCATCACTGATACTCGCATCGCGATTGTCGTCGGCGACCACTGGTGCGTTGGACGCAGAGCCTGCGACAGGTGGAAGGCTGGCCGGTGTGTCGGTAATCCTTTTGAAGGTGCCGGTCGTGAGATCTATCGGTCCCACTTCTGCCCCACTGGAGAGATCCACTGTGTCCGGAACAATGAATTGATAAGTCCAGATCTCCTGGTTCATATCCGTGGCGATTGTGCCGCCTGGATTAGTGCCATCAAAGCTGGCCGGAGTAACGGGCGCGTTCGAACTGAATACGATCGTGTAGGTGCGCTGGCCGGAAACCAGCGGAGGCTCCAGGCTGATCATCGGCCGGTTGTTGCTGACTTCAATGGCGATATTGTTCAACTCTACCGGCGTCGCGGTCGGGCTGGGCGTCGGCGAAGGGCTGACCGAAGGGCTGGGACTAGGACTGGGACTCGGGGTCGGCGATGGACTGCCTGGAGGATTCAGTACGCTCTTGGTATCGGTGAGCTGAAAAATCCTGCGTTGGGCATAGTCATACAGGAATATCTCGCGATTACCGTCCTGGTTGTTGCGGGTGACGGTCTTCTCGGTAGCGATATCACCGTTTGATTCAATAACAACGAATCGGCCATTTGACGTGATGTCGCCCGCGAAGGAGTTCACCGGGTTAGTGACAGAGACGCGAACCGAACTCGTCACCTGTGTGACAAAAGGGTCCGGAGTGGAGCTGGCCGGCGCCTGTGCCGAAGTGAGCGCACCCGCGATTAGCATACACGCCGCTGCGGCGCATAAAAAAGCAATAACCAGTCTTATCATTAGGAATATGAACGAACGATCAAAGTTCTCACCGGGGCCAACTGGATCCTGGTGACAGACCAGCCGCAGCGACCACCTCTAAATATTGAGCAGTCAGGCCGCACATTGTAAGCGTTGGGCCGTTGTAACCGCAAGCCGCCAATCCGTTTAGTTTCCAGCTAACAGTCCCGGGTTGCTCAGATATGCGCGGTTTTCAAGGTCCGCGTAATCTTTGGTGAGCAGTGAACTGCTTTCTCTACTATGCCGGGGTTGAAAACGCTTCGAAACCTGCTGGAAGGAACTTGCGATTCGGATAGAAACCACTTTGCAAAAATCGCTTCAGCCAAAATTTTCAATTGCGTTTCCGTCGTCTCTGGTTGAAAATGCTCCCAGACTTAGCCGTCAAAGGTAATCGCATTGCATGGCGCCCCGGCATATCAATCTGCCACCATCAACGGGCCAGACGGTCACAGAGACAAGCGAGCCACGCTCCCCCTCGCATGATAGGATTTGGCTATTGGCCAGATGAAGCGAAAAACACTGAGCGCCCTTGTGGCCTTCCTCGCGCTCGTCAGCGCGCAGGCTCCGCTGCGCGCTTACACCTTACAGTACCGTGACGCTTCGGGGATTGTGGCGCGGCGCTGGCTTACTCGGCCCATCATCGTGGCTTTCTCAAGTTCCCTCAGTTCACCACCCGCGAACATCAAAGCCGGCACTGATGTAGTACGAGCCGCGCGGCGCGCGCTCGAGAGCTGGACCAGGGTTGCTGATGTTCAGTTCCTGGAAACCAGATCAACCGCCCAAGCGGTCAGTCCATCGAATGGCGGCGACCGAATCAACCTCATCACCGTCTCTATAGACAATGCCGCTATGTTCGGCTTGTCCGACAGCCCCGGGCGCACCCGGGTCTTTTCGGATTCCGGCGGCGCGATAATCGAAGCGGACATAGCGCTAAATCCAAGTGACCTTTTCTCGAGCGATGGCACGCCCGGCACCTATGATCTCGAATCGACGTTTACGCATGAGGTGGGGCATCTGCTCGGGCTCGAACACTCTGCCGTCATTGGCGCGACTATGCAGCCGCGCCAGGCACAAAATGGTTTGTATGGACTGCCTGCTTTTACGCAACGGACACTGTCGGAAGACGACGCTGCCGGCGCGCGCGCGCTTTACGGATCCCAGGCCGGGAGGGGTTCGATTTCCGGCAAGTTAATCGCGACTGCCCTGGCAGGATCGTCGAGACCGATCTTCGGCGGACACGTGTTCGCCGAAGATGCGTTAACGGGAAGACTGATTGCCGGCAGTCTCACCCTGGCTTCGGGAGAATATCGCATCGACTCACTCCCGCCCGGCAGATATCGTCTGATAGGACAAAGCCTGGATGGGCCCGTCGCCGCGGCCGACATTGCAGCCGCCGGAGGATCTTATTCAAGCCTGCTGGAAACGCTGCCGCCATTTCGGAGTTTTGTTCGTGCCGGTCCCTCCCCATCACGATCTATTGCGGTCAATTCAGATACGGCGACGTCAGTTGGCTTCTTTGTGTCTTCGGGCCCGGCGCCAAGGGTCAAGCCGCGGTTAATCGGAATGAATGGCGAGCTATCGACTACCGTGCTGCCACTCGAAGCCGGCGGCACGTTCACGGTATATGTCGCGGGAGAGGGAATGGATGAGATTCCGGCGAGCGGAATCTCGATCAGCTCCCCCTTCTTAACCGTAGACCGCTCTTCCGTGTCCGAAGCGCAGTTCGACACGCCGTACCCGGTGATTAGTTTCGAGATTACCGTAGACCCGTACGCCCCTCCGGGTGAGTACAGCATCCGTCTGCAGTCCGTTGACGGCGAGTTTGTTTATCTCGCCGGCGCGCTGACAATCGATCCTTCCTGATTCTTGAATACCTGGAGGCCTAGGATTCTGAGCTTCGCACCCTGATCCGATCGAGGCTGCGGTGCGTTTAATCGAGGCTGATTTTTCCTGACATGGGCTTGCCTTATCCCAACGGGCGGCGGTAACATGCAGCCGTCTAAACACGGTTCATTCATAATGCGGGATCGGCTCGGGCTTTATCTGTAACCTTCATTCGAAGAGCTTAGCGAACGCCGGAGGTTAATTATGGCTGACTTTCTGCTGTCCATTGTAGGTTTGGCCGCTCTGGGTGGTGCGATCTTTGAGTTTTACAAGTTCGTAACAGACAGCAATCCGGGCGGTGGGCATATGAACGGCTGGATCGCGCTAGTGCTGGCCGTTGTATTCTGCGCCTGCGCCCTGATGTTGTTCCTGCGCCACGTGAACAAGGAAGAGGAAATTCACATTACCCAGTAGAGGGACTGCAAGTATCTCTGCGCGAATCGGGATGATTGCTTGCGACAGACTTTTAGAAACTAACCGTGCTTGTCGCCGGTCTGAGCCACGGTTCACGGTCCGGCGCCGAACGCATTACAAAGCGACGCCGTTTGCGTCTGCGGCAATCGCCCGCGCAAACGGCGGTTTTTGTTTTCAGATTTCGCGCTTAGTGTTGTACCAGCGCCGTCTTGACGAAAGCCCGCGACTCAGTTGGTACTAACAGGGGAGTAGCTGATGACTTTGGCTTTGTTTTTTCTCTTTCAGGTTGCCGATCAAACTGAAACCACTTTCAACGAGCCGTCTTATTTCTTTCCAGTCATTCTGGGTTCGTTGGTTTTTGGGGCAATTCTTTGGCTGGTAGCCGCTGTGCTTGGATTCGCGCGAGCCAGAGCTTTCGGAGCGTCAACGCGATGGTTCTCTTTCGCGGCAGTGTGCCTCCTGCTGTTTCACCTGCAGTTTCTGTTACTGGCCTTCGGCCTGATCATCAAAGACTTGAGGACCGTATTTGCGATTCTCACCTTCTTTAATATCTTTGTGGTGCTGGGCGCCGTTTGCGCAATCATGGGATTTGTGCGGTTGACTAATCCGCGCTGACTTTGTGGGCGCCAGACATTCAGCCCGTCCGTTCTCATGTCCAGAAAACGATTGCTGCTCGCCGTGTCCGCGCTGATTGCGGGCGCGGCGGTTTTGTTTGCAGTCTTGCACTGGCGCGGCAGCGGTCGCCGTGGTCGTCCCTCGTTTGTGACGTCTGACGGAGTCAGATTTGTCGTCGATGGCAAGCCGTTTCGTTTCGTGGGTGCGAATGTGGCCGTGATGTATCGCGACGAAGATCGCGCGCGCATGCCTGAGACTATGCAGCAGGCTGCGCGCCTGGGCATCAAAGTCGTGCGCGTTTGGGCGACGGGCGAAGGCGGGCCAAATGACGTTAAGCCGATCGGCGATTTTAACGACTGGCCGCGCACCCACTATTTTCGTCTCAAGCCGAATGTCTGGAATGAAGATCAGTTCATTTTTCTCGATCGGGTTATAGCCGAAGCCGCGCGTAACGGCCTCCGCGTGCAACTCTGTCTGGCGAACTGGTGGCGCGACACGGGCGGCGTCACGCAATACCTGCGTTGGGCCGGTATCGAGGGCGCCGATGACGACAAATATCCTTTCGGCATCAACAAAGAAACGGCGATGCTGTTTTATTCCAATGAGACTGCTCGTCGTCT
>Ga0137360_10000045_pt1 | contig 69408 bp, 66 predicted proteins | sample Mad1_60_16metaG_FD_104924 | JGI IMG/M metagenome (GOLD analysis project Ga0137360, IMG submission 104924) | Vadose zone soil microbial communities from Angelo Coast Range Reserve, California, USA - Mad1_60_16 metaG | ecosystem: Environmental > Terrestrial > Soil > Vadose zone | place: USA... | reverse complement strand
CACGACTTCAACAACCTGCTCATGGTCATCCGCGGCGATGGCGACCTCATCCTGCGCCGACTCCCCTCCACGCACCCCCTGCGAAAGAACGCCGAGGGCATTCGCGACGCGGCCGATCAGGCGGCCACCCTCACGCGCCAGCTCCTCGCCTTCAGCCGCAAGCAGGTGCTGGCGCCCAGGGTGCTCGACCTCAACAGCATCGTGTCGGGCATGCAGACGATGATCCAGCGGCTGATCGGCGAGACGATCAATCTGGTGACCGTGCCCGAGCCGGCGCTGGGACGCGTCAAGGCCGACCCGGGCCAGATCGAGCAGGTCATCATGAACCTCGCCGTCAATGCCCGCGATGCCATGCCCGATGGTGGGCGGCTGGTGGTGCGCACCGCCAATGTGCGGGCGGGCGAGGCCCCGGGACTGGCCGGCGCGCCGAGCCCGCCCGTCGGACCGCATGTTCTGCTCGAAGTCACGGACAGCGGCACGGGGATGGACGCGGCCACACGGGCGCATCTGTTCGAGCCCTTCTTCACCACGAAGGAGCCGGGTAAGGGCACGGGTCTGGGACTCAGCACGGTGTACGGCATCGTCGAGCAGAGTGGTGGCTCCGTCACCGTGGAAACCGCGGTGGGCCACGGCACTACCTTCCAGATCTACTTGCCCCAGGTGGAGACGCCGGTCCCCGTGGCGCCGCCGGCCCGCCCAGCTCCGACCGCCATACCGCCCGCCACGCCGAAGTTCGTCGCGCCGGCGCCCATGGCTGCCGTGCCGCTGAGACCGCCCACTCCCGTCCCGCCGCCGCCCGCTCAGCCCGCGCCCATTCCGCTCGAGCCGGTCCATCCCCCGGCGCCGCTCCAGCCGGCCCTGGTGTCTGAGACGCCCCTCGCGAGCACCGAGACCATCCTTCTCGTCGAAGACGCGCTGCGCGTTCGCGCGGTCGTCCGGGAGATCCTCGAGATGAACGGTTACAGTGTGCTCGAAGCGCGCCACGGCGCGGAGGCCATCGAGATCAGCGAGCGTCATCGCGGGCCCATCCAGCTCATGGTCACGGATGTGGTGATGCCGCAGATGAGCGGCCGTGAGCTCGCGCAGCGGTTACAGCCGGTGCGTCCCGACATGCGGGTGCTCTACATGTCCGGCTACACCGACGACGCCATCGTTCGCCACGGAGTGCTCGGCGAGGGCATCGCCTTCCTCTCCAAGCCCTTCACACCCGATGCCCTCGCCCTCAAGGTCCGCGAGGTGCTCGAGGCGCCTCCGCGCACCGCGGCGGAGGTGGCGGCCTACGGTGGCAGCGCGGCGCCGACCGTCGGGGCGGCGACCGGACCCCGCGTGCAGCGCGCAGAAGACCTGGGCCCGGGCCGCCGCTCGCACGTCTAGCGGCCCTCAGATACCCGCCATGCCCGTGCGTCCTCTCCGCGTACTGATCGCCAAGGTCGGCCTCGACGGCCACGACCGCGGGGCCAAGGTGGTGGCGCGCTGCCTGCGTGACGCGGGCATGGAAGTCGTGTACACGGGCCTGCACCGGACCCCCGAAGAGGTGGTGGCGGCCGCGGTGCAGGAAGACGTGGACGTCCTCGGGGTGAGCCTGCTTTCCGGTGCCCACATGACGCTGGTCCCCAAGGTGCTCGAGCTCATGCGTCGGGCGGGCGCCGCGGACGTCCGCCTCGTGGTCGGCGGGGTCGTGCCCGACGAGGACGTGCCCGAGCTTCGCGCGCTCGGCGTGAGCGACGTCATCCTTCAGGACACGCCGCCCGACGAGATCGTGGCCCGCCTTCGGGCGCTCGCGGCCTCGCCCGAGGCCGGCTGATCGGCGCCGAGCGCCCCATGGCCGCTCTCGACCTCGACCCCATCCGGCGCGCGCGCGGCGTGGATCTCGGGGTGTGGCCGCCGCGCTACGATCTCTCCTACGCCCCGGCCCCCGATGATCCATGCTGGCTGCCCGAGATCGAATGCGCTCCGCCCGCCGCGCGCGACGCGCTCATCCTGGCCAAGCTGCGCGAGCAGGTACGGTACGCGTGGGAGCGCTGCCCGTTCTATCGCGAGAAATGGGAAGCGGCGGGCGTGTCGCCCGACACCCTGGCGAGCCTCGCGGATCTCGCCGCCTTCCCCGTGGTGGAGAAGGCCGAGTTGCGCGCGGCCCAGGCCGCGCATCCGCCCTTCGGCGACTACCTCGGGATAGAGCCGCGCGATGTGGCGCGGATACACGGCACGAGCGGCACCACGGGGCGGCCCACCGTGTTCGGGGTGGGAGCGGACGACTGGCTCCGGATCGGCGAGGCGCATGCCCGCATTCTCTGGGGCGCGGGCATTCGGCCTGACGATCGCGTCATCATCTGCTCCTTCTTCAGCCTCTACATGGGCTCATGGGGCGCGCTGGCGGGCGTGGAGCGGCTGGGCGCGACGGCGTTTCCGTTCGGGGCCGGTGTGGCGGGGCAGACGCTGGCCGCGGTGGGGTGGGCGCGCGATCTCCGGCCCACCGCCTTCTACGGCACTCCCTCGTACGCCCTGCACTTCGCGGAAATGGCGCGGCGGGAAAACATCGATCCGCGAAGCCTCGGCTTCCGGATTCTCTTCTTCTCGGGGGAGCCGGGGGCGGGCATCCCCGCCACGAAACGCCTGATCGAAGGCACGTTCGGCGGGATCTGCGTCGACATGGGGAGCATGGCCGAGATGAGCCCCTGGATGACGAACGCCGAGTGCCGGCATCGCACGGGCATGCATCTCTGGCAGGATCTCGTCTATACGCAGGTCTGCCACCCCGAGACCTTCGAGCCCGTCCCCTACGGCGCCGAGGGCACGCCCGTCTACACCCACCTCGAGCGCACCTCGCAGCCGATGATCCGCCTCGTGTCCGGCGATCGCGCGCGCTGGACGGACGAGCCGTGCCCCTGCGGCCGGACCTATCCCCGTCTCCCCGACGGACTCTACGGCCGCTTCGACGACATGATCATCGTGCGCGGAGAGAACGTCTATCCGAGCGCCATCGAGGACACCCTGCGCGCCATCGAAGGCTTCGGCGGCGAATTCCGGGTGATCGTCTCGCGGCGGGAAACCATGGACGAGCTTCTCGTGCGCGCGGAGGCCGCCGCCGACGTGACAGACACCGCCGCCCTCGGCGCCCGGATGCGCGAGCGGCTGCGCACGCGTCTCGGCGTGCATCCCATCGTGGAGATCGTCCCCCAGGGCACGATGCCGCGCACTGAATTCAAGGCCCGGCGGGTGATCGACGACCGCGATCTCTACCGTCACGCTCTCGCCAAGAAGGAGGCCTAGATGTTCGACCGCGCGGAGATTGCCAGGGCAGCCGCGCTGCGCGAGGCGTGGGAGGCGGGAGAGCTCCGCGCCTTCCTCGACCGTCAGCCCGAGTCGCGCACGGAGTACCGCACGCTGTCCGGGGTGCCTCTCCGGCGCGTCTATACTGCGGAAGACCTCGCGGATCTCCGCCAGGAAGATCTGGGATTGCCCGGCCAGTATCCGTACACGCGCGGTCCCTATCCCACCATGTATCGCGGACGGCTCTGGACGATGCGCCAGATCGCGGGCTTCGGCACCGGCGAGGACACCAACGGCCGCTTCCGCTATCTCATCGAGCAGGGACAGACGGGGCTGTCCGTGGACTTCGACATGCCGACCTTGATGGGCTACGACTCGGACGACCCGCGCTCCCTGGGCGAGGTGGGACGCGAAGGCGTGGCCGTGGACACCCTCGACGACGTCGAGGCCCTCTTCCACGGGGTGGACCTCGAGACGATCTCCGTCTCGATGACCATCAACCCCACCGCGTGGATTCTCCTCGCCATGTACGTCGCGCTGGCCCAGAGCCGCGGCCTGGATCTGAACCGCCTGTCCGGCACCGTTCAGGCGGACATCCTGAAGGAATACATCGCCCAGAAGGAATGGATATTCCCCATTCGTCCTTCCATGCGGATCATGCGCGACATGATCGTGTGGTCGGCGAGGAACATGGCGCGGTACAACCCCATCAACATCAGCGGCTATCACATCTCCGAGGCGGGCGCGACGTCGGTGCAGGAAGTGAGCTTCACCATGGCCAATGCCATCGCCTACGTCGAAGAAGTCACGCGGGCCGGCGTCCCCGTGGACGAGTTCGCGCCGCGGCTCGCCTTCTACTTCGTGGCCCAGAACGACTTCTTCGAAGAGATCGCCAAGTTCCGGGCGGCCCGGCGCATCTACGCCCGGCTCATGAAGGAGCGCTTCGGGGCGCGGAAGCCCGAATCGATGCGCCTGCGCTTCCACTGTCAGACGGCGGCGGCCACCCTCACCCGCGCCCAGCCCATGAACAACGTGGTGCGCACGGCGCTCCAGGCGCTGTCCGCAGTGCTGGGGGGGGCACAGTCGCTCCACACCAACGGGCTCGACGAAGCCTACGCCATCCCCTCCGAGGAGGCGATGAAGCTGGCCCTGCGCACGCAGCAGATCATCGCCGAGGAGAGCCGGGTGGCCAGTGTCATCGATCCCCTCGGCGGCTCCTACTTCGTCGAGTCGCTGACCAACGAGATCGAGCGCCGGGTGTTCGAGACGCTCGCCAAGGTGGACGCGCTCGGCGGGACCATCAAGGCAGTGGAGGAAGGCTATTTCCAGAAGGAGATCGCCGACTCCGCCTATGACACCGCCCGGCGGCGCGCCTCGGGCGAGCAGCCCCTGATCGGCGTGAACCGCTTCATCGAGCCGGCCGCGCCCGTGCCGGTGCCCATCCACAAGGTGGACGCCGCGGTGGAGACGCGCCAGATCGCGCGGCTTCAGGACGTTCGCCGGCGCCGCGACGGCGCCCGCGTGCAAGCGCTCCTCGATCGGCTCGCCACGGAAGCGCGCGATCCTGCCGCGAACCTGATGCCCCTCACCATCGAGGCAGTCAAGGCCCGGGCCACCCTCGGCGAGATCGTCGTACGACTGCGCGCGGTCTTCGGCGCCTACGTCGAAAAGCCGGTCTTCTAGGCCGGGGGGCCCGACGGCGTCTTCCGAGGGGATTGGCGCCCTGACCTGAGTCTGAGGGCCGGTTCGCGAAGCTTCTTCCCGCTCATGACGACCCGACCGACATGGCGCGAAGAAGAATGGGCTCCTCGAGGGCGCGCCCGGCTCCCAGCACCGCGCACCGGGACGGCTCCTCGCTCACTCTCACCGGGAGGTGCGTCGCCGCGCGCAACTCCGCCGCGAGTCCGGTCAAGAGAGCGCCCCCGCCCGTGAGGACGATTCCGGAGTCCAGCACGTCGGCGGCCAGCTCCGGCGGTATCCGCTCGAGACACGAGCGCACGGCCTCCAGAAAGGCCGCCATCGACTCGTGAAGCGCTTCGCGCAGCTCCTGGACCGATACGGTAATGGTCTTGGGGAGACCATTAATGAGGTTCCGGCCCTTCACTTCGCGGATGAGGGACGCGTCGTCGGTTCCTGCCTCCGGCAGCAGCATCGATCCCACCGCCATCTTGAGCTCTTCAGCCTGCAGCGGACCGATGAGGAGACTGTGCCCCTTCCTGACGTGCTGGACAATCGCCTCGTCGAGGTCGTCGCCTCCGAACCGTCGGGACTCGCAACCCACAATGCCGGATAAAGACATCACCGCCACCTCGGTGGTGCCCCCGCCGATGTTCACGATGGCGTGAGCGCCCGGTTCCGCCACCGGGAGGCCCGCGCCGAGGGCGGCGGCCACTGGCTCCTCGATCAGATAGACTTTGCGGGCACCCACGCTCCGCCCGAGCTCCTCGACGGCCCGCTTCTCCACCTGCGTCGTCCCGTACGGAACGACTACGGAGACCCGGGGCTGCCGAACATGCCAGCGTCCCACCACGCCCCTGATGAAGTGCCCGAGCATGTGGCGGGCCGCGTTGACGTCGGCAATCACCCCACGGCGAAGGGGTGTGATGACCTGCACGCTCTCGGGAACGCGGCCGATCATGGCCTTGGCCTTCCGGCCCGCCGCGAGCACGGCATTGCCCTGCATGGCGATGACCGACGGCTCATCCACGGCAACACCGATGCCCGGCACGTAGACTCTGGTGTTCGAGGTACCCAGGTCTATGGCCAAATCGAGAGGCCCCAGATGAGAGCGGCTCAAGGCTCGCGGCATTCCTTGCCGGGTCGTCTGTGGCAACACGCCGCCATAGACTCCGCGTACAAGCAACCGGCGTGCCTGTTGACGAAGAGCCGCTCCCCGGCCGGAATCCGTCGATCTCGAAGCGCGACCGGCGCGCGCGCCGATACCAGCGAAAGAACTACACGCCGCTCTTACGCGTCCCGCTTGTAGTTCTTACACGCCGCTAGCTCGCGAGCCAGGCCGGCGCCACGCCGAGGTGCCGCAGGGTCCGCGCCACGCGCTCGGGTGTGCCCAGATCACACCAGGTGAGGTCAGGAACCTTGGAGACGACGAGGGCCAAGGAGTCATCCTCGAGCACAGAGCGCGAGAAGTTCGCGGTGGGGGCGAGCATGCATGCCTGGCGGATCGCCCATGGCTCGTGCTGGGTGCCGAGGAAGAGCTCCATGCGGCTCAAGCGATCGTGCAGGAGCGGCACGCAGGCGCGTCCGGCCTCCACCAGCGCCGTGACTCGGGCCGCGAACACGAACATATTCCACAGGCAGCCGGCCTGAAGGAGAGCCTCCGCCTCCACCCGGGGTGGCTTTTCCAGAAAGCGGCGGATCCGCTGCAGGGGACCTCGAGGTGTCCAGGCCACCGTCTCCCCTGGTTCGATCCAGCCGTATTCCGGCTCGGCATCCGTCGCCTCCGCGCCGAGAACGATCAGGGACTCGGGACGATGGCGGACCGCCCGCGCCACATCGGCCACGTGGCACATGAACGCGGATTCTTCGAGGATGAAGTGGTCGGAGGGGAAGACCACCACCGCGGCCTCGGCATCCCGCGCTTTGATCCAGTGCGCGGGCAGGAGGACACCCGCCGCGGTGCCCCGATCATAAGACTGAGCGAGGACATGGGGTCTCGGCGCGCCACGAAGCTCGGCCTCGACGAAGTGCGCGTGGCTCGCCAGCGTCACGACCACCGTCCGCTCCGGAGGCACGAGGAGACCGACCCGATCCAACGTTTGGCGGAGCAGGGATCGGGCGCCCACCACGGCCGCGTATTGCTTCGGGCGCTCGTCCCCGTACAGGTGGCGGGTGAGCGGCCGCAGGCGGAGACCTTCACCGCCCGCGAGAACGATGGCCCAGAGATTTCCGTTCCGCTGAGGCTCGATACCGGCAGGAAGCGACGCCGGTGCCACCAGGACAGACCCGTTCATGGACTCCTCCTCATGGGGATCACATCGCGTCACGACTCGTGCTCGGTAAGGGCAACCATGCGAGCCCCTCCCGAGCGGCTCCGAGAAGATGCGATCAGGACCCGACCGGCCGGACGCGGGCGGGGGTGCGGGCTCGGCCCGCGCCCCCCGTACGTCAGGAGGTCAGGTGGATCTCAAGAGGACGGCGGGCTGCGGGTGTCGTGAGGGCGGAGGAGCCGCGGGGGAAGATCGCACGGCTCGAGACCGACTACCGCCGCGGCGGCCACGGGGGTGCGTTGGAAGATGCTCGGGGATGAGTCCGGTATCGCGCCACTCAGAGAGACGATGAGATCGATCACGTCATCGAAATCGCCTTCGTCGTAGATGCCGGGACGCCACGTCTCATCGGGCGGGCTCGCGTGAGCGAACGCCACCAGAGTGAGCAACGCCCCGCCGAGCAACGGCACGAGAATAAACCGGCCACGCATGCGTGAGAGGCTACGCTCCGATTCCGCTCCGCGCAAGTAAAGTTCGTGTGACATGTAAAGGAGTGTGAAGCTGACGCGCGATCGTGCGTCTATCGCTTGACAGCTCCGCGATCGGGTGTACTGGTGAAGCCGTGATGAGCCGCCCCGCTCTTTTGATCGCGTTGATGGCCAGCCTCCTGGCCACCCTCTCGTCTCTCGCCTACGCGAACCCGCCGGATCCCTCCTGGATAGCCGGCATCTACGACGACGCGGATCTCGACGATGTGGTCGGGCTCGTCACCTCTGCGACGGCGGTGGTCGGGCAGGCGGGTCCGGTCGTCCTGCAGGTGATCCCGCCCGTGACCGTGCCGCACGGGCTTCGCGGCGACACCCTGCCCATTCGCCTTTCGACCGAGCCGCTTCACGCTCGCGCCCCGCCCTCCTCGTAGCGTTTCGTCCATCCCGACCTGAAGTCTGTCAATCCGTCATCCCGCGAACGAGTCGCGGGGCGGGACGAGAACGTCACCCGAGCGTGGATCGAGGAGGAGCAGAACATGATCAGCATGCGCACGTCCGTCGTCATCATCATGATTGGCGCGGCCATCCTGGGAAGCACGGTGACTCCGAGCGGCGTGGCCCGGGCCGCCAATGCCGACAACCCCGCGACGTTTGGCGACAATCCGGCCATCATGGAACAGGACAGGAGCCTCGCCGAGCGACTCTTCCATGTCGAGTGGACGGCCCACGAGGCGCGGCCCGGCATGTCCAGGATCACCGGGTATGTCTACAATGACTATGGGGAGGCCGCGGGGGACATCGAGCTCCTGATCACCGGCCTGGATTCGGCAGGTCAACCGGTGAGTACGGCGATGGAACACATCAGCGACACGGTGCCGGCCAGAGGCCGCGGCTACTTCGACGTCCAGATTCCCGAGAGCTCGTCGTACCGGGTCAACGTCGAGTCCTTCGAATTCGCGGAGGGCGCCGGCGCCAACTGAGCGAAGCGAACGGGCGCGGGGTGACGCCTCCGATCATGTCGCCCCGTGCCCGGGGGACTACTCCGCGGGCACGCGGTCCTCGCCCACCCAGGCCATGAGCAGCGTATAGCTCACCGCGAGCACCACCGGACCCACGAAGAGGCCGATGATACCGAAAGCGAATAGCCCGCCGAGCACTCCGGCGAAAACCAGGAGGAGGGGCAGATCGGCGCCCTTCCTGATGAGGAGGGGCCGGATGAAGTTGTCGAGGGTGCCCGTGATCACGGACCACACGACCATCACGGTCCCCCACAGCGTCTGGTCCTGCCAGTACAGCCAGATCACCGCGCCCACCAGCACCGGCATCGCCCCGATCTGCGCGACCCCGAGCAGGAACATGACGGCGGTGAGGACCACGGCATGCGGCACCCCGGTGACAACGAGGCCGAGACCGCCCACCAGAGACTGCACCAGCGCGGTAACCACGATGCCGAGGGCGATGGCGCGTATCGCCTGCCCCGAGAGTCGGGCCGCGCGCTCGCCGTCCATGCCCGCGAGACGGCGTGCGAAGGCGAGGACCCACTCCGCGGCCGCTTCGCCTTTGGCATAGAGGATTGCCGAGATGGCCAGGGTGAGCAAGAGCTGGACGAGCAGCGCGAAAAAGTTTCCCGCCTGACCGAGGAGCCAGCCTCCGATCACCGCGAGATGCGGGGTAATGTGGGCGGCAAGCTCGTGCGGAGGCGTGGACGCGACCCCCTTCCACCATGTGGAGATTCGAGTCCCCACGAGGGGGACATCGCTCACCCAGGCAGGTGGCGGAGGCACCGAGAGGTGCGTCAGGGACTTCGTCCATGCCGCGATGTCGTCGGCGCGATCGACGAGCGCCGTCACCGCGAGCCCGATGGGCACGAGGATGATGGCGAGCATGGCCGCGGTCATAACCGCCACCGCGAAGGCGCGCCGGTCGCCGAGGCGCCGCTCGACCCATCGCATCTCCGGCCAGGTCGCCACCACGATCATGACCGCCCAGATCGCCGCGGGCAGAAACGGCTTGAGCACCCAGAAGCTCGCGGCAATCAAGCCGCCGATCGCCACCACCGCGAAGAGGATCCGCGTTATGTCCCAGGGCAGCGCCGCGTCTTTCATGAGGCGGCTATCTTAGCGGAAAACCCGGCCCCCCGGTGGTCGGCGGTGAGGATAGGCGCTAGCCGGGTGCCCCCATCGCCGGTACACTGGCCGCGCGCGGGCCGGCCGCCCGCAGCACCGAGGAGAGAGGACGACCCCATGACGCCCACCCCGTTCCGCATCGAGGTCCCCGAGGCGACTCTGAACGATCTCCGCGAGCGGCTCGGCCGCACGCGCTTTCCCGATCAGGCGCCGGGAGTCCCGTGGGCCTTCGGGGCCGACCTCGCCTACGTGAAAGAGCTCTGCGCGTACTGGCGCGACCACTACGACTGGCGAAAGCACGAGGCGATGCTCAACGCCTTCCCCCAGTTCACGGCGCCCGTGGCGAGCATCGATCTTCACTTCATCCACGCGGAGGGCCAGGGGCCCGCGCCGCTACCCCTCCTGCTCTCCCACGGCTGGCCAGGATCGGTGTGGGAGTTTCACAAGGTCATCCCCATGCTCACCGACCCCGCGCGCTTCGGCGGAGACCCACGCGATGCGTTTACCGTGGTGGCGCCGTCGCTGCCTGGCTACGGCTTCTCCTTCGCGCCGGGCCAGCCGCGCTTCGGCATCACCGAGATCGCCGACGCCTTCGCCGCCCTCATGACCGATGTCCTGGGCTATCGTCGCTTCGCCGCGCAGGGGGGAGACTGGGGCGGCTTCATCACCTCCCGTCTCGGTCTCGCCTTCGCCGACCGGCTGGCCGGCATCCACGTGAACCTCCTCTCGCTCCGCCGCGACCTGCCCCGCCCCGCGAACCCCACTCCGGAGGAGCGCGCGTACACCGACGACCTAGGGACCTGGCTCCGCGAGGAGACGGGCTACCAGTGGATTCAGGGAACCAAGCCGCAGACCCTCGCCTACGGCCTCACCGATTCGCCCGCGGGTCTCGCGGCGTGGATCGTCGAGAAGTTCAGGACGTGGAGCGACTGCGGGGGCGACGTCGAGCGCAGCTTCTCGAAGGATGAGCTCCTGACCAACATCACGCTGTACTGGGTCACGGGGGCCATCAACTCGTCGTTCTGGCCCTACTATGCGCGCTACCACGCGCCGTGGCCGATCGGCGACGGCCAGCGCGTCGAGGTGCCCACCGCCTACGCCGCCTTCCCGAAAGAGATCGTGCGGCCGCCGAGATCGTGGGCGGAGCGCGTCTACAATATCCGTCGCTGGACGGTGATGCCCTCCGGCGGCCACTTCGCCGCCCTCGAGGAACCCCGCGCGCTCGTGGACGACGTGCGCGCCTTCTTCCGCGACCTTCGATGATGGAGGCCACTCCATGAAGCTCGGATTCTCGCTGCCCATGGCCGGGCCCTGGGCCACGCCCGACAATCAGGTGCTGATCGCCCAGCGCGCGGAGGCGCTCGGTTACCACTCCCTCTGGGTGTTCCAGCGACTGCTCTACGCGGTGAAGCCGCAGAACGACTACCCGCCCCTGCCCGGTCAGCCATGGCCGAAATCGTTCGAGCGGGTGATGGACCCCCTCATCTCACTCGCCTTCGTGGCCGGGGTGACCTCTCGCATCCGGCTCGGTACGAGCGTGCTGATCATGCCGTACTACGCTCCCGTGATGTTGGCCAAGCAGCTCGCCACCCTGGACGTGCTCTCGCGCGGCCGGCTCGATGTAGGCCTCGGCCTTGGCTGGTCCATGGACGAATTCGAGGCGGTGGGCGTGCCCTACGCGGGGCGCGGCAAGCGCGGCGACGAGTTTCTGCGCTGCCTCAAGGCGATCTGGACGGAGGATCCCGTGGAGTTCGAGGGCGAATTCTATCGCGTGCCGCGCGCGAGGGTCGAGCCCCGGCCCGTGCAGACGCCGCATCCGCCCATTACCATCGGCGGCTACGGGCCCACGGTCATCCGGCGGGCCGTCGCCTACGACGGCTTCAATGGCGGCAATGTGCCGCTCCAGGAGGTGTCGCCGCTCGTGGCGGAGATCAAGACCGCGGCCGCCAAGGCGGGCCGTGATCCAGGCGCGCTGCACATCGTCTCGCGCGGCAGCTTCCAGCTCCATGCGAATCCACGGGGAAAGGACCGGCGCCCGCTGTGGGGCAATCTCGAAGAGATTCGGGAAGACATTGGACGCTATGCCGAGGCGGGACTGACCGAGCTCTTCCTCGAAGCCAACTTCGACCCGCGCGGCGTGAGCCTCGAGCGGACCCTCGAGGTGATGGAAGCCATGGCGCCTCGCTAGCGCCGCGTCCGCTCTACGTGGACGGGAGCACGCGCGCGGCCGCCTCTTCGCCCGACCGGACGCAGTCGGCGATGCCCACGCCGCGATAGGCGCCGCCGGCGAGGGCAAGGCGGGGGTGAGCGCGCAGGCATCCCTCGATGGCCTCGATGCGGGCGAGATGGCCCACGTGATATTGCGGCATGGCCTTGGGATAACGGCTCACCCGGCTGATGAGCGGTGGGGCCTGGATACGCAGGAGCTCGCCGAGCTCGGCGCGGGCCACCCGCGTCAGGGTCTCGTCGTCGCCCTCGAGCGCCCTCTCGTTCAGCGCCCCGCCCAGGAACACGCGCAGAAGGGCGAAGCCGTCCGGCGCACGCCCCGCATACTTCACGCTCGAAAAAGTGCAGGCAATGAGAGGGCGCCCCTCGATTTGCGGCACGACGAAGCCGAAACCGTCGAGCGGGTGCGGGATGTCCGCGCGGCGCCAGCCGAGCGTCACGGTGGCCGATGACGCATACGGGATATCGTCGAGCAGGTGGCTCAGCGCGGGATCGGTGTAGCGGAGCATGCGCCCGGCCTGATACGCCTCCGTGGCGACGATCACCGCGTCGGCCGCGGCGGCGGAGCCGTCGGCCATGCCGAGGCGCCAGCCTTCGCCCTCGCGTGTGACGCTCGTCACGCGCTCCTTGAGGTGGACGGCATCGGAGGGCAGCCGGGAAGCCAGGGCGCGGATCAGCTCCTCCATTCCTTCGGCAAACGTCACGAAGAGCGACCATCGGGCGCCGCTCACTCCTTGGGCGGCGGCGGGCGCCCGCCTGCTCGCGCGCCACAGCCCGAGAATGAGGCTCCGCTCCTTGCGCTCGACTTCGAGGAAGCGCGGCATGGTGGCGGCCAGTGAGAGCACGTCGGGATCGGCGGTGTAGATCCCCGCGACCAGCGGCTGCGCCACCCGCTCGAGCGCTTCCTTGCCCAGCCGGCGAGACACGAATCCCCCCAGGCTCTCGTCGGGATCCCCGCCGCGCGGGAGCACGAGATCCATGGCCATTCGGAGCTTGCCCGCCCACGAGAAGAGCTCCGAACGGACGAAGGGGCCGAGCCGCGTCGGCGCGAGGAGCTGAAAGCCGTCGGGGAGCGGATGGAGCCGGCCGCCAAAGGCGACGTAGGTGCGCCGGAAGCGGTCATCGGTACGAATCAGCCGGTCCTCGATGCCGAGGCGATGGCAGAGGGCGAGCGCCCACGGCTTCTCGGAGAGGAAGGAGTCGGGGCCCCCCTCGACGAGAAAGCCTTCGTGACGCTCGGTTTGTATGGTGCCGCCGATTCGGTCCCCCCCCTCGAAGAGCGCCAGCTCGAGCGAGACGCCTCGCTCGCGTGCGATCTCGAGGGCGCGATGGGCGGCGGCGAGGCCCGCCACGCCGCCACCTACCACCGCGAGCTTCACGGCGCCCCTCGCTCCACGAGGTCGGCGAGCATGGCGATGAACGCGGGGTGATCGTTGGCCGTCTGCGCCCGATGGAAGCGCACGCCGACCTCGGCGGCCACCGCCCGCGCCTCCACGTCGAGATCGTAGAGCACCTCGACGTGATCGCAGACGAAGCCAATGGGAGCGGCCACCGCGTCCTGGATGTCGCTGTCCTTGAGGCCGCGCAACACATCGCAGATGTCGGGCTCGAGCCAGGGATCGCCCGGCGAGCCGCTCCGGCTCTGATAGGCAATCTGCCACCGCCCGTGTCCCAGGCGCCCCGCGATGACGCGCGCGGCCGCCTCGATCTGGCGCGGGTACGGCGAGCCCTCGGCCATGGCCACGGGAACGCTGTGCGCGGTGAAGAGAAGGAGGGCATCGGCACGCGTGGGTGAAGCCACCTGTTCGAGCGCGTCCATGGCGCGCGCCACCAAGGTCTCGATGAAGAGCGGGTGGTCCGCCCAGGGCGGCGCGTACGCCACCTCGGGGGCGCCCGCGCCGACCTTGCCACGCGCGGCGGCCACGTCGGCCACGTAGCGCTCCCACGAGGCCTCCGTCTGGAAGGAAGAAAGAATGATCCCGAGCGCTCGTCGATGGCCGCGCTCGCGCATCGCCGCGAGCGTCTCGTGGAGAAACGGGTGCCAGTTCCTCATCCCGACGTACACCGGCACCGTCACCCCGCCGCGCCCCAGCGCCCGACGCAGGGCCTCCGCCTGTCGCATGGTCAGCTCGTTGAGCGGAGAGCGGCCGCCGATCAGCTCGTAGTGGTGCGCCACCTCGTCGATGCGCTCGGCGGGGATCCGGCGCCCCGCCGTCACGATCTGGAGGAAGGGCCGTATGTCCTCGGGCTTCTCCGGCCCTCCGAAGGCGATCAGGAGGACGGAATCACACATCATCGCGCGGATAACTCGTGCACGATCTCGACCAGCACCCTGACATTCTCCACCGGCGTCTCCTGATGCACGCCGTGGCCGAGGTTGAAGATGTGACCGGGACGGCGCGCCGCGCCGTCGAGGACGGCCTTGGCGGCCCGCCGGATGTCGTCCGTGCTCGACAAGAGGAGAGCCGGATCGAGGTTCCCCTGCACCGCCACGTCCTGGCCGAGGCGCTCCCACGCGGACCCCAGCTCCACCCGCCAGTCGAGACCGATGACGTCGCCTCCCGCTTCCTTCATCGAGGAAAGAAGGGTGGCGGTACCCACGCCGAAGTGGATAACCGGCACCTCCGGCGACAGGCGCGTGATAACGGCGCGGCTGTGGGGCAACACGAACTCGCGATAGTCGGCGGGCGAGAGCGTGCCCACCCAGGAGTCGAAGAGCTGTACCGCCTGCGCTCCCGCCGCGATCTGACCATTTAGATACGCCGTGGTGATCCCGGCCAGCCGCTCCAGCAGCGCGTGCCACGCCTCGCGCTCGGCGCGCATGAAGCGCTTGGTCCGCAGGAACTCGCGCGAGGGGCCGCCCTCGATGAGATAGGAGGCGAGGGTGAAGGGTGCGCCCGCGAAGCCGATGAGAGGAACGCGATCGGCGAGGGCCTTGCGCACGCGCCCCACCGTCTCGAAAACAAAACCCACCGCGTCGTCCACGGCCACCGCGGGCAGCCGCGCGACGTCGGCCGCGCTCCGCAGCGGGCGCTGGATGTGGGGACCACCGCCCGTGGTGAACTCGAGACCGACACCGAGCGGCTCGAGCACGAGCAGGATATCGGCAAAGAGGATGGCCGCGTCCACCCCGAGCCGCTCCACGGGCTGGAGCGTCACTTCGGCGGCGGCCTCTGGGTTCTTGCACAGCTCGAGAAACCCCCAGCGCTCGCGCATGGTGCGGTATTCGGCCAGGTAGCGGCCCGCCTGACGCATGAGCCAGATGGGAGTGAAGGCGGTCGGCCGCCGCCGGCATGCATCGAGAAACACCGAGGGCACTGCCATCGCCGCCGAGGGTACAGGCCGCCTCTGGCGCAGTCAAGAAAGGCGGCGTAGAATGCGGCGTCGATGCGCCGTCTGGCGCGTCGAACGCGATCCTGACCGTCACCCGTGAGAGGAGCCTCCGATGCCCTTCACCTCCGGCAAGCAAGCCTTCCTCGAGATCCTCAAGCAGGAAGGCGTCGAGATCATGTTCGGCAATCCCGGCACCACCGAGCTGCCCCTCATGGACGGTCTCGCGCGCGAGCCAGGGATTCGCTACATCCTGGCCCTCCAGGAGTCGGTGGCCATCGCCATGGCCGATGGGTACGCCCAGGCCAGCGGCAAGATCGCCGCCGTCAACGTGCACACCTCGCCCGGGCTGGGCAATGCCATGGGCATGCTCTACGACGCCATGAAGGCGGGCTCGCCGCTCCTCCTCACGGCCGGGCAGCACGACCAGGCCATGAATCTCACCGAGCCGATACTCTGGTCCGATCTGCCGCCGGTGGCCCGCCCCTACGTGAAGTGGTCGCACGAGATCACGCGCCTCGACGATCTGCCCCGCGCCGTGCGCCGCGCCGTCAAGACGGCCCGCGCCCATCCCACCGGTCCCGTCTTCATCTCGCTGCCCGTTGACGTGCTCAACGCCGAGCGCCAGATCGATCTTCTCGAGACCACGCGCATCGCCCCCCGCATCCGCGGCGACAAGGCGGCCATCGAGGCCGCCGCCGATCTCCTCGTCAAGGCTCAGCGGTCCGTCATCATCTCGGGCGACGCCGTCGCGCACGGGGACGGCATCGCCGAGATGGCGGAGGTGGCCGAGCTTCTTGGCGCGCCCGTCTATGCCGAGTGTGTGCCCTCGACCTGTTCCTTCCCCTTCACGCATCCGCTCTACGCCGGGGCCTTCCCGCGGCTCGGCCCACCCATCCGCGCGCTCCTCATGAAGCACGATCTGGTCTTCAGCGTGGGCGGCGACATTTTCACCCTCTCGCTCCCCTCCGACGTCGAGCCCATGCCGGAAGGTCTGCCTCTCATCCACATGGACCTCGACCCGTGGGAGATCGGCAAGAACTATCCGGCCAAGGTGGCCATCCAGGGTGACCCCAAGGCCACCCTGCCCGACCTCGCCGAAGCGCTGCGCCGCCGGCTCTCCCCCGAGGCGCTCAGATCCGCGAAGGCGCGCACGGGGGAGCTCGGCAAGGCGCGCGAGGCGAGGATCGCCGACCTCCGCAGGCGCGCGCAGGCGGAAGCCGGGCTCACGCCCATCACCCCGCTCGCCCTCGTGGCCGGCGTGGCGGACGCGGTGCCCGACGAGGCCATCGTGGTGGACGAGAGCATCTCGTCGGGGGGCGGCCTGCGCGATCTCCTCAAGTCGCGGGACTCGAAGAGCTTCTTCGGGCTCCGCGGCGGAGGCATTGGCTGGGGGTTGCCGGCGGCGCTCGGAATCAAGCTCGCGCAGCCCGCGCGTCCCGTGGTCGCGCTGGTGGGCGACGGCAGCGCCATGTACACCATCCAGTCCCTGTGGACGGCCTCGCACGACTCGATCGCCGTGGTCTACGTGATCTTCAACAACGCCTCGTATCGCATCCTCAAGCAGCGGACGCTCGCCCTCAAGGGTTTCTCGGCCGAGGACGACAAGTACGTGGCCATGGACCTCGTCAATCCGCGCCTCGACTACGTCGGCCTCGCCAAGTCGATGGGAGTGGCGGGCGAGCTGGTGGAGAAATCGGCCGACGTGGGGCCAGCCATACACCGCGGGCTCGCCTCGGGCGGCCCGTATCTCGTGGACGTGCGTATAGACGGGTCGTTCAAATCATAGAGGGCAGGCCATGAGCGGGCGGCTCAACGACAAGATCGCCATCGTCACCGGCGCGGGCTCGCGAGGGCCCGGGCTCGGCAACGGCAAGGCGGCGGCCATTCTGTTCGCCCGCGAGGGCGCGCGCGTCGTCTGCGTGGACGCCAAGCTCGAGAGCGCGGAGGAGACGGCCAAGCAGATCACCCACGAGGGCGGCCTCGCCATGGTGGTCGCCGCCGATGTGACGCGCAAAGCGGAGTGCGAGGCGATGGTCCAGGCCGCCCTCGACCGCTGGGGCGCGGTGGACGTCCTCCACAACAATGTCGGCATCGAGTCGCGCAAGACGCTCTTCGAAGTCACGGAAGAGGAGTGGGACAAGGTCATGGCGGTGGACCTCAAGTCCATGCTGCTGGCGACCCAGGCCGCCGCCGCCTCCATGGTCGAGCGCGGGCGGGGGTCCATCATCTGCGTGTCATCCGTGGCCGGTATGCGCGGCGCCGGGCGTACCGCGTATGCCGCCGCCAAGGCCGGCGTGATCGGCTTCGTCCGTACCTGTGCCAACCAGCTCGGCCCCAAGGGCGTGCGCGTCAACGCCATCGCCCCCGGAATGGTCTGGACGCCCATGGTGGAGAACGTCGGGCCCGAGCTGCGCGAGAAGCGACGCAAGGCGAGCCCGCTCGGCACCGAGGGCGAAGGCTGGGACGTGGGCTGGGCCGCCGTCTACCTTGCCAGCGACGAGGCGCGCTGGGTCACCGGCCAGACTCTCGTGGTGGACGGCGGCCTCACCATCACCACGCGGTAACCCTCACCGGAGATCTTGTCCATGACGATGACTTTCGGGATGCACCTGGGCCACGTGGGCGGACCCATGAACGAGATGCGCGAGCTGTGGCGCTTCGCCGATGCCCATGGCTTCGACTGGTTCTCCTCCGCCGACCACTTCCAGGAATCACCCTACCGCGACGGCAACGGCGACTGTTTCGAAGCGATCAGCACCATGACCGCCATCGCCCTCGACACCAAGCACGTGCGCGTAGGGTCGCTGGTCATCTGCGTGAACTACCGCAACCCCGGCGTGCTCGCCAAGGCCGTGTGCACCATCGATCATCTCTCGAACGGTCGCGGCAATCTCGGCATCGGGGCGGGCTGGCACCAGCACGAGTACGAGGGCTTCGGCATTCCCTTCGAGCGCATCGGCGTCCGGCAGGATCATCTCGAGGAGGCGGTGCAGATCCTCCGCATGCTCTTCGACCAGCCCATCTCCAACTTCAAGGGCCACTACTTCCAGCTCAACGAGGCGCGGTGCAATCCCAAGCCTCTTCAGAAGCGTCTGCCCATCTGGGTGGGCGGTCAGGGCGAGAAGCGCACGATCCGCACCGCGGCCAAGTATGCCGACGGCTGGAACGCCCCCTACATCGATGCGCCGGCGTGGAAGGCCAAGAACGCCGTGCTCGACGACTGGTGCGCCAAGGAAGGCCGCGACCCGAAGCAGGTCGCCCGCACGGTCAATGTCGGCTTCTACATGGGGGCCGACGCCAAGGGCATCGCGCGCGGCGAGACGATTTTCAAGGCGCACTGGGGAGAGAACCCGGAGCGCAAGGGATTCTTTCGCGGCACAGCCAAGGACGCGCTCGAGATGTGCCAGGCTTACGAGGCCGTGGGGGTCCAGCGCGTGAACCTGGCCTTCCGCGAGGGCCCGTACGACTTCGAGGCGATTCAGGCCTTCGTCGAGACCGTCTTCCCCGCCTTCGGCATCAAGCGCCCCGCCTAGACTTCTCTCCCAGAGCCGGGCCCGCTCCTCGACGGTCACGGAAGAACACCGGCGACAGGTATCGAGGCGGTGGGAACAGCGGCGGGACGCTTTCCCGACGGTCTTGACTATGCGTGGACGCCGGAGGCACGATCCCTCTCGCGCCGGCCGACACCGTCATTCGCGGCGGCCCGTCGGCTAGCGCATCGCAGCGAGCCCGTTCCCTCGTTTCCAATCTGGAGGTAGCCATGGCTGATCCATGTGCCCCACTCGCGCCGTGCAACGATGTCGACGGCAAGCTCCTGATGCAGCGCTCCGTCTATGGTCCTCAGCTCGCCTTCGATCCCGGCACGGTTCCCCTCGCGGGCCTCTCCACCCGCGGTGCCGCGCTCCGCGGGGTGCTCGATCTCCTTTTCGAGGTGCGCTGGCTCCACCGGTCTGTGCCAGGGGCCGGCCACGTCGGTGATGGGCCTCGCCCCCGGCGAGGTCGTGACGGTCGGGCTCCGTACGCGGAGCACGCGAACCTTCTCCAGCCTGATCCGGGACGCCGCGGAAAGCTCGCACTCCTCATCGCACAGCGATCGGGAAACGGGGCCGGCGCAAAAGCCCGTGGGAGGCGCCGCGGGTATCGGCGGGCTCATCGGCGGCATCGTGAGCGCCATCGGTGAGCAGGCCGGCGCCAGTCCGGCCGGCCGCTTCGTCGAGCAGCTCGCCGATAAAGTGGGGGACCAGGTCGGACGGGAGGCGAACAAGATCGCGCACTTTGGCGCGGCAAGAGCAGAGCAGGCTATCGACTTCGTTCCGATTTTCGTAAGCAGGTTCGGCAGCATCTTCGGCGACGCCCTGGGCGCGATCGGTGGCGCGGTGGGCACCGTGGTCGGCGGCGTGGCGGGGGCCGTCGCGGGCATAGGAACCGCCGCGGGCAATGCCATCAGCGACCTCGTCGACAACGTGGTGGGAGGCGCGGCCGGAGCGGGAGCCGCCGCCGGCATCGTGGGCACCGTGCAGCAGATCTCGGACGTGGTGGACACGGTGGAGCGCTCGGAGAGCGAGAGCCATCTCCGCGAGACGAACGTGACCACTTCCACGGAGAGCGAACAGACGATACAACGAACCTTCGGCAACCCGTATCTCGACCGCTCGCTCGAGCTGCGGTTCATGCCCGTCTTCCACCGCTACGAGGTCACCACGGTCCCCGTGAGCGCGCGGGCCGGCCTTGCCACCATCGTCGCGGACCTGGATCCGGCGGAGCGGCCGGCCCCGTCGGCCGGGGGCCTCGCGGAGCGTTTCGCGAATCTGCGCTCCGCCAACTCCGCTGGCCGCAGCCGCGGTATCCCGCGTCCGCACGGCGTTCACCAGCTCGGTGCGGGCGGGCGACGAGGACGCCCTGCGCGTCCCCATGATGACCTTGCTCCAACGGGCGACCGGCCCGGAAGACGCGCGGCGGGCCGTCCGGCTCGATCAGGGGTTGGCGTGGGAGCGCACGGATGCACGCGGCAGCGCCGTCCACGTGCCGCTTGCAGACGCCGACGTGGTGCACCGCGCGTGGAGCCTTTCCGCGAAGGTCGCGGATCGTCTGCAGGACGCGCTCGGCCGTCTCACCCCGGATCGGCTCGGGCGGCTCTTCCCCCAGCCGAACGTGCGCGTGGTGCACGTGTTCGCGGGCGTCCATGTCGAGGCGGTCCCGGGCAACTGCGTGCTGCCCGATATCCCGGATCACCTGCGCGTCATCGTACCGGGCGCGACGCAGTATCACCCGACTCCGTCGAGCAAGGCTTAGGGGTCAGCCACGGCGTAGCGTGCGGGACGCGACCCTCGGCGCTCCTGGTGCCGAGGGTCGCGGTAGCTTGTCATCCCCGCTTGCGCGGAACTTTCTTCCCCTTCTTGCGTGCCTCAGATAGCGCGATCGCGATGGCCTGCTTGCGGCTCTTCACCTTGCCGCCTTTCCCACCCTTACCACTACGGAGCGTGCCACGCTTTCTCCTGCGCATCGCGCTCGCCACGTCCTTGCTTGCGCTCCGACTATATTTCCGCCTCCCGGATTTCTTCGCGGCCATTCTCCGTCCTCCTTCGTGAGGATATTTTCTAGACTGGCCTCGAAGGGTGCAATCGACATGCCGGAGAACTGTGGAGAAAGGGTGCCGCGGAATCGTCGGCGTGGCCGCCTCGTGCGGGTCTCGGCGACTCGGTAACAAAGTCGCCCCGCACCCCTACGTCAGCGCGGGCGTGCGAGAGACGCGGGACGGCGTGATAACGTAGACCCCGGGCAGTCCGGCGGGCGGTCGCGTGAAGGCATGCGCGTAGCTCAGCTTGCCGCGAAAGTAGAGACCGCTGAGGAACGAGAAGACCTCGCCGAGCGGCGCCCCCGAGGCGCGCAGACGGAGCGCGAGATCGAAGCGGGCCCGTTCGTTCAGCACGAGCGCGGCGCGCTCGCCGCCGCAGTGGGCGGGAGAGAGCAGGAAGATGCGGCTCACTTGCTTCGGCGGGCTCCCGCGCGGGGCGGCTTCGGGCGTGTCTTCTTCGTGGACGGGGACGCCTTTTCCACGGCCTCGATGGGCGCGGGAAGCTCCCGCACGACGGAGGCTGCAGGCTTGTCGGTGCGCAAGCCAAGAAAAGCCGGATGCCGCATCCGTCCGTCGTCGGTCCACTCGCTGAAGGCCACCTCCGCCACGAGGCGAGGCTTGACCCAGTGCGGTCGCCCGACTCCAACCGGTCGCGTGGCGAAGGGACACGTCTCCTGCTCGAGAGACGCCAGGCGCTTCTTGAGATCTCGCAGGGTCTTGTCGGAAAAGCCCGTCCCGATCTTGCCGACATAGACGAGACGGCCATCTTCATGGACGCCGCCGAGGAGCGCGCCCAGGCCGACCCGGGATCCCTCGGGGTCCGTGTACCCGCCGATCACGATCTCCTGCCGCTTGACGCACTTGACCTTGAGCCATTCCCTGCTTCGCGTGCCACGATAGGGCGCATCACGCCGCTTCGAGATGATGCCCTCGAGGCCGAGGCGGCAGGCCTTGGCGAAGAAGTCGGGTCCGTGGCCGACCACATGGTCGCTGTACCGCAGCGGTGCTGCCGTGTTGCCGGCCGAGGTGAGCACCGCGGCGAGCGCGCTCTTCCGATCCTCGAGTCGCGCCGCGGTGAGATCCCGGCCGTTCAGGTGGAGGAGATCGAACACCATGTACACGAGCTGGTCGGAATGCGCTCCCGAGAGGACGTTCTGCAAAACCTGGAAGCTGGTGGTGCCGTCCGGCAGGAGCACCGCGACCTCGCCGTCCAGCATGGCGCGCTCCACGGGCAGGCCTCCCGCCGCCTTGGTGACGGCGGGGAAATTGTCCGTCCAGTCGCGGCCATTCCGGCTCAAGAGGGTGACGCGACCGTGATCGATCCGGGCAAGGATGCGATAGCCGTCGTACTTCATCTCGTGCAGCCACCCCTCACCGCTGGGGGCCCGATCCACCAACGTGGCGAGCTCGGGCGGAACGAACTTGGGGAGAGCGCCGGAACGCGCGCCGGGCACTTCGGGAAGACGCCGGGGAGCCGCGCGGTCGGCAAGCGGCTTGCGGGTGGCGGCCGGAGCGGACTCGCGGCCGTTTCTGCTCGAATGCCAGACGCGGTCCTTGGCGGCCGTGACCTCGTCGAGCGCTCGCCCGGTGGCCGCGCCCTTCGGCTCGCGGTCGACGATGCGCGCGGCGGGACCGGAGCGAGCCTCGCGATCGCGCTCCTTGATGAGGAGCCAGCTTCGCCCCTTGTCGCCCTTCTGCCGCCCTCGGATCCGGACAAGGACCCAGGCGCCCCGGAGCTTCTCGCCCTTGAGAATGAACTTGAGATTCCCTTCGCGGTATCCCTTGCGCGGATCGCCGATGGGCTCCCAGGTGCCGCGGTCCCACACGAGCACCGTGCCCCCGCCGTATTCGCCTTTCGGTATCGTTCCCTCGAAGTCCCCGTATTCCAGTGGGTGATCCTCGACGTGCATGGCGAGGCGCTTGTCACCCGGGTCGAGGCTCGGCCCTTTGGGCACCGCCCAGCTCTTGAGGGTGCCGTCGAGCTCGAGCCGGAAATCATAGTGGAGACGACTCGCCGCATGCTTCTGGATGACGTAGGCGCGGGTGCCCGTACCGGCCCGGGCCGGCTTCGAGCTCGTGCCCGCAGGCTCCGGGGTAGCCTTGAAGTCGCGCTTGCGCCGGTACTCGCGGAGCCCCATGCATTGATCTTTCCACGGTTGGCCCGAGCCGTCCACCGGAAGGCCGTGGCTCCCCGCATCGTGACCGGTGTATATTTGATGGGCTCCGCGGGTCCACGGCGGCGACCATCAGACGATCCTGAGAGGAGTCACGTATGGCTGAAGGCACCCACCTCATCCGCGGTCTCGAAGGTGTGGTCGCGGCGGAGACCGAGCTCTGCGATCTCGACGGCGCCCGTGGCCGGCTCGCCTATCGCGGCTATGACATCGAGGACCTCGCGCGCAAGGCCACCTTCGAGGAAGTGGCCTATCTGCTCTGGATGGGAGACCTGCCGAACACCTCGCAGCTCGACCGCTTCACGTCCGAGCTGGCCACGGCGCGGCCCATCCCCGCCGAGCTCATCAAGGCCTTCGCCCTCATGCCCAGGCAGACCGATCCCAACCGCGTGCTCCAGGCCGCCGTGGCCATCCTGGGCATGCATGACGCCGACGCCACGGACAACTCGCACGCGGCCAACCTGCGCAAGGCGGTGCGGCTCACCAGCCAGTTCGCCACCGCCATCTGCGCGCACCATCGCGTGCGGAGCGGCCAAGAGCCCGTGCCGCCCGCCGGGGATCTCTCGCTCGCCGCCAATTTCCTGTACATGCTCACGGGGAAGAAGCCGAGTGCGGTCACCACCAAGGCCTTCGACGCGAGCCTCGTCCTCTATGCGGAGCACGAGCTGAACGCCTCCACCTTCACCACGCGCGTGATCGCGGCCACCCTGTCCGACATGCATTCGGCGGTGGCGGGCGGGGTGGGCGCCCTCAAGGGCACGCTCCACGGCGGCGCGGGCGAGGCGGTCATGAACACGCTGCTCGAGATAGGGACTTTGGACAACGTGGACGCCTTCGTGGACAAGGCGCTCGCGGAGAAGCGCCGCTTCATGGGCATGGGCCACCGTGTCTACACGGCGGGCGACCCCCGCGCGGCCATCCTGAAAGGCATGGCGGAAGAGGCGTGCCGCCAGTCGGGGCAGGCCCTCTGGTACGACCTCGCGGTGAAGCTCCACACGAAGGTGAACGCGACCAAGAAGCTCATCCCCAACGTGGACTTCTACTCGGCGCCCCTCTTCTATTCGATCGGCATCCCGGTTGATCTCTTCACTCCGGTCATTGCCGCCTCGCGCATCGTGGGCTGGACGGCCAATCTTCTCGAGCAGTACGACGACAACCGCCTCATCCGCCCGCGCGCCGACTACAAAGGCCCCCAAGGCAAGAGTTTCGTCCCGCTGGAGCGACGGTAGCGGTGGGCCTTTCCGTCGCGCGCAAGCTTCTCGACTCGCATCTCGTATCCGGCAAGGCGGTGGCCGGCGAGGAGATCGGTCTGAGCGTGGATCAGTGCCTGCTCACGGATACCAACGGCAACATGGCGTGGCTGCAGTTCGAGACCATGGGCTTCCCGCGGGTCAAGCCCTCGCGTGTGGTGAGCTACATCGACCACAACGTCTATCAGACGGACTCGCGCAACACCGACGACCACCGATACATGCAGACGGCCTCCGCGCGCTACGGCGCGTGGTTCTCCAAGCCCGGCAACGGCATTTGCCATCAGGTGCACTTCGAGACCTTCAGCGTTCCGGGCCAGTTCGTCCTCGGCACGGACAGCCATACCCCTCTCTGCGGCTCGACGGGCATGCTCGCCATTGGCGCGGGCGGACTCGACGTGGCGGTGGCCATGGGCGGCGGCGCCTATCATCTGTCCATGCCCAAAGTCGTCCGCGTGTGGCTCACGGGACAGCTCGGCCCCTGGGTGCACGCCAAGGACGTCATCCTCGAGCTGCTGCGCCGCTACTCGGTGCGCGGGGGGAGCGGGAAGATCTTCGAGTACGGCGGGCCGGGCGCGGCCACCCTCTCGCTGCCTCAGCGCGCGACCATCTGCAACATGGGGGCCGAGCTGACGTTGACCACGAGCGTGTTTCCTTCCGACGAGGCGACGCGCAGCTACTTCGCCCTCCTTGGCCGGGAAGAGGAGTGGAAACCCCTCGCCGCCGATGCCGACGCGGAGTACGAGGATCAGATCGAGCTCGATCTCTCGAGCCTCGAGCCTCTCGTCGCCCTCCCCGCCTCTCCCGACAAGGTCGTCCCCGTGCGGGAAGCCGAGGGCACCACGCTCGAGCAGGTCATGGTCGGCTCCTGCACCAATTCCTCCTGGGAGGACATGTGGGCGGTGGGGCAGACCATCAAGGGGCAGCGCGTCGCGCCGAATGTGCACCTGGTCGTGTTCCCGGGGAGCAGCCGGATCCTCGAGATCATGTCGCGGGAGGGCCTCCTCACCGACCTGCTCGTGGCGGGGGCCACGGTGTCCGAGCCCACCTGTGGGTCCTGCGCGGGCATCGGGCACGTCCCCGCCGCCGGAGGGCGGAGCCTGCGCGCCTTCAATCGTAATTTTTCAGGGCGGAGCGGCGTGAAGGACGATCAGGTCTATCTCTGCTCGCCGCTCACCGCGGCCGCCTCCGCCCTCACCGGCGTGATCACCGATCCGCGCGGCCGGGGCGCCGCCCCCGCGCGTCACTATCCCGCTACCCTCACTGCCTCCAATGCCGGCCTCCTGCCCCCGTCCCCTGAGGGCGAGGCGGGAGCGGTCACGGTCGTAAGAGGCCCCAATATCAAGGAAGTGCCGCGCGGCCGGCCCGTCGAGCCGGAGCTGCGCGCCCCCGTGCTCATCAAGCTCGGCGACAAAGTCTCCACCGACGACATCTCGCCCTCGGGCACAGCCGCCCTCGTCTTCCGCTCCAACGTGCCCGCCATCGCGGAGTTCACCTTCAAGAACATGGATGCCGACTTCGTCGCCCGCGCCCGCGCCGCGGGGACGGGGGTGCTCGTGGGCGGCGAAATCTACGGTCAGGGCTCCTCCCGCGAGGCGGCGGTGCTCGGGCCGCTTCATCTGGGCGTGCGCGTGGTCCTCGCCAAGAGCTTCGCGCGCATCCACCGCGCCAACCTCATCAACTGGGGGCTGGTACCGCTCGAGTTCGACGACCCCGCCGACTACGAGCCGATCCAGCGCGACGACCTGCTGCGCTTCGACGATCTCCGTGACGCGCTCCACGCTGGCCGGAAGATCGCGGTGAGAAACGAGCGAACGGGGGCCACCTTCAAGACGCGCTGCGTGCTCACCCCGCGCGAGCGCGATATCCTCCTCGCCGGAGGCCTCCTCGCCCAGACCGCCAACGCTCCCTCTCCCCCACGGGGGGAGAGGGCAGGGTGAGGGGGACCAATGCTGAGGGGGACCAATGCTGAGGGGGCAGTGAGGGAACCATGACTCAATCCCGCGTTAGAGCCGTCTACATGCGTGGCGGCACCAGCCGCTGCCTCGTCTTCCACGAGCGCGACCTCCCCCCCGCGGGCGCCGAGCGCGACTACATCCTCCTCGCCGCCCTCGGCAGCCCCGATCCCTACGGACGCCAGCTCGACGGCCTCGGCGGCGGCATATCCTCGCTTTCGAAAGCCTGCATCATCGGTCCCACCACTCATCCCGGCGCCGACGTCGACTACACCTTCGCCCAGGTCGAGGTGAGCAAGCCGCAGGTGGACTACACGGGCAACTGCGGCAACTGCTCCTCCGCCGTGGGCCCCTTCGCCATCGAGGAGCGCATCATCCAGCCCGTGGACGGCGAGACGCTCGTCCGCATCCACAACACCAACACGAAGAAGCTCATCGTGGCGCGCGTACCCGTGGCGGGCAGCGAGCCCGCGGTGCACGGCGACTTCGAGCTGCCGGGGGTAGCGGGCACCGGCGCGCGCATTGCCCTCGATTTCCTCGAGCCCGGAGGCGCGGGCACGGGCCGGCTCCTCCCTACCGGCAAGGCGCGCGAGATGGTGGAGGGCATCGAGGCCTCGCTCGTCGACGCCTCCATCCCCATGATCTTCGTGCATGCCCGCGACCTCGGCCTCACAGGAACGGAGACCCCGCAAGCGGTGGACGGCGACAAGGCACTCTCCGCACGTCTCGAGAAGATCCGGGTCGCCGCCTCGTATCTCATGGGCATACCCGGCAGCGCGGCCACCCCCAAGATCGCCATGGTCACCGCGCCCACGGAGTACACCGCACTCGATGGCTCGCGCATCACCCGCGAGCGGGTCGACGTGGTGGCGCGCGCCATCTCCATGGGCAACTGCCACCGCGCCTTCCCCCTCACCTCGTCCATGTGCCTCGCGGTGGCTGCGCGCATCGAGGGCACGCTGGTGCACGAGGTTTCCACCGTCGCCGTGGGCGCCGACGTGCGCCTCGGCCATCCCTCGGGCGTGCTGCCTCTCGACGCCGCCGTCACCGCCCAGGGCGGCGAGTACACCGCCGAGCGCGTCACCGTCTACCGCACCGCTCGCCGCCTGATGGAAGGGTGGGTCCGCATCCCTTGACGGAGGCATCGCCTCCCGCCGCGACCCGGATCAACACGGGAAATCGTTAAGTGGAACGGCGGCTCTTCCTCGGCGCGCTCACGGCCGGAGTGATCGACGGGCCGAGCGTGGCTGAGCTCTTCCGCCGCGCCGCCGTTTACGTCGACAAGATCTTCAAGGGTGCCAAGCCCGGTGATCTGCCGGTCGAGCAGCCGACCAAGTTCGAGCTGGTCATCAATCTCAGGACGGCCGGGGCGCTCAGGCTCCGCATCCCGCCGGGGTTCCTCGGACGGGCAGACGAGGTCATCCAGTGACCGGCTCCCCCGGGGTATTCAGCCCGGAGCACGAGATGCTGCGAAAGAGCGTGCGCGCCTTTGTGGAGAAGGAAGTGGTGCCTCATGTAGATGAATGGGAGGCGGCGGGGCAGATTCCCAAAGCGTTCTGGCGGCGGCTGGGTGAGCTGGGCTTCCTCGGGCTCGAGTTCCCGGTGGAGTACGGCGGGGCGGGCGGCGACTTCCTGTCGAGCGTGGTGCTGGGCGAGGAGATGGCGCGCTGCCGTTCCGGCGGCGTGGCCTTCAGCGTGCTCGTGCACACCGACATGTCCTCCCCCTGGCTCACACGCTTCGGAAACGACGAGCAGAAGAGCACGTATCTCCCTGGAATCACCCGGGGCGAGATCGTCTGCGCGCTAGGGATCACCGAGCCCGGCACGGGCTCGGACATGGCGAATCTCACCACGCGCGCGGTGCGGAGCGGCGACCACTATCTCCTCACGGGCAGCAAGATCTTCATCACCAACGGCGTCTACGGCGATCTCTACTTCGTCGCGGCGCGCACGGGGCCGGGCACGGCCGACCGCCGCCACGAAGGCCTCTCCATGTTCCTCGTCGAGCGCGGGCGGCCCGGCTTCACGGTGAGCCGCAAGCTCGACAAGATGGGCATGCGCGCCTCCGATACGGCGGAGCTGGTCTTCCACGACTGCCCCGTGCCCGCGGACAGCCTCCTCGGCGTCGAAGGCCGAGGATTCCAACAGCTCGCGTCGGGGCTCCAGCGAGAGCGGATTATGGCGGGCGTCCTCGCCCTTTCGGGCGCCGCGCAGGCCCTCGAGGACAGCATGACGTATATCCGCGAGCGCCACGCCTTCGACGGGCCGCTCAGCGCCAAGCAGGCCCTACGACATCGCGTGGCCGACATGGCCACCGAGATCGAAGCCGCGCGCAGCCTCCTCTATCGCGCCGCCCAGCTCTACAACGACGGCGACGACTGCATCACGGAGGTGTCCATGGCCAAGCTCTTCGCGACGGAGGTGGCCAACCGCGTCGCCTACCAGGCAGTGCAGCTCCACGGCGGCTACGGCTACATGCGCGAGTTCCCCGTGGAGCGCTTCTTCCGTGACGTGAGGCTCTGGACCATCGCCTCCGGCACTTCCGAGATCATGAAAGAGATCATCGCCAAGCAGCTTGCGCTCTGATCGGCAATTCTCTACTGTGTCCCGGGCGCTCTGACGTCATGTCCGGCCCACCAGAACCCTCAACGCGGAGGAGACCTATATGAAACGTCTCATGCTGCTCATGGCGGTCCTCGCCCTCACGGTGGCGCCCGCCGCGGCTCAGGACGTCGTGAAGATCGGACAGATCGAGGCCCAGACGGGCGCCAATGCCATCTACGGCTGGATGTCCTCGCAGGGCACGGCCCTCGCCGTGGACGAGATCAACAAGGCGGGCGGATTCAAGGTCGGCAACAAGACCTACAAGCTCCAGCTCATCGCGCTCGACACTCGCGGCGAGCCCAAGGAGGCCACCGTCCAACTCAAGCGGCTGGTCGAGGTGGACCAGGCGAAGTACATCTTCGGCCCCTTCCTGTCCAATGTCTTCCTCGCCGTGCGGCCGTACGCGGCGGAGTTCAACGGCAAGCTCCTGATGTGGGGCGGGGCCACGCGCATCCACGACTATGTCGGCACGCCGGGCAACGAGTTCCTCATGCGGACGTGGAACTGGGATGCGGGCAAGAACGGCTTCGGCGAGCTCATGGTGGACAATCTGGTCAAGACCACCGGCGCGAAGAAGATCGCCATGCTTTTCCAGAACGACCAAGGCGGCAAGGTGCTCGAGGACATCTACGTGCCCATGTTCAAGCAGAAGGGCATCGAGTCCCGGCTGGATTACTTCGAGCCCGGCACCAAGGACTTCTCGGCCGTCCTCGCCAAGATCGCCGCCTGGAAGCCGGACTTCCTCTTCCCCGGCTATTCCGATTCCTACATCTACGACATCGTGAGGCAGGCCACGGAGACGGGCCAGCTCAAGAAGTTCTTCCTCGTGCGCGGCTCCCTCGGCCCCGGCCTCAAGAACAAGGACGGCATCGAGGAGTACATGGTGTACGTCCCCAAGTATTTCGAGGAAGCGGAGAAGAAGGACCCCAAGGTGGCCAAGTTCGTCAAGGCCTACAAGGACTTCTACAAGCGCGACTTCCCCTACGATCAGGCCCCGCTCTGCTCCTCCTCCTGCTACGACCACGTGTACATGCTCGTGGAGGCGATGAAGAAGGCGGGCACCGTGGACGATCCCGCCGCGGTCAAGAAGGCGCTCATGGCCATGACCTACGACGGGATGTGGAAGATCCGCTTCGACGAGAAGGGGGAGGCCGTCTTCAACTTCGACGTGGTCCGGCTGAAGAAGGGCGGCGCCCTCGAGGTGCAGCACATCAACCCGAACTAGTGACGCAGCTGGTTCTCGGGCAGGTGCTCAACGGCGCCATCATCGGCGCCATGTACGGCATCATCGCGCTCGGCATCACCCTGACCTTCGGCATCACGGGCATCGTGAACTTCGCTCTCGGCGAGTTCATGATGATCGGCGCCTACGCGACCTATGCCCTCGCCGAGCGCGGCCTGCCCTATCCGGTAGCGGTGGTCCCCGCCTGTCTCATCGCCGCCGCCGCCGGATATCTCTCGAACAAGGCCTTCTTCCGCTTCACCCGCAATAATCTCGTCAACGGCCTCCTCGTCTCCATCGGCCTCATCTCCATTTTCGAGAGCGCGGCCATGCTCCTGTGGACAGCCACTCCGGTCGAGATGCACTTCGTCCTGCCCGGCGCCCTCCGCGTGGGCGACATCGGCCTGCCCAGGATGAAGGTCGTGGTCTTCGCGGTGATCGTGGTGGTCATCGTCGCCACCTATCTGGCGCTGGCCCGCACCTGGCTCGGGCGCGCCGCCTTCGCCTACGCCCAGAATCCCGAAGCGGCCATGCTCATGGGAGTGCACACCCCGCGCCTCGAGAGCGCGGTCATGCTCTACTCCACGGGGCTGGCCGGCCTGGGCGGCGCCCTCTATGCCAGCCTCTATTCCCTCGAGCCCGCCATGGGCGGGGTCTATGTGCTCAAGGGCATGGAGGCGGCCATCCTGGGGGGCATCGGCAGCCTCATGGGCTCGCTGTGGGGCGGGGTGATCCTCGGCGTCATCGAGGGCGTGGGCTCCATCTTCCTCCCCACGGCCTTCCGCGATGCGTACGGCCTCGCCGTGCTCGTGGCCATCCTGCTCTTCCGGCCGTCCGGCCTCTTCGGCGACGAATGACCGGCCAGGCGCTCTTGTGGGGCACGTTGTACGCGCTGCCCCTCTTCGTTCGGAGCGACTTCCTCCTCACCATCTTCATCTTCACGTTCGTCTACGGCATCCTCGCCGTCACCTTCGACCTCATCTTCGGCTTCACTGGCCAACTCTCCATGTTCCACCCGGCAGTGTTCGGCGTCTCGGCCTACATGACCTACCTCCTCGCCACGCACTACACGCTGCCGTTCTGGGTCGCCACCCTGCCCTCGGCCGCCGCGGCGGCGGTGCTCGCCGTCATCGTAGGGAGCATCTGCTTCAAGTTCAGGCTCAAGACCTTCTACTTCGCGGTGGTGACCCTGGCCTTCGCGGAAATGATCCGGCTCGTGGTGATGAACTGGAACAGTGTCACCAACGGCACCCTGGGCCTCGTGGTCGCGGGGAAGCCCACCATCTACTGGCCGGGAAGCGGCCTCGTGCCTATCAAGGGCTCGATGGGGTGGTACTACCTCACCCTCGTCGCCCTCTCGCTGACTGTGCTGATCTGCGCGCGATGTCTCTCCTCGTGGATGGGGCGCTGCTTCGGCGCTATCCGTCTCAACGAAGACCTCGCCCGCACCCTCGGCATCAACGTGTTCCGCTACAAGCTCCTCTCTTTTGCCATCGGCAACGCTCTCGCCTCCTTCGCAGGGGGCCTCTATGGCTATTACACGGGCTACATCGATCCGGGCTATCTCGGCATCAACCAGTCCATGGAGGTGCTGGCCATGGTGCTGCTGGGTGGGCAGGGCACGCTCATCGGACCCATCGTGGGCTCGCTCGTCCTCACCGGTCTCCCCCACGCCATCGATCTCCGCGCCGAGATGCGCGCCATCCTCTACGGCGCCATCCTCATCTTCACCATTCTCGTGATGCCGCGGGGCATCGTGGGCACGCTGAATGCCTGGAGGGCGAAGCGTGGCCCTTGAGGTGCGCGGCCTCGGCAAGCGCTTCGCCGGCCTCATCGCGGTGGCCGACGTGTCCTTCCGTGTCGAGCCCGGGGAGATCGTCGGCATCATCGGACCCAACGGCTCGGGCAAGACCACGCTCCTCAGCATGATGGCGGGCCTGCTCATTCCCAGCTCGGGCAGCGTGCGCTGGAAGGGGCAGGAGATCCAGGAGCTTCGCCCGGATATCATCGCCGGGCTCGGGGTGGTGAAGACCTTCCAGAACCCGCAGCTCTTCGCCGAGCTCTCCGTGTTCGACAATGCCCGGGTCGCGAGCCACCTCGCCCTCAAGCGCGCGCTGGGGTTTCGCCGGGGGCTCGAAATCGTGGGGGCCGCGGGAGACATCGAGCATCGTCTCGCCGCGCGGGTGGGCGAGGTGCTCGCCCTCTGTGATCTGGGCGGCGCAGTCAACCAACTTGCGGGCAATCTCTCCTACGGTGAGGAGAAGATGCTCGGCATCGCCATGGCCCTCATGTGCGAGCCGGAGCTCCTCCTCCTCGACGAGCCGGCCTCCGGTCTCGGGCGCGACGAGGTCCGCAATCTGGAATCCGTGCTCGACAAGGTCCACCAGGCCGGTACCACGCTCTGTCTCGTGGATCACAAGATCGGCTTCCTTCGCGGCCTCGCGCATCGGGTCATCGCCCTCAACTACGGCCAGAAGATCGCGGAGGGCCCGCCCGAGGCGGTGCTCAACGAGCCGGCGGTGATCGAGGCTTATCTCGGAGCGGGCCATGCTCGAGCTTGACCGCGTGAACTGCCACTACGCCAAGGTCCACGTCCTTCACGACGTGAGCCTCGAGGTGAAGCGTGGCGAGATCGTGTGCCTGATCGGGCCGAATGCCGCGGGCAAGACCACCACCCTCCGGGTGATCGCGGGACTCAAGGCGCCGTCGGCCGGGCACGTCCGCTACCTGGGCGACGCCATCACGTCTCTCCTGCCCTTCGAGCGCGTCGAGCGCGGCCTCGTGCTCGTGCCGGAAGGACGGCAGATCTTCCCGAAGTTCACCGTCCTGGACAATCTCAGGATGGGCGCCTATCAGCGCGCGGACCGGCGGGACATCGGCGGCGACCTCCAGAACGTATACGAGCTCTTTCCGCGGCTCCGCGAGCGCCTGCAGCAGCGCGGCGGCTCGCTGTCGGGGGGCGAGCAGCAGATGCTCGCCATCGGACGCGGGCTCATGGCGAAGCCCCAGTGCCTGCTCCTCGACGAGCCGTCCCTGGGCCTCGCCCCCATCATCGTGAGCGAGATCGCGCGCACCATCCGCGAGCTGGCGAGCCGGGGCCTCACCATCGTGCTCGTCGAGCAGAACGCCGCCATGGCCCTCGAGCTGGCCGACCGCGCCTATCTCCTCGAGTCCGGCCATGTCTCGCGGCACGGGACGGCGGCGGAGCTCCAGAGGACGGACGTGGTCCGCAAGCTCTACCTGGGAGCGTGAGAGTACCGTGACGGCGCTCCTCGACGTGATGGCGGTACGGGCCACCGGCGATCCGGGCGCGGCCGTGGTGGACGGCGGGGTTCCCGGCCGTAGCGTCGAGGAGACACGCTGCGACGTGCTCGTGGTGGGCGGCGGCACCGGAGGAATTGCCGCGGCGCTGGCCGCGGCGCGCGCGGGGCGCCGCGTATGCCTCCTCGAAGAAACGGACTGGATAGGCGGTCAGCTCACGGCCCAGGGCGTCTCCGCGCTGGACGAGCACGAGCACATCGAGCGCTTCGGGGGGACCCGGAGCTACTACGCCCTGCGCGAGGCCATCCGTGACCACTACCGACGCCTGTCTCCCGTCCTCGCCGCGCGGCCTCATCCGAACCCCGGCAACTGCTGGGTCACCCGTCTCGCCTTCGAGCCGCGCGTAGCCGTCGACGTCCTCCACGCGATGGCGCAGCCCTTCGTCGAGTCGCGCCGGCTCGCCATCCTGGCGCGAACCAAAGCGGCGAGCGCGCAGGTGAGCGCGGATCGCGTCGAGAGTGTCCTCGCGGTGAACCTGGACGACCGGCGGTGGCTGCGCTTTCGTCCCCGCATCGTCATCGACGCGACGGAGCTGGGCGATCTCCTGCCGCTGGCCGGGGCGGAATACGTCATCGGCGCTGAGAGCAAGGCCGATACGGGCGAGCCGCACGCCCAGCCGTTCGAGCCCAGGCCCCATTGCGTCCAGAGCCTTACCTATACGTTCGTGCTCGAGCGCAGGGCGGCGGGGGAGCGCCACGTGATCCCGAAGCCCGAGAGCTACGAGCGCTATCGCGACGGCCAGCCCTATGCGCTCCGCATTCACGTGCACGGGGGCGAGATCTACGGCGAGGAGACGCGCTGGCTCGAGTACCAGGTGCTGGAGCGGGCGCCCGACACCAAGGGCGGACTCTGGACCTACCGCCGCCTCATCGACGCGGGCCTGTTTCCGCCCGGGGCCGGATATCCTCGCGACATCAGCATGCTCAACTGGCCGGGCAACGACTATCGCGATCAGAGTATCCTCGACCGGTCGCCGCGGGAGCAGGCCCAGGCCCTCCAGGACGCCAAGCGCGTGAGCCTGGGCTTTCTCTACTGGCTGCAGGCGGAGGCGCCGAGACCCGGTGGGGCATCAGGATTCGCCGAGCTCATGCCTCGCCCCGACGTCTTCGCCTCCGCGGATGCTCTCGGCAAGCATCCGTATATTCGCGAGGGCCGGCGCATCCGGTCGCGGAGGACCATCGTGGAGCAGGACGTATCGGCCGACTATCAGAAGGGGGCCCGCGCCGCACACTTCGAGGACTCGGTCGGTGTGGGCTGGTATCCCATCGACATACACAATTCCGGTCCCGATGACGTGGGCGTGTCGTGCCGCACGCGGCCGTTCCAGATTCCCATGGGCGCGCTGATCCCGGTGAAAGTGCGGAACCTCCTCGCCGGCGCCAAGAACTTGGGCACCACGCACATCACCAATGGCTGCTACCGGCTCCATCCCGTCGAGTGGAATATCGGTGAAGCCGCCGGCGCCCTCGCCGCCTATGCCCTCGAGGCTGGACGCGACCCCGCGGCCATCCACGCCGACCGCGGACTTCGCCGAGACTTCCAGAGTCGGCTCGTCGCCGAGGGCGTGCCGCTCGCCTGGTTCATCGACGTGGGCGTGGACCATCCGCGCTTCACCGCCCTCCAGATGGCGGCGGTGACGGAAGAGATTGCCGGTACGCCGGACAGTCTCGAAGCGGCCGCCCTGCCCGCCGAAATACGTGCGAAGGTCGGGCTATGAGCGCGAGCCTCGCCATCGAGGGCGCCGTCGCCCGGCTGACCCTCGACCGACCCCAAGCGCTCAATGCCCTCAACCGCGCGGTGGCGGCGGCGCTGGAGAGCGCGCTCGGACGGCTCGAGCGCTCCAAGAGCGTCGCGGTGGTCATCGTGTCGGGGCGCGGACGAGCCTTCTGCGCGGGCAATGACATCGCCGAGATGCCGACACTCGAGCCGGCCGAGGCAAGGGCGCTGTCCCGCCGCTGGCAGAAGATCATGGATCGCTTCGCGCGGCTGCCCCAGGTGACGATCGCCGCCGTGCGCGGATACGCGCTGGGCGGGGGCTGCATGCTCGCGGCGGCGCAGGATCTCTGCGTCGCCGAGGCGAGCGCCCGCTTCGGACTGCCGGAGGTGACCCTCGGCTTCAATCCCTCCTACGGCATCGCCCGGATTCTCGACGTGGTGGGCGGCGGACCGGCCCGAGACCTTCTCCTCACCGGCCGCGCCGTCGACGCCGCGGAGGCGCTCCGCATGGGTCTGGTCACGCGCGTCGTACCGGACGGCGAGCTGGAGGGCGCGGCGGACGAGCTGGCCGCCGGCATCGCGCGCCACCCGCGAGGGGGGCTCGCCGCGACCAAGGCCATAGTGGCGGATATTCGCGCGGGCAGGTCCGGCGGCGCCGCCCAAGCCTACGCCGCCTCCCTTCGGCGCGACAAGGACGCCCGCGCGCGCATCGCCGACTTCGTGGCGAGGCGAACGAAGGACTGACCAGCGTGCTGATCACGGGCACCCGCACCCTGGGGAGCGCGCTCGAGGACAAAGCGCGCCGCTTTCCCGAGCGGCTCTTCCTGATCTTCGAGGACGACGCGGGCGGCAGCGCGCGGTGGACGTGGAGCGAGTTCGACGCCCAGGTGAATCGCACCGCCCATCTCCTCCGGTCTCGCGGCCTCGATCACGGAGACAAGTTCAACCTTCACCTCGGCAATTGCCCCGAGTTCCTCCTCTTCTGGATGGCCGCGGCCAAGACGGGGACGGTCATGGTCCCCACCAATCCCGTCTCCACCGCCGACGAGATGGAGTACATCCTCGCCCACTCCGAAGCCAGGCTCTCCGTCACCGAGCCGCAGTACGCGGCGCCTATTCACGCGGTGGCCCGGCGCTGCCCGGCCCTCCGCGGCGTGATCGAGGCGCGCCCTCTCGAACCGCTCCTGAGCGGCCTGCCGTCCACGCCGCCCGAGACCCCGGCTGAGACCAGGGTCGCGCCGCTCGACGAGATCTCGATGCAGTACACCTCGGGCACCACCTCCAAGCCCAAGGGCGTGCTCCTCACCCACGCCAACTACCTCTTCGGCGGCGAAGCCATGTCCAAGTCGATGCGGGTCGGCCCCGATGATCGCCACCTGATCGTGCTGCCGCTCTTCCACGCGGGCGCTCAGGTTCACGCCTTTCTGCCCATGCTGCTGGCGGGCGGCAGCATCGCCCTCATGGAACGCTTCAGCGCCACGCGCTTCGTCGAGCAGGCGATACGCCACGAGGCCACCCTGGCCGCGCTGTTCGCCGCTCCTATCCGCATGCTCCTCGCCCAGCCACCCACGCCGCGCGACGGGCAGACCCGTCTCCGCGCTGTCTCCTATGCGCAAAACGTGACCCCGCAGCAGTTCGAGGAATGGCACGGACGCTTCGGCGCGCCCCTGATGCAGATCTGGGGGATGACGGAGACCATGAGCCTGCCCCTGATGCAGCCGCTCGATCTGCCGCGCAAGCCACTGTCCATGGGCATGCCCGTGCTCGGCTACGAGTGCAAGGTGGTGGATGCCGACGGCAAGGACGTGCCGTCGGGCACCGTGGGAGAGTTGGTCGTCTCCGGCAGACCCGGCGTGACGCTGATGAAGGGCTATTTCAAGAACGAACAGGCCACGGCCGAGACGCTGCGCGACGGGTGGCTCCGCAGCGGCGATCAGGCCTACATGGACGAGGACGGCTGCTTCTTCTTCGTGGATCGCAAGAAGGATATGATCAAGCGCGCGGGCGAGAACGTGTCCGCCTCGGAGGTGGAGGAGACCCTCCAGCAGCACCCCGCAGTCTTCGACGCCGCCGTGGTGGCGATTCCGGACCCGGTTCGCGACCACGCGATCAAGGCCTACGTCATCCTCAAGGAGGGCGCCGCCGCCACCGCGGATCAGCTCACCGCCTGGTGCGGGGAGCGGCTCTCCTCCTTCAAGGTGCCGGAGGTCGTGGAATTTCGTGACGCCTTCCCCCGGACATCCGTGGGCAAGATCCAGAAGCATCTCTTCTAGGAAAGGACAACGCATGGCCTCCAAGCTTCCCCTTCTCTACACCCACGTGATGGGCAGCCACGGCTTCCCCGGCTGGTTCTGGACCGCGCTGGACAAGATCAAGGCGGACGAGTACGGGGCTACCGACGTCCGGGAGACCTTCGACGACGCCACGCAGCTCGCCATCCGCGACCAGGAGCGCGCGGGCATCGACGTGCTCTGCGACGGCGAGATGCGCCGCTTCTTCTTCGTCCAGAGCTTCTACGGCAAGATGGACGGCCTCGAGACGCTCGAGCCTCTGCGCAAGACCGGGCTCTACGCCTACGACAGCGTGCCGCGCTACCGGGCCACGCGAAAGGTCACGGTGCCCAAGGGTCTGGGCACGGTGGACGAGTTCAAGTACCTCCGGACGCAGACCGACAAGCCCATCAAGGCGACCTGCCCCGGCCCGGTGACGCTGTCCATCCACATCCAGACCCGCCCGGGCGACGCCTACAACAACGACCGCCTCGCCTTGTGCTGGGATCTGGTGCCCGCCGTGAATGCCGAGCTCAGGGCGCTGGCCGCGGCGGGCGCCGACTGGATACAGATCGACGAGCCCTCGGCGGCCATCGTGCCCGGTCAGGCGGCCGAGTACGTGAAGATGTTCAATGCCTGCGTGGACGGCGTCAACGCGAAGATCGGCTACCACGTGTGCTTCGGCAACCTCCTGTCGCGTCCGCGCGGCAAGCGTTCCTACCGCTGGATGTTCCCCGCCCTCTTCGAGACCAAGTGCCAGCAGTTCGTCTTCGAGTACGCGAACCGCGAGATGGCGGAGATCGACATGTGGAAAGAGGTGGGGGTGGACCGCGACGTGGCCTGCGGCGTGGTTGACGTGAAGTCCTTTTACATGGAGACTCCGGAAGACATCGCGGACCGGGTCCGGCTCTGCCTCAAGCACATACCGGCCGAGCGGCTGTCGCTGATTCCCGACTGCGGATTCTTTCCCGTGCCACGCTGGGTCGCCTTCGAGAAGCTCAAGCGGCTCACGGCCGGAGCCCAATTGGCGCGCAAGCAACTGAACGGCTAACTCTCAACGACGAGGGAGGACACATGGCGACGACCAGACGCGAATTCCTGAAGGTGGCAGGAGGGGCGGCGGCCGCGGGCGCGGCAGGCTTCCCCGGCATGGCGCGGGCACAGGCCAAGCCGGGCGTACCATCCGATCCCATCAAGATCGGCATCATCGCGATCCGCGCGGGTATCGCCGCGCCCGTCGGCACGGCCGGGCTGCGCGGCACGGAATGGTGGGCCGACCGCGTGAACAAGTCGGGAGGCATTCTTGGTCGGCCGGTACAGCTCGTGGTGGAAGAGGAGTCCACACCCAAGGACACGGTGGAGCGCTATCGCAAGCTCATCCTCCAGGACAAGGTCGAGGTCGTGATCGGCGGCATCTCCACGGGGGTGACGCTCGCCCTCGGTCCCGTGGCCGAGGAGATGGAAGTGCCGTGGCTCTCCTGGGACGGGACGACGCAGAAGGGCGTGGAAGAGACCATGCCCAATCCCAAGTGGGCCTTCAAGAGCGTGGACAACGAAGTCGAAGCGATCGTGGCCGGCCAGCTCACCCCCAAGTACTTCAAGGGCATCAAGACGGTGGCGGGCATCGGCAACGACTACTCCTACGGCCACGACTGCTGGGAGACATACCAAGCCGTGCTCAAGCGGTACATGCCGGACGTGAAGTTCGTGCTGGAGCTCTTTCCCAAGCTCGGCGTCACGGACTTCACCTCGCATATCGCGGCCATCCAGCAGGCCAAGCCCGATCTCCTCATGTGCTCGTTCTGGTCGGGCGACGCGACCATCATCATGAAGCAGGCGGCGGCCGTCGGGCTCTTCAAGAACATGAAGGGCGTGTTCACCACGGCGGGCGGGGTGCACGACTCGCTCAAGAAGGAGTTCACCCCCGAGGGGCTCCTCCTCGGCTACAACACCATGTACTTCGACGACCCCAAGGGCTCGGCCCTCTTGAAGCAGTTCGTGCGCGACTACAAGGCCAAGTACAACGAGTACCCGCCCTACGAGTGTGACCACGCCTACTTCAACGCGGAGTCGTACAAGGTCGCGGTGGAGAAGGCCTACGGGCAGACCAAGCAGTGGCCGACCAAGGCCCAGGTGGTCAAGGCGCTCGAGGGCATCGAGGCCGAGTCGCTGTCGGGCCCGCGCTCGTGGCGCGCGGACCACGTGCAGATGTGCAACTTCTACCAGGGCATCACCACCCACAAGAACAACTACGACTTCGTCACCATCAACCCCATCGAGGTCGTCTCTACCAAGGTCGCCATGAAGCCCGCGGGCTCCAAGCTCCTCGAATGGATCAACGGCTGGAAGATCTGATCTCGCTCGGTGGACCGCCCCCTCACCTTGCCCTCTCCCCCTCCGGGGGGCGAGGGAAGCCGTTCCCTCTCCCCTCTGGGGAGAGGGTAGGGTGAGGGGTCCTAAAGTGAGGGGCAGTCTCACCGTGATGGACCGCAGGGTATTCCTTGCCTTCCTTGGACTTGATGCCCTCGGCTCGCCGCGTGCCGCGCAGCGCCTGGCCGCCGCCGAGTAGACTCCCCTGCTGTGACCGCGAATCTCGTGAACATCCTGATGGGCGGTGTGTTCCACGCCGCCATTCTCTTCCTCGTGGCCGCGGGACTCCAGGTGGTCTTCGGCGTGCAGAAGATCTTCAACCTGGCGTGCGGGTCGTTTTACGCGCTGGGGGCGTACACGGGGGTGTCGGCCGTCGCGTACTTCACGGGGCACGGGGGGCCGCCGGCGCTCTTCATCATCCCCCTGGCCCTGGGCGGTCTCGCCGTCGGCCTCGTAGGCGTCATCGTCGAGCGCGGCCTCCTCCGCTTCGTCTACGATCGCGACGAGACCTTCCAGCTCCTGCTGACTTTCGCGTTGGTGCTCATGCTGGAAGACCTCATTCGCATGACGTGGGGAACAGCGCCCGTCTCGACGGGCGGGCTCTATCTCAGCTACGGCCAGGCGAAGATCCTCGGGGCGACGGTGCCCGTCTACAACCTCCTCGTGATCGCGGCCAGCCTCGTCATCGCGCTCGGGATCGGCTGGCTGCTCACGCGCACGGCCTTCGGTCGCATCATCCGCGCGTCGGCCGACAATCGCGAGATGGCGGAGGCCCTCGGCGTGGACATGCGCTGGGTGTACGTGCGCGTCTTCACCCTGGGATCCATGCTGGGCACGCTCGGCGGCGCCCTGGTCATTCCCGCCACGGTGGCCATGAGCGAGATGGGCATCGAGCTGATCGTGGAGGCCTTCGCGGTGGTGGTGATCGGCGGTCTGGGGAGCATGCGCGGCGCTTTCGTGGGCGCCCTCGTCGTGGGCATCCTGCGCTCCGTCGCCATCTCCGTATATCCCGAGCTCGAGATGCTCCTGATCTATCTCATCGTGATCGGCGTGCTGCTCTGGCGCCCTCGCGGGCTCTTCGGGACCGCCGCCGCGTGAGGACCGCCACCGTCCTCACCCTGGTGAGCCTGGCCCTTCTCGCCATCCCTCTCGTCGCGCCCGCCTACTACGTCACGCTCATGCTCCCCTTCATGGCCTATGGCGTGGTCCTGCTCGGGCTGAACCTCCTCTTCGGCTACACGGGGCTCGTCTCCTTCGGGCATGCGCTCTTCATCGGCATCGGCGCCTACACGGGCGCGGTGCTGACCTCACGCTTCGGCGTGCGCCAGATGGAGCTGATCCTGCCCGCGGCCGCCCTGGCCGCCGCGGTGGTGGCGGCGCCGGTGGGAGCGCTGTGCGTCCGCTACGTGAAGATCTACTTCGGCATGCTGACGCTGGCCTTCGGCATGGTCTTCTACACCTTCCTCCTCAAGTTCTACAAGCTGACGGGCGGCGACGAAGGCATGCGCATGCTTCGCCCCTCGCTCCTCGGCAGCGAATGGGCGGGGTTCTCGAAGACGGCGTACCTGGTGGGACCGTACTACTATTTCTCGCTCGCCGTGCTCGTCCTCGCCACCCTCCTCATGTGGCGCATCGTGCGGTCGCCCTTCGGCTTGTGCCTCAAGACCATCCGCGAGAACCAGGTCAAGGCGGAAAGCCTCGGCGTGAGTGTGCCGCTCTATCGCTGGTACGCTTTCATGGTCTCCGCCGTCTATGCGGCGGTGGGGGGCGCCCTCCTCGCCACGCCCACGGGCAATGTGGATCCCACCCTCGCCTACTGGACGCATTCGGGGAATATCGTCTTCATGGTCTTGCTCGGCGGCTTCTCCTCGTTTTTCGGCCCGCTCCTCGGCGCCTTCGTCTTCATCTTTCTCCAGGACACGGTCATGTCCGTCTTCCCCTACTGGCGACTCATCTTCGGCGCTGTCCTCGCCTTCATCGTCATCTTCGCTCCCGGCGGCCTCATGGGCCTCTTCGCGCGACCCCGGTCGGTCGAGGTCTCGCGAGGGTGATCCTCGAAGCGCGTGGCGTCCGCAAGCTCTACGGCGCCTACGTGGCGCTCGACGGCGTGAGCCTGTCCATCCGCGAGGGCGAGTTCGTGTCCATCATCGGGCCGAACGGCGCCGGCAAATCCACGCTGATCAACGTACTGACGGGCATGCTCGCCCCCAGCGCGGGCAGCGTGCGCTTCAAGGGCAAGGACATCGGGGGCATCGGCATGGTGGCCCTCACGCGGCTCGGCATGGCGCGGAGCTTTCAGCTCGTCCAGATCTTCCCCGAGCTGACCGTGCTCGAATCGCTCCAGGCCGCGGTGATCTCCCGCCTCGGAGGCGGGGCGCGGATCTTCGCCTCTTTGGCCGGAGACGGCCGAATCCGGGCCGACGCTCTCGAAGTCGCCACGCTCTTCAACCTGGCCGACAAGGCCCACGTACTCACCCGTGAGCTGCCCCAGGGCGACAAGAAGCTCCTCGACGTCGCCTCGGCCTTCGCGTTGCGCCCCGAGATTATCCTCCTCGACGAGCCCACGAGCGGAGTGAGCACGGCGGACAAGCACGCGGTGATGGAGATCCTCGTGGGCGCGGCCAAGCGGATCGGCCTTCGCGCCATCATCCAGGTCGAGCACGACATGGACATCGTGTTCGGCTATTCGGACCGCATCATTGCCCTGCACCAGGGCAAGGTGCTGGCGGATGCCACCCCGGCCCAGATCGAGGCCGACGCACAGGTGATGGACATGGTCGTCGGCAGGAGACACACCCCTCACCCTAACGCCCCTCACCCTTAAGCCCGAATGCTCGCCATCCAGGAAATCGACGTCTACATCCAGGCGAGCCATATCTTGCGGCGCGTGTCGCTGGAGGTGCGGGAGGGCGAGGTGGTCTGCCTGGTGGGGCGCAACGGCGCGGGGAAGACCACCACCCTGCGCACCATCATGGGCTACCATCGCCCCCGGAGCGGCGGCGTCCGCTTCCACGACGTGCCGCTCCACCAGCGGCGCACCCACGAGATCGCGCGGCTCGGGCTGGGGTTCGCGCCGGAGGAGAGTGGCATCTTTCCGGATCTGACGGTGGCCGAGAACATCGAGATCTCGACGTGGACGCGTCCAGGAGGACGCCCCGCCGCCGAGCGGCTGGCCCTCGCCTACGAGATCTTCCCCGTCTTGAAGACCTACGGCCCGCGCAAGGGGCCCGAGATGTCCGGCGGCGAGCGCAAGATGCTCTCCATCGCGCGCGCGCTCGCCCTCGACCCCGCCATGCTCCTCCTCGACGAGCCCTTCGAGGGCCTCTCCCCCGCCATCGTGCCCACGGTGGCCAAGGGCATCGCCGAGATCACCCAGCGCGGCCATGCCATTCTCATCGCGGAGTCCAACATCCACCACGTGCCCGACTTCGCCACGCGGCTCTACGTCATCGAGCGCGGCGAGATCATCTTCGCGGGGCGGCCGGACGACGTCCGCAAGGACGCGGCCGCCTTCCGCGCGACAGGAGGACATGCCTGATGGCTTCTCTGCCTCTCATCCCTTCCGCCGTCATCGGCTCCCACGGCAAGCCCGGCTGGTGGTTTGCCACCGTCAAGAAGGTCGAAGCGGGCGAGTACGGCCCCGGCGACCTCGACGAGATGTTCGACGACGCGGCCGATACCGCCATCCGCGACATGGAGCGCGCGGGGCTCGACATCATCACCGATGGTGAAGTCCGCCGGCTCGACGGCTACGTCGATTCCTACTACGCCATCATCAAGGGCATCTCGCCCCTGCCCGTGCGCCGCAAGGCCGGCCCCTGGGGCTACGACCAGCAGACGCGCTACGAGGCGACCGGCCGCATCGAGACGCCGGAGGGCGGGCTCGGCATCGTCAAGGAGTTTGAATACCTCAAGGCGCATACCGCCAAGGCGACCAAGGCCACCTGCGCGGGGCCCCTCACCTTCGGCTCGCGCATTCATCCGGGCAAGATGTACAAAGGCGTGGTGGACGTGGCCGAGCGCTTCGCCGAGGTGATCAACGTGGAGCTCAAGGGATTGGTGGCGGCGGGGGCGGACTTCATCCAACTCGACGAGCCGGCGCGCGGCAATGTGTCGGGCGAGGAGATGGCGCGGCTCTACAACATGGCCACGGAGGGCGTGAAAGCCAAGCTCGGCTTTCACATCTGCTTCGGGAACCGCTTCGGCCGTTCGCGCTTCGACCGGACGTACCGGCCGTACTTCCCCGGCGTTCTCAAGGCGCGCGCGGATCAGCTCGTCCTCGAGTTCGCGGGGCGCGAGTTCTCCGAGCTCGATCTCTGGAAGGAGTACGGTCAGGACCGCGAGCTGGGCGCCGGCGTCATCGACGTCAAGGGCTTCTACCCGGAGGGTCCGGAGGACGTGGCCAAGCGCATCAAGCGCGTGCTCGCCGTGTGCAAGCCGGAAAAGCTGTACGTCAATCCCGACTGCGGCTTCGGCTGGTCCCCGCGCTACATGTGCAACCAGAAGGTGCGCGCCCTCGCCGCGGGCGCCGTCCTCGCCCGTCAGGAGCTCACGGGGAAGAAGGAGCCGACGTGACGATCGCCGACACGTGGGGCACGGAGGAAGCCGAGCGGCGGCTGCCCTTCGTCTGCGACGGCCACGTGCCCCGGCCCGATGCCGTCTATTTCCGCGGCATCACGGTGCGGGCCACGCCGGAGCGGCTCTTCCGCTGGCTGTGCCAGCTCCGCGGGGCGCCCTACTCCTACGACTGGATCGACAACCGGGGCCGAGTCAGCCCTCGCACGCTCACCCCCGGCTTGGAGCATCTCGCCATTGGACAGTCCGTGATGCGTATCTTCACCATCGTGGATTTCATGAAAGAGCGTCACCTGACCCTCCGCATCAAGCACGGGGCAGGCGCCTTCAGCCTCTTCGGCGATCTGGCCGTGACCTATCTGATCGTGCCGGAGGGCCCGGAGCGCTGCCGGCTCCTCGTGAAGCTCGTCGTGCGCTATCCTCGCGGCGTCAAGGGTGCGCTGATCCGGCGGCTGCTCCCGTGGGGCGATCTCATGATGATGCGACGCCAGCTCCTGAACCTCAAGGCCCTCGCGGAAGGCGGAGGGAGCCCATGAGCATCACCATCCGACCGCTCGTCACCTCGTTCGCGGGAGAAGTCTCGGGCCTCGACATCACCCGGCCGATCAGCCGTGAGGAGGTGGCGGCCATCGAAAGGGGGATGGACGCCCATGCCGTGCTCGTCTTTCGTGACCAGGACCTCACCGACGAGCAGCAGCTCGCCTTCACTCTGAACTTCGGCGAGCTGGAAAGCTACAAGACCCCGGGCCACGTTCGCAAACCCGAGGACTACCGGCTCGGTCCCGGCATCGCGGATTTCTCCAACCTGGACAAGCACGGCCACATCATGTCGGCGGAGGACCGCGTGTGGTTCTTCAAGCTGGGCGACCGGCTCTGGCATTCCGACAGCTCGTTCCGCCCGATCCCCGCGAAGTATTCCCTGCTCTCCGGGCGCGTCATTCCATCGTGGGGCGCCAATACCGAGTTCGCCGACATGCGCGCCGCCTACGATGCGCTCGACGCGCGCACCAAAGCGGAGATCGCCGATCTGGTCTGCGAGCACTCCCTGATCTACTCGCGCGAGGCGATCGGCATGGTCGACCTGACCCCCGAGGAGATCGCCGCCTTCAAGCCGGTGCGCCAGCGTCTGGTGCGCGTGCACCCCGTCACCGGTCGCAAGTCGCTCTTTCTCTCGTCGCACGCGGGGGCCATCGTGGGCTGGACGGTGCCCGAGGCTCGTATCTTCCTGCGCGACCTCACGGAGCACGCGACCCAGCGAGAGTTCGTCTATTCGCACGCGTGGAGGCGGCACGACCTCATCATGTGGGACAACCGCGCGACCATGCACCGGGCCCGCCGGTTCGACGGGAACGAAGTGCGGGACGTGCGCCGGACCACCCTCGCCGGCCACGCGCCGACGGTGGAGCAAGACCAGCCGACCTGATCCGCCTTCATACTCCTTTACCCGCGGCACATACGGCGTTCACAGGCCACCTCCATCCTTCATGCGTTCCTGATGAAGCATCGAACCTGTCACCGGGAGGAGATCATGATGTTCCTGCGAAGGCCCGTGCTGTTAGCCACGACCCTCACCCTGCTGACCTCGGGGGGATTCGCGTGGGCGGCCAGCCCCACGGAAACGGTGCAGACGGCGATTCAGCGGGTCGTTACGGAGAACGGCGCGACCCCGGCCAAGGTGGTATCGACCGACGATCGGCGAGCGCACATCCGCGAGGCCGCGGAAAGTCTCTTCGACTTCCGTGAGATGGCGCGGCGATCGCTGGGTGAACGCTTCGACGTGCTCTCCCCCGCGGACGAGAAAGAGTTCGTCCGACTCTTCACGAACCTGATCGCCGTTTCCTACCTGAACAAGATCGAGGCCTATGCGGGCGAGCCCATCCGCTACCTCGGTGAGCGGGTGGACGGCGTTGAGGCCAGCGTCAGCTCCCAGCTGGTGACCGCGAAGGGCTCGCAGATAGACGTCGCGTACCGCCTCTACCGTGCCCAGGACCGCTGGGCAGTCTACGACGTTTCCGTCGACGGAGTGAGCCTCGTCGACAACTACAAGACGCAGTTCAGCCGGCTGATCCAGCGGAGCTCGTTCGCCGATCTGCTCAAGACGCTCCGGCAGAAAGCCGGCTCGTAGCCATGGGAGGAACCGGCACATGCTTCGCCACATGCTTCGGAAAATGATGATACTCGCGGTGTTCGCAGTGGCTGCGGTCATTGGCTCGACGGCCCTGGCCCAGGCGCAGGTGAGCGTGGATATCGGTATCCATCTGGGAAGCCCGCCGCCGCTCGTGCCCGTACCGGAGACCCCGGTCATGTACGCGCCATCCGTCAACGGCAACTTCTTCTTCTACGACGGCGGATACTACGTGTTCAGACGGGGCATGTGGTACATGGCGCCGCGGCACGACGGCCCATGGGCGGTCGTCGCGCCGGCGTACGTCCCCCGGCCGCTCCTCGCCGTCCCCGTGCGGTACTACCGGGTGCCGCCAGCGGAGTGGAAGCGCTGGCACGCCGAGGCGGCACCCCGCTGGCAGCCGACCTATGGACAGCGCTGGGAGGAGCGCCACGAAGCCGTGAAGGCAGAGCATCGCGCGGAGCATCGCGAGCCGCGCCACGAGGACGAGCGGCGGTAGGCCCGCCTGTCAGGCTGGGGCGCCCGCGCGGAAGGCCTTCTCGATCACCGCTCGGGCCTCGTCCTGGATACGCCGCAGGTGGTCGGCGCCCTTGAAGCTCTCCGCGTAGAGCTTGTAGACCTCCTCGGTTCCTGAGGGGCGGGCGGCGAACCAGCCGCTCGGGGTGACGACCTTGAGCCCTCCGATGGGCGCGCTGTTCCCCGGCGCATTCGTGAGCAGGCTCGTGATCTTCTCGCCCGCGAGCTCGGAGGCGGAGACCTGCTGCGGCGAGAGCTTGGCCAGGATCGCCTTCTGCGCGGGCGTGGCCGGCGCGTCGATGCGCTGATAGGCAGGCTCTCCGAACTCGCGGGTGAGCTCTCGATAGAGCTCACCCGGGTCGCGACCGGTGACGGCCGTCATCTCGGCGGCGAGGAGGCCCATGACGACGCCGTCCTTGTCGGTGGTCCAGACCCTGCCGTCGCGGCGAAGGAAGGAGGCTCCGGCACTCTCCTCGCCTGCGAAGCCGAGGGATCCGCCGAGGAGTCCGTCCACGAACCACTTGAATCCTACGGGCACCTCCACGAGCGGCCGCCCGAGCCGGGCCACCACGCGGTCGATCATGCTGCTGCTCACCAGCGTCTTGCCGATTCCGGCCTCGGTCGGCCACTTCGGCCGGTGGGTGAAGAGGTAGGAGATGGCGACCGCGAGATAGTGATTGGGGTTCAGGAGGCCCACGCTCCGGGCCACGATGCCGTGCCGGTCGTGATCGGTGTCGCAGGCCCACGCCACGTCGAAGCGATCCCTGAGCGCGATCAGCCGCTGCATGGCGTAGGGCGATGAGCAGTCCATGCGGATCTTCCCGTCGTAGTCGACGGTCATGAAGCCGAAGGTCGGATCCACCGCGTCGCTGGTGATGGTCAGCGGCAGCTTGTAGCGCTCGCCGATCCTGGCCCAGTAGTGGACCCCGGCCCCTCCCAGAGGGTCGACGCCCAGCTTGATGTCGGCTCCACGGAGGACGTCCATGTCGACGACGTGCCCGAGGTCTCCGATGTACGCGTCCATGTAGTCATGCTCGTGCGTGGTGGGAGCGCGGCGGGCCCGCTCGAGCGGGGTCCGCCTCACCCCGGCGAGGCCGTCGGCGAGCAGCGCGTTAGCCCGATCCTGGATCCAGCCGGTGGCGTTGGTGTCGGCGGGGCCGCCGTTCGGCGGGTTGTACTTGAAGCCGCCATCCTCCGGCGGATTGTGCGATGGGGTGACCACGATGCCGTCGGCCTTGCCGCGGGCCCGGTCGCGGTTATAGGTGAGGATGGCGTGGGAGATCACCGGGGTGGGCGTGTAGCCACCCCGGTCGTCGATCATCACGTCCACTCCGTTGGCCGCCAGCACCTCGAGGGCAGTGGCCCAGGCCGACTCCGACAGCGCGTGGGTGTCGATCCCGAGGAAGAGCGGCCCGTCGATCCCCTGCTGCCGCCGGTACGTGCAAATGGCCTGGGTGATGGCGAGGATGTGGTCCTCGTTGAAAGCGCTGGCCAGGGCGGAGCCGCGATGGCCCGAGGTTCCGAACGCCACCCGCTGCTCTGGCATGGATGCATCCGGCCGCCGCGTGTAATAGGCGGTCATGAGCTGCGGGATGTTTGCCAGCATCGATCGTTCGGCGGGCTTCCCGGCGCGCGGATCCATACGCGTCACGCTCTCACCGAGGCTTCCCCTGGTCAACCATGATCGAATCCGGATCGGCGTCCGCGCCCGACGCGCGCGCGACGTGCGGTCGCGAGCTCTTCAGGCGTGGTGGTGGCGATGGCCGCGCTCGTAGTGCGCGCGGAGGAGATCGGCCCCGAAGACGTTCCGCGGATCGTGCCATACGGAGTGGATGTGATTGGCGTCGTTCTGCGAATTGTCGAACTCGATGAGCACGCTCGGCCCGTGGATACGGTAGTAGTGCGCGTGCCCCGGATCGACCGGTCCGGCCCACGCGAAGTGAAGGCGCTCGACGCCCGCCTCCCGGATCCGCCGGAGGTGTTCGTCGGCCACCTCGGGCCGCATATTGCGCGCGTATTCCTCGACGAGCTGCATCAGGAGCTCCCGCTGGGCCGGCGCGAGATCGACCGCGGGCAGGCCCGCCTGGGAGGCGAGGCTCTCCTCACGGCCGGGTCCGGAGACGATGTCGCCGAACGACTGGGCGGCAATGATCATGCGCCGGCGCTGGCCCGCGTCCATCCCCTGGGCCAACGCTCGTCCCAAGTCCTGCTCGCGCGCGAGAGTGCGTAGGCCCTTGAGGGGTCCCGAGCGCACCTCCGCCGGATTGGCGCCGAAGAAGGCCGGGGTGACCGCAACCGGCTTGCCGGGCACGAGGGTGAAGTTGAGCGACAGGTGATGTCCTTCGAGGCGCCAGCCCCACGGCGCCCCTGTGGAATCCGGGGACCCGAACACGGTGACCGAGTAGTTCTCGGGGTCGCGCATGAGCCCGCCGAACGTCTCGAGCTGGCGCAGCACGGTCTCGAGGCGGATCACATTGACGGCCTTGGCATAGCCGACCGCCGAGAGGCTCGCCTTCATCAGCTCGTGGGCGGCCGCGCGGGCGGGCGCGGGCATCGACTTGAAGGGCAGCCCCTCGCGGGCGCGCGGGACGTAGTGCCAGTTGAAGCGCTCCTTGTCGCCGAAGGCGATGACCGCGCGCCCCCGCGCCGCGTCGGGTAGCGCGCCGAGAAACGCGGCGGCCGCGCCGGCCATGGCCGCGCGTCCGGCATCGGTGACCTGAGCCAGGGCAGGCCGCGGCCACGCTGCCGCGGCTGCCATGGCCGTCGCGCCGTGCAGGAGCCGGCGGCGGGAAATCACGCGTACTTGACGGTGCAGCCGTAGGCGCGGGTGATGGGCGTCTTCACCGGCTGGCCCGCCGCCACCGAGGCAAGAGCGACGCGGACATAGTTCTGGGCGCCGGGCACGTCGCTCTTCCGCGAGGTCGGCTTGTCGTCGATGGCTCCCGCGTACTGGAGCACCCCCGCCTTGTCGATGACGTACATGTGTGGGGTATTGGTGGCGCCGTACATCTTGCCCACCACGCCCGTCGGATCGAAGAGCACGGCCGTGGGCGCGGCGCCCCGGGTCTTGGTGAGGTCATCGGCCTGGCTCGCGCTCACGTAGCCCTGCTCGTTGGGCGCCGAGGAGATGATGCTGAGCCAGATCACGCCCTGGGCGGTGGCTTCCTTCTGGAGTGCCTGCATATTGCTCGTCTCGTAGTGCTTCCTCACATACGGGCACTCGTGATTCGTCCACTCCAGCACGACGATCTTGCCGGCATGGTCGGCGAGACTCACCGTCTTCCCCGTCGTGGCCACCGCGGAGAACGCGGGCGCGGGCGTGCCCACTTTGGCGGCGGTCGCCGCCCATGCAGACCCGGTGCGGGCGAGGCTCGGTCCCGCGAACGCGGCGAGACCGGTAGATGCGAGGAATGCTCGACGACTCAGACTGGGCTCGGACATGACGTCTCCTTTTCTGGCTGAGGGACGGCGGGTCAGATCCTGTTCACCGCGTCGATCACCGCCCCCTCGGTGAGGATCTGAGGGAGCACGGCCGGCGCGCTCGCCGCGGCGCGACCGGAAAGAGCAGGCGCATAGAGCAGGTAGAGCGGGACACCGCTCCGCCCGAACGATCCCAGCATCTCGGCGATACCGGCGTCACGGCTGGTCCAATCGGCCTTGAGCACAACCACGCCCTTCCTGGCGAACGCCTCGGTCACGGCGTCGGACCGGAGCGCCACGCGCTCGTTCACGAGACAGGTGATGCACCAGGCGGCGGTGACGTTCACGAAGACGGGCCGGCCCTGGGCGCGCAGCTCGGCCAAGCGCCGCGGACTGAAGGCCTCGGCTCGACCGCCCGCCGCCTGCGCGGGGTCCCGCGCCGGTGCCGTCCCGGCGAGCGGGCCGAGGGCCACCGCGCCCACCACCAGCGCGGCCACCGCGGTCAGGCCCGCGCCTCGCCACGTCGCGCGGGCGTGACGGGAAATCCGGAAGAGCCACGCCGCGAGCCCGATCAGGACGAGGCCGCCGAGGGCCGCGGCCACGGCCGTCGGCCCTGCCTGCTGACTCAGCACCCAGACGAGCCATGCCACCGAGGCATAGAGCGGAAAGGCCAGCAGCTCCTCGAGCCGCTTCATCCAGGCGCCGGGCCTCGGCAGGAAGCGTTGCCAGGTCGGGATGAGGGTGAGCAGCAGATAGGGCAGCGCGAGGCCCAGGCCGAGCGCCTCGAACACGAGGAGGCCCGTCGTCCACGGTTGGGTCACGGCGAATCCGACCGCTGCTCCCATGAATGGCGCGGTGCAGGGCGTGGCGGCCACCGCGGCGAGCGCGCCCGTGAAGAAGGATCCGCCATAGCCCGATCGTGCCGCCAGCGATTGCCCCACCCCCGAGAGTCGAGCACCGATGACGAAGACACCGGACAGGGCCAGCGCCATGGCGAAGAGCAGATAGGCGAGGAGCGTCACGAACAGCGGCGACTGGAGCTGGAAGCCCCAGCCGATTCGCTCGCCTCCCGCCCGGAGCGCGAGCAGCGTCCCCGCCACCACCGCGAACGACCCGAGCACGCCCGCGCTATAGGCGAGGCCGTGTCGCCGCATTGCCCTCGCCGACCCCGCCGCGTGCTGGATCAGGCCGAGGGCCTTCACGGACAGAATAGGAAGCACGCAGGGCATCAGGTTGAGGAGAATGCCGCCGGCGAGGGCAAGGGCCACTGACCGAAGCAGGGCCAAGCCGGATGTCGCGGCGGCGGGTGCGGCCCGGAGCGCGAACGCCTGGCGCACGACGCCGCCGTCGAGCCGCTCGGTCAGCACGAGCACCCCCTCGATGGGTGCGGCGGTGGCCTCCGGGAGCTGCCCCCGCGCCACCTCGACCGTGATACCGCGGGCGTCGACCCGCGCCTGTTGAGCCGCCGCGTGGTCGATGGCTCCCCATCGAGCGGGATAGAACCACACCTCGGAGATGCGATCCGGGACGAGGCCGCGAGCGGCGACGGCAAAGGTGACCGTCTCGGGCGTTGCTGTGAAGGTGGCGGGCCACGGACTCGGCGACGGCACGGCCTGCCGCGCCCTCGCGATGAGCGGCGCCCCTGTCGGATGAAGGCCCGGCTCCCCCGCGACGACGGGCAAACTGAGCGAGACGGGCGCCTCCTCCGGGATGCACTCCTTCTCGCAGACCAGCCAGCTCGCCCGGCCGGCCACGGTTACCTGTGTACCTGGAACGAGGTTGGCCGGCGCCGTCAACTGGATGGGGAGGACCACTTCGTTGGAATAGCCGTAGCTCATGGCTGGTCCGAGGCGAATGCGCTCGGGATTCGGCCAGGATATGTCGCTCGCCGTGAAGCCCGTAGGCAGCGTCCAGTCGATCTGAGGCGGCTCCCCCGAATCGCCCGGATTGCTCCAGTACGTGTGCCACCCCGGGGCGATCGTCTGGCGGAGCCCGATCCAGAACGTCTTGCCCGGCGCGACCCCGTCCCTCTCGCTCACGAGCTCGACTGTGACCCTTGGACTGCCCGACCACGCCGCCGCCCCGTCCCCCGCGGACGCCGCCATGAGACAGATCGCGAGGAGAGCGATGGCCAGGAGCCTGCTCATGCGCCCCATTGTGCCCATTGCCGCCTCCGGATGCCACCGCTACCGCTAGCGTGGGGCGCCCGCCGGGCGGCCGGCCAGAAGCTCGTGCTCCATGGCCAAGAGGTCGCCGATCACCTCCTCCGACCTGCGGAGTACGCCATAAGGCCCGCGTACACGATCGACGTGTCTTCACCTCGAGCGAGCGCCACCCCCACGGCTGCGTCCAGGCGCCGACACGCCTCCTCGTATTGGCTCCGCGGATTTCCTTCGGGCAGCGCGTCGTCGAGTGAGGCCGCGTACAAGAGTTCCGAGCGGGCGACGTGGTGGAGGACACGGCGGAGCGGCCACCCCTCGTCGGGCGGCAGCCAATCGAGCTCTGCTTCGGACAAGCCGGCGGCGCGCTGGACGAGGAGACGCGCCGCCTGATCGACGCGCCAGAGCCACGCATCGAGGTCGGGCTGGCTCAGGGGCAGCCGGTCGTCCGGCAGCGTCACGGTCGACGGGACCCACCCGTCGGTCGGCGCCGGCACCACGCCGTCATTCCGCCACGCGAGCCACTGGTCGATCTGGTTGAGGTGGTCCAAGGTGTGATCGAGCACGCGGCGAAGGGCTTTGCGCGGGGTATACGTGTACCGATGGACGCCCGCGGAAGGAGTGAGAGGCGCCGGCCGGTTGTCGGTGAGGCGTGAGTACAGCTCGTTGGTCATGACCGACGGGATCTCGCGCGTGGAATCGTGGGCGGTGAGCCGGCCAAGATGGGCCCGCGCCCGAGCGTGGGCCGCCTCGAGGTGGCGCACAGGATCCCGTGGCGCGGGAGCGAGCGTCCACGCGGCCACCATGCGAGCCCCCGTGGCCTGAGTGAGGATGGTCCCCGCGTCCCCGACCGTGGCGAGCACCCGGCGCCTCGACGCCTCGAGCGCCGTACGACTGTCTGTGATGTTCACGCGAACAGCTCCGTCCAGGCGGCGACGCGCCGGCCGTGCCAGGTCGGCCCTTCACGCACGAACGCCCATTCCGGATTCTTCGCGACGTCACGCAGGGCGGCACAGACGTCGTGGAACGTCGGAACGTCGGCGTCCGCGCACTCGAAGTAGGTCACGAAATCGTAGCGGCCCGCGGGGGCGGGCTCCGCCTCGTGCTTGTACGTCCGGCGCATGAGGCACGCGATTCCCGCCGCGGACGCGAGGGCGTGGCCCTCGTTCACCATACGGCCGTCTTCGTAGCGCGGCAGGAAGTACGTATGGCGCTCCATCCAGTCCTTCGCCCACCACGCCGCCGTCTTGCTCAGGGGAACGAGGAACGCGTTGGGCATGATCGAGCCGGCTTGCTGCAGGACCCGGTGCGCGTAGGCGAAGTTGTGCATGGCATTGCCCGTGTAGGTCATCGGCCTCACCACCCCGCCGAGCACGCGAGTCTCGACGGCCGGGCCGAGGAGCCGCGTTACCTCGGCGCAGAACTCGGTGACCGGGGCCGCCCTAGCCGAGGCGACGTGCACCACGGCGTCCGCGCGCAGCAGCCCCTCGTCCGCGATGTCGGCGGGGGTGGCGCCGACGCGGCGCAGGAACGCGATGGCGTCGGCCGGGGGGCCGTCCTCGGCCTCGAATTCGTTCCGCAGTCCCAGGCCCTCGGCCAGCGCGGGCACCGCGGCGGCGCTGAGGGTGGGGCGGGCGCCCTCCGGTACGCGCAAGCACACGTAGGCCCCGTGGCGGAGGGGCTCCGTAGATTTCACGTCGTTGGCTCTCATGGCTTCCTCCTTGGCCCTCACCATAGCCGCGCGGTCGTCATGTGTCCAATGCATAGCTCTTGTCATGCCCATCAGCTATGCTGATGGCCGTATGGAGCTCGACCACGTGGAGGCCTTCGCGGCGATCGTGCGGCGAGGAGGGTTCACGCGCGCGGCCGCCATCCTGCACCTGTCCCAGCCCGCCATCAGCCGCCGTGTCCACCTCCTCGAGCGGGAGCTGGGCGCGCCGCTGTTCGAGCGCATCCGCGGCGGGGCCGTCCTCACCGACGCCGGGCGCGCGTTTCTCCCCCACGCGGAGGCGTTGCTCGCCTCCATGCGCGACGGGATCGAGGCGGTGGGCGCGCTGCGCGGCCCGGATCGCGGCACGGTCACCCTGGCCGTCGTGGGCACCCTCGCGAGCACCTCGCTCACCGCGCGCCTCCGGCGCTTCCGCGAGACCTATCCGGCCATCGACCTGCGCGTGCGCACCGCCCTCAGCCGGGAGGTGAGCGAGCTGGTCCGGCGCGGCGATGCCACCCTCGGGCTCAGATACGACGCCGACCTCCATCCCGATCTCGTATCCACTCCGGTGCACGACGAGCCGATGGTCCCCGTGTGCTCGGCGCACCATCGCCTCGCCCATGCTCGTCGGGTGGACGCCAAGGCGCTGGCGGGCGAGCGGTGGATCACCTTCCCCCTCCGCCCCGGTCCCGAGCGAGAGCCCTATGCCTCCGCGCTCGAGCGCGGCCTCGCCATCGTCGGCGTCAGCGCGTCCGAGATCATCCCCATCGACAGTCTCACCGCGCAGAAGCGCATGGTCGAGGCCGGGTTCGGCCTGGCCTTGCTCCAGGAGAGCAGCGTCAACGAGGAGCTTCGCGCGGGGACGCTCTGCGCGTTACGCATTCCCGCCATGCTCGTCACCATCCCCGTCGTGCTGATCCACCGCCGGCGCGCCTACCTGTCCGGGGCCGCCCAGGCGCTCATGGCCATACTCGCCTCCTGGCCGGCGACGTCGCCGCCTGCGCGCGGACCTGCCCGCCGGACGCGCAGGTCTGTCGCGTCCGCCCTACGCCGAAGCCCGTCATAGCGCGCCCGCAGCCCGACTGGCTCCGGCCGAGCTCGACGCGCGACTTTGACCTTGACTGCCGGCTGCCCCCCGACGGAAAATCCGCAGCACGATCACTCATCAAGGGAGGCTCTCAATGTGCAGGTTGCGTCACGGCGTTGAACTTTTCCTACTGGCGGGCGCTTTCGCGATGGCCGCCACGGCCCACGCGCAAGGCATCACGGACATGAAGAAGGGCGAGGGCGGTAGCGCCGTCCAGGGAGCGGCCGGCCCGAGCGGGGCGCCGGGCGCCGCTTCCGACCTCGAGCGCTGCGACAAGCCCATGGGCGCGGTGGCCGTGGTGGAGCCGCAGGACTACGTGGGGCGGGCCCTCGCGCGCTATCAGCTCGGCTCCCCCGTGGGCCTCATTCGCCTCATGGTCCAGCAGTCGAACTGCTTCATCGTGGTCGAGCGCGGCATGGGCATGAAGAACATGATGCAGGAGCGTGCGCTCGACAAATCCGGCGAGCTTCGCCAGGACTCGAACATGGGCGGTGGCCAGATGGTGACGGCCGACTACATCCTCACCCCCGCGGTAGCCTTCTCCGAGAACAATGCGGGCGGCGTCGGTGGCGGGCTGGGCGGGCTCGGCGCCCTCTTCGGTCGCACTGGGGCCGTCGTCGGAGCGGTCGGGGGCAGCGTGGCCGGTGGTCTCAAGTTCAAGGAGGCCCAGACGAGCATGCTGCTCGCGGACGGCCGCTCGGGGGTCCAGGTGGCCGCGGCCGAAGGCAGCGCGAGCAAGGCCGACTTCAAGCTCGGTGGCCTGCTCGGCGGCGTGGGCAGCGGGGTCGCCGCCGGCGTGGGGCTGGGCGGTTACTCGAACACGAACGAGGGCAAGGTGATCGCGGCGAGCTTCGCCGACAACTACAACGGCATCGTGCGCGCCGTGCGCGCCAATCCGAGCCTCCAGCGCAACGTCGGCACGCTTTCCCAGGAAGCGACGGCCGGCGGCCAGAAGAAGGCCGGCTCCGTCTTCAACGAGGGCGACGTGCTCCGGCCCAAGATCGGCAATGTGCGGATCATGTCGAAGCCGACGGACGCGGGCCAGGTCGTGACCACCCTCGGCAAGGGGGAGGAGATGATCTTCCTCGGCAAGGAGGAGGATGGCTTCCTCCAGGTGGAGTCTGGCAAGGGCAGCGGCTGGGTGAGGAAGATCCTGCTCGCGCGCTGAGCGTCGGGACCTGGTCGAGGACCAGGTCGACATTCTCGGTGGCCGAGGTGAGAGGCACGAGCGAACCCGTCCGCGTTCACCTGCGAGTTCCCGGCACCTCACCGATGCCCGACCTCATGCGCCTCATCCAGGGCATCGAGGCCGCGGGCTTCGACGGTGCGGGCATACTCGACAGCCAGATGCTGAGCCGCGACACGTTCGTCGTGCTCGGCCAGGCGGCGACGCACACCTCCCGGCTGACGCTCTTCCCCGCCGTCACCAACCCCTTCACCCGTCATGCATCCGTGCTCGCCGGCGGCATCCAGACCGTCGAAGAGCTCGCACCGGGGCGGGTGAAATTCATCATCGGGACGGGCTATACCTCGGCCAGCACCATCGGGAGATCGCCGGCGACGCTCGCGGAGATGCGCGAGTGCATCCGCACCGTGAAGGCGCTCCTCGCCGGCGAGACCGTGGACCTGAACGGCACGCGGGGCCGCCTCGGCTACGCGTCCGGACGCGACATTCCCGTGCTCATGGCCGCCTCGGGAGCGAAGGCGATCGAGCTGGCGGGCGAGGTCGCCGACGGCGTGCTCCTCCTCGTGGGATTCAATGGGGGCATCGTGGAGCGGGCCCTCGAGCACGTCGAGCGGGGCGCGCGGCGGGCCGGGCGCCGCCTCGAGGACCTCGAGATAGTCTGGGCGGTCCGGACGGCGACCATGCCGACCTCGGCGGAGGCCCGTCGCGCGGCCCGCCCCACCGCGGTCCACTGGGGCGTCCTCCGCTGGGGCGGGTACTGGCTCGAGCCGGCCGGCGTCCGCCTTCCCAAGCTGGAAATTCCCGACGCGGTGAACAAGGTGTATCCGGATCTCTCCCACGCCCACGACTGGGAGGCGGCTATCGCCGCGACCTCGTTCGTCTCCGACGCGGTCGTGGCCGAGCTGTGCGACGCGCTGGGACTCATCGGAACGCCCGCCGACTGCGCCGGCCGAATCATCGAGATGACCCGCCTCGGGGTCCGGAATCTCTACCTCATGCCGCTCCTCACCTTCGCCCCACCCGACGCGGAGGTCACCGCCTTCCGCGACATCGTGTTCCCCCAGCTGGCCGCCGCGGGCCTCCGGCCTCTGCGCTAGGATCAGCCGTTCCCGCGTCGCCCCGTCTGCGTCGCGGCCACCGCGAGAGCCACCACCACACCCACCGCGCCCACGGCAGCCAGCATCGGCGCCACGGCGACAGGAAGGGTGGCGCTCAGGGACCGCGCGACGCCGGCCCCGAGCATGGTCGAGGGGAGCGTCAGGACGGCGAAGCCGATCCAGCGAACGATCTGAGCGCGCACAACCCCTGATCCGACGCTGGCCGCGCGCATACAGCGTCCAAGATCGGCGGACTGGAGCAGGCCGAGCTGGGCCAGGCCGAAGCCGGCGGCACCGAGGACACTCACCGGCGCGTCCGTCGCCCAGAGAGCGAGCGCGTGATTCGTGGTGAAGATGCAGGCCGCGGAGATGATCGGCCACCGCCACGGCATGACCATGCCCACGACGATCAGGAGCACTCCGGCCAGCCCGATCACGGCCATCGGCTCGATGGGCGCCACGCGAAAGGTCAGGGCGAACAGCGCGAGAGCGAACACGGCGACGGGGACGTGCCTCATCGCACGGGGACGGCCCGATGCCGGCGGCGATCGAGCCCCGCGATGGCGGCCTCGAGAGGGTCCGCGGGATTCCAATCGATGACGGGCAGGCCGTGGCGGCGCAGCTCGTCGAGCCGGGCCCGACGCTCGAGAGTCCAGAGGCGGCACGCGAGCTGGTCGATGGGCGAGACACCCACGCCGGCGCGCATGAGGTCGACGGGTGACACGACGAGGACGAGCACGTCGAAGCCGCGCGCGACGAGATCGACGGCGGCCTGGGTGAAGCGCCGGTCGAGGAGCGGGGTGAGGGCCACGATGAAGGCGTGGGGCGGGAGCACCCGCGGCGGCACGAGCTTGAGGTCCTTCGTCACGTAGGTGAAGACGACGTCGGCTCTCAGGAGAGAGTCGGCGATGCGCTCGTAGTGCGCGCGCCCGGACCCCGGCCTGACCCAGTCGATCACGCCACCGTAGACGATCAGGCCGACGCGGTCCTTCCGGGCGAGATAGGCGGTGGCGAGCGAGGCGGCGGCGCGCACCGCCACGTCAAGCGTGGTGACGGAGGCCGTGCCCACCTGGGCCATCGTGTCGAGCATGAGCACCACGTCGGCGTTGCGCTCCCGGTGTTGCTGCGTCACGTAGAGGGTTCCCAGGCGGAGCGAGGCGCGCCAGTTCACCTGCCGGATGCGATCACCCGGGGCAAACTGCCGGATGTCGCCCGGCTCGATACCTTCCCCGAAGGCGCGTGACACGTAGTCTCCCACCGATGTCTGGGTGCGCAGGGGACGCGGCAGACCTCGAAGGGGGGCGCTCCGGGGATGCACGCGCACCCGTTTGTGATCGACGTGGCGCCGCTCCTGCCACCGGAGGCTCCACCGGTCTCGGACCCGGACGAGTAGCGTCCCCAGATCGTAGACGCCGCGCACGGGATAGCTGATCTGGTAGCTCCAGGTCGCCGTCTGGCCCGGCCGGAGCGTCATCACCGCGCGGTGGTTCCCGGAGGCGAGAACGCCGCCCGCGGCCAGCGGCTCGTAGAGCTCCAGGAGCGCCACGGCCGTGCTCGCGGTGGCCTCCACCGTCACCGTCACCGTATCGCCCTCGAACACCCGGTCGCCCGAGATCCGGTGCATCACCGAATAGTCCGGGGCGGAGGGACGCGCGGCCAGCGTAGCCAGCACCAGGGCGAGCGGGAGGACGGCCACGAACAGATCGGGACGCGCGGTGAGCACGGCGAGGGAGAGCACCCACGCGGTCACCGTGAGAAGCGAGAGGGTGAGCGGCGTCACCTGCCACGTCATCGCGCGTCCGGGCCGGGAGCCGCCACCACCGTGAGCAGGTCTTCCACGACCTGCGTGGCGGATACCCGCGCCGCCCACAGCTCGGGCTTGAGGATGAGCCGGTGGGCGAGGGCCGGCACCGCCATGGCCTTTATATCGTCCGGCAGCACGAAATCGCGGCGCCGCAAGGCGGCCAGAGCGCGCGCGAGCTTGAGGAGGGCGAGCGCCCCGCGGGGCGAGGCACCCAGGGCCAGCCGGTGGTCGGAGCGCGTGGCGCGTACGAGGTCCACGACGTAGCGCTCGGTCACCTCGGCCACGTGGACGTCTTCCATGGCCTCCTGCATCGTCACGAGCTCGGCCCGTGACGTCACCGGCTCCGCGGTGATGGCGTCCTCACGGCGGAGCCGGCGCCGGGCGAGGATCTCTACCTCGTCCTCGAGATCCGGGTAGCCCACGGCCACGCGCATGAGGAAGCGGTCGAGCTGAGCCTCAGGCAGCGGATAGGTGCCCTCCAGCTCGATGGGGTTCTGGGTGGCGATCACGAGGAAAGGCGGGGCCAGGGGGAAGCGCTCGCCGTCGATAGTGACCTGCGCCTCCTGCATCGCCTCGAGCAAGGCGCTCTGCGTCTTGGGAGCCGCCGGTTGATCTCATCGGCGAGGAGGAGATGGGTGAAGATCGGCCCCTGGCGGAACTCGAAGCGCCCCTGGCGCTGGTCGAAGAGAAAGGTACCCGTGATGTCGCTGGGCAGGAGGTCCGGAGTGAACTGTATTCGCTTGAAGCTCAGATCGAGGGTCTCCGCGAAGAGCCGCGCGATCAGTGTCTTCGCCAGCCCCGGATAGTCCTCGATCAGAATGTGACCATTGGCCAGCACCCCGGCGAGGATCTGCTCCAGCACCTGCGCTTTCCCCACGATCGTCTGTCCGAGCGCAGCGAGGATACTCTGACAGCGGTCGGCGACGGCGTCGATCTTCACGGGCGCTTCTCCGCCTCGGCGATCAGGGCCTCGAGCGCCTCGAGGGACGGGCCGCGCCGTCGGGTCCGCCTCCTCTCCCGCGGCCTCGCAAGGGTGTCGCCGGCCAGCTCGACGAGACGGGGCCAGAGGATCGCGTCGAAGTACTGCTGACTGCGGTGGCTGAAGACGAGATCGTCACGCAGCCTGCGATAGGCTTCATCGCGCTCCGAGGCCGGCGGCGCGGGCCGCGGCACGTCGAGCGCGGAGGGCGGATGCTCTTCGATGGCGCGCCGGACGCTGCGAATCGCGCGGACGCAGCCGACGACTACGATGGCCGTGCACACGAGCCGGACGACCAATGGGCGCCATGAGGGGGCCATGGTGAGGTAGGCCACGAGGGCGGCCAGGATCAGGAGCGCGGCGGCAATGCCGTGCGCGAGCAGACGGCGCGACCGTTCAGCGCGCGACGGCATCAGCCGGACGCTCCTCGATGGCGGTCTTGATCTCGTCCAGCGCGTCGAGGGCCTGCCCCCGCTCGCGGGAGCCCAGCGCTCGGTCGCTGAACCGGGCAAGCTCGAAGAGACCGGTGAGGGCCCTCGCGGCCGCTTTCGGAACGGGCAGCCGCTCCAGCGCCTCGCCCAGGAACTCCATGGGGGTGAGCCAGGGCTTCCGCGCCAGCCCGGAGTCGGCAGCCACACGCTCGAAGCGCGCGTAGCAGCGGATGATGGCGCGGCGCGGGTCGGGCTCGGTACGGAGATCCTCGAGGCTCTCCGCCACCACCTCGGCCAGCGGAGACGCCGGCGACTCGGGATCCGCCCCCACCCACCACTCCGCGAGCCGGTCGCTCAGCGCCACCCACAGCGCGAGGGCGAGGGCTCCCAGTCCGGCCACGAGGGCGAGAACACCGAATGTCCACGTGACGAGGAGCGGAGCATCCGGAAGCTCCTCGGCGAGCAAGGAGGACCTCCCCGCGGATGCGCCCTGGCCGAGCATCATCGCCACGAAGGGCACCCCCCGGCTCCACAGCACATAGGCGAGAAGGACGAAGTACGCGAGGGTGGCCACCTGTGTCACCGCCCGCAGCCATGCCGGGACACGGGGTGGCTCCGGGGCGAGCGGCGCCTCGCCCTCGTCAGTTTGCCGAGACCGCATGCGGCGGACGAGGTCCACGAGGAACACCAGGGCCGCGAGGGTGAAGAGGGCGACGATGGTCCGTGTCAGCCCTTCGGCCAGGCGAACGGCTCCGGTCAGGTCGTCGGTGCCGAGCACCCCGGGGTCGGACATGCGCACGAGCGCGGCCAGCCCCAAGACGAGGCTCGCGGCAAGGAGCGACCAGGTGAGGGTCGGGATCACGACCGACACGATGACGTGCCCGCCCGCGGAGCGCAAGTCCCGCGCTTCGCCCACCCGGCCGCAGGCCATTCTCATCTTCTTCTCATCGTGTTCTCATGCCGGGCGAGTAGGGTGCACGGCGGGATGCTTCGACATCACGAGACAGGAGGGCGGACATGACCGACGGCCGTGATCGGGACCTGATTCGACGTGTGGAGCGTCTGGAACGAGAGCGCCGGTGGACGTGGCGAGTGGCGGGCCTCGCCGTGCTCATCCTCGCCCTCGCCTCGCTCGCCCGGGCTTCGGACATCGCGGGCAGCCCGGGGGAGCTCAAGGCGCAGGCGTTTGTCCTCGTCGACGAGGACGGGCATACGCGAGGCAAATTGGGCTTCCTGCCCGGAGGTGACGGAGCCCGGCTTCCCGGCCTGATCCTGTGGGGCAAGGAAGGCCGCATCATCACCCAGATCGACGGATTCCCGTCGTTCAACCTGCTCGGCAAAGATGAGCGGAGCCGGGCCACGCTGAGCGTGCGGTCGGACGGCGACCCGGTGCTCGAACTGATCGACAGCGATGGGATCAAGCGCGTGCTCGTCGGGCGGGGCGATCTCAAGCCCCAGGGGGCGGAGGTCATCAAGCAGAATCCCGTCTTCTCTCTGATCCTGCGCGGACCAGACGGAAAGGTGGTCTGGAAGGCCCCATAGCCGTCCCGGATCGGTGTATGCTGCCGTCGTGAAATCTGCCTCCCGGAGCGTGGCCCCGTGAAGCGCGTCCTGACCAATGCGACGGTGATCGACTGCGTCAACCCGCGGCCGCTTCAGGGAGCCAGCGTCACCATCGAGAACGGGCGCATCGCGGACGTGCTCGACGCAAGCCGGTCGCCCGACACCCGCCAGGCCGACGTGATCGATCTGGGCGGCGCCTATCTCCTCCCCGGACTATGGGACGTCCACATCCACCCGGACTACCTGGCCTCCACCGGCGCGTCGATCGCGGAGCAGACGGCGATCTTCGGTCACCGCATGATGGAGGCCCTCACGGAGAGCGGGGTGATCGGGCTCCGCTGCGCGGGGTCCGCGCACTTCATGGACGTGGCGTGGAAGCGCGCCTTCGACACGGGTCAGTACGTCGGCCCGCGGCTCTTCGCCTCCGGGCACTTCCTGACCACCACGGGCGGTCACTTCCTCACCTCCGGCCACGCGCGGGAATGCGACGGGCCCTACGGCTTCGTGCGGGCCATCCGCGAGCAGATCAAGAACGGCGTCGACCACATCAAGCTCAACCTCACCGGGGGCATCATGGGCCCGGCCTGGGATCGTCACTGGCAGTCGTTCCTCCTCGACGAAGAGCTCGAGGCCGCCTTCGCGATCTGCCGCACGCGAGGCTTCCCGGTCATGGCGCATGCCGCGAGCCCCGAGGCGGTGCAGGCGGCCGCGCGCCTCGGCGCCCACAGCGTGGAGCACGGCTACATCATGGACGCGGAGAGCGTGGAGAGCCTGCGCGCGAACGGGACCTGGTACGTTCCCACGCTGGCCATTTCGCACCTCACCCCCGATCAGGCCTCCGACGCGTGGGAGAAGCGCTGGGTGGAGGAACGCAACCTCGCCGCCGACCTGTGCCATCGCGCCGACCTCGCGGCGGGCACGCATCGCGCGTGCTTTCAGCAGGCGCTCGCCGCCGGCGTCAAGATGGCCCTCGGCTCGGACATCCGCCCGCTCAAAGAGGCCGCCCTCCTCGAGCTGGGACTCTGGGTGAAAGCGGGCGCCACGCCGTGGCAGGCTCTGCTCGCCGCCACCCGGCATGCCGCGGAGCTGTGCGGGGTGGGCCAGGACCTCGGCACCATCGAGCCCGGCAAGCTCGCGGACCTGATCGTCGTGGCCGCCGATCCGCTCGACGACATCACGAACCTGCGCCGGCTCCTCCTCGTCCTCAAGGAAGGGCGGATCGTCTCGGACAAGCGCATTGGCGGGGGAAGGCCCTAAGCCGCCCGAGATGACCGAGCGCGCGGGAATGACGCTGGAGCTGGCCCACACCATGATGAGCGAGGCGGAGGCATTGCGCCTCCTCGAGGGGCAGCGGATCTCCCTCGGCGGCCGGACCATGGATCCCAAGGCGCAGATCGTCGGCGAATTCGTCAAGTCCATCCGCGTGCCGGGATATTTTCCGCCGCTTGCCGAGCTCCGTCAGCAGCTTCGCACCATGGTGACGCTCGTGGACGAGCCGGCACCGCCTCTGCCGCGCATCGAGAGCATCAGCATCCCGGGCCCGTCGGGGCCGATTCCTGCCCGCGTCTACGATCCGGTCGGCACGGCAGGCTCCCCGTTGCCCGCCGTGGCCTATTTCCACGGTGGGGGCTGGGTGCAGGGCGATCTCGAATCCCATCACGGTCTGTGCGCGCGCCTGGCCCTGCATGCGGGCGCGCTCGTGGTCGCGGTGGACTATCGTCTGGCCCCCGAGCACAAGTTCCCCGCCGCGGTGGAGGATAGCCTCGCCGCCTATCGCTTCCTGCGTTCTCGCGGCCGCGAGATCGGCGCCGACCCGGGGCGGGTGGGGGTGGCCGGAGATTCGGCGGGAGGAAACCTCTCGGCGGTGGTCTCGCAGCTCGCCGCGCGCTCGGAGCTGCCCGTGCCAAGCTGTCAGGTGCTGATCTATCCCGCGGTCGACTTCTTCTTCGAGACGGCGTCCCATCGCGCGCTCGAGCAGGGCCACGTCATCCCGCGCGATCGCATCGTCTGGTACGCCGAGCAGTACCTGCGGGGAGAGGCGGACCGAACGGATCCTCGCGCGGCGCCGGTGCGGACGGCGGACCTCGCCGGACAGCCGCCCGCCCTCGTGATCACCGCGGGCTTCGATCCGCTGCGCGACGAAGGGCGAGACTACGCGGACCGGTTGCGCGAGGCGGGAGTCGACGTCGTGTACCACGAATACCCCGGCCAGATCCACGCCTTCGTCTCGTTGACCAAGGTGATCCCGCAGGGCATGGCGTGCACGCTGGAAGTCGCCGACTACCTGCGGAGGCGCCTGGGAACGGCGTAGCGCACCGGGCAGGCGAGGATTGCCGGAGCCGCTGATCCGTGCATAATGCTGGTCCACCATGAAGGATCACGCTCCGCTCTTCAGCACGCGGCCGCTCCTGGCCCTGGTGGCCATGGTGTGCGCGCTCTGGGCCGCCCTCCACGCTGGTGCTGATCACCATGGGCCTCGGCGGCCTGGCGGCTCTGCGGCGCCGACGGCCTCCGCGGCTATCCGGGGGAGCCGAGATGCTCGGGCGCGGGAGGACGTCGGCTGGCCTTCTGGTACAAGAGCCCGACGAGGAGCAGCACCACGCCAAGAACGAGGAAGGACAGCATGCGGTAAAGGGTCTTCACCGAGGCGAGATCCACGATGAAGACCTTGACGACCACGAGAGCGAAGAGGCCGAGCGCCGCGTAACGCAGCGCCGTCGAGCGGCGAACGAAGCCCCAGGCAAGGGTGACGGCGGCGTAGAGCGTCCACAGCACCGATAGCCCCACCTGCGTTCTCCAGCGAATCTCCGCGGCCGGGCCCGATCTGCCGCCGCCCCGCGCCTCGCGCAGCGGCACATTCTGGTAGCGCGTCCACGCCTGGCTCAGCACGAAGAGCAGCACCACGCCCGCCGCGCCGGATACCAGTCGCCCCACCTGCCCCGCATACCGCGAAGCGCTCGAGCCGGCGAGGCAATTGCCTGCGATGGCGAGGGCGATGCACGCGAGCACGCGCATGACCAGGTAGACATTGCCCAGCGCCTCGGCGGCCGCCCGCGCCATGGTGTCGTCAGCGAAGAGAGTGCGCGCGAGCACGGCGACTCCTGCCAGCGGCACGGCCACGGCGAAGGCGGGCGAACCCACGAGCCGCGAGAGGAATCCGAGCGCGAGGAGCTGGATGGTCAGCAGGCCGGCGGGCCAGAGCCCCGACGGCTCCCGCCACAGGAGCACGGAGAGCGTCAGCGAGGCGAGGACCCAGAGCGTGCTCCGCAGCCCCTCGCGGCTCAGATTGCGCATTTGCCCAGGCCTCAGTCTGAGGGCGAGCTGACCCGCCAGCACGATGTCGGCCACGGTGAGGAGATGGGCGAGGAAGGTCGCGTTCCACACCGGCGTCCAATAGGCGGAGCCCCACTTGTCGAGGGCGACCACGTGGAAGGCCGCGAGGAAGAGCGCGCCCGTGCCGCCCCAGGCCGCGACGGGCGTGGCGAGGCGGGGGGCGACGGAGATGAGCACGGCGCCCTCGACGGCCCAGGCCAAGGTGATCCACGGCCCCCTGAGCGCCAGCGGTATGGCCAGGGTGAGAAAAATGCAGGCCAGGCTCATGAGCACGGCCACCGTCGCCTCGTCGTCAGACACGCGCCGCCGATACAGGCCGGCGAGCACGGTATAGAGGATGGCCAGCGCCATGGCGGCGGGCGCTTCGAGCATCGGGCGCCAGCCTTCGAGCGTCACGTACACCGCCCAGAAGTAGCCGGCGGCGGTTCCCGCCACCACGAGAAGATCCACCTCCCGGCCCCGCGTGCCCTGACTCCACTCGCGGGCGAGCGGCGTCAGGAGGAAGAGCAGGAAGAGCAGCGAGAGCAGCACGAGCCGCGCGACGGGATAGTCCGCCTCCGGCTGCCGGGTGAGCACGGGCGCCAGGAGCAGGACGGTGCCCGCCCACGCGAGCCGGTTGAGACCGCGCCAGGTGCGGAAGCGGGCAATGGCGAGGACGAGCAGGTCGAGGACAACCAGATAACCGAGAAGCCCACGCTCATTCGGCTCGACCCTGGCCAGGAGCACCGGGGTCAGGAGCCCGCCGAGAAGCGCCAAGACTGCGGTCACCTGGCGCTCGGTCACCACGGCCACGCCGGTGCCGAGCACGGTGACGATGAACATGAGGGCGAAGGCGGCCCCGACCTGGAGGAGGTTGTAGTAGGCGTAGCCCGCGAAGAGCGAAAGGTAGCAGAGGCTCAGACCCAGACCCGAGAGCCCTTCCGACAGATACGGTACGTCGCGGCGACGGTGGAGCCCGAGGCCGGCCCCGAGCAGGATGACACCGGTGGAGAGGCCGAGACCCAGGCGCGCGCGCGGGCCGATCAAGTCGTTCTCGATGGAGAGCTTCACGGCGAAGGACGCGGCGAAGAGGATGGCGACCACCCCGATCCACGTCGTCCAGCGTGCGCCGATCCGCTGCTCGAGATTGAGACCGACGGCTCTCTGCACGGCGGCTTCCGTGACGCTCCATGCGGGAGAAGGCGCGGGCTCGGCTTCCGTGACAGGGGGCGTGGCCACCGCAGGCGCAATCGGCTCGGGCGCCGGCGGAACATGAGGCTCGGGAGGAGCCGCGGCGTCGGTTGCGGCCTGTTGCCCGCCCGCCTGTTGCTCGCCCGCCTGTCGCTCAAGAGTCCAGACGCGGAAGAGGAGATCCCGAACGCGCTCTTCGAGGGAAGCGATGCGCTCCGCGGCAGTGGGTTGGCCCGGGAGGGGTTTGCTGTCGCGTAGGACCTTGAGGGCGACGATCAATGCCGCGATCGATACGATGAAAATCAGAAAGGACATACTGCGATGAGCCTAGCACGCAGAAATGACACGGACTGCTCAAAAAGGCCCCGCTGCGAGCGCGCGATACTCTCGCAGCCGGCCTTGTCGAGACGGTGCTGGCCGCGAGGACGCCGCCTGTCTCAACATGGCCGGGCCATCCTTACCCTGTTAGTCGCGCGCGAAGCCAAAGGCGTTTACGCCTTCTGCGGCGCCGCCCGCCCTCGCGCTATAATCGGCCTTCCATGGACGCTCCCCTCGCCGGGATCCTTGTCGCCGACCTGACCCAGAATGTCGCCGGCCCCACCTGCACCCAGATCCTCGGGGACATGGGGGCGGAGGTGGTCAAGGTGGAGCGGCGAGGGCGGGGCGACGACGCCCGCGCCTGGGCGCCGCCCTACTGGGGCGAGGAGAGCGCCACCTTCATGAGCGTCAATCGCAGCAAGCGGAGCCTCGCCGTGGACATGAAGCATGCCGAGGGACGCGCCGTGGTCGAACGGCTCATCGCGCGGGCCGATGTCCTGGTCCAGTCGCTGCGCGCGGGCGCCATCGAGGAGCTGGGCCTGGGCTGGGCGCGGGCGCACGAGATCAATCCGCGGCTCGTCTACTGCTCGGTCACCGCCTTCGGCACGGAGGGGCCGCTCAGCGATCGCCCCGGCTACGACCCCCTGATGCAGGCCCTCGGCGGCATCATGTCCGTCAACGGCCATCCCGGGCAGCCGCCGGCGCGCGTGCCGGTGTCGATCGTGGACATGGGCACGGGCATGTGGGCGGCCATCGCTATCCTGGGCGCGCTTCGCGAGCGCGACCGCACCGGGCGGGGCGTCAACGTGACCACCGCGCTCTACGAGACGGCGCTCGCCTGGAGCGTTTTCCAGATGAGCGAGTTCCTGGGCACCGGTGAGGTCCCCCTGCCCCAGGGCTCGGGCACGGCGATGATCTGTCCGTACGAGGCCTTCCCCACGCGCGATGCATGGGTGATGATCGCCGCGGCCTCCGACGCGCTCTTCGCCAAGGCCTGCGAGGCGCTCGGCGTTCCCGGCATGCCGCGCGATCCGCGCTTCAAAGACAATCCGGCCCGCGTCGCCCATCGCGCGGAGGTCTTCGAATCGCTCTCCGCGGTCACGCGGGCGTTCGCGAGCGCGGAAGTGCTCGATCGTCTCCAGCGGGCGGGCGTACCCTGCGCGCCCATTCTCACCCTCGACAAGGTCGCCGCCGAGCCACAGACCGTGGCCAGCGGCATGCTCGTGACCGCCAAGCATCCGCGCATACCCGACTACCGCGCGGTGGGCCTGCCCATTCGCTGGGACGGCGAGCGGCCCGGGGTCTCGAGAGTGCCGCCGCTTCTCGGCGAGCACACCACCGAGGTGCTGACCGAGCTGGGCTATGACCAGGCCGCCATCAAGGAGCTCGCCGCCCGTGACGTCATCCAGCTATAAGACGCTCAACGTCACCGCGGGGCCGGAGGGTCACGTGGTCACCGTGGAGTTCAACCGGCCCGATGCGCTCAATGCCATGAACACGGCCATGGGCGAAGACCTTCTCCGCTGCTTCGATGCCTTGCCGTGGGACAAGGCGGTGCGCGCCGTCGTGGTCACCGGAGCGGGCACCAAGGCCTTCTGCGTCGGCGGCGACCTCAAGGAGCGCCAGGGCATGACGGACGAGGTGTGGCGCGCGCAGCACGTGATCTTCGAGGCGGCCGCCGCGCGCGTCGTGCGCTGCCCCGTGCCCGTCATCGCCGCCGTGGAGGGCTTCGCCATGGGCGGCGGCTGCGAGCTGGCCGTGCTCTGCGACTTCATCGTGGCCTCGGAGACGGCGGTGTTCGCGGTGCCCGAAGTCACCTTGGGGATTTTCCCCGGCATCGGCGGCACGCAGCTCCTCCCGCGCATTCTTGGCGGGCCCGTCGCCAAGGAGATGATCTTCACGGGCCGGCGCGTGCCCGCGACGGAGGCCAAGGCCCTCGGCCTCGTGAACCACCTCGTGCCCGCGGGCCGGGCGCGAGACAAGGCGCTCGAGATCGCCGCCGTGATCGCCGCGAACGGCCCGGTCGCCGTGCGCGCCATCTTGCGGACCATGCGGGAGACCGAGGGCATGGCGGAGAACGACGCGTT